>Ga0160473_100376_pt1 | contig 33598 bp, 27 predicted proteins | sample HID1975I_E11MG_FD_108217 | JGI IMG/M metagenome (GOLD analysis project Ga0160473, IMG submission 108217) | Enriched soil microbial communities from UW Madison campus, WI, USA - HID1975I_E11 MG | ecosystem: Environmental > Terrestrial > Soil > Unclassified | place: USA: Madison, Wisconsin... | reverse complement strand
GGCTTCGGCGGCGGCGGCGCATCGGGAGGATGGTGATGAAATTCACCGAACAGGACCACGCCCGCATCGCCGACGCGATCGCCCAGGCCGAGCAGGCGACATCGGGCGAGATCTTCTGCGTCTTCGCGCGCCGGGTCTCCTCCTATTACGACGTCAGCCTGGGCTGGGCGGCGGCGGCGGCGCTGATCCTGCCGCTGGGCCTGGTGCCCTTCGGCTTTGACCCCGCCTGGTTCCCCGGCATCGCCGACAGTTGGGAGGCGGCGCATCTGGCCGCCCGCGACCTGACCATCGGCCGCGCCCTGACGGCCTACGCCATCCTGCAGGCCAGCATCTTCATCGCCGTCTTCCTGATCTCGCGCATCCAGCCCCTGCTGCGCTGGCTGACGCCCCGCAGCGTCCGCCGGACCCGCGTGCGCCGCGCGGCGATGGAGCAGTTTCTGGCCCACGGCCTGCATGTGACCCAAGCCCGCACGGGCGTGATGATCTTCGCCGCCATGGCGGATCATCAGGTCGAGATCGTCGCCGACGAAGGCATCCACGCCCGCGTCAATCAGGATGTCTGGGCCCAGGCCGTTTCGGCCCTGGTCAAGGCGCTGAAGGACGAGCGGCCGGCCGAGGGCTTCCAGCAGGCGGTCGCGATCTGCGGCGGCGTTCTGGCCGAGCATTTCCCCCCCGGCGCCACCAACCCGAACGAGCACCCGGACCGGCTGGTCGTCATCTGATATGATTGTCTTACCGGGGTCGTATTCAGGTGGAATGGCCTAGCCTCGCACACGACAGCCCGCCGATCCGGACACCATGGCCCGACTGCTCACCTACAACGTCCACCGCTGCGTCGGCGTCGACCGTCGGCTGGATCCGGCGCGCATAGCGGCCGTCATCGCCGAGCACGAACCGGATATCGTCTGCCTGCAGGAACTGGATGTCGGCCGCGCCCGCACGGGCAAGGTCGACCAGGCCGAGACCATCGCCCGGCGCCTGTCGATGAGCTTCCGGTTTCATCCCGCCATGCGGGTCGAGGCCGAACTGTATGGCGACGCCATCCTGACGCCCCACCCGGAGCGACTGATCAAGGCGGCGGCCCTGCCCACCTTGCCCAATGTGCCGGGGCTGGAGCCGCGCGGCGCCCTGTGGTCGGCCATCGACATCGACGGCGTGACGCTGAACGTCTTCAACACCCATCTGGGCCTGGTCCCACGCGAACAGCGGCTTCAGGCGGCGGCCCTGACCAGCCGGGAATGGCTGGGTCACCCGGACTGCGTCGGTCCCACCATTCTGACCGGCGATTTCAACGCCACCTCGATCACCCGGCCTTACCGGACGCTGGTGCGCAAGCTGGACGACGCCCAACGGCGGCTGGGCCTGAAGCCGACGGTGAAGACATTCCCGTCGGCCTTCCCCGCAATCCGCATCGACCACTGCTTCGTCAGCCCACAGGTGCGGATTACGCGCGTCTCCAGCCCCTTTTCGCCGCTGGCGCGCGTCGCCTCGGATCACCTGCCGCTGATCATCGATTTCGAGCTGGACGCCAGTTAGGTCGGCGCGCGCAGCGACGGGACGCGGCGGCGCTTCCACGGTCGCCAGGTGTCCCCCGATCCGATCGGATCACCCAAGCGCCATTCCGCGATGAATTTTTCGATCCTCGATGGCGGGGTCGAGCCCAGGCTCTGCATCCGCCCGGTGTCGAAGGTGTGGATCGCCTGGCCGACCGACCCCATCACCGCCTCGGCCGCCTCGAACGCGTCGGTGTCGATGCCGATGAAATGACCGATGGAGCGCTGGCGGAACCGTCGGATCGTGTCGCGGGCCGCCTGATCCCGCGCCATGGTCGCCACGTCGCATTCGGTGTCCAGGCCCATGGAGCGGTTGTTCAGATTGGTCGAGCCGATCCGCAGCAACTCGTCGTCGATGATCGACACCTTGGCGTGGACGATGATCTTGGCGCCCCGCCTTGTTCGGGGAGCGAAGGCGAAGAAGCGGTTGTTGCGATCGGCCCCTTCCAGCCGGAACAGGACTTCGGAACGGGCCGTGTCCATGGTCATCTGGTCGAACCAGCTGGGGCTGGACGCCGTGGTCACCAGCACGACCTCGGGGCCGTCCGGTTCGGCCAGGCGCGCCTCCAGCGCGGCGGCGATGGTGGGCGAGGTGAAATACTGGTTCTCAAGATAGATCAGCTTTTTCGCCCTGCGGATGGCCTCAAGGTGCAGTTGTTCGTTTTCGCGCACCTCGGCGTTCTTGCCCCACTCCGGCTCGGTCCGGGCGATGGCGACCTCGGTATCGGTCAGGTCGGGCTCGACGCCGTCGGGCCAGGGATCGCCGGCGTCCGTCTCGGGCTCGATCCGTTCCCAGGTCGCGCGGAACCAGCGTTCGCGCGCCAGGTCGCCCAGGGCACGGGCGGCGGGGCCGTCCATCACGCACATGGTCTCGTGTCGGGCTGAGCAGGTGAGGCCCGACGGCATGCAGCGACGGGGGTCGTCGTCCAGATGCTCTTCGGTGTCCCAGCGATCGACGGCGATATCGCCGCCGCCGCAGAAGGCGACCTTGTCGTCGATGATGACTACCTTCTGGTGATGACAGGCGCCGAAAGGACCGGGCGCGTCCAGCCGCAGCTCCACCATTCGCTTGCGGAACCAGCGCAGCGCCTTGTGCGGATAGAAGCCCTGGGAGGCGGCGATCAGCAGCGGCGACTTCCAGATCAGCAGCCGAACGTCCAGTTCGGGCCGGGTCTTCACCAGCATGCGCAACTGGTGGCCGATTTCGGCCTGACGGTCGTTCGGGCGTCGGGTCGCGTCCAGCCGCGTGCGCGGATCGAACTGCCACCCCAGCACGACGATGGAGCGTTTTGCCTTGTGAATGGCCGATGACAGGGCGTCGAAATAGGCCTGGTTCTCCATCAGGACGGCGAAACGGTCCGCGCGGGCGGTGCGCCAGCACGTCGATCCCGCCTTGAACAGCGGCCCCTCGCTTTCGTCGTCCTGAAGCATGAGCCTGCCCAACCGATGTCGCGACGGCGACACGTCCCCTGGGAAGCAGACGCGCCAGTCGCCTATCCGTTCCGCCGCCCGCTCAATGCTTACGCTTATTTCATGACGGTCGCGTTGCCGGATCGCCCGGATGGGCGCATAATATGGGAATTGGGTGGACAGGGGTGTCGCCATGCAGGCGCTGACCGAATTGATCGCGGGGGTGATCGCCATGCTGGCGGCCGCCGCCCTGTCGCAATTCGGCGTCGACCTGACCCAACCCACCCACAGCGACCGTGAGGTCCATCGCGTCAAGGACTGCGGCGACCGCAAGGCCCCCGGCGCCATGGTCGCGGCCCGCCCGTCGGACCGCTGCTGAACGCGAATCTTGCGGTTCGCCTTTTCGGGCGGGAAATCAGCCGCTAGGGTTCCATCGTCTCCGTGCGCCGCGCGTCGAGACACCTGCCCAGTGACCGAGATCGCCCCATGAAGTCCCGCCATCGGCCGCCGTTGAACCTGACCGATCCCGAGCCGGAGACCCCGGAAACGGAAGCCGTGGAAGCCGTGGTCGAGCAGTCGGACCTCGAGATCGTGACCGAGGCGGACGCCGTGACCGCGCCGGAACCGGCGCCGGCGCCCGAGCTGCGCCCGGAACGCCCGATGTCGGAACGCCGCCGTCGGCGCCTGGAGGAAGAGCGTCGACAGGCCGAAGCGCGCGCCGCCGAGGCCGCCGCCCTGTCCGTGTCGCCCGAGCCCGTCGTGACTCCTGCCTTCGCAGAGAGCGTGGCCGCCCCACCCGCGATCCACGAACCCGCGCCGCCGCCCGCCAAGGCCGAGAAGCCTGCGGTCAAGGCCCAGAAGGCCGGCGGCAGCGCCTATGTCTATGCCGGCCTGGCGTCGGCCCTGTGGATCGGCGGCGTAGCCTCGTGGCTGGCCTATGAGATCGGGTCGGGCGCGGTCGAGCTGGAGCCGCTGCGTCTGGCTGTCTATGCGCTGATCGCCCTGGCCCCCGCCGGGCTGGCGATCATGCTGGCCCATGCCGTGCGTCAGGGCGCCGGCCTAGCCGCCGAGACCCGCCGCGCCCGTGAACTGTCCGACGCCCTGGTCGCCCCGACCGCCCTGGCCGCGCGCCAGACCGGCGAGGTGCTGCTGTCCCTGCGGGGGGACATCGACCAGGCCGCCGTGGCCGCAGAGCGCGCGCGCAACGACATGGCCCTGCTGCGGCAGGCCCTGTCGGAGGAGACCACCCGCCTGAACGAGGCCGCCGAGACGGCCGGGCGCACCGCCCGTCGGCTGGCCGAGACCCTGGGCCGCGAGCGCGACCAGATGCAGACCCTGGGGATCCAGCTGGACAGCCAGGCGACCGGCGTCATGGACGCGGTCGAGCGCCAGTCGCGCATGGTGGTCGACGCCTCCGACCTGGCCCAGACGCAGTTGCGCGAGGCCGAGGCCGCCCTGGCCGCGCGCGCAGCCGACCTGGCCGCCGCCGCCGGAGAGGCGCAGGACGCCGCACGGGGCGCCGCCGACGACCTGGCCCGCCAGACCCTGCGTCTGGAAAGCGCCGGCTCGGGCGTCGCCGAACAGATCCAGTCGGTCGAGGAAGGCCTGGGCCAGCAGCGAGCGGCCCTGGTCACCGCCGCCTATGCCCTGCGCACCGATCAGGAGGACTTCTCGGCCCAGCTGGAGAGTCAGCGCGCCCAGCTGACCGAGCATCTGTCGGCCACGCGCGGCGCCGCCGTCGAACTGACCCAGACCTCGGCCGGCGCGAATGAGGCGATCCGCGAGCTGGTCGAGGCCGCCGCCGACCAGTTCCGCGCCCTGATCGACATGTCCCAGCGCGAGGCCGACAGCTTCGACGGGGCGACCAAGCTGGCGCTGGACCGGTTCGAGGCCTTGGCCGCAGAGGCCCGCGACGCCCTGGTGGAGGAGACGCGCCGCGCCCTGGCCACGCTGGAGGCCACGGCAGGTGACGCCCGCGACGCGGCCGAGGCCGCCACCGATCAGGCCCGCATCCGCGCCGACCGCCTGAACGAATCCCTGTTCGACGCCGCCCAGAAGGCCGACCAGGCTGCCGAGGCGCGCATCGAGGGCGCCCGCCGCATCGTCGGCGAAACCGCCGGCCTGGTGGACGAGGCCGGCCAGCAGGCGCTGGAGCGGCTGGAGGCGATGGTCGAGCGGATGAACGTCGCCATGGCTCAGGTCGAGACCTCGCTGGTCGAGCTGGACGAGCGCGCCGCCGCCCTGCCCGATCAGGCTCGAGAGCGGGTCGAGGCCATGCGCAGCTCGGTCGAGAACGGGTTGGCCGCCCTGGCCGCCGCCTCGCGCAAGGCGGCCGAGGACACCGAGGCGCTGGACGCCACCTTCCAGGAACGGGTGCGCCGCAACTACGACATGCTGACCGAGGCGGTGCGCCTGATGGGCGTCGTGTCCGGCGATGCGCCTGCGCCGGGCCGCCGCCGCGAACTGAACCCCATGGTCGAGCCCGAGACGCCCGCCACACCCGCCCGCCCGGCACGCGCGTCGGAAGGGCGCGGCTTCGGCCTGCGCGGCCGGCTGAAGCTGGAGCCGACCGAGCCGAAGCGCGCCGCCGCGCCGCCGTCGCAGGACGGGCTCGATTGGGCCGACCTGGTCGATTCCGGCGGTGACGAGGCGCCGCTGGATCTGGACAGCCCGCTGCCCCCGCCGGCCGAGCCGGCTGAGCTGGCCGACCGCATTACCGGTGTGATCCGGCGCATGGGGGTCGACCCCAACGCCCTGCTGCCCCGTTCACGCGTCGAGGAGGCCGCCGAGGCCCTGGCCGCGCGCGAGCCGGACCGGGCGCGCCAGATCGTGCGCCGGGTGGCCCCGGCCGCCGTCCGCAGCGTGTCGCGCCGGGTGCTGGCCGACGCCGAGGTGAAGGCGGACGTCGAGCGCTATGTCCACGACTTCGGTCAGGGCCTGACCGCCATGGCGCGGGCGGGCGATGCGGACGGCATCCAGTCGCGACTGGCGTCGGATGCGGGTCGCGCCTTCATGCTGCTGGACGCCGTCGTGGGCGATCTGGGCTGACATGAACGGCGTTCAGGCTTGACGGCGGACGGCGGGACCGACAGGGTGCGCCACGTCGTCACACCACTGTCACAGTAGGACAGCGTCCATGCTCGTCAGTCAGACCGAAGCCGCGACGGACCGACGCCCCGCCATCGTCATCTGCGCCTATGACCGTGACGAACACGGCTGGGACCCGGTCGAGGACCTGTCGGGCAATCTGTGGAGCCCGCAGGGTGCGCGCACGGTCGCGGTCGAGGCGGCGGACCCAGAGGCGCTGGCCGCCACCCTGGCGGGCCAGGTGCGCGACCTGGGCGCGCGGGCGATCCTGCTGGTCGGGCGGACCCGCCGGGCCAAGGATTTCCGTGTCCAGATGCGGGCCGAGAACCGCAAGTCGGACGGCGCCCGACTGGATCACACCGGCCCCGGTGTCGCGCGCTCGACCGCGCCGGTCGCCGAGATGGTTCAGGCGCTGAAGGACGCGGGCCTGGCCGCCGCCGCATCATCGGAAGCAGAAGACGATGCGGGCAGCTATCTGCTGTACCGGGTGCTGACTGGCCTGCCCGATGGTCCGGACAGCCCGGCCATCGGCCTGTTGCGCGCCCCGGCCGGGGCCACCGACATCGCCGTGCAGAAGGGGGTCAAGGCCGCGGCCATGGCCATGACCCGGCACCTGGGCGCCCTGCCCCGCCCGCGCGCCAGCTGAAACCCTAGATCAGGCCGGCCAGCGGTGACGACGGGTCGGCGTACATCCGTTTCGGCATCCGACCGGCACGATACGCCTGACGCCCCGCGATCACCGCATGCTTCATGGCGCCGGCCATCAGGACCGGATCGCGGGCCTCGGCGATGGCCGTGTTCATCAGCACCCCGTCGCAGCCCAACTCCATCGCCACCGCGGCGTCAGAGGCCGTGCCGACGCCCGCGTCGACCAGCACCGGCACCTTCGACTGTTCGACGATCAGGCGGATATTGACCGGGTTCTGAATGCCCAGACCCGAGCCGATCGGGGCGCCCAGCGGCATGACGGCGACCGCGCCCGCGTCCTCAAGCTTGCGCGCATAGACGGGGTCGTCGGTGCAGTAGACCATGACCTCGAACCCCTCGGCAGTCAGCAGTTTCAGCGACCGGAGGGTCTCTTCCATGTCGGGGAACAGGGTGCGGGGGTCGGACAGAACCTCCAGCTTGACCAGGGTCCAGCCGCCCGCCTCGCGCGCCAGGCGCAGGGTCCGCACCGCGTCCTCGCCGGTGAAACAGCCGGCCGTATTGGGCAGATAGGTGTAGCGTTTCGGGTCGAGGAAGTCGGTCAGGACCGGCTGGGTCGGATCGGTCAGGTTCACCCGGCGCACGGCCACGGTGACGATCTCGGCGCCCGAAGCCTCGGCCGCGGCGGCGTTCTGGGCGTAGTCGCGGTATTTGCCCGTGCCCACGATCAGGCGCGAGTTGAAGGTGCGGCCCGCGACGGTCCAGGTGTCTTTATGAGAGGCGGTGTCGATCATGCCTTTTGACCTAGCGCCGCCGGGGTCGGGGGGAAAGGCGCGTTGCGGGATTTGATGGAGACTCAGCCGCCGCCGACGAACTGGACCAGTTCGATGCGGTCGCCCTCGGCCAGCGCGGTCGTGGCGTGCAGCGAGCGGGGCACGATCTCCAGATTGCGCTCGACCGCCACCTTGCGCGGGTCCAGCGACAGCTCCTGGACCAGGCCCAGGATGGTCGTCGCGGCGGTGTCTCGCCCCTCGCCGTTGACCTCAATACGCAAATCACTGGCTCCTTACGTCAGGCCGTCGCCTTATCACAGCGCGATGCGGGAGCCCAATGCGCGCAGTTGCCGTGACGTAAGGCTTTTCGTTCGTCCCGCTTTGCCGCGCGGGCGCCATGGGCTACAAGGCCGCTTGATTCCGCGCTTTCGGCGCGCTGCCTGTCGAGCGAATGCCCGTTCCCCCCGTCATCCATGTGCTGAACGGCCCCAACCTGAATCTGTTGGGAACGCGCGAGCCTGAAATCTATGGTCGGGACACCCTGGCCGATATTCAGGCCCTGTGCGAGGCGGCGGCCGAGGGCGCGCGCGTGGTCTTTCGCCAGACCAATCACGAGGGCGAACTGGTCGACTGGATACAGCAGGCCCGGACCGAGGCGTCGGCCCTGGTGATCAATCCGGCGGCCTTCACCCACACCTCGGTGGCGGTGCTGGACGCGCTCAAGACCTTGAGCATCCCGATCGTGGAATGCCACCTGTCCAATCCTGCGGCGCGCGAGGAATTTCGCCGTCACTCCTATGTTTCGCTGGCGGCGACCGGCGTCGTTTCGGGCCTTGGCCCGTTCAGCTATGAACTGGCCGTCAAGGCCGCCCTTCGGCTCGTGCGGGAACGCGCGTCAGCCTGAAGGCCGTTCGCAACATTTCGATAGAGACTGAAAACCCGATGGCCGACGACAAGAAACCCCTGAAGAACGACCCGGCGGGCGAGATCGACACCGTTCTGGTGCGCAGCCTGGCTGACATCCTGAACGACACCGACCTGACCGAGATCGAGGTCGAGCGCGGCGATCTGAAGATCAAGGTGAAGCGCGAAGTCACCGTCGCCGCCGCGCCGGTCCAGTACGCCCCGGCCCCGGTCGCGCACGCCGCGCCGGCCGCCGCTGCTGCTGCTCCGGCCGCCATGCCGTCGGACCCGGCCACCATCGTCGCCAAGTCGGGCGAAGAGGTTAAGTCGCCGATGGTCGGCACTGCGTATCTGCAGCCCTCGCCCGAGGCGCCGGCCTTCGTGAAGGCGGGCGACAAGGTCAAGAAGGGCCAGACCCTGCTGATCGTCGAGGCCATGAAGACCATGAACCCGATCCAGGCGCCGCGCGACGGCGTGGTGTCGGAAATCCTGGTCGGCGACGCCCAGCCGGTCGAGTTCGGCGAACCCCTCGTCCTGCTCGAGGCGTAAGGCCAGTCATGTTCACCAAGGTCCTGATCGCCAACCGCGGCGAGATCGCGCTGCGTATCCACCGGGCGTGCAAGGAGATGGGAATCTCCACCGTCGCCGTGCATTCCGAGGCCGATCGCGGCGCCATGTGGGTGCGGCTGGCGGACGAGAGCGTCTGCATCGGCCCGGCCCCGGCGGCCAAGTCCTATCTGAACATCCCCTCGATCATCGCGGCGGCCGAGATCACGGGCGCCCAGGCGATCCATCCCGGCTATGGCTTCCTGTCCGAGAACGCGCGCTTCGCCGAGATTGTGGAAGCCCACGGCATGACCTTCATCGGACCCAAGCCCAAGCACATCCGGGTGATGGGCGACAAGATCAGCGCCAAACAGACGGTCAAGGATGCGGGCATCCCGGTCGTCCCCGGCTCTGACGGCGAGGTCGAGACGGTCGAGGCGGCCATCGAGGCGTCCAAGACCATCGGCTTCCCCCTGATCGTCAAGGCCGCCGCCGGCGGCGGCGGGCGCGGCATGAAGGTCGCGCTGACGCCCGACGATCTGGTCGAGGCGGTGCAGACGGCCCAGACCGAGGCCAAGGCCGCCTTCGGCAACGGCGCCGTCTATATGGAACGCTATCTCCAGAAGCCGCGCCATATCGAAATCCAGGTGATCGCCGACAGCCACGGCAATGTCGTCCACCTGGGCGAGCGCGACTGCTCGCTGCAACGCCGCCACCAGAAGGTGCTGGAAGAAGCCCCCTCGCCCGCCCTGTCGGCGGAAGGGCGCAAGGCCATCGGCGAGACGGTCAACAAGGCCATCGCCGCCATCGGCTATCTGGGCGTCGGCACCATCGAATTCCTGTGGGAGGACGGCGAGTTCTTCTTCATCGAGATGAACACCCGTCTGCAGGTCGAGCACCCGGTCACGGAAATGATCACGGGCGTCGATCTGGTGCGCGAACAGGTGCGCATCGCCGCCGGCCTGCCTTTGTCCTTCACCCAGGACGACATCCATTTCGAGGGCCATGCCATCGAGGTGCGGATCAACGCCGAGAACGCCGAGACCTTCACCCCGTCGCCGGGCACGATCACCGACTTCCACGCACCGGGCGGTCTGGGCGTGCGTCTGGATAGCGCCATCTACGCCGGCTATTCGATCCCGCCCTATTACGACAGCCTGATCGGCAAGCTGATCGTGCACGGTCGCGATCGGGAGGAATGCCTGGCCCGCCTGAAGCGCAGCCTGGGCGAGATGGTCATCGGCGGCGTCGATACCACCATTCCGCTGTTCCAGAAGCTGCTGGCCGAGCCGGACATCCTGTCGGGCGACTATGACATCCACTGGCTGGAGAAGTGGGCGGCGGCGCAGAAGGCCAAGGCTTAAGGCCCCGCCTTGGACGAGCCCGGGTTCAGCGCCGACGGACCCTTCGGCGCCTTCGGGCCCGAGGAACTGCTGGCCTGCTATGCCCGGGGCGTCTTTCCGATGGCCGAGGCGCGGGACGATCCGCGCGTCTTCCTGGTCGAGCCGGACCAGCGCGGCGTCATACCGCTGGACCGGTTTCATATTCCGTCACGCCTGCGCCGGACCGTTCGAAACGAGCCGTATCAGGTACGCGTGGATACCGCCTTTGCCGCCGTACTGGACGTCTGCGCGGCCTCGGCGGCGGGGCGCGAGGACACCTGGATCAACGATCCGATCCGGCGACTGTATGTCGAACTACATGCCCGCGGCCATGCCCACAGCATCGAATGCTGGCAGAACGAGGCGCTGGTCGGCGGCCTGTATGGCGTGACCCTGGGCGGGGCGTTCTTTGGCGAGAGCATGTTCAGCCGGGCGCGGGACGCGTCGAAGATCGCGCTGGTCCATCTGGTGGCGCGGCTGCGGCTGGGCGGATGGCGGCTGCTGGACGCCCAGTTCCTGACGGAACATCTAAGTCAGTTCGGCGCGGTTGAGACGCCGCAAACCGCCTATCTGCGGATGCTGAAGCCAGCGCTGCGGATCGAACCCGACAAGATCGCCCTGACCGCGCCCCTGACCGGCGCGGAGGCCGTGACCTATGCCTTGCAGCCCACGACCCAGGCGTCATAGAGCGGGTGCTGAAGCCCGCTGACCGATGGGGCCGAGCCGAACATCCAGCCGCGGAAGATCTGGCGCGGCTGGGCGGCCTGAATGCCCGGTCGCGGTTGCAGCGTCACCTCGACATAGGCGACCGAGTCGTCGACCTGTTCGCCGGCGCCGCTGATTTCGCAGGCGCGGGCGGTGAAGATCAGGGCCTGATCGAAGCGAACGGGGCGGCCGCCGACCTCGACCTCGAACCGCATGCTTTCGGCCGTGATCTTGTCGATGGCCTGGATGACGGCGACACGGCGGCGCTGACGGCGTTCGGGCTTGGCGGGTTCCTCGGGCGCCTTGACCGTTTCGGTCTCGGCCACCTGTTCGGTTTCGGTCGACGCCTCGGGGATCAGGATGGGCGCCAGCGGGGCGTCTTCGGGCAGGGGCGTCACGACGATGGGGGCGACGGGCGCGGGCGTGCCGGCGGGCGGCGTCTCGGTCGCCGGCGCGGGCTGCGGGTTGCGCATCAGGTCGCCGACCGGATCGGCGGCCGGACGGGCGTCTTGGGGCGAATCCTGAAGGGCCGAGGCCACCCCCCCGCCACCGGTCGCCAGCAGGCTGATCGCCAGCGCGCAACCGACCAGATTGCGCGCGCGCGGCGTCATTCCGGGCTCCAGGCCTGATAGTCGCCGGTCGCGGCGGGACGCTGGCCCTCGTTCGCCAGCGAGCCGGACGGACGCCACGCCATGGGCGTGCCGCTGAGGTTCGGCAGATGATCCTTTTCCCAGGCGCGGCGGCGCAGGGGGGCGACGGTCGGCGGCTCGTCCACCGTATAGCGCAGCCAGCCGTGCCATTCGGCCGGCACCTTCGAAGCGTCGGCATAGCCGTTGTAGATCACCCAGCGGCGGCGGCGGCCGTCATAGCTGACGTTGTCGCGCGACAGGTAATAGCGGTTGCCGAAATCGTCCGTGCCGACATGTTCGCCACGCTTGGCGATGGTGAACAGGGTGCCGATGGTGGCGCCGTTCCACCAGGTGAAAATCTTGCTGAGCACGTCGTTCGAATCCATTCGCACAGGGCCTGCCGGACGCTTCCGGCGCGCGGCGCGATCATAGAAACCGCAGGCCGTTCCGTCCAGCGGCCACCGCGGATAAGGCGTCTCAATATCTTGGGGGTAACCATGTCCCGAACCGCAAGATTTATTGCACGGAAGCGCGCGGGGGCCCTAACGTCGAAGGGATCACCGACGGAGGCCGTCGCATGCGCTTCGACCCGCGCCTCGCCCAACGGGCGTCGCACCTGACCTTTGAGACCCGCAGCGTCGAGCGGCCGGACCACATCGCGTCGGTAGAGGCGCCGTCCGACTGGACCGATGCGCGGATCGAGGCGTGGATGGACTGGCTGGACGCGCCGGAAACGCCGCTGCGCCAGGCGATCGCCGACTGGGCCGACGACTTGGCTGCGCGCGGTCGGGCCAGGGGGGTGTTCAGACGCCCGGCGGACGCCGCCGTCTTCGCCGCCGAACTGACTGGATCGATCCTGCTGGGCCTGGCCGCGCCGTCGACGGCGGCCGCGGATGCGCGGGGCGTCCCGCTGAACCTGGCCGATCCCGAAGCGGCGGGCCTGATCCACGCGCGCACGGCGGCCGGGCGGACCCAGCGGTTGGCACAGGGCGCCGCGCGCGCGCTGGCCGAGGCGCTGAACGCCGTCGCCGACACCGTGACCCGGTGCGAGGGGCCGCGCGGCCACTGCGCCGACCCTGCCCGCAACCCCGCCCTGGCCCGCGCCGCCCTGGCCGCCCGGACCTGCGGCGCGTCGGACGCCGACATCCTGCGCGCCATCGAGGGCGAGCGGGGCGGCGTGGCCGAGCTGGGCGCGTCGCCGGGAACGGCCCGGCTGGAAGCCTGTGTCGACCGCGCGCTGATCGCGGCAGGCGCGCCCGAGGCCCTGCTGGCGGCCGAGGCGGCGCTGACCGACGGCCTGCTGCTGACATTCGACCCGCGCGACGCCGAACTGCTTAGCGAAGCTGCGGCGGCGCCGTCGGTGGGGCTGAACCTGGCGGCGCTGGCGTCCCTGTCGGGCGATGATTTCGAGGCTGACGCCGAGCACCTGGCCCGGCTGTGGGCCACGGCGCTGGAGCTGGCGACGGCGGATGACGCGGCCACGACGACACGTCCGCTGGTGCTGGCGCTGCACGGCCTGCCGGACGCGCTGCTGTCGCTGGGCGAGGCGTCGGCGGCGGCCGCGGGCGGCGTGGCGGGCCTGATCATTGCCGGGGCAGTGTCGGCGGCGGCCGCTCTGGCCACACCGCTAGGCCCTTGCGAGGACTGGACGAGCGGCGCGGACGAGCGACTGGAGGCGCTGGATGGCCGGATCGCCGCCCTGGCCGCCGCTGAGGATGTGCGTTCGCAGCAGGCCGCGCGGCGACTGGGAGAGCTGCGCGCGAACATAGCGAAGTCGGGTCTGCGCAACACGGCCGTCGCCCTGTGGCGCGAGGATGCGGAGACGGCGCTGCGGCTGGGCGTCTCGCCCTTCGCCGCCATCGATGTGTTCCAGACCGAGGATGGTGAGATTGGCGGTCGTCTGCGCCCGGCACTGTCCACGGCGATCCGGCGGGCGGGCGGCGATCCGGACAGCGCCGAGCGCTGGCTGTTCGGGCAGCGCACTCTGGCCGAGGCGCCCGGTTTCGACCAGGCGGCCCTGCGCGCCGTGGGTTTTACGGACGTGGAGCTGGAGGCGCTGGATCGCGCCTTCGCCGATGTCGAGGGGTTCGACGACGCCTTCCGCGAGCCGGTGCTGGACCCCGGCTTCCTGCGCGACGTGCTGGGCCTGACCGAGGTGGGCGAGGCCCTGCTGGCGCGGCTGGGCTTTGACGAGCAGGCGCGGGATGCGGCCGCGCGCCAGGTGTTCGGCCATCCCGACCTGTGCGACTGGCCGGACGCCCCGGCGGCGTTGGCCGACTGGCTGTCCGTCGACCCGGCGACGCTGGACGGACTGTGCCGGGCGGCGGCGGACATCGCGGCCGATGTTCCGGCGCCCACCGTGATGAGGCTGGACTGGCGCGCGACCGTGCTGGACGCCGCGCGCGGCCTGGGCCAGGCCGCGACGGACGCGCGACGCGTCGTGGTCATGAGCCGGGACGAGCCCCCGGCCCGGTTCACCCTGGACCTGCCCGACACGCCGCCCGCCGGCCTGTCGCCCGCCAGCGTGCTGCCCCGCGCCGCCGAAACACCTCCCTCGCCCGAGCGGATCATTGAGCGGGTGGTCGAGCGCGATCGCACCCGGCGCAAGCTGCCGGACCGCCGCAAGGGCTATATCCAGAAAGCCGCCGTGGGCGGGCACAAGGTCTATATCCACACCGGCGAATACGAAGACGGCGAGCTGGGCGAGATCTTCATCGACATGCACAAGGAAGGCGCCGCCTTCCGGTCGCTGATGAACAATTTCGCCATCGCCATCTCGATCGGCCTGCAATACGGCGTGCCGCTGGACGAGTTCGTGGACGCCTTCGTCTTTACCCGGTTCGAGCCGGCGGGGCGGGTCACGGGCAATGACTCCATCCGCTCCGCCACGTCGATCCTGGACTACATCTTCCGCGAGCTGGGCGTGTCCTATCTGGACCGTCACGAGCTGGCCAACGCCCAGCCCGAGAGCCTGAATCCGGATGGGCTGGGCGCAGAACCGGCGGACGGCGCGGCCGAGACGGTGCCCGCCGCCCGGTTCATCTCCAAGGGGTTCGCCCGCGGCGCGACGCCGGACAATCTGGTGGTGGTGCCGTTCGGCCGGAAACGGGACGAGGCGCCCGCGCCCGACAACGACGGCGAGGCGGTCGCCTGCCCCGCCTGCGGCGATTTCACCCTGCAACAGCGCGGCGGCGGCTGGACCTGCGACAGCTGCGGGGCGGCGCCCCAGATGCAGGGCGGCTGATCCCGCCCGGCGGCCCGGTTCTTGCTGTGGATCGATGTGAACGTCCGAAAGTCGTCCAGATGAAACCGATCCAGACCGCCCTCATCACCCTGGCGCTCAGCCTGAGCGCCCTGCCCGCCCTGGCCCAGAACGCCGGCCAGATCGCCCGCGTGCGCGGCGGCGCCAGCTGCGCCGGGTGCAACCTGTTCCAGGCGGAGCTGAGCGGACTGGAGCGGTCGGGCCTGAACCTGTCCGGTTCGCGCCTGCGACAGGCGGACCTGAGTTTGTCGGTGATGAACCGCACGCGCTTCGCCAACGCCGATCTGCGCGATGTCGAGGCTTATGGCGGCGTGTTTTCAGGCTCGAACTTCACCGGCGCGAATCTGACCAACGCCAGTTTCGTCGGCGCATATCTGGAAGGCGCGGCGTTTTCCGGCGCGACCCTGACCGGCGTGAACTTCTCTGGCGCGCAGTTGAGCCGGGCCACCGGCCTGACCCAGAGCCGGCTGAATCAGGCCTGCGGGGACGACGCCACCGTCCTGCCGGCCGGCCTGCGCATTCCCGCCTGCTGAAAGACCCCAATCTTACCGCGATTTAAGTAGGGTCCGTCCGCCATTACGCGCATGGATAGGGCGTGAAAAAGACCGCTCTGCATATGTGGACTTCGAGTCTGGCCGCCACGGCCGCCTTCGCCGCCAGCCTGGCGGCGGCAGCGCCCGCCCTCGCCTCGACGTCGGCAATAGAACAGGACCGGGACGTGGCGCGCTCGGTGTCATTGGGCGGATCGTGCAATCGCTGCGAGCTGGCGGGGCGCAATCTGACCGGCGCGACCTTCGCCGGCGCCTCGTTCGTCAACGCCAGCCTGGTGGGGGCCAACCTGCGCGGGGCCGAACTGATCGGCTCGAACTTCCAGGGCGCCAACTTCACCCGGGCGGACCTGATCGGCGTAACCATCGTCGGCGCCAATTTCACCGACAGCGTCTTCGTGGACGCCAGCCTGCGCAGTTCAGAGGCCCAGGGCGCCAATTTCACCCGCGCCGATCTGACACGCGCGGATTTCATCGGCGCCGAGATGCAGGGCGTGAACATGAACGGCGCGAATCTGACCCGCGCCAACTTCCGTTCCAGCGAGATTTTCGGGGCCACGCTGTCGAACGTCAGCGCCCGCAACGCCGACTTCATTGGCGCCGAGCTGGACGCCTCGAACCTGAGCAACGGCGATTTTTCCTATGCCGTCTTCCGCAGCGCCAGCCTGGACGGCGCGCGACTGACGGGGGGAACGTTCAACCGGGCCGACTTCACCGGCGCCTCGATGAACCGCACGGATATCCGGGGCGCGGACCTGTCAAGCGCACGAGGCCTGGATCAGGACCAGATCGACGAGGCCTGCGGCGACAGCACGACCCAGCTGCCCGCGTCGCTGACGGTCAAGACCTGCCGCGGCGCTCGCGTCGTGGTGCGGCCTCCCGCGCCCCCACGGACGCCGGTCGCGCCCAGAGCGCCGACACCCCCGGTCCGGCATTTCGCCGCCGTGAACTGACGGCGGCTCCCGATCAGATCTTGATCGGCAGGGCCGTGCGGATCGACAGTTCCTTGAGTTGCTTGTCGGCGGCCTCGGCCGGCGCGCTCATCAGCAGGTCCTGGCCCTGCTGGTTCAGCGGGAAGGCGATGACCTCACGGATGGCCGTCTGGTTGGCCAGCAGCATGACAATACGGTCGATGCCCGGCGCCAGACCGCCGTGCGGCGGCGCGCCATAGCGGAAGGCGTTCAACATGCCGCCGAACTGTTCCTCGACCACCGAGGCGTCGTAACCCGCGATCTCGAACGCCTTCAGCATGATCTCGGCCTTGTGGTTCCGGATCGCGCCCGAGCACAGCTCATAGCCGTTGCAGACGATGTCGTACTGATAGGCGCGGATGGTCAGGGGATCCTGCGTCTCCAGCGCCTCCAGACCGCCCTGCGGCATGGAGAAGGGGTTGTGGCTGAAGTCGACCTTCTTTTCTTCTTCCGACCATTCGAACATCGGGAAATCGACGATCCAGCAGAATTTGAACTGCTCCTCGTCGATCAGTTTCAGCTCCGTGCCGACGCGGGTGCGGGCCAGGCCGGCGAATTTGGCGAAGACGGCGGGGTCGCCGGCGGTGAAGAAGGCGGCGTCGCCCTTGCCAAGGCCCAGCGACGTCATCAGGGCCTCGGTCGGCTCCTGACCCAGGTTCTTGGCGATCGGGCCGCCCCACGCCTGCTGATCGTCCGACCAGAAGATATAGCCCAGGCCCGGCTGGCCCTCGCCTTGAGCCCACGAATTCATGCGGTCGCAGAAGGCGCGCGAGCCGCCGGTCGGCGCGGGGATGGCCCAGACGGCGTTCTTCTCATCGGCGCCGAGGATTTTGGCGAACAGACCGAAACCGCCGTCGCGGAAGGCGTCCGACACGTCCTGCATCCTGATCGGGTTGCGCAGGTCCGGCTTGTCCGAGCCGTACCATTTCATCGACTGGGCATAGGTCAGGCGCTCGAAGCCCTTGTGCTCGAAGCTGTCGCCGAAGTCGTTGGTGAAGGTGTGGGTCTGGTCGATGGGCGAAACCGGCTTGCCCTCGCCGAACTCGTTGAAGACGCCGTTCATCAGCGGTTCGATGGCGGCGAAGACGTCTTCCTGGGTGACGAAGCTCATTTCCACGTCGAGCTGATAGAATTCCAGCGAACGGTCGGCGCGCAGGTCCTCGTCGCGGAAGCAGGGCGCGATCTGGAAGTAGCGGTCGAAGCCCGACACCATCAGCAGCTGCTTGAACTGCTGTGGCGCCTGCGGCAGGGCGTAGAACTTGCCCGGGTGCATGCGGCTGGGGACCAGGAAGTCGCGCGCGCCTTCGGGTGACGAGGCCGTCAGGATCGGGGTCTGGTACTCAAGGAAACCCTGCTCGACCATGCGCTGGCGGATCGAGTGGATCACCTTGGAGCGCAGGACGATATTCTTGTGCAGAGTCTCGCGGCGCAGGTCCAGGAAGCGGTTCTTGAGGCGGATCTCCTCGGGATATTCCGGCTCGCCAAAGACCGGCAGCGGCAGTTCGGCGGCTTCGGACAGAACCTCGACGGCCTGGACGCGGACCTCGATCTCGCCGGTGGGCAGGTTGGCGTTGGTGGTTTCGGCCGAGCGGGCGACCACTTCGCCGTCGATGCGAATGACGCTCTCGGCGCGCAGGCGTTCGACCGCGTCAAAGCCCGGCGTTTCCGGGTGCAAGACCAGTTGCGTCAGGCCGTAGTGGTCGCGCAGGTCGATGAACAGCAGGCCGCCGTGGTCGCGCTTGCGGTGGACCCAGCCGGACAGGCGGACATTCGAGCCCGCGTCGGTCGAACGAAGGGCGCCGCAGGTGTGGGAGCGATAGGCGTGCATGTGGTGATTTCGTCTGCGAGATCGGCTGCGAAAACAGCGGGAATTGGAAGCGGCGGAAGGGCGCATCATCGCCCCCGAAAGTCAAGGCTGGCGCGCCATCCACAGGCCCGACGCCTTGTCCACCAGAGGCATGGCGCACAGGCGCGCGTGTTGCGTTTCCTCTGCTAAGGACGACGCCATGCCCGGCCCGACCGACCAGCTGAGACTGCCCCTGCAACGCGATCTGCCCTCGGCCGCGACGGCGCTGGTCGTGTCCGACAGCAATCGCGAGGCGATCGCGGCGCTGGCCGACTGGCCGCCGCAGCCGGGCGAACGCCTGGCCCTGTGCGGTCCCGTCGGCAGCGGCAAGAGCCGACTGGGCGAGATCTGGGCCGAGCGCGTCAGGGCCGTGCCCCTGTTCGGGGAAGAGGCCGCCCTGGCCGATCCGCTGGAGCTGGAGGGGCGGGCGATCCTGCTGGACGACGCCGATCGGGCCGATGACGAGACGCTGTTCCACCTGATCAACCTGACGCAGTCGGGGGGCGGCGCCCTGCTGATGATCGCGCGCGAGGCGCCGGCCGCCTGGGCCGTCGCCCTGCCCGACCTGCGCTCGCGCCTGGCGGCGACGCGCTGTGTGGCGATCGACGCGCCGGACGACGCTGTGCTGGCCGCCATGCTGCGCGCCGCCTTCGCCGAGCGCAGCATCGCGCCGGGCGACGATGTGGTCGATTATCTGGTCCGGCGGATCGAGCGCTCGGCCGAGGCCGCCCGCGACATGGCGGCGCGGCTGGACGCCCTGCACCGCCCCGTCACCCGCGTGCTGGCCCGCCAGGTGATCGAGGGCGCCTGACGTCAGTCGCTATCCACGCTTGCAGCCGTCACACGCCCGCGCGAGAACGGGACATGACCGAGATCGCGCCTATCGCTGACGACAAGACCGGCGAGGAAGTCCCCTCTTCCCGCGCGCCGCAGCTGGAGCTGTCCGAGGCGCTGATGGCCTCGCCGCAGCGGTTCATCAACCGCGAACTGTCGTGGCTGGCGTTCAACGGGCGCGTGCTGGAAGAGGCGGCGAACACGGCCCATCCACTGCTGGAGCGGCTGCGGTTCCTGTCGATCTCGGCCAATAACCTGGACGAGTTCTTCATGACCCGCGTCGCCGGCCTGAAGGGTCAGGTGCGCGAGCGTGTCCGCGTGGTCTCGCCCGACGGCCTGACGCCCGCCGAGGCGCTGGAACAGGTCAATGCGGCGGCCGGCGGCCTGATGGCCGAGCAGCAGCGCTGCTGGCGCACGCTGAAGAAGGCGATGGCCCCCGCCGGGATTGAGGTCGTGGACGCCGCCAACATCACCAAGACCGAGCGCGAGCGGCTGGAGCCGGAGTTCCTGAACCAGCTGTTCGCCGTGCTGACGCCCATGGCGATCGATCCGGCCCATCCCTTCCCCTTCCTGCCGAACCTCGGCTTCTCGCTAGCGCTGAAGCTGAAGCGGACGCGGGACAATCGCATCCTGTACGCCCTGGTCCCGGTGCCGACCCAGGTGCGGCGGTTCTGGGCGCTGGCGACGGACGGCCGATCGACGCCGGGGCGGACGCGCTACATCTCGCTGGAGCATCTGCTGCTGCTGTTCATCGACCACCTGTTCCCAGGGTGCGAGGTGCTGGAGAAGGGCGTGTTCCGCCTGATCCGCGACAGCGACATCGAGATCGAGGAAGAGGCCGAGGACCTGGTGATGGAGTTCGAGGAGGCGTTGAAGCAGCGCCGCCTGGGCTCGGTCGTGCGGATCAAGATCGAGGCGTCCATGCCCGAGGATCTACGCGCCTTCATCATCAGTGAGCTGCACGCCCAGCCGCAGGACGTGGTGCTGGTGGACGGCATGCTGGGTCTGGCGCAGCTGTCGGAGCTGATCCCCGCCGGCCACCCCGACATGAAGTTCAAGGGCTATGAGCCGCGCTATCCCGAGCGGGTGCGCGACAACGGCGGCGATATCTTCGCGGCCGTGCGCGAGAAGGACATGCTGATCCACCACCCGTTCGAGAGCTTCGACGTGGTGGTGCAGTTCCTGCGTCAGGCCGCACGCGACCCCAATGTCATCGCCATCAAGCAGACCCTGTATCGCACGTCCAAGGACAGCCCCATCGTCGCCGCCCTGATCGAGGCGGCCGAGAACGGCAAGAACGTCACCGCCCTGGTCGAGATCAAGGCGCGCTTCGACGAGGAGGCGAACCTGAAGTGGGCCCGCGCGATGGAGCGGGCGGGCGTGCACGTCGTCTTCGGCTTTGTTGAGTACAAGACCCACGCCAAGCTGAGCGTGGTGGTGCGGCGCGAGGCGGAGGCCCTGCGGACCTACTGCCACTTTGGCACCGGCAACTATCACCCGGTCACGGCGCGCATCTATACGGACCTGAGCCTGTTCACCTGCGACCCGGTGGTGGGGCGCGACGCGACGCGGGTGTTCAACTATATCACCGGCTATGCGACCCCGGACGAGCTGGAGGCGCTGGTCGTTTCGCCGCTGAACATGAAGAGCTCGCTGATCGAACTGATCGGCAAGGAGATGTCGGCGGCGGCCAAGGGCAAGCCGGCGGCCATCTGGGCCAAGATGAACTCGCTGGTCGATCCCGAGATCATCGACGCCCTGTATCGGGCCAGCCAGTGGGGCGTGCGGATCGAACTGGTGGTGCGCGGCATCTGCTGCCTGCGCCCCGGCGTGCCGGGCCTGTCGGAGAACATACGGGTCAAGTCGATCGTCGGCCGCTTCCTGGAGCACAGCCGGATCATCGCCTTCGCCAACGGCCATGACCTGCCCAGCAACAAGGCGCGGGTCTATATTTCCTCGGCCGACTGGATGCCGCGCAACCTGGATCGCCGGGTCGAGCTGATGACCCCGGTGCGCAACGCCACCGTGCACGATCAGGTGCTGGACCAGATCATGGTCGCCAATCTGAAGGACGACACCCAGAGCTGGGTGCTGGAGCCCGACGGCCGCTATCGCCGGGTCCAGCCGGCGGATGCGGAGCGGCCGTTTTCGGCCCACAGATACTTCATGACCAACCCCAGCCTGTCGGGTCGGGGCCGCAAGGTGAAGACCCTGCCCGGCGTGCTGAGCTATGCGGGGCCCAAGGCCCGGAAGCGTCGCTGATGCCCGCGGATTCCGAAGGGCCGCCGCGCCAGGTTGCGGTCATCGACATCGGCTCGAACTCGGTCCGGCTGGTCCTGTATCGGCTGGAGGGGCGCGCGGTCTGGACCGTCTTCAACGAAAAGGTGCTGGCCGGGCTGGGGCGTGGCCTGTCCGAAACCGGCCGCCTGTCCGCCGAGGGCGTGCCGGGGGCGCTGGTCGCCCTGCGCCGCTTCGCCGCCGTGATCGAGGGCGTCCGGCCGGACCTGACCATCGTCGCCGCGACGGCGGCGGTGCGCGAAGCCGCCGACGGCCCCGACTTCTGCGCCCGCGTGGCGGCCCAGACCGGGCTCAAGATCCGGGTTCTGAGCGGGGAAGAAGAGGCCCGCTACGCCGCCATGGGCGTGCTGGCCGGCGATCCGACCGCCCAGGGCGTGGCAGGCGACATGGGCGGCGCCAGCCTGGAGCTGATCCGCATCGGCGCCGGGGCTGTCGGCCAAGGCGTCACCCTGCCGCTGGGGCCGTTCACCCTGGCGGACCCAAAGGGATTTGACGCGGGTCGCCTGCGCGGCGTCATCGGGCGGCGGCTGAAGCCGGTCGCCGCAGACTATCAGACGCCGACGCTGAACGCCGTGGGCGGCGCCTGGCGGACGCTGGCGCAGGTGCACATGGCCCTGTCCGACCATCCCCTGCGGATCGTGCATCAGTATGCCATGAGCGCCGGCGATGCGCGCGATCTGGCGCGGCTGGTGGCGGTGCAGTCGCGCGCCTCGCTGGACCGCCTGCCGGGCGTGTCGAAGAAGCGCGCCGAGACCCTGCCCTACGCCGCCCTGGTGCTGGAGGGCCTGATCGAGACGCTGGGCCTTCAGTCCATCGTCTTCTCGGCCTGGGGGGTGCGCGAGGGCCTGCTGACCGAGGGGTTCGACGCCGAAACGGCGGCGGTCGACCCGCTGCTGGCCGGCTGTTCGGCGCTGGGCGGCCGTCAGGGCGTCGATCCGGCCCTGCCCCGCGCGCTCAGCGGCTGGCTGGCCGATCTGTCGGCCGCCATGCCCGAAGCCTTCGGAGCCGAACGCGACGCCCTGCTGACCGCCTCGGCCTGTCGCCTGGCGGATCTGGGCGCCCGTCTGCATCCCGACCACCGGATCGAACTCGTGTTCGACCAGGTCCTGCGCTCGCCCATCCCCGGCCAGACGCACGCCGAGCGGGTCTTCCTGGCGACCGCGCTGAACGCCCGATATGGCGGCGACGCGCGCACGCCGGAGCCGGCGACGGTCGGCCTGCTGCTGGGCGAGCAGGCGCGGACGCGGGCGCGGGCGCTGGGACTGGCGATCCGGCTGGCGTGCGACCTGTCGGGTCGTTCGCCCCAACTGCTGGCCAATGCGACGGCGACGGTCGACGGCGGCGCGCTACGCCTGACGGCGACCGAGGGTTATGCCGACCTGCTGCTGGGCGAACAGACCCGGCGACGGGCGCGCGCGGTGGCCGAGATCATGGGCCTGAAGCTGGAGATCTGACCATCCCTAGTGGACGGCCTCTTCGCGGCCCTGGACGAAGGCGGACTGGCCGCTGACCTCGCCATAGACCATGCACAGGTCCTCGAAGACGCGGTTCCAGGCGAACTGCTCGACCGTCTTCAGCCGGGCGGCTTGGCCGATGGCCTCAATGTCCCGCTGGAACAGGGCTTCGACCGCCTGGGCGTAGTCGTCGGGATCGGCGCTGGCCGCCAGCTGGCCGACCGTGTGATCGACCGTCTCGGCCACGCCGCCCGCGTTCACGCCCACGACCGGGCGTCCGCAGGCCATGGCCTCCAGCACGATCAGGCCGAACGGCTCCTTGTCGTTGGCGTGCACGAAGGCGTCGCAACTGGCGATGATCCGGGCGACGGCCTTGGGGTCTTTCTCGTACGGCAGGGCGATCACGCGATCCTCGGGCGGCATGCCCGTGCCGGCGCCCACCAGCACCAGATAATAGGGATCGCCCAGCTTCTGGACCGCCTCGATCAGGACATCGATGTTCTTTTCCTTGGCCGGGCGCCCGGCGAAGCACAGCAGGCGCGCGCTGGCCGGCAACCCCAGGCGTTTCAGCAGCCAGTCGCGGTCGCGGCGGTCGGGCCGGAAGGTGTCGATCTCGACCCCCAGAGGGCGGATGACGATATCGCCGACGCCCGCCTCTTCCAGCCGACGCGCGATGAAGCGGCTGGGGGAGACGACCCGGTCGAATTGCGAGAACAGCTGGGCCCAGCGCTTCTCCACCGGCTTCTTGGCCCATTCGCCGAAATGCAGCGCCGCCAGGCCGGCGGGATCGGAATGGCAGAAGCCGACGACCGGGCAACCGGCCCGCTGACCGGCCTCGAGCGCGCCCTGGCCGGGAGTATAGGGGTCGCCCGCCTCGATCACCGAGGGCTTCAGCGCCGCGACCCAGGCGCCCCAGCGCCGCACCGACGTGGGCCAGCGATAGCCGTCGCCGAACGGCAGGCGGGTCGCCTGCAGCTTGACGATCCCGTCCATGCCCGCCTCGTGCCGCGCGCCCGGGACGACCAGCGAATGCGCCAGCCCAGGGCGATTTTCGGCCAGCCAGGCCTTCTTGGACAGCAGATAGCGTTTCACGCCGCCCGACCGCGGGGCGAACAGCATGGTGGTGTCCACCAGACGCGGTCGCGGATCGCCGGCTGAGGATTTCAGCGCCCGGAGCGTATCCGACACCTCTTCGTCCAGCCCCGGGATCAGGCGCAGTTCGCTTTCCTGCACCTCGGTGTCGATCATCGTCATGGAATCGATCTCGCCAGAATGAGGCGATGCAACGCCCCTGCGCCGGCTTTGGATGCGAGTGACGCGTTTGGACTTGGCCATCTGGCGCCCGTAGCGCCGGAAAGCGTGAAGCTCAAGCGACAATCATCGCGTCATGACCCGGATCGAGACGCTTCGGCCTTGCATTCGCCTCAAATTCGCGAAACTTGGGGCACACTGCGTGGAGCCTCGTCTGGGCGCTCCGAACTTCCGTGCGCGTCCACTTGGGGTTTCTTCCGAATGCGTAAACTGCTCGCGACGGCTGCGGCCATGGCTCCCCTGGTTGCGGCCACCGGTGTTCAGGCCGAGGTCGTGATCTCCACCGCCCGCACGACGCCGATCCTGACCGCCAACGCCACCGGGACCGCGCCTGACAATATCCGCCTGGCCAACGGCGGCTCGATCGCCGTCGCCTCGGGCGCGGCCATCACCCTGAACTCGAATCATACCGTCGACCTGGACAGCGGCAGCCGGATCACCATGGCCAACGCCGCCGATGGGGCGACCGGCATCCTGGTCAACGGCGGCAATACCGGTTCGGTGACGGTCGGCGGGGCGATCAGCATCACGGATTCGCTCAACGACGACGATCACAAGGACACGGATGGCGATGGCGACTTGGATGGTCCTTTCGCGGATGGAACCAACCGCCATGGGGTGCGTGTGGCCGGCGCCTCGCCTTTTGTCGGCGACATCAACGTGGAAAGCTCTGGCTCCATCTCAGTCGAAGGTAATCAGAGCTACGGCATCCGCCTTGAGTCCGACCTGCAGGGCGATTTCCAAAATCTGGGCGCCATCGTCGTCACCGGAAATGAATCATATGGAATCCGCATTCAGGGCGATGTCTCTGGCGATGTAGAAATTCTAGGGTCTGTCGGTGCGCGTGGCGAGGGCAGCACAGGGGTTTCGCTCGAAGGCGATGTAGCTGGGGCAGTCAAACTACAGGGCGCGATCACCAGCACAGGCTATCGTTATACTACGGCTCCTAATCCCAAGCCGACCACTGGAACGGTCAATGAGGGAACGCTCTATCTAGAGGACCTAGACGCCGATGACCTGTTGCAGGGCGGCCCCGCAGTCGCCATCGCTAGCAACGTTGGCGGCGGTGTGCTGTTGGACAAGGGACCCAGCTATGCAAGCGGGGGGGTCGAGGGCGATGACGACGGCGACGGCGTCAAGAACGGCGACGAAGACGACGACGGCGACGGCGTCAAGAATCGTGACGACACCGATCGTGATGGCGATGGCATCCCCGACGCCAGCGAAGGCACATCTTCGATCACCACCTATGGCAGCGCTCCAGCCCTGCAAATCGGCTCCACCACCCAGGCGGTGAATCTGGGAGTCGTGGGGACAGGCGATTCCGCCTATGGCTTGATCAATCGCGGCTCCATCACGGCCAGCGGGGTCTATGCCGAGGTTGACGCCACGGCCGTGCAGATCGGCGGTCTGACGGGCGGGCAAGCCGTCACCATCGACGGCGGTGTGCGTAACGAGGGCTCTATCACGAGTTCGGCGCGCGACGCAGATGCGACCGGCGTGCGCTTCGGAGCGGGCGCATCCACCCCGACCTTCATCAACACTGGAACGATCACCGGCGGCGGTTACAGCGACGAGGCCGCCAACATCACCGGCGTGCTGATCGAAGTCGGCGCCAACCTGCCCAGCCTGGTCAACGATGGGGTGATCACCGGGACAGGCGGCGGCGGCGTCGCCACCGTGGGCGCCATTGTTGACCAAAGCGGCACCCTCACCTCGATCCGCAACACCCGCACCATTCAGACGGGCCTGGCCGCCAATGCGGATGGCGACGACATCACCGGCACGACGACCGCCATCGACGTCAGCGCGAACACCACCGGCGTCACCCTGATTCAGGAAGGCGTCGCGTCTGACCCGACGGAGTCCGATCCGGACACGGATGGCGACGGCGTGCCGAACTCGCGTGAGCCGGCGATTACCGGCGCGATCAAACTGGGCTCGGGCGCCGATGTGGTCGATATCCGCAACGGCACGGTCACCGGCGACATTTCGTTCGGGACTGGCGCCGACAGTCTGTCGATCACCGGCGGCGCGGCCGTGCGGGGCGCGATCACCAACGGCGACGGCCAACTGGACATCAACGTCGCCGATGGTGTGCTGGACGCCCGCCAGACCAGCCGCACCGACATCAGCAGCCTGAACGTGGGCGCGGACGGTAGCCTGATCGTGACGCTGGACCCCGCGACTGTGGGATCGACTGCCGGTTTCAACGTGTCGGGCGCGACGACGATCGCCGAGGGCGCCGGTCTGGGCGTACGCTTCACCTCACTGATCGACGATCCGGCGCGCTTCACCATCATCAACGCCGACCCCGGCTCCCTGACCTATGACAGGACCGACGGTTCGCTGTTGACCGACTCGCCCTACCTGTTCGTGGCCGAGGTGGGCGCCGACCTGACCGCGGGCGATGTCTATGTGGATGTTCGCCGTCGCCGCGCCGACGAAGCAGAACTGATCAAGGTCGAGGAACAGGCCTACGACGCCGTCTATCAGGCGCTGTATGACAACGAAGCCGTTCGCAACGCCTTCCTGGCCCAGACCGACCGCGAGGGCTTTGGCAATCTGTTCGAACAGATGCTGCCTGACCACTCGGGCGGCCCGCTTCTCTCGCTGGCCAGCGGCGTCGACGCCGTCACCCGCGCCCTGACCGGCCGCAACGCCTCGGCCGCGCCCGGCCAGACCAGCGCCTGGGTGCAGGAGATCAATTTCTACGCCGACAAGGACCGCACCGACACCTACGGCTTCCGCTCGGAAGGCTTCGGCGTCGCCGGCGGCGTGGAGCGCGGCACCAGCTTCGGCGCTCTGGGCATCACCGCCGCCTATACGTCTTCGGATCTCGAGGATCCCGAGGCCGAGGCCGAGGAGGTCCTGTCGGCCAATCTGCTGGAGCTGGGCCTCTACTGGCGCGCTCAGGGCCAGTACTGGACGACGTGGGCGCGGGCCGCGGGCGGCTACGCCTCGTTCGAGGCGACGCGTCAACTGGTCGCCGAAGGCATCAACCTGAAGAACGAATCCGACTGGCACGGCTGGACCGTGGCCGTGGCCGGCGGCGCCTCCTACCAGCGCGAGGTCGGCCGCTTCACCATCCGTCCAGAAGTCTACGCCGAATATTTCTCGCTCAGCGAGGACGCCCGTCGTGAAAAGGGCGGCGGTGACGGTTTCGATCTGATCATCGACGAACGCGAGGGTCACCTGTTCTCGGCCACCGCGGCCATGAACGTGGGCATGAACCTGGGCCGTAATGGGTGGATTCGTCCCGAGCTGCGCCTGGGCTGGCGCCAGAACATCTCGGTCGATCCGGGCGAGACCATCGCCCGCTTCGCCGGCAGCGCGGACAGCTTCCGCCTGACGCCCGATACTATCGAGGGCGGCGGCCCGATCGTCGGTTTCAACGTCAACATCGGCAACGCCCTGGGCATGCTGTCGATCAGCGGCGACGCCGAGTTCATCGAGGATTACGTCCGCTACTCCCTGCTGCTGCGGGCCAGCTTCCGCTTCTGAGCCTGTCGGGATCGCTGAACAGAAAGGCCGCCGGTTCGCCCGGCGGCCTTTTTCGTCTCGCCGAAAACTGGACGATGAGTCGCCGCCGAAGATGGAGCGCGACCGTAAGGTCCAGCTTCCGTTCCTGGAGATAGCGAAATGCGATCTGTTCTGCTGTTCACCGCCGTCCTTGCAACCGCGCCAGCCGCCCTGGCGCAAGACAACCAAGCGAGTGGGGCGGCTGACGTCGCCGGGATATTCGCGCCGTTCGAAGGCGACTGGTCCTGCGAAGGCCATCTGGTTCCGTCAGGGCGACCGCTCGCCTCTCAGCTGAACTTCCGCATCCTGTCGCCGAACCTGTTGACGAAGGCGCATACGGATCGCGCGCCCGGCCGGTATGTCGCCCAGGAAGTCTGGACCGCCACGCCGGACGGCGCCTTGAAATCGGCCGTCGGCAGCGCGTCCGGTATCCGCGTGTTTCATGGCCACCCGGACGAAGGCCAGGGTGTGACCTGGGACAAGGTCACATCCGGCGACGAGCGTCAGGAGCGGTTCATCTATGCCTTAACCAGCGCGCAGGTCATGACCATCGAATGGTGGCGCGCGCGGGACGGCGTTTTTGCGCTGGGCGACACGCTGCGTTGCGAGAAGATGGCCGCTGGCCCCAACGGCTGAGCCGCAGACTGCCGGGAAGATGGTGGGCGGCGAGGGGTTCGAACCCCCGACCCCCTCGGTGTAAACGAGGTGCTCTGACCAGCTGAGCTAGCCGCCCTTGCCGTCGAAACGGTCGCTTCTCTTGCCCGCCATCGGCGGTTCATTCAAGGCGTCTTCGCTCCGTCGCCTGGCAAAAAGAAAACGCGGCCCGGGGGTCCCGGGCCGCGTTTCGTGTTCAGAGCCTCATTTGGCCTAGTGGCTGACGACGTTGGTTCCGTCAGCGCCGGGCGCGGCGGCGGCGGGCAGCAGCGGCTCGGCCGCCTCGTCCCACTCCACCGGGGTCAGTGCGCCCGTCAGGGCCCAGCGCAGGGCTTCGTCGGCGGTCGAGATGGGCACGATCTCCAGCGCCGACTTCACATTGTCGGGCACGTCGGCCAGGTCCTTCTCGTTCTCCTGCGGGATCAGGACGGTCTTCACGCCCGAGCGCAGGGCCGCCAGCAGCTTTTCCTTCAGGCCGCCGATGGCGGTGACCCGGCCGCGCAGGGTGATCTCGCCGGTCATGGCGATATCCTTGCGGATCGGGATCCCGGTCAGGACCGAAACCATAGCCACCGTCATGGCCACGCCGGCCGAGGGGCCGTCCTTGGGCGTGGCGCCGTCCGGCACGTGGACGTGAATGTCGGTCTTTTCGAACACCGGCGGCTTGACGCCGAAGGCAAGCGACCGGGCGCGGACATAGGACGCCGCCGCCGAGATCGATTCCTTCATGACCTCCTTCAGGTTGCCGGTCACGGTCATGCGGCCGCGGCCCGGCATCTTGATCGCCTCGATGGTCAGGATGTCCCCGCCGAACTCGGTCCAGGCCAGGCCGGTGACGATGCCGACCTGATCCTCCTCGTCAGTTTCGCCATAGCGGAACTTCTTCACGCCCGCGTATTCGGCCAGCTTTTCAGCATCGACAGTGATCGAGGCGACCTTGGACTTGGCCATCTCGCGCACAGCCTTGCGGGCCAGGCCGCCCAGGGCGCGCTCCAGCGACCGCACGCCGGCCTCGCGGGTGTAATAGCGGATCAGGTCGCGGATCGTTTCGTCCGGGATGACCAGTTCGCCTTCCTTCAGGCCGTGATCCTGAAGTTGTTTCGGCAGAATGTGACGCTTGGCGATCTCGACCTTTTCGTCCTCGGTGTAGCCGGATACGCGGATGATCTCCATCCGGTCCATCAGGGGCTGAGGCATGTTCAGGCTGTTGGCCGTCGTGACGAACATCACCTGGGACAGGTCGTAGTCGACCTCCAGATAGTGGTCGCCGAAGGTTGAGTTCTGGGCCGGGTCCAGCACCTCCAGCAGAGCCGAGGACGGGTCGCCGCGCCAGTCGGCGCCCAGCTTGTCGATCTCGTCCAGCAGGACGAAGGCGTTTGTCGTCTTGGCCTTCTTCATCGACTGGATGATCTTGCCGGGCATGGAGCCGATGTAGGTCCGGCGGTGGCCACGAATCTCGGCCTCGTCGCGCACGCCGCCCAGCGACATGCGCACATATTCACGGCCGGTCGCCTTGGCGATCGACTTGGCCAGCGAGGTCTTGCCCACGCCCGGCGGGCCGACCAGGCACAGGATCGGGCCCTTCAGGCTGCCGGTGCGCGCCTGGACGGCCAGATATTCGATGATCCGTTCCTTGACCTTCTCGAGGCCGAAGTGATCCTCTTCCAGGATATCCTCGGCCTTTTGCAGGTCGATAGGCCTGGTCTTGGCCTTGCCCCACGGGATCGACAGCAGCCAGTCGAGGTAGTTGCGAACCACCGTCGATTCCGCCGACATCGGGCTCATGTTGCGCAGCTTCTTGACCTCGGCGTCCGCCTTGGCACGCGCCTCCTTGGACAGCTTGGTCTTCCGGATGCGCTTTTCCAGCTCCATGATCTCGTCACGGCTGTCGTCGGTCTCGCCCAGCTCGCGCTGGATGGCCTTCATCTGCTCGTTCAGATAATATTCGCGCTGGGTCTTCTCCATCTGGCGCTTCACGCGCGAGCGGATCTTCTTCTCGACCTGCAGGACGCTGATCTCGCCCTCCATCAGGCCATAGACCTTTTCCAGGCGCGCGGGCACGTCGATGGTCTCAAGCAGCGCCTGCTTGTCGACGATCTTGACCGACAGGTGAGCGGCGACCGAGTCCGCCAGCTTGGACGGCTCGGTGATCTGGGGGATGGCGCTCAGGGCCTCGGGCGGGACCTTCTTGTTGAGCTTCACGTAGTTTTCGAACTGCTCGACCACGGCGCGCACCAGCGCCTCGGCCTGCGAGGGATCGCCGGCGTCGTCGGCGATCTCGACCGCCTCGGCCTCATAGAACTCCTGGCGGTCGGTGAAGCGGGTCAGGCGCGCGCGGGACTTGCCTTCGACCAGCACCTTGACCGTGCCGTCGGGCAGTTTCAGCAGTTGCAGCACCGTGGCCAGCACGCCGATCGGATAGATGGCGTCCGGCGCGGGATCATCGTCGGTCGAGTTCTTCTGGGTGGCCAGCAGGATCTGCTTCTCGCCCTTCATGATCTCGTCCAGCGCCTTGACCGACTTTTCGCGACCGACGAACAGCGGCACGACCATGTGCGGGAAGACGACGATGTCCCGCAGCGGCAGGACGGGAAGGATTTTCGGGTCAGACATGATGCGTACTTTCCAGGGCCTTCGCTGATCTCCGGCCCACCGGGCAAAGGGCCTCGGCACATGCTCCGGCGTCTCGACTCGGTCCGCCAATTCCGGCGGCGTTCGGGAGAGTATGTGGGTCTGACGCCCGGACGTTCAAGCGTGGCCGCCGGATCGCCCACAGGCGCATGGTCAGGCCGTGACCGCCGCGCCACGGAAAAGGGCGGGCCCAACCGGACCCGCCCTTCGTATGCTGGATGTTTCGGAAGACGGCGATCAGCCGCCGTCGCCGTAGTGGGGACCCATGCAGCGGCCAAACTGTTCCGACCGTTCCATCCATGCCGGGCTGCCGCCCTCCAGCCCCTTGGTGGAATAGCGTTGCGAGCAGATGGGAAAACGCGCTTCCTCGGACATGCCGTGTACGCCTTCAGCTTCGGGCGCATCGTCACGCGATGACCGTCGGCGTGATTGAGCCGGCGCCGCAGGCGGATTCGCAGCAGCCGGCTGGGCGGCGGGCGCGGCGGGCTGATCGTTCTGCTCGGTTTGTCCGGTCTGTCCGGCGATTGCGCGGCCAACGACCTGTCCGGCCGCCGACGCCGCAGCCCGGCGCGCCAGGCCGCCCAGGAAATCCTGTGCCTGAACGGGCACGGCGGTCAGCGAAAGGCAGGCGACAAGGGCGATGCGGGCATACATGGGCGGGCTCCGGCATGAGGGTTCGAGATCCTCACATTCCGCTGGACGGCGCGGCGCACAACGACCGACGCGTCCATTCACGACGAACGGCCTCCCAATCCCCGAACTTTCGACCAAACAATCAAGAAGGCCCCGGCGTTGTCCGCCGGGGCCTTGGAATGATCATCGATGACGAAGCCGGTCAGGCGGCGCCGTCGGCCTTCTTGTTGTTCTTTTCCGAATAGATCAGCAGCGGCTGGGCGCGGCCCTCGATCACCTCGGCGTTGACCACGACCTCCTCGACACCCTCGAAGGTGGGCAGTTCGAACATGGTCTCCAGCAGGATGCCTTCCAGGATGGAACGCAGGCCGCGGGCGCCGGTCTTGCGGGTGATCGCCTTCTTGGCCACCGCCGACAGCGCGTCGTCGGTGAAGGTCAGGGCGACGTTCTCCATCTCGAACAGGCGCTTGTACTGCTTGACCAGGGCGTTCTTGGGCTCGGTCAGGATGGTCACCAGCGCCGCCTCATCCAGATCTTCCAGCGTCGCCAGAACCGGCAGACGGCCGATGAACTCAGGGATCAGGCCGAAACGCATCAGATCGTCCGGCTCGACACCCTTGAGGATGTCGCCGGTGCGGCGTTCGTCGATTTCCTTGACCTTGGCGCCGAAGCCGATCGAGGCCCCTGCCCCGCGCGCCGAGATGACCTTTTCCAGGCCGGCGAAGGCGCCGCCGACGATGAACAGGATGTTGGCGGTGTCGACCTGCAAAAATTCCTGTTGAGGATGCTTGCGGCCGCCCTGCGGGGGCACGGAGGCGACGGTGCCTTCCATGATTTTCAGCAGGGCCTGCTGCACGCCCTCGCCCGACACGTCGCGGGTGATGGACGGGTTGTCGGACTTGCGGCTGATCTTGTCGATTTCATCGATGTAGACGATGCCGCGCTGGGCGCGTTCGACGTTGTAGTCCGACGCCTGCAGCAGCTTCAGGATGATGTTCTCGACATCCTCGCCCACATAACCGGCTTCGGTCAGGGTGGTGGCGTCGGCCATGGTGAAGGGCACGTCGATAATGCGCGCCAGCGTCTGGGCCAGCAGCGTCTTGCCCGAGCCCGTCGGCCCGATCAGCATGATGTTCGACTTGGCCAGTTCGACGTCGTTGTTCTTCGTCGCGTGGTTCAGGCGCTTGTAGTGGTTATGGACGGCGACGCTCAGCACCTTCTTGGCGTGGCTCTGGCCGATCACATAGTCGTCCAGGACGTCGCGGATCTCCTTGGGCGTCGGAACGCCGTCCTTGGTCGTCTTGAAGGCGATCTTGTGTTCTTCGCGGATGATATCCATGCACAGTTCGACGCATTCATCGCAGATGAATACGGTCGGCCCGGCGATGAGCTTGCGCACCTCATGCTGGCTCTTGCCGCAGAAGGAGCAATACAGGGTGCTCTTGGCGTCTGTGCCGGCTGCTTTGGTCATCGACCCTTCTCACTCCCGCAATTCCGCCCCAGATGAGGTGGAACGCGCTTCCTCCGCGTTGATTCCATGACTTTGGACGCGAAGGTCTTCAAAAAATGACAATCACCCATCAAGGCGTTCGCCACAACCCCGAGTTTGGGGATCGCGGTCGGGTGAACGGTCTAAACTGGATGGGGATCACGGCGAATGTCTGACATGGGAAGAAAGGACGCGGTTCGCCAGTCCCTGACGGGCCTGGCGCCCGCCGGAGCGCCGGTCGTGGCGTTCGATTTCGACGGCACGTTGACGATTCGCGACAGTTTCACCGCCTTTCTGCGCTGGCGGGCGGGGGCCGGCGGCTGGGCGCTGGGGCTGGTGAAGATGGCGCCGGCGCTGGCGGCCTATGCCCGCGACCGCGACCGGGGCCGGATCAAGGCCGCCTCAGTGAAGGAATTCCTGGGCGGCGTGAACCGCGCGACGCTGGAGGCGGACGCCGAACGTTTCGCCGAACAGGCCTGGGGCCGTTTCATGCGCCCCGACGCCCTGGCCTG
>Ga0160473_100375_pt1 | contig 33706 bp, 31 predicted proteins | sample HID1975I_E11MG_FD_108217 | JGI IMG/M metagenome (GOLD analysis project Ga0160473, IMG submission 108217) | Enriched soil microbial communities from UW Madison campus, WI, USA - HID1975I_E11 MG | ecosystem: Environmental > Terrestrial > Soil > Unclassified | place: USA: Madison, Wisconsin... | reverse complement strand
GTGATCCTGTCAAAATGAAGAAACTGCTCCAGCGGACGCCAGCGCGTAGCTATAACGGGCCGCGCGCCTGGCCGTTGCTTCGCTGGTCCCCACAATCGTGATGACACAGGTTAATTTACGCTCTGGCGTAGCAACTTCGCGTAGCGCTGCCTGTTCCTGACTGCATCTCTACCGCAGTCAGGGCTGCCATCGTCCGATCCGATCGGCTCCAGCCCTCATCGCGACAATCGCCAATTAGATGAGGATGATCATGGCCAAATCTCCACCGCCGTCAAAATCCAGCGCAGCCAAGGCAGGCGTTAAAGCGAAAGTCACAGCTGCCGACTTGTCTTCTTCAGACATCGGTGGAGAAAGTCCTGCGAAAGCCCCTGCACTGCCCGCCGATGCGGCGATATTGCCGACCTATGCCGAGGCTCAGGGCAGCGGTGGGGAAACCCATCAGGTCGCGGGCGGCGACATCGCAACCCTCACGACCCAGCATGGTATCCCTGTGGCCGATGATCAGAACAGCCTCAAGCAGGGCACGCGCGGACCTGCCCTGCTTGAGGATGCGCACTTTCGCGAAAAGATGTTCCATTTCGATCATGAACGCATTCCCGAGCGCGTCGTCCACGCGCGCGGATATGGCGCGCACGGTTATTTCGAACTGACTGAGAGCCTGGCTGACGTCACGCGCGCCGATGTGTTTCAACGGGTCGGAGAGCTTACCCCCGCGTTCGTCCGCTTCTCAACGGTTGCAGGTTCAAAGGGATCGCCCGACCTTGCCCGCGATGTTCGCGGCTTTGCAGTCAAGCTCTACACTCAGGAGGGAAATTGGGATCTGGTCGGCAATAATATCCCTGTCTTCTTCATCCAAGATGCCATCAAATTCCCTGACCTTATCCATGCCGCCAAGCCCGAACCGGACCGGGATTTCCCCCAGGCGCAGACCGCCCATGACAATTTCTGGGATTTCATTAGCCTGACGCCCGAGAGCATGCACATGATCATGTGGATCATGTCCGATCGGACCATTCCGCGCTCGCTTCGGACGATCGAAGGCTTTGGCGTCCATAGCTTCCGGTTCGTGGACAGTGAAGGCAAGTCCACCTTCGTCAAGTTCCATTGGAAGCCCAAACAGGGGCTGCAATCTGTAGTCTGGAACGAGGCGGTGAAGATCAACGGCGCCGACCCCGATTTTCATCGTCGCGACCTTTGGGATGCGATCAACGCTGGCGATTTTCCTGAATGGGAATTGGGTGTCCAGCTTTTCGATGACGCTTTTGCGGATAGTTTCGACTTCGACATTCTCGATGCGACCAAGCTCATTCCGGAGGAACTGGTGCCGGTTCGTATCGTCGGACGCCTGGTGCTCGATCGTGTCGTCGACAATTTCTTCGCCGAGACGGAGCAGGTTGCATTCATGACGCAGAATGTTCCGCCGGGCATCGATTTCTCGAACGATCCGCTCCTGCAGGGACGCAATTTCTCCTATCTCGATACCCAGATCAAACGCCTCGGCAGCACTAACTTCACCCATCTACCCATCAATGCCCCCAAATGTCCGATGGCCCATTTCCAGCAGGACGGTCATATGGCCATGCGCAACCCCAAGGGCCGCGTGAACTATGAGCCCAATAGCTGGGGGCCTACCCAAGGTGGCCCACGCGAAGACCCGGTGCGCGGCTTCACCAGCTTTGCCGAAACGGTTGATGGGCCGAAACAGCGTGTTCGGTCGGAGAGTTTCGCCGATCATTATAGCCAGGCTCGGCAATTCTTCATCAGCCAGGCTCCAAGCGAACAGAAGCATATCGGCGATGCCCTGGTGTTCGAACTATCCAAGGTGGAGCGGCCCGACATACGCTCGCGCACCGTGTCTCATCTCATCCATGTCGATGCGGCGCTGGCTGAGACGGTCGCCGATGGGCTTGGTATCAGTCTGCCTGAAGCCGCAGTCGCTGCCCGCGACCCTATCTATGATCTGCCACCTTCCGACTCGCTGAGCATCGTCAAGAATGGACCCGACAGCTTCAAGGGCCGCAAACTTGGTATATTGCTGAGCGATGGCGCTGATGCAGCCATCTTCAAAGCGCTGCTTGAGGCTGTCGATGATGAAGGCGCGGTATATGAAGTGATTGCGCCAAAGATTGCGGGCGTAACTTTGTCCGACGGCAAAACAGTAGCGGCCAAACATAAGATCGATGGCGGACCTTCCGTCCTGTTCGACGCTGTCGCTATCCTGGTGTCTGCGGAAGGCGCTGCTTCTCTGGCTCTTGACGCAGCGGCTAGGGATTTTGTGACCGATGCCTTTGCCCACTGCAAATATATCGGCATCGGTAAGGACGCCGAGGCCATCTTCGTCAAGGCCGGCATAGCGGAAGATCTGGACGAGGCCTGCCCTCCGATTGCGAAGCCGTCCGACGCAAAGGCATTCATCCAGGCTTGCAGGGCCCTGCGTCACTGGCCCCGCGAGGCTGCGGTCGATCTGGATGCTCAGCCGGAAAGCTGACCTTTTCGTCCCTTTCTTTCGAGTGCCGGCGACATGCCGGCCCTCCTTGCCTACCTGTAAGGACGACGCCAGATGCGGATCGGCATCATTGCACACCTTAAATATCCGATTGCCGAGCCATTTGCGGGCGGATTGGAAATGCATACGCATCTCCTCGCCCGGTCGCTGCGGGATCGGGGACATGCCGTAACCATATTTGCCTCTTCGCGATCGGAGCCCGGCCTGGGCCTGGAAGCGATCTGTTCGGAGACGGCGATCAGCACCGTGGGCACGGCAGAGGCGCCGGACGTGGCCTTCTTCAAGGAGCATCATGCCTATCTCAGTCTGATGAGTGAGCTTCGCCATCGGCGTTTCGACGTCATCCACAATAATAGCCTACATTATATCCCGGTAACGATGGCCGACAGTCTGCCGATGCCGATGGTGACCACGCTGCACACACCGCCTTTTTGCTGGCTCGAGAGCGGCATTCGCCTGTGCCGGGCGCGCAACAACGCCTTCGTCGCTGTTTCCAATGCTGTCGGCAAATTATGGAACCATGTTCTGCCGGTCGATTCGGTCATCATGAACGGCATCGATCTCGATCGGTTCTCCTTTCACCCTGCGCCCGACGCGGAGGCCTATCTGGTCTGGTATGGGCGTATCGTCCCGGAAAAGGGGCTGCACCTAGCGATCGCGGCCGCAAAGCAAGTCGGATTGCCACTCAGGATCGCGGGCCCGATCCTGGACGAAGTCTATTTTCGAGAAAAAATTGCACCGCGTCTGGGTGCCGACGCCATCCATGTCGGCCATCTCGCGCATGGAAGGCTTGCAAAGTTGGTAGCCGGCGCGCGCGCTTTCATGTGCACGCCTCTCTGGGACGAACCTTACGGACTGGTAGTCGCCGAGGCGCTCGCCTGCGGTGTGCCCGTCGCCGCTTTTGCCCGTGGTGCGATACCCGATATTCTGGATCATTCTTGCGGCGTGCTGGCAGTTCCCGACGACGTCCAATCGCTGGCGCAGTCGACCTTGGCCGCCCTGACCCTTGATCGCCACGCATGCCGTCGTCGCGCCGAGCAAGTCTGCGACGCTGCTCGCATGATTGATGCCTATGAAGCTCTCTATCGCAGGCTTGTCGCGGGCGGTGACGCTCGGTTGCGTCTGGTGGGCGAAACGCGCGAGGATTTGATGCCGGCTGCGCTCACTCAACAATCCAAGACTGTGATGGAAGCCCCGTTACATGGCTGAACCGGCACCCCGCCTTGCCTCACCGGAGTTCGGCACTTCGCCGGTTTCTCTGTGCGTGTGTGTCCCGGCGCGCAATGAAGGTGAGCGGATTGCTACATTGTTGGAAGCCATCGCCGCGCAGTCATGGCCGGGAATCATCTGCGTCTCGATCGCCGTAAACAATACGACGGACGACAGCCTGGAGAGGATTGGCGAAGCACGAACGCGTCATGCCGGCCGGCTAGATATCCGGGCCGTGGTGGCCGAATTCCCGGCGGCTTTGGCGCATGCAGGATCTGCGCGGCGATTAGCCATGACAGAAGGGCTTCGGTCCCTTTCCAGCCTTGAGGCAGGAATTCTCGTCAGCACGGATGCGGACGTACGCCCGCCTGTCGATTGGCTGAGCAACATTGTGGCGGCCTTCGGGCGAGGCGCTGATCTGGTCGGTGGAAAGATCCTTATCGACGAAGAGAATGAGCCTTTGCCGCCATCGGTAACCGAGTTGCGGCGGGCATGGGATGATTATTGGTCGAAAGTGCGGGAGATCGAGGATCGCATCGATCCTCTTATATGGGACCCGGCGCCGCGGCACGGCGATCATACTGGCGCATCCCTCGCCATTCGAGCAAACTTGTATCTCGCTTGTGGCGGCGTTCCACTCCTTCCGACCGGGGAAGATCGCGCGCTGGTCCAGGCGGCCGTCGGCATGGGAGGCAGGCTTGCGCATCCTGCCGATGTCTATGTCTGGGCCTCGCCCAGAACCGATGGACGCGCCGAAGGTGGCATGGCAGCAGGAATGCGCGAGCTGTTCAAGGCCGCAGAGTTGAAAATTCCACCCATGGCGCCAGCCTTCGACCATTGGATCGAGCGTGCGACATGGCGCAAATCCATGCGCCAGCGTGCCGATGGCGGTGCGAACATCGCGCACCATGAGGCGTGCCTTCCGCCCATGCCACACGATATGCAACTGAAGGCCAGACGATGAGCCTCCGGCCGATCGGCTATTATGTCCATCATCACGGTGCCGGGCATTTGGCCCGCGCGCGCGCCATCGCCAATGCGTCAGCTGGCCGTGTCGTCCTTCTTGGGACAGGGATAGGTTCACTGGGTATCGACCTTGACGATGATCGCCTCGACACCGGTGCGTTCGATGGCGCAGATGGATCTTATTGCCGACCCGACAGCCTGCACTATGCTCCGCTGGATCATGAAGGCATCCGTTCGCGGATCGCGACGATCGCACGGTGGATCGACAGTCATAGGCCCGCCCTCATGGTCGTCGATGTGTCTGTTGAAATCGCCATGATGGCGCGTCTGGCGTCTGTCCCGATTGTCTATGTCCGGTTGAACGGCGATAGGACCGACCGGCCCCATCTGGATGCATTCCAGGGTGCTACGGCGTTGATGGCACCCTTTCATCAGGATCTGGACGCGGCCTCCATCCCGACATGGGTGCGAAAAAAGACGCGCTATCTTCCCGGCATCACAACAGGCCGCCCAACCCCTACGAGAAATGCCGATCCCACTATCCTGATCGTCGTAGGTCGCGGAGGTCAGTCAGGCGATGGCGAAGCTTTCGCACAGGCCGCCCGATGCTGTCCGCAATGGCATTGGCGGGTGATCGGACCATGCTCGATGCCGCATGATCCTCCCTCGAACCTTGCCATCCTTGGCTGGGTGCAGGATTCCGATCGTGAGATTGCCCGCGCGACCCTGGTGGTTGGGGCAGCCGGCGATGGATTGGTGGGTAGCGTGCTTGCCGCCGATCGCCCTTTCGTCTGCATAGCCCAGGACCGGCCTTATGACGAGCAACGCACGACGGCGCAACGGCTGGGGGAAGTCGGCGCGGCCCTGGTTTTTGATAGTTGGCCCCAGCCTGAGCGGTGGCAACAGCTGATACGCGATACGCTGGCATTGTCGCCAGAGGCCCGGCAAAAGCTGCACGATCCCAATGGCGCGCGCAGGGCTGGCGAATGGCTCGACATGGTAGCGGGCGCCACCTGCCCTGGGCAGGAGGAGGCCGCATGAGCATCGCTGATGTAAAGACGATAGAGAGCAACACGCCGGCGCAGCGGGCGCAAGCCATCGCAGAGCCTCTCGGTAACCTTGGTACACGCTATGATGCCGCTCCGGTATTTCCAATCGAGAGCGTGAAGCTGCTGCGGGGAGCCGGATTGCTGCACCCATTCGCGCCGATCAGTGCCGGCGGCGACATCTTTCCCGACCGTCAGTCTCAATATATGGCCATGATGTCTGTCCTGCGCATCATCGGACGTGCCGACCTTAGCGTCGGGCGGCTGTATGAAGGGCATCTCAACGCGCTTTTGCTGTTCGACTGGTTTGGCACGGCTGTTCAATGCGCGGTCCTGCACCAGCAATTGCACGATGGTGCGCTGTTCGGCGTCTGGGCGACCGAACCACCGCCAGGAGTGCGCCTCAGCGGCGCAAACAACGACTGGACCCTGGAAGGCGCCAAATCCTTTGCGACCGGCGCGGGCGGACTGACCCATGCGATCATCACGGCGCAACCATCGGATGGTGCAAGACAGCTTGTCATCGTTCCGGCGGATGAAGCCGCGCGAACGGACCTGTCGCAATGGCGCATGCGCGGCATGCGCGCGACAGGAAGCGGGATGTACGACTTAAGTGGCCTGTCCGTTGGACCCGACGCTCTTCTGGGAAACGGCGGCGACTATGATCTGGAGCCAGACTTCACGACTGGTGCGTGGCGTTTTACCGCTGTCCAGCTCGGCGGTGTCGAGGCGCTGTTAACCGAGACACGCGCCGCCATGACGACAGCAGCCCGCGAAGATCCGTTGCAGCGTGCCAAATTCGCCGATGCGGTCGTTGCGGCGCGATCTGCTTATCTGTGGGTTCGTGAATGCGCCACCCGCGCAGCGGTGGGCGACGAGGATGGCCCGGCGTTTGCCCGCATGACCCGTGGCGTTGTCGAACGGGCAGCGCTCGACGTTATGGAATTGGCAAGCCGGATCATCGGCACGCGCAGCGCCATCGATGGGCAACGTATCGACAAGATCATCCGGGATCTGAGCGTCTATTTGAGACAGGCCGGACCAGATTATGCAAAGGATCAGGCAGCGATCGCATGGCTCGATCATGATGCCTGGGGCAGCGGAGATATCCTATGGTGATGGGGCGCAGCGGCGCACATCCCCTGACCGCAAGGCCATGGCGTGCCCTTCGCTGGCTCGTCATTGCCCCGCACCCTGACGATGAAACGCTGGGTACGGGCGCACTCATCGCCCATATGGCCAAAGTAGGAAAATTCGCTGGTCTTGTCTATCTGACCGATGGGTCGGGGTCGCATCCGCTTAAAGATGGGAAAGCAAGCTCGATCGTCGCTACCCGTCAGCGCGAGGGCCGGCAGGCATTGCGGCGCCTTGCAGGCTTACAACTCAAAGCGCCCTTATGCCTTGGATGGAAAGACGCAACGCCTGAAGTCCCAGGTTCGGTGCTTTTCGGCAGAAGTTACCGCAAACTTGCTGCGTTGTGCGGACGACTACGCGTAGATGTCCTGGCGACGACTGCCCCTCACGAGCCGCATTGCGACCATTCTGCGGCAGCTGGCCTGGCACATGCCGTCAGGATCAGGTCGCGGGGCCGGATCACCGTCGCTGAATATTGCGTCTGGGGTGAAGCACCTAGTAGCCGAACCCACAAGACGCTTATCACGCCGTCCATGTCGCCGGGCGTCAGGCGCAACGCCCTTGCAGCCCATCGCAGCCAGCTTACCGCCTCGCACGGCCTTGGCTTTCGTCTGCCTAAAGACAAGCGATCGATGGCACCGCACGACCTTCTTTACGTCAGGAGGCGCCCATGAAACGACATCGAACGACCCTAGACCCGGATTATTTCGAGCGCATGTTTAGCGGGACGAGCGATCCGTGGGATCTGGAAAGCAGCTCTTACGAGCAGGCGAAATTCGAAAACAGCATAGCGGCACTTGGCAGCCGGAACTACGCCAGCGGTTTTGAAGTGGGTTGCGCCAAAGGAATGCTGACCTTGAAACTCAGCGCCTTATGCAAAGCGCTGCTGTCCATCGACGTGAGCGAAACCGCGTTGGCAGCCGCTAAACAGCGCACGGCCCATCTCGATCACGTCACATTCGAGCAAATGGCTTTTCCTCGAACGGCACCCTCCGGGCAGTTCGAATTGATAGTTCTGTCCGAGGTCGCATATTATTGGGACGATATGGACATTGGTCGTGCGGCCGAGTGGCTGGAAGCGCATCTCCTTGTAGGCGGTGACCTTCTGCTCGTGCATTTTACCGAAGACACCGACTATCCACAAAGCGGTGACGACGCGGTCGCCAAGCTGTCTGGATTACTGACCAACGCGATGACGGTGGTCACCGCCTGCCGACGGCCCCGCTATCGTCTCGATCTGTGGCGGCGTGCCCTGTGAGCATCAGCGTTCTGACCATCGTCAAGAACCGGGAGGGCCATCTTGCCGAACTGGTGGAAGGGTTAAGGCGCAGCGTTGTTCTTCCTGATGAACTTATCATTGTCGATATGGGCAGCACGCCTGCCCTGATCGCACCTAAAGCCCCATTCCCGATTCGCCTGGTTACGCTGGAGCGGACCGGCCTGCCGCTCGCCGCCGCTCGCAACGCTGCGGCGCACACAGCAATGGGCGAGCATCTTCTCTTTCTGGATGTGGACTGCATACCCATGCGCCACCTTTTAGGGGAAATGGACGATCAGCTTGAACGCGCCGACGCGCTGATCTGCGCGGAAGCCTTATATCTGGGTCCAACAGACGCTCGTGATGGGTGGGAAGAAGATCATCTCAAGCTATCAGCCAAATCCCATCCCATCCGCGCATTCCCGGCGAAAGGCATTCGCGAGGAGGCCAATGTCGGGCTCTTCTGGTCATTGGTTTTCGGCATCCGTCGGCATCGGTTCAATGATCTAAAGGGTTTTGATGAAGCCTTTGATGGCTATGGCGCGGAGGATACGGACTTTGGTTTCCGGGTGCGGGAAGCCGGCATTCCCCTCCTGTTCAAAGGCGGCGCTGGCACCTTTCATCAGCATCATGATGTGTTTGATCCTCCACTCCAGCATCTGGAGGACATCGTGCGCAACGCGCAGCTTTTTCGCGATCGCTGGCAATTCTGGCCTATGACAGGATGGCTCGATGCCTTTGCGAAAATGGGCCTCATCGCCATGACGGACAACCGCATCATCCTGCGGCGGGCAGCTAATGCCGCTGAATTTTCACGCGCCCGGCGGTCATCGGCATTCTAGGCATCTAAGGCGGCGGGTTGCCCCGCCGCCACGCATTCAACGTTCCATCGAATGTTTGATGTCGCGAATTTCGTCATGGCCCGCCTTGACCGACGTGTAGGCTGAAGCGACGAGCGTCTGCACAGCGGACGAAAGCTCCCGATCTTCGAGCGCATCTTCATATTTGGCCTTGATATGATCTTCGCCGGCCTCGACCTCATTGATGATCGCCTTGTCATCATGGCCGGTAACGACGGATTTGAGGTTTAGGAAAACGCGATGCGCGCCTGCCAGGATGGTGCCGTCATCCTCGGGTTCACCGCCCAGAGAGGAGACGTGCTGCTGGAGCTGCGAAACCAGCTGGCGGCGTTCGCTGGCAAGGCCGTTGAACAGTGTTACGAAGCCAGAATTTTCCGTATTTTTTGCAGCTTCCGTATAACCGTCGACGCTATCGAGCGTGGTTGCGATCAGGCTGTTGAGCGTTGAAATGTCATGGCTGAGTTCGGTCATGGGACATCCTCACTATGGACCCACCGCCAGACGCGGCTGTCTCGAGACTTGAACGACCAGTGCTCGGGAAAGACCCTTTCCAAGAACGGAAATTAACTTGCGTCAGTGCGATAGTTGGTCGGCACGAAGGCCCCAAGAGCTGCGTTGACCAAAGATATGAGATGCACTTTACCGATACACGATAGACAAATTGCTGAGGGATGACCATGGAACAATATTATGCGCATGGTCGGCGGGATGGCCTGCGGCTGGCGCTGTCGATTCTGGCGGCAGAAGAAGCGAAATGGGCAACATTGCTGGGAGAAAGCCGATCGTGGCGAACCAATGCCACGCGTGAAGTGCGGTACAAGACGTTGAAAGTCGCGCAACAGCGACTGCGTACGGCGCTAAACCGCCTCACGCCCAAATCCGATCACGCCATCGATCCCGAGGTCGCCTCGGCGCTCGAGGAAATCGGGCTATAATTCTGTCATGACCCACGACAACATGCCTGCCCCGTCAGACGATGCGCGTACCGCTGTGTTGGAACTGCTCGACCGCCGCTCGGACCGGGCGACAATCTGTCCAAGCGAAGTGGCAAGAGCAATCGCCAGCAAAGCCGGCGCCGACCCGACGGAACAGGACTGGCGTGCGGTAATGCCGGTCGTTCACGCCGCGATCGATCAGATGGTGGACGATGGGCTGATCGAACTGAATTGGAAGGGAAAAAGCATGCCATCACGCAGCGGCCTCGACCGGATCGGTCGAGCGCACCGCGAGGACTGAACTGCCTTCACCGCATAAGACCGGCGGCGCGCAGAGCATCGTGGATGATTTTTTCGACGCCAGCCTTCCCGGATAATATCGGGCGCGCAGGTTCGGACGGCAACGGTTCCAAACGGCCTATCCTTGGTGCCGGCACATGGGATGCGGCTTCTGGATTTTTTCGTACCGATTGCGCAGAAGTGCGCTCCTTCTCGGCCTCCAGCAAACCCCAGGACGCTGCGATTCGACGTGTCGACGAGATACCGGCCTCCAGCATATGCGGCATCACCGCGCCGCAAGCCTCCGGGCCGGTCGTGGCCAGTGGCGTGCCATGGCCCATATTGGAAATGCGATAATCCTCGATTAGCGCTCGTCCGGTTCCATCGTGCCACACCCGATGACGGTGGCCGGCTATCTTTTCCGAAACGTTCGGTGTCGGCTCGATATCGTGGACTGAAAGCCATTGGGCAAGAATTGCATCTGCATTGGTGCTGCTGACCGTCGCGTCGGCGCTGCCATGCCATATCGAAATGCTGGGCCACGGACCTTCATGGTCCGACGCGCGACGGACGCGATCGCCCAGTTCCCTGGCGTTATATGCTCCCGCGCCTCGCATGGCTTCGAGTGCCTGCGGAATGTTGGATGCTGACCCGTGCGGCAGACCAGCGATGATCGCACCGCCGGCGAACAATTCCGGATAGCTGGCCAGCATGACGGAGGTCATCGCGCCACCTGCGGAAAGGCCGGTCACGAATATGCGTGACGGATCGACATCATATGCGTCAACCATCGTCATGATCATTTGGCGGATGGACAGCGCTTCGCCACGACCGCGGGCATTGTCGGTCGCAGAGAACCAGTTGAAACACAGATTGGGGTTGTTAGCGCGTTGCTGCTCCGGAAAAAGAAGCAGAAAACCATGCTCGTCGGCCAACTGGGACCAGCCTGAGCCCCGATCATAGCCTCCGGCACTTTGGGTGCAGCCATGCAAAACGACAACGAGCGCCGGATTCTCGGCCAGGCGCTCAGGCACATAGCTTCTAGCGTTTAATTCGCCGGGATTGGCACCAACTATATGAAGGTCCGCCAAGCGGCTTTGTCCAACGGCATCGGCTTGGGTTAGATGAGTCGCTCGCATTGCTGCCAGTCGGGCGATTGTGGCGGATAATCTCGTCATGCGAAAATCTCCTCAACGAGCTAGGCCATCAGATGCTATGCGGCTTATTATGCTGCACTGCACAATATGGAATTGTCGGCCGAGGTTGCAAGGCGCCGACGGAAATTGGCATGTGCCTGTCTGCTGATGATCCTAGTGGCCGGGCATGCGGACTGATACAGCCGCGAGGCGCACAGCGCTCAGGGACGCCAAGAGCACCAGCATGTGTGGGAGAAGGGCCAGGTCGAGAAGAACGTGCAGGATGCGCGGCATCGCCTGTGGCAGCCCGTACCGCAGGCCGAGACTTTCGACGCCCTGAACACATGGCTGGAGGATCGCTGCAAGGCGCTCTGGCAGGATATCCCACATGGTGTTGAGCTTGGCTCGGTCGCCGATGCCTGGGCCGAGGAGGTGACGAGCCTGATGCCGATGGGCAGGCCGTTCGATGGCTTCGTCGAGTATGGCAAGCGGGTCTCGCCGACATGCCTGGTCCATCTGGAGCGCAACCGCTACAGCGTGCCGGCCTCGTTCGCCAACCGTCCTGTCAGCGTGCGGCTGTACCCCGACCGCTTCCTCGTCGTCGCGGAAGGCCAGGTCATATGTGAGCACAGGCGGATCATTGATCGCTCTCACGACAATCCAGGGCGTACCATCTATGACTGGCGCCATTATCTGGCGGTCGTGCAGCGCAAGCCTGGAGCCCTGCGTAATGGTGCACCGTTCCTTGAACTGCCCGAGCCCTTCCTGCGGTTGCAGCGGCATCTGTTGCGGTCCCCTGGCGGCGACAGGGAGATGGTCGAGATTCTGGCACTGGTGCTGCACCATGACGAGCAGGTCGTGCTGATGGCGGTCACCATGGCGCTGGAGGCCGGTGTTCCGACCAAGACCCACATCCTCAACCTGTTGCACCGGCTCATCGACGGCAAGCCGCTGACGACACCGCCGATCACGGCGCCACAGGCGCTAAGGCTGGTCAGCGAGCCTCTTGCCAATGTGGAACGCTATGATGCGCTGCGCGGGGAGAACCGCCATGCGTCATGACCCTGCCAGCGGCGCCATCATTGTCATGCTGCGCAGTCTCAAGATGCACGGCATGGCGCAGGCTGTCACCGATCTCATGGAGCAGGGGGCGCCAGCGTTCGATGCGGCCATCCCGATCCTGTCCCAGCTTCTGAAGGCGGAGACGGCGGAACGGGAAGTGCGATCGGTATCCTATCAACTCAAGATCGCGCGGTTTCCGGCCTATCGCGATCTGGCGGGATTCGACTTCGCCAGCAGCGAGATCAACGAGGCACTGGTCCGCCAGCTCCATCGTTGCGAGTTTATGGACGTGGCCGACAACATCATGCTGGTCGGCGGTCCCGGTACCGGCAAGACCCATATCGCCACCGCGTTAGGCGTCCAGGCTATCGAACATCATCGCAAACGCGTCCGCTTCTTCTCCACCGTCGAATTGGTCAACGCCCTCGAGCAGGAGAAAGCCCAGGGCAAGGCGGGGCAGATCGCCGGAAGGCTTGCCCACTCCGATCTCGTGATCCTCAACGAGCTTAGCTATCTGCCGTTCAGTGCCTCAGCCGGCGCACTGCTGTTCCATCTGCTGAGCAAACTCTACGAGCGCACCAGCGTCATTATCACCACCAATCTCAGCTTCAGCGAATGGGCGAGCGTGTTCGGCGATGCCAAGATGACCACCGCGCTCATCGATCGGCTCACCCACCACTGCCACATCCTCGAGACCGGAAACGACAGCTTCCGGTTCAAGAACAGCTCCGTTCAGCGGCCCAAGACCAGAAAGGAGAAAAGCCCATCTTGACCCACAGATGAGACTCGAAACATAACCGCAGGGTGGGTCACTTCTCGGTGACAAACCCGGGTCACTTCTCAACGGCAATCAACAGCTGGACGTTCAAATGACCGAGCCGGACGGTATCGATATAGAAGCGCTGCGGCTTGCCATGGAGGCAGCGGCTGATCGTGGCGACTTTGAAACCGCAGCGAACCTGCGGGACCGCATCAGCCTCCTGCGCAACGCGCCTGTAGGAGCAAGGGCAGTCGACTTCGATCCCGCCGGGCTAGGCCGTAAACTCATAAAAAGACTTGAGGGTCGAGGGTTTGCGTGATTCAGGAGCCTCTGGGACAGGAGGGCTTGATGGCACGGCGGCGGTACGAACTGACAGATTGGGAATGGGCGATTATCGAGCCTTTGCTGCCCAACAAGCCGCGCGGTGTGGCGCGGGTGGATGATCGCCGGGTTCTCAACGGGATTATGTGGCGCTTTCGCTCAGGAGCGACGTGGGCCGAAGTGCCTGAACGCTACGGGCCCTCGACAACCTGTTACAATCGGTTCGTCCGCTGGCGCAAAGCCGGGGTCTGGGCCCGGCTTCTGGCAGCGGTTTCCGCCGGATATAATGGCGAACTGGTGATGATCGATTCCACCTGCATGCGCGTCCACCAGAATGGTGCGACGGGCAAAAAGGGGGAAGCTGCGATCGTGGCATGGGACGTTCCCGGGGCGGTCTCACCAGCAAACTCCATGCTCTTGTCGATGCTGACGGACGCCCTGTCGGCCTGAGACTGACCGGCGGGCAAGTCCATGATGCCTGTGAAGCCGAAGCGCTGATTGAGGCCATTCCCGTGGGCGCAACCCTGCTGGGGGACAAAGGATATGACAGCAACGCCATCCGCAAAGCCGCTGCTGCCAGGAACGTTTGGGCCAACATTCCCAATCGATCCAACCGCAAGCAGCCCTTCGCCTTCTCGCCGTGGCTCTACAAACAGCGAAACCTCGTCGAACGATTCTTCAACCGCATCAAGCAGTTCCGTGGCATCGCCACCCGCTATGACAAAGACCCTGCCAACTTCCTCGCAGCCATCAAGCTCATCTGCGTACGCATCTGGTGCGCCAGCTTATGAGTCTACGCGCTAGTTCGCCAGGCGCCGGCCGCGATGGGATTGGGGACGAGCCGACACCGCCCATCCGCCCCGCCCGGATGGACGCCACCCAGGAAGCCCGACCCCATGACGACGGGGCGATCGCGGCGAGGAAGTCGACGCAAAGCCGACGAGTGACGCGGCACGACATAAGCCGCACATGACAATCTGTCATCGGCCGCTTTCCCCTGCGTTCACGCCACAAAAGCAACTTGCCGTGCATGCCCGTCTTATCCCCCTGCTCCCACCTGGAGGGGTCCAGCGGGCCGCCGGCCTATCGGCCCTTAATTCAGCTGCCCCTTGCTCTTCTGTCCTTCCCGCTCACGCTGTTCACGATCGCATTTTTTACCGACATCTCCGATCTCCAGACTGCAGAGGATCAGTGGACAAATATCTTGTCCTGGCTCATTGTCCGCGCTGATCTTTGGTGGAACCGCGCTTGCATGAAGCCTCATATTGCCGATCAGGTAGCGAACGGCACAGAATTACGCACTGTTGCTATCGTCCACAATCCGGCCTGCTTGATATTGGTCGACCGTGTCGCGCCAGCTGTCGACCAACCTGGCGCTAAACAACGGGAGTGGGCAAAGGTGCTGCCGAACCAAATCGGAAGCCCAGGAGGTAATTTCCACTCACTAAGTGCAGACGGTCCGCAATGTCAGCAAGCACAAATTGGAAACGGATGCCGCCATGCATTCAGGCCAATGCAACGAACAACTGGGCGTTGGACGAAGATCCATCTATTGTGCTGCGCGTGTGCCCAGCAGCCCCGGCATGGAGACCAGACAATTTCGGAAGTGCCAGCAGGCTCAACACATAGCCAATGATGGCGCTGCCACCATAACCCACGATCGGCGTCGGATAGTTGCCCAGAGCGGCCGCAACGATTGCGGCGAACCAGACAGTGCCAAAAGCACAATAAATCGTGCGGTTGCCAGCATCCCGGCTCCAGCCGACGATCGCCGGGACCAGAAGCATCGCCATGCCACCCAGCACCGCAATCCCGGCAGCGTTATGAATGTCGAAAGACGAGTAGAGAATCTGGTCAACATAGGGCACCGCCGGCAGCATATCAGGACGAACCAGCGTTGCCACGAAGCTGAAAAGGCTGCCAGCCAATGCCACCCAAACATGTCTGTCCGGACGCATGATTGCGAGCGCGGCAAGGCAAAGTGCAAGCATTCCGGCCATCGCCCGGTCTGGTTGCAGCGCCATTGCAGCGGCTGCGACGATGATACTGACAGTCGCCAACACGCTGCGAATCCTTGAGAAAGTGACAAGCATCACTGGCATTAGGATCAGGCTCGGCTGAATGGCCACCCCGCCCAGGTTGACCCAGCGTGCCGCTCCATCCACTTCAGAGCCGAAAAGAGCTGTCGCCAGCATCGTGATCGCCATTGCGATGCTCACACCGTCGATCCATCGCTGCTCCGCGGCAGCAGTGCGGTCGAGCAGTCCCAGCATCGAAAGACCGATAGCTAATGCGCCGATATTGACACCGAGATAGCGCGCCGGCGCGCCAGCGATTACCATATAGACAACGCCCAACACGACGGCGCTGATCGCGCAGACGGTGCCGAGCGCGCGAGGTCTTCGTATTGCGGAGTCGAATATGTTCATGATGGTCGATCCTTCCAAATACGGAGCACTCTCACCCGCAAGGGAGACAAAGGGTTTGAGCAGACGCGAAGTGACGCCACGAGGCATTAGTCCGCTTAGGCAACCAAGCGTAAACATAAGCGCCTTGGTATCATCCGGGATGGCAGTCGCTTCGTAGCGGACCGCTAACCCCCAGGGCTTCAGCGAAGCAGGCAGCGCAGCTTGCAACGCTATGCAGGCGAGATCGACGACGCTGCGGCGAAAGCCAGTTCTCATATGGCCGCCGCCCCGCGGTCCCAAGCCACTGTCGCTGCCTGGCCTGGAGGATTAGCGCGGGCAAGTTGCACGCCGCTCCCAGTAAGTCGATAAGCGTGCCGTGGCGGCCTCCCTCCTTCAGGGTGCTGCTGCCATTCAGCTTCGAGATAACCCTGCGCCTCGAGACGGATGAGAAGCGGATAGAGCGTGCCGGATTTTACTTCGGCGCGCTGTGACAGGTCATAGCCGTGAGACCATTGGGATCCAGCATCGAGCAAGATGGCAAGGACCATCCGAGCATGAGGTGAGAGCGCGCGCGTTCGAGACATCCGTAATAAATCTACCTATATAGATTTACAGTCAAGCGTTGGTTTCGATATGGCGTCGACCGGCCAGCAGGTCCACGGTTGCAAGCCTATAAGCATGCGACCTGCTCCTTGAACATGTGGATAGGGCCGATAAGCGAGGTACGATCCTTGACCGATCAGCAGCGGAGGTACCACAGTTTCCAACAAGAATTCTGAGCTGCCATTTCTCCGTCGATGGAGAATCAGCCTGCTACCCGATAACGGCGGTATCCGGTCTTCTGGAGCAGCCCTTCGTGGCACATGCGGGAAAGATAACAGCGAGGGATACCAATACCTGTGAGGTCCTTGGTTCTCGCTTCGCCCCGCTCGCTTACAAAGGCGACGGCGCGTTCCCTCAGGGATGGTTTAAGGTCTCCTGCTGAGCTGATACGTTCCTTACGATCGCGATCACGCTTGCGACCCCCCTGTGTGGGTTCTCGCGGCAATGACAAAGGTGCATCCTTCGCAAATTCACAAGGCGGAACTACCGCCTTTAGCAATGAATTTCTTGCCATAGCGCGATATCGTGATATGGTTTTTCTTGCTTCATCGGATACGAATATTGAATTTTTTTAGACGTATCCTGAAATGGGAGCCATCACCATCCGGTGATCGCGCAGCATGGCTGCACAGACAAATTCCTATATCTTTCTATCGATCATCAAGCATGATGCATTGATGAACATTCCCATTTCAACGTCCACCAATCTGCTTAATATATCGGACACCTCTACGGACGACGAGCGCTTCGAAGAATTGTTGCAGCGTCCGGGCGTGAGAATCGAACGGATCATTTCGCACGGTCATATCACCCCTGCTGAGCACCCCTATTTCCAGGCATGGGACGAATGGGTCTTGTTGCTCTCAGGAAGCGCAGAATTGGAACTGGACGGTATGGGCCACCATCACCTTCAGGCAGGCGATCATTTGCTGATACCCGCCGGCGTCGCCCACCGCGTTACCTACAGCGATGATCCCACGATCTGGCTAGCCGTCCATATCGGCGACAAGTGAGCTGCATCTTATTCATAAAGCCCAATTTTTTGTAGCGAGGAATTTATTTGCACTGCGCCGACAACAGAGCTTGCCATTTGGGACAAGCCGCTGCATATGCGCGGCCTGCCCGGCGCAAGCGGGGCTGCTCCCCGATAGCTCAGCGGTAGAGCATTCGACTGTTAATCGAATGGCCGTAGGTTCGAATCCTACTCGGGGAGCCACTTTAGTTCGCTGAACTTCCGCCCTGGCGGGGTCGGAAACGGCCAAAATTTCGAGGCATTTTTACCCTGTTCTAAACGGCGTTGCGGATGCGACTAGGGCGAGCTTAATGCAAGGCGGACACCCGCCGGAACAGGCACCTCCATGCGTTCCGCATGGACTGGGAAATTGTCGAAGCATGTCCACGTGAAAGAGGTGTTCGTCGGCCGATCTTGTGTCGAAGAAAAACGCATTCATCGACAATCAGATTGCGGCTTTCCCCCATGTGCTGGCACCTCGTTTCGTCAAGAACGCACCTTAGGTGGAAGGCACGAGAGCGCATATCCTCATACCGACGCCTTGTGCGTGGTTGCTTCGGCACATGCCGTTAAATCGGCCTGTGCAACGACCTCTCCTATTAGGATGAGTGTCGGACGATTTTCAGCAAAGGCCTTCATTACCAGCGGCAATAAATCCAATCTTGTTCGCAGATTCTTCTCCTGCGGCATGGAGGCATCGCATGTGATGAGTGCAGGTGTAGCTCCCGGCAAGCCGGCGAGAATCAAGGCGCGACTGAGTTCGGATGCAGCATCGCGCCCCATATAGACGGCAAGTGTACATGCCGGGTCGGCGAGCGCCTCCCAGTCGAGATCAATCGCCTTCCCGCCCTGGCTATGCGCCGTTACGAACTGAACGCGGCGTGCGACGCCCCGCAACGAGAGGGACAGTCCAGCCGAAGCTGCTGCGGCGCTAGCCGCCGTAATTCCAGGGCAGATTCCTATGTTGGCGCCGACCCCGCGCAGCGCCGCTATTTCCTCAGCCGTGCGGGCAAACATCGCGGGATCGCCGCCCTTCAAGCGCACGACCCGCTTTCCTGCCTGCGACGCCGCGACCAGCAACTGATCGATCGTCTGCTGCTCCTTCGAATGACGGCCCGATCGCTTGCCGACGCTGATCCGTTCGACATGATCGGGAATGAGGTCCAGAACGCCCGGCCCCACCAGTGCATCGTAGAAGATGATGTCCGCCGCGCGGATCAGCCTTTCGGCCTTGCGTGTCAGCAAATCGGGATCACCCGGCCCGGCCCCGACCAGCCAGACGTCGCCCGGCGCGATGAGGTCATTCGGCTGCATGTAGCGTCTCCTGAGAGGTCTGGGCCAGGATATTGGCGATGGCGGGGCGACAGGAACCGCAATTGGTGCCCGCCCCCAGCGCCTTGCCGATGGCGGGCACGTCGACCAGCTTCTGGTCGCGGATCGCCGCAACGATCTGGTTGAGGCCGATATCGAAACAGACGCAGATGGTGGCACCCTTGTCCGGCTGGCTGCCCGGTCCGCGTGCGGCCAGAACGGTGGCGCCGACGTCATCGGCCGCCAACTGACCGATCAGCCAGTCGCGCGAGGGCAACAGGCCGGTGCGGGTGACGAACAGCACGCCCGCCAGCCGGCCGTCCTGGATGATGGCGACCCGTCGGCTGCCACGCACCTGATCGATCGCCTCGACCCGCTCGCCCTTCGGCAGGCAAGCCTCCAGCCGGGCGGCATCGCCATTGCCGGCCAGTTCATAGAGTGCGCCGCCGGGCACGGCGACGCGCGTCGCCCAGAGGCACGGGAGTTTCACCGGCGCCTGCCCACGCAGGATCAGGAAGCCCCGCCATTGGGTCGAGACCTTCTCGACCGCGGCCGGGGTCGACTTGAAGCCGGGCTGGCCCGAATGCGGATCGACCAGCGGGCGCGGCAGCAGGCCGGTGCGCCCGCCGCTCGATATCTGGTCGGTCCAGTGGATCGGCGTGAAGATTTCGCCCGGCCGCTGCCCGTCGCTGATGCTGACGCGGAAAAGGCTGTTGCCCTGCGCGGTCGACACCCGCGCCAGATCGCGATCGGCCAGGCCCAGCGCATCGGCATCCCGCGGGTGGATGTCGACCAGGGGCTCCTCGCGATGGCGCGCCAGCTTGGGCGCCAGACCCGTGCGGGTCATCGTATGCCATTGATCGCGATAGCGGCCGGTGTTGAGCGTCAACGGCCAGTCGCGTAGCGGCCCCTGCAAATCCATCTGCTTCGTCAGCACCAGCCGCGCCTTGCTATCCGGGGTCGAAAAACGCCCATCGGCAAAGGGTGTCCCGCCCCAGCGAAAACTGTCCATCGCGTCATAGGCGTCGTTGCCGATCACCGCCTGCGCGCGCAGGTTGAGCAGCCGCTGCCCGTCATTCTGATAAGCGGTCAGGCGCGCATGTTCGCGCCAGATGTCAGCCGGCCGATCATAGGCGAAGGCGTTTTTCCAGCCCATGCGGCGCGCGACCTGGGTGATGATCCACCAGTCGGGCTGAGCCTCGCCGGGCAGCGCCATGAACGGGCGCTGGCGGCTGATGGTGCGGTCCGAATTGGTGACCGTGCCGTCCTTTTCGCCCCAGCCGGCGGCAGGCAGGCGGACATGGGCATGGGCAGAGCTGTCGGTGTCTGCGATGATGTCCGACACGACGAGGAAGGGAATAGCCTCCAGCGCGTCGCGCACCCGGGCGGCATCGGGCAGCGATACGGCGGGATTGGTCGCCATGATCCACAAGGCCTTGATCCGGCCTTCGTCGATCGCGCGAAACAGGTCGATGGCCTTCAGCCCCGGCTTGGTCGCCATCTGTGGCGCGGCCCAGAAACGGCCGACGCGGGCGACATTTTCCGGCGCGAAATCCATATGCGCCGCCAGCGTCGAGGCGAGGCCGCCGACCTCGCGCCCGCCCATGGCGTTGGGCTGGCCGGTGATGGAAAAGGGCGCGGCGCCCGGCTTGCCGATGCGCCCCGTGGCGAGGTGGACATTGATGATCGCATTGACCTGGTCGGTGCCGCGGATCGACTGGTTGATGCCCTGGCTGAACAGGGTGACGGTGCGCGGAGTCGCCGCGAACAGCTCGAAAAACTGTTTCAGCAGCGCCGGGTCGATGTCGCAGCTCTGGGCCGTCGTCCACAGGTCATGGCCGGTGCGGACATGGTCCCAGAAGCCGTCGGGCGCGTTCACATGATCGGCCAGATAGGCCGGATCGATCACACCCTGTGCATCGCACCAGGCGAGCAGCCCGGTCATCAGCGCCACATCGCTGCCGGGCCGGATCGGCAGATGGATGTCGGCACCCTCACAGGTTTCGGTGCGGCGCGGGTCGATCACGACCAGCTTGGTGCCGCGCGCGGCGCGGGCCGCCTGGATGCGCTGATAGACGATCGGGTGGCACCAGGCGGTGTTGGAACCGACGAGGATGATGAGGTCGGCCTGTTCCAGATCATCATAGCTGGCCGGCACCACATCCTCGCCGAAGGCGCGATTATGGCCGGCGACCGCGCTCGACATGCACAACCGCGAATTGGTGTCGATGTTCGCCGAACCGATGAACCCCTTCATCAGCTTGTTGGCGACATAATAATCCTCGGTCAGCAACTGGCCCGAGACATAGAAGGCGACGCTGTCCGGACCATGCCGCTCGATCGTCTCGCGAAATTTCCGCGCGACCAGATCCAGCGCCTTGTCCCAGCCGGCGCGGCGCTTGCCGATCATCGGGTGGAGCAGCCGGCCGGTCAGCGCCACCGTCTCGCCCAGATGCGTCCCCTTGGAACAGAGGCGTCCGCCATTGGCCGGATGCGCCTCGTCCCCCTTGATGATCACCGAGCGCGGTCCGGTCGGCGTGGCGGCGATGCCACAGCCGACGCCGCAATAGGCGCAGGTGGTGCGGATCGCCTGCGCCATCAGGCCGCTTTCGCCTCGGTCGGCACGGGAATAACCGCCTCGCGCAGCAGGAAGATGCGTCCCGCCTCCACCTTGAGCGGGATGGTGGGCACGCAGCCTTCGTCGTTGCCCAGCGCCTTGCCGGTCTTGAGCGAGATGTTCCAGTTGTGCAGCGGGCAGGCGACGACCGAGCCATAAACGATGCCTTGGCTCAGCGGCCCCTGCTTGTGCGGGCATTTATTGACCAGCGCGTAGAACTGATTGTCCTGCGTATGGAAGATGGCGATTTCCTCGCCGCCGCGCACCGGCAGGGTGCGGGCATTGCCGGGCGAGATCTGATCGACGGGACCGATGTCCAGCCAGGTGCCGACTTGGGTATTCAGGCTCATGCGATGATCTCCATGGGGCGGACTTCGGCCAGATGCTGGTGCAGTTCGGCGTCCTCGCCAGCGGCGCGACGCGCCCAGGGATCGTCCTGCATGAACTGCTGGGAGAAGAGGAAACGGGCGCGCAGTGCTTCGCGACCGGCATCGTCCGCGACGATGCGGCCCTTCACATAGTCGACGCCAACGCGCTCGATCCATGGCGCGGTGCGCTCCAGATAGCGGGCTTCCTCACGATAGAGCTGGATGAAGGCGGCGCAATAATCCATCGCCTCCTGCTCGGTCGCGACCTTGCAGAGCAGATCGGTGGCGCGGACATGGATGCCGCCATTGCCGCCGACATGCAGTTCGTAACCGCTGTCGACACAGACCACGCCGAAATCCTTGATCGTCGCCTCCGCGCAGTTGCGGGGGCAGCCGGACGCCGCGATCTTGAACTTGTGGGGCATCCACGACCCCCAGGTCATATGCTCGATCTTGACGCCAAGGCCGGTCGAATCCTGGGTGCCGAAGCGACACCATTCGGAACCGACGCAGGTCTTCACCGTGCGCAGCGACTTGCCATAGGCATGACCCGACACCATGCCGGCAGCATTGAGATCGGCCCAGACGGCGGGCAGATCTTCCTTCTTGATGCCGAAAATGTCGAGCCGCTGGCCGCCCGTCACCTTGACCATCGGGGCATCATATTTCTCAACCACGTCGGCGATCGCGCGCAGTTCCTTCGGGTTGGTAAGGCCGCCCCACATGCGCGGCACGACCGAATAGGTGCCGTCCTTCTGGATGTTGGCGTGCATCCGTTCGTTGACGAAGCGGCTGCGCTGGTCGTCCTGATACTCACCCGGCAGCGCGCAGAGCAGATAATAATTGAGCGCAGGGCGGCAGGAGGAACAGCCCTCCGGCGTCGACCAGTTCAATTTCTGCATGACTTCGGGGATCGAGCGCATGTCCTGCGCCACGATTTCGCGACGGACATTGTCATGGGTGAAGCTGGTGCATTTGCACATCGTCTTCGGCCCCGACTGGACATCCTCGCCCAGCGTCAGCGCCAGCAGGGTTTCGACCAGGCCGGTGCAACTGCCGCAGCTGGCCGACGCCTTGCAGGTGGCGCGGACCGCATCCAGGCTGTGCGCCCCCTTGGCGATGCAGGACACGACCTGGCCCTTGCTGACGCCGTTGCAGCCGCAAATCTCGGCTTCGTCCGAGAGCGCCGCAACGGCCGCCTTAGGGTCCAGCGCGCCCCCTCCCGAGGCGAAGGCCTGACCGAAGATCAGCATGTCGCGCATGTCGGCGACATTTTCCTCGCGCTTCAGCAAATCGAAATACCAGCCGCCATCGACGGTATCGCCATAGAGCACCGCGCCGATCAGCTTGTCGTCCTTGACGATGACCCGCTTGTAAACGCCGCGCGAGGCGTCACGCAGGACGATATCCTCGCAGCCCTCACCGCCGGAAAAGTCACCGGCGGAGAAGACGTCCAGGCCCGCGACCTTGAGCTTGGTCGAGGTGACCGATCCCTTATAGCCGCTATGCTGGTCGGTCAGGCCATCGGCGAGGCTGCGGCACATGTCCCACAGCGGCGCGACCAGACCATAGACATTGCCGTCATGTTCGACGCATTCGCCGACCGCCAGCACATCGGGGTCGCTGGTGACCATATGGTCGTCGACCTGGATGCCGCGATTGACGGCCAGGCCAGCCTCGCGGGCCAGCGCCGTCGCGGGGCGGATGCCCACCGCCATCACCACCAGGCTGGCCGGGATATCGCGACCGTCCTTCAGGCGCACGCCCTCGACCTTGCCGTCACCATAAATGGCTTCGGTATTGGCGCCGGTCAGGATGGTCTGGCCACGTCCTTCGAGCGCGGTCTTGAGCAGCCAGCCGGCCGCCTCGTCCAGTTGCCGCTCCATCAGCGTGTCCATCAGGTGAATGACGGTCACCTTCATGCCGCGCAGGGTCAGGCCATGGGCGGCTTCGAGGCCGAGCAGGCCACCGCCGATCACCACCGCGCTGCCGCCATCCGCGGCGGCGGCGAGCATGGTGTCGACATCCTTCATGTCACGGAAGCTGATGACGCCGGGCAGATCCTTGCCGGGCACCGGAATGATGAACGGATCGGAACCGGTCGCGATCAGCAGCTTGTCATAGCCAACGGTGCAGCCCGACTGGCTGGAAACGGTTTTCGCAGCCCGGTCGATGGCCTTCACCGGGTCACCGGCGATCAGCTCGATGCCATTATCGGCATACCAGGCGGCGTCGTTGATCACGATCTGCTCGAACGTCTTCTCGCCCGCCAGCACCGGCGACAGCATGATGCGGTTATAGTTCACATAGGGTTCGGCGCCGAAGATGGTGACGCGATAGCGCCCTGCATCCCGGGCCAGCAATTCCTCGACCGCGCGGCAGCCGGCCATGCCGTTGCCGATGACGACCAGATGCTCCCGCGCTTCCGCCAAGGGCGGCAGGACATTGTCCTCATCCTGCGTGACCGGGTCGATCCCGTCCTGAAAGTCCATCCCCGTTACTCCAGAAAAGAAAAAAGCCGCCATCCAGACCCTCGGGGATTGAAACCCGAGAGTCTGGATGGCGGCTTTGCCATCATCTAGTGCCTTGCCGGTCCTACCCTGAACCGTCTCAGCGATGTGAAGCAGGACATCCTTGTCCCTTGCAGTGCAGCATATGGGGAATCGCCCGAACGCTCAAGCGATTCCTCTCATGGCTTTTCAATCAGATGCTCCAGTCGGCCTGGAGCCATAATTTGTCGGTATCGGTCGCCATCGCCCGCGCATCATAATGGGCATAGCGCACCGACAGGGCGGTCTTGCGCAGCTTCGCAGATGCGATGAGATTCCACTCATTGCCATAATGCTGATCGAGCCGGTCGCTCTCGAACCGGTGCCAGGTCGCCGCCAACGCCACGCCCGACAGCGGCCCCACCTGCTTCCAGCCATAGCCGGTGCCGACATAGAGGTCGCGCATGCCGTTGGCGGGCGTGGTCAGGAACTTGTCGGCCCAGCCCTGGAACTTGAAATTCGTACCGAGCGGCGTCTGGAAGCTGGTGAGCGCCGTACCATGACTGGCGCCCAGCACCTCATAGCCGGCATTGAGCTTCCAGCCATGCAGGTCGAGTGTGGCGTCGGCCAGCCAGTAATCGGCGGCATAGTCATTGGGATTACGATGATAGTCCGACTGACGGGCATAGCTGAGCTGATAGGCGACCTTGGCCGACTTGGAGAGCGACTGATTGCCCGCCAGGCGCACGCCATAGGTCTGGCTCGACAGGCGATAGGCCTGCACCGCCGCCTCATCCTGATCGACCAGATAGGCAAAGCCGCTGAGCGTGCCCAGCGGCGTGGCATAGGAAAGATTGGCCAGGATATTGTCGCCGCTCACCGCTTGCTGGCGCGCGCCCTTGCCCTGAAAGCCCCAAATGGTGCGCACGCTCCACGCGTAGGAGACGTCCAGTTTCAGCCCCTTGGCCGGAGTCAGTCCGGCACGCACCGCGTCGAAGGTCTGGCCATTGTCGCGAAAGGCGACATTGCCGACGAAGCGCTCGTCATCCAGCACGATCTTCTGCCGCCCGCCGGTCAGGGTCAGCGCCCTGGTACGATATTGCAGCTGGGCGATATAGAGGGCGACATTCTGCGGATCGGCCACCAGCGGCTTGGTCGCTGCATTGTCGAAACCGTCAAAATAGCGGTCGATCACCGCCAACGTCCCCTGCCCCACCAATGTAGCCGACAGCGCGCCGCTGCTGGCCACCAGGCCGGCGCGGGCGCGGACGGTGAGCGCGTCTGCCTGCTGCGCCAGGCCATCCTGGTCGACATGTTCGTAGCGCAGCCGCGCCTCGGCCACGGGTTTCAGGTCGATCTGCTGGGCACAAGCAGGCCCGGCGACGGCCAATGTGGCCGCCGATGCGAGAAGATATTTCATGGAAGATCGTCCCCCCTCGGACGGAAAGAGCGTGGCGCGGGGCGGCAGTCCTCAAAGAGGCCGCCGCCCTCCTCTCCAACTCAGATGCGGGCGCCGCTGGTCCAGTTGGCGCGCCACTTCGCCTTGACCAGCGCCACGCCCAGCAAAGCGAGCACGGCAAGACCGGCGAAGATCAGGAAGCCGGGTGCGAAGCTGCCAGTCAGTTGCTTGGCAAGGCCGAGCGAACTGGCGAGATAGAAGCCACCAATGCCGCCCGCCATGCCGACAAGGCCTGTCATCACGCCGATTTCCGCCTGGAAACGCTGCGGCACCAGTTGGAAGACCGAGCCGTTACCGGTGCCCAGCGCCAGCATGGCGAGGACGAAGAGCGCCAGCGCACTGACCAGCGTCGTCGCCTGCGACACACCCGCCAGCGCCAGCGCCGCCACGACATAAACGATCATCAGCGCCTTCACGCCGCCGATCCGATCCGCCAGCGCGCCGCCCATCGGCCGCACCAGCGACCCGGCAAAGACGCAGCCCGCCGTGCAATAGCCCGCGATGATCGGGGTCAGCCCGAACTGGTCGGTGAAATAGATGGGCAGCGACGCGGCAAGGCCGACGAAACCACCGAAGGTCACGGCATAGAAGGCCATCAGCCACCAGGCGTCCGCCGTCTTGAGCGGCTCGAAATAATCGACGAGCCGCTTGGCCGGCGGCGCATTGGGCGCATCCTTCGCCATGATCATATAGGCGACGAAGACGATGCTCAGCGGGATACAGGCCAGACCCAGCACCGCGTTCCAGCCGAATGCCTTGGCCAGCATCGGCGCGAACAGCGAGGCCAGAACCGTGCCCGAATTGCCCATGCCGGCAAGGCCCATCGCCTTGCCCTGATGCTCGGGTGGATACCAGCGGCTGGCGAGCGGCAGAGCGATTGCGAAACTGGCACCAGCAAAGCCCAGAATGACGCCCAGCACCAATGTGCCGCCGAAGCTGTTGACGCCCATCAGCCAGGCCGCGAACAGACCGACGATGACAATGATCTGGCTGATCGCGCCTGAGCGTTTCGGACCGATCCGATCGACCAGCAGACCATTGACGACACGCAGCAGCGCACCGGCGAGCGTCGGTGTCGCCACCATCAGCCCCTTTTCTGCCGGCGTCAGCGCCAGCGTCTTGGCGATCATCGGTGCCAGCGGCCCGAGCAGCACCCAGACCATGAAGGCCAGGTCGAAATAGAGAAAGGCGGCGACCAGGGTCGGTGCATGGCCGGCCTTCCAGAAGCTTGTCGCGGCGGCCGCCGATGCGGCGTCCTCGTCGCGATCCCAATATGCAGTAGCCATATGACGTCCCCCAACCAATGGAACTGGAAACGAAAAAAGCCGCAGGCCGGACACGCGCACAAATTGCGTGGTCCAGTCAGCGGCTTTGCTGCGATAGGTGAATGGAACGGCGGTCCCGACCTTGGGAGGGCCTATTCCTGTGGACGCGCCTCGTCGCGCGGTCGCTTATGTTATCCCGCAGAACGCATCATGTTGCAAGGCACAAAATAGGCCCGGTTTTCAACGCTGCGGCGCAAAATCCCGCAGAAAGTCCTCGATCCGTTCGGGGTCGAAGATTCGGCCATCGAAGAAGCGGTCGGGGCCAAGGGTGAGGTCGCCACGATGGGCACCGACCGGCATCGGCGCGCTGACCGCCCCTTCCAGCTTCATACTGGCGCCCGGCATCGGCAAGCCGCTGTCCGCCAGCGCGCGACGGAAGATGTCAGGCCGGAAGACGGCGGCGGCGCGCGCCGCGGTTTCCGCATCATGGGCGACCATGCCCCAGCGCACCAGTTGCGAGTATATCCACAGCGCCTGGCTGCGCCAGGGAAAGGCAGTGGCTTCGCGTGCGAACAGCATGAAATCGGGATTGGCGACGGGCGCCTCGCCCAAGCGGGCGCTGATCCGTCCCGACAGGGCGCCAAAGATCAGTTCGGCCGGCTGATCGACATAGCGGGGATCGGACAGGAGAACAGCCAGCGCCTCATGATGTGCCGGATCGTCGCACCAGGCGGCCGCCCGCGCCAGCGCGCGCAACAGGCGATCGACCGTTTCCGGGTTCGCCTCCAGCCAGTCCTGACGAAAGGCCAGAACCTTCTCCACCCCGCGCTGCCAGATGCGTTCGCCGATCGCGACCGTTTCCGCCAGCCCGGCCTCGATCGCCGCGCTGCCCCAGGGTTCGCCGGCGATGAAGCCGTCAATTTCGCCCGCCCGCATCGCCTCGACTGTCAGCGAGGGCGGCAGCACGCGCAGCACGACGTCACGATCGGGATCGATGCCGGCACTCGCCAGCCAGTAGCGCAACATGATCGCATGGCTGGAAAAGCGGTGGACGACGCCGATCACCGGCTTGCGCCGCCACAGGCCGATCGCGGCGGCAAAATCATGCGCCGTGCCCAGCGGGTCGGTGAGCCGCCGGGCGATGTCCGGCTCCAGCGCCTTGGCAAAATCCGGCGCCATTACCAGCATATTGCCATTGACGTTGAGCTTGTAGGGCGCGGCCAAAGCCGCGGGCTGCTGGCTGAGGCCGAGCGTGACCGCCACAGCCAGCGGCGCCAACATCTGCGCGCCCTGCACCTGGCCATAGACCAACCGGTCGCGCAGCGTCGCCCAACTGGTGGTGCGCACCAGGTCGAGGAAGATTCCCTCTTCCTCGGCGAAGCCCCGCTCGCGCGCAACCGCCAGCACGGCCACATCGGTCAGCGGCAGAAAGGCTACCCGCAACACGTCGCTCATATACCCCCTCCCAACAGGTCGCTGGCGGTAATCAGTGCCTGCGCCACCTCCACGATCTTCTTCCCCTGGTTCATCGCGCTCGACCGCAACAGGGCATAGGCGTCCTGCTCGGACAGGCTGCGCTGGTTCATCAGGATCGATTTCGCGCGATCGACGATCTTGCGGTCGGCCAGCGCTGTGCGCGCCTCGTCCAGTTCCGACTGCATCCGGGCAAAGGCGTTGAAGCGACGCACCGCCAGTTCCAGCACCGGCTTCACCCGCTCCTTGCGCAGACCGTCGACGACATAGGCAGACACGCCGGCATCGATCGCCGCGCCGATCATCGCATCGTCGGACTGATCGACGAACATCGCGATCGGCCGGGCAAGCGCGCGGCTGACGGTCAGCATCTCCTCCAGCGTGTCGCGGCTGGGGCTGCCCAGATCCATCAGCACCACATCGGGCGCCATGCGCTCCAGCCGGGCAACGAAGGCGCCACGCGGCGGGACGATATGGATATCGTCATAGCCCGCTTCGCGCAGGCCCTCCTCCAGGACCGTCGCGCGCAGCCCACTGTCGTCGATAATGACAATTCGCATCGCTGCCCCTTTGCACCATGCCATAGCAGTATTGGGATGAGTTTCGTCAATGCCCAGTTGCGCCAAGCATGGAGGCGGACGCGATCAGATTACGGTTATCGCAGTCATTTTGCGAGATAGATGCTCCGATTTCAGACGGGGGGTGATGACAAGCAAAACAGCACCGCCGGCCAAAAGCCAGCGAGGCTCATTGCGAGCAACAATCTAACCTATTCGCAATAGACGTTGCCGCGATCGATCTCGCGACCCAGCGCGCCGCCGACCCCAGCGCCGAGAATCGTACTCAGCAGGCCGGAGTCGCCGTCACCCAGTGCATTGCCCAGGAGGCCGCCGACGGCGGCGCCCACGATCAGGCCGGTCGAGCCATCATTGCGGCGGCAATAATAACGCCCATTCCCACCGCGATAGACGCGGGTATTCCGGTCGATGCGATAACGATCCCGCCACAAGCCGGGGCGATAATGCTGGTCAGGATAATATTTGCCGCTGTGGGAGGCGGAATGCGCCGGTTTGCCCAGCGAAGGCGGACGCCCCTTATCATGCGAGGGCTTGCCGTGGGATGCACCAGGGCCAGGCCTGCCATTATGACCGGACGGCCTGTTGTCCGGACCATTGCCATAAACGCAAGAGTTCTCCAATTTCATTGCAGGATCAAAACAAAAAAAGGCGCTGCCATTGGCTGCGCCCTTCCCTGTTTCTCGCCTTGGCTTGAACCTCAGCTCAGCGCACCATGGCAATGCTTGTATTTCTGGCCCGAACCGCAGGGGCACAGCGCATTGCGGCTGATGTCGAGATTGGCAAACTCGCCCGGCGCGACATTGTCCACCGGCGCGCGCGGAATGATGGTGGTGATGCCCGCCAGCTGGCTGCCATCAATGTCCGCGCTGTTATCCTCGCCCGAGAAGGGATCGATATGGGTGGTGATGAAGTCCGGCAGCACCGGAAGGTCGAACTGCGGTTGCGGCGCTTCCATGCGGAACTGCACCCGCGCGATCGAACCGGTCACATCCTCGCGGATATTCTCCAGCATGCGCTCGAAAAGGGCGAAGGCTTCCTGCTTATACTCGTTGATCGGAGTCTTTTGCGCATAGGCGCGCAGATGCACGACCTGACGCAGCGCATCGAGGGTCGAGAGATGCTCCTTCCAGTGATGGTCGAGGCTCTGGAGCATGATGCTCTTCTCAATCATGTGCCAGTCAGTAGCGTCGACCTCCTGGGCTTTGTCCGCGATTGAGGCATCGGCAAGGGCCGCCAGTCGCTCCTCGATGATTTCTGGATCGACCGCATCTTCAGCCAGCCACGCGTCGAAATCCGGTTCCAGGCCCAGCACTTCGGCAGTGCGGATCTTGAGGCGTTCGATATCCCACTGCTCGGGATAGGTGCCAGGCGGGCAGGATGCGCCGACCAGATCATTGACCGTCTCGTGGCGCATGTCGGTGACGACATCGTCTACCGTGTCGGCGTCCATGATGTCGCTGCGCTGCTCATAAATGACCTTGCGCTGGTCGTTCATGACGTCGTCATATTCGACGACCTGCTTGCGGATGTCGTAGTTGCGGGCCTCGACCTTGCGCTGGGCGGTCTCAATCGCCTTGCTCAGCCATTTGGACGGAGGCAGCGCCTCGCCATCCTCCAGGTTGGAGCGGATCATCTTGGCGAACATTGTGTCCGGGCCGAAGATGCGCATCAGATCGTCGTCGAGGCTGAGGTAGAAGCGCGACAGGCCGGGGTCGCCCTGGCGGCCCGAACGGCCACGCAACTGATTGTCGATACGGCGGCTCTCGTGCCGCTCGGTCGCCAGCACGAACAGGCCGCCGGCGGCCAGCACTTCCTGCTTCTCCGCCTCGATCTCGACCTCGATGCGGGCGATCGCCGCGTCGCGCTCGGGGCCTTCCGGCATATCACGCAGTTCGTCCTCAACCCGCATTTCCAGATTGCCGCCCAGCTTGATGTCGGTGCCGCGGCCAGCCATGTTGGTGGCGATCGTCACCGCGCCCTTGCGGCCCGCCTGGGCGACGATATGGGCTTCGCTCTCGTGGAAGCGCGCGTTCAGGACTGCGTGCTTGACGCCTTCCTGATTGAGGAATTCCGACAGCATTTCCGATTTTTCGATCGACACGGTGCCGACCAGCACCGGCTGACCCTTTTCCGCATGTTCCTTGATGGTGCGCGCGATCCCCCGGAACTTGTCTTCCAGATTCTTGTAGAATGTATCTTCCTCGTCGACGCGCTGCACCGGCCGGTTGGTCGGGATGGTGACGACGTTCATCTTGTAGATTTCGTAGAATTCGGTCGCTTCGGTCGATGCGGTGCCGGTCATGCCAGAAATCTTCGGGTACATGCGGAAATAATTCTGGAAGGTGATCGATGCGAGCGTCTGGTTTTCCGGCTCGATCTGGACGCCTTCCTTGGCTTCCACCGCCTGGTGCAGGCCATCCGACCAGCGGCGACCATCCATCATGCGGCCGGTGAACTCGTCGATGATGACGACCTTGCCGTCCTTGACGATATAGTCGATGTCCCGGCGGAACATCACGACTGCACGCAGCGCCTGGTTGACGTGATGGACGACCTGGGTATTTTCGAAGTCGTAGAGGTTGCTGCCCTGCAGCAGCCCGGCGGTCTCCAGCAGGCGTTCGATCTTCTCAGTGCCGTCTTCGGTCAGCGTGATCGTGCGCTGCTTCTCGTCCTTCTCATAATCATCGCCGACCAGCTGCTTCACGATCGCATCGACCGACACATATAGTTCGGATTTGTCGTCGGTGGGGCCAGAGATGATCAGCGGCGTGCGGGCTTCGTCGATCAGGATCGAATCGACTTCGTCGACGATCGCATGGTTGAACGGCCGTTGGACCATCGCGCCGCGATCGAACTTCATATTGTCGCGCAGATAGTCGAAGCCAAGTTCGTTGTTGGTCGCATAGGTGATGTCGGCATTATAGGCCTCGCGGCGCTGGTCTTCCGACAGGTTCGGCACGATCACGCCAGTGGTGAGACCCAGGAAGCGATAAACCTGACCCATCCACTCGCAGTCGCGGCTGGCGAGATAGTCGTTCACGGTGACGACGTGAACGCCCTTGCCTTCCAGCGCGTTCAGATAGGTGGCCAGCGTCGCCACCAGCGTCTTGCCCTCGCCAGTGCGCATCTCGGCGATTTCGCCACGATGCAGGACGATCCCGCCGATCATCTGCACATCGAAATGGCGCATGCCCAGCACCCGGACCGATGCCTCACGCACGGTAGCAAAGGCTTCGGGCAGCAGGCCGTCCAGCGTCTCGCCATCGGCCAGACGCTCGCGAAAGCGCGCCGTCTGGTTTACCAGCGCTTCATCGCTCATCGCCTGGATCGTTGGTTCGAAGGCGGCAATCTGGTCGATGATCTTGCCCAGCGACTTCACATAACGTTCGTTGGACGATCCGAAGATGGACTTGGCGAGTGCGCCGAACATGCAAATTCCTATATTTCGCGGGCGCGCAGGCCCGATACGGATATGCGCCGCGATGTAGGACTGGCGCGGACCTTAGTCAATCAAAGGCGATCCAAACGACTGCAAAGTTTGCGGTTGAGGGAAAATTCCTCCAACATGATTGTCCCGATTGCCATTTGACCGTTCAACGACGGCCGACGACCGTGCCCTTGAAGACCAGGTCATAGCTTCCGGTGCCGTCTATATGCCTGTAATCAAATACATATCCGAATTCCGCGCCCTGTGGGCCGAAAAATCCGCCACCTAACATCCCGATTTCCGAATTGGGTACCGTGGCCAGTCCTCCAAAGAAACCGGCAGTGTTGACATCGATCCCTGCCGAGAATTGATAAGGACCAACATGCGTGATCGCACCGCTGGTAGATCGCCCCTCAAGTGTAAGCTCGGTTCGAATTATACCCGTCGACAAATCGACACTAAGTGTCGCAACGCCGCTTTCCACCAAATATTGCTGTGCGATGGCGCTCGTCCGACGATCATAAATTATGCCGTCGATCGCAAATTGCGTGAAGCGGACCAACGGCGCCTTCGGTACGTCATCCGTTCGAGTAGGAACTCCCAAAATACAATAAGCGTTTAATCGCGAATCCTGGTGGCCATTGTTGCTAAAAAGAGTGCGAAAATGGATTCTACGTGCATAATCCAAGGACAGCGGGCGTTCTAAGGTAAGATACGCGCGCGTTCGCGCATCTATATCTGTCTCATAGCTTACGAGATTGGCGGTTTCCGATGTTCGACCGGACAGTGGAATGGCAATAGCGCCAAAAACATTGGGCAAACTAATCTGATATTCCTTTCGGGTATCCGAGAGGAATATGCCACCATCGCGGCTGAACGTTGCACTGCCTGCTAATGAGGGGGTTCCATCTGCAATCAGGAGTTCGTCGACTGAACATGCGGAAGCATAGCGCTGATCCCCGACGAGGGCTTCGAACTTGGTATAACTCTGTGTCGGGGTAGGCGTGGGAGTGGGAGTTGGAGTTGGAGTTGGAGTGGGCATCGGTGTCGGCGATGCATCCGTGCCCGCGCCACCGCAGCCAGCAAGTAACAACGCTGCGGCTAGAGCGGTTTCCATTCATTCCGGTTCATAGCCGCATGATTTGAAGTAGTTTGCACATTCGTCGGGCTTGAAGATATCGACGAGCCTGCCGATCAGGTCCCACAGGCCGCTGACGGTGCGCT
>Ga0160473_100371_pt1 | contig 33795 bp, 22 predicted proteins | sample HID1975I_E11MG_FD_108217 | JGI IMG/M metagenome (GOLD analysis project Ga0160473, IMG submission 108217) | Enriched soil microbial communities from UW Madison campus, WI, USA - HID1975I_E11 MG | ecosystem: Environmental > Terrestrial > Soil > Unclassified | place: USA: Madison, Wisconsin... | reverse complement strand
TGCGCCTGCGCGGGGGATCGCGCGGATCGTACTCTTCCGCGCACTGATCTGCGACTTCCCCGCGTCAGCGGCGGTCGCACGCCTCCTTTGCTCAGTCGGCGCTTGATTTCACCCCCATTGCCAGCAAGATCGCGGCGAACGCGCGGGAGACGGCGCGTGGGAGGGGAAATGCCACGATGAACGATCCGCGTACGACGATCCTCAACTCGCCGATGAGCCGGCTGCAGATTATCGCGGTCGCGATCACGGTCGGGCTGAACGCGCTCGACGGGTTCGACGTCGTTTCGATCAGCTTCGCGGCGCCCGGCATCGCCAATGAGTGGGGCGTTCAGCCCGCGGCGCTCGGGCTGGTGCTGTCGATGGGCCTTATCGGTATGGGCTTCGGTTCGCTGCTGATCGCGCCCCTGGCCGATGTGATCGGCCGGCGTCCGCTCATGCTCGGCTGCCTGGTCGCGATGACGATCGGGATGTTCCTCTCCGCCACCGCCGACAACGTCTACATCATGTCGATCTGGCGGGTGATCACCGGCTTAGGCATCGGCGGCATGCTCGCCTCGATCACGGCGGTCGCGGCCGAATTCTCCAATTCCAGGCGCAAGGACCTGGCCGTGTCGATCATGACGGTCGGCTATCCGATCGGCGTGGTCAGCGGCGGTCTGGTCGCGGCCTGGCTGCTCTCCAATTACGATTGGCGGGCGGTGTTCATCTTCGGCGGCATCATGTCGGCGCTGTTCATTCCGTTGATCCTGCTGTTCCTGCCGGAATCTATCTCGTTCCTGATCCAGCGGGACAAGCCCGGCTCGCTCGACCGCGTAAACCGCATCCTCACCCGCATGGGACACCCGACGAGCACGGCGCTGCCGGTGCTCACCAAGGCGGAGCGGGGCAGCCCGCTGGACATCTTCAGCCCCGGCCTGCGGACGACTACCTTCGTCCTGACCGGCGCCTACATCCTCCACATCCTGACCTTCTACTACATGCAGACCTGGATCCCGCGCATCGTCGGCCCGCAGGGCACCAATGGCCTCGGCATGGGCTTCACCCAGGCACAGGCGGCGGGCGTGCTCGTCTGGGCCAACTTCGGCGGCGTGATCGGGAGCACCGCCCTCGGCTTCTTCGCGGGGCGGTTCGGGCTCAAGCGGCTCACCACGATGGTCACCCTGGGTACGGCCATTTCGGTGGCGGCGTTCGGTCTGGTCGCACCGCAGCTCGGCACCATCCAGGCGATGGTGTTCGTCGCGGGCTTCTTCTGGAACGCCACCATCGTCGGTCTCTATTCGCTCGCGGCGCGAAATTTCCCGACCCACGTTCGCGCCACCGGCACCGGCTTCATGATCGGCGTCGGCCGCGCTGGCGCGGCGATTGCGCCCGTGCTCGCTGGCATGCTGTTCCAGTCCGGGCTGAGCCTGAGTGCGGTTTCGCCGCTGATGGCCGTCGGATCGCTTCTGGCGACCGTTCTGCTGGTCGTCGGACTGCGTCACACCGCCAACAAGGAAGCCTGAGCCGCCCGGTAGCAGGCGCACGGGCAAAGTACGGAGAGAATGCCGATGCGTAAGTCGATCGTACTGGCGCTGGCGGTGCTCGCCGGCTGTTCCGGCGACGGCCAGAATGGCGGCAGGCCGGGCGCCACCACCTCCGGGCCGGCCGCTACCGGCGCGGCCAAGGTGGACGGTGCGCTGCTCGCCACGGGCGGTGATGGCAGCGATTGGCCGGCGGTCGGCTTTTCGTACATGGAGCAGCATTTCAGCCCGCTCACACAAATCAACGATGGCAATGTCGGCCAGCTCGGCATCGCCTGGTCCGCCGACCTGCCGGACGCGCGCGGGATCGAGGCGACGCCCGTCGTTGTGGATGGGGTGCTCTATCAGACCGGACCGTGGTCGAAGCTGTGGGCGTTCGACGCCGCCACCGGCGCAAAACTGTGGGGATATGACCCCCAGGTCGACAAGGCCAAGCTGGTCGAGGCGTGCTGCGATGCCGTGAACCGCGGTGTCGCCGTGTGGAAGGGCAAGGTTTATCTCGGCGTGCTCGACGGCCGACTGATCGCCCTCGACGCCACAACTGGCAAGCAACAGTGGAGCGTGCAGACCACCGATCCGGCCAAGCCCTATTCGATCACCGGCGCACCGCGCGTGATCAAGGACATGGTCGTAATCGGCAATGGCGGCGCCGAGTTCGGCGTGCGCGGTTACGTCACGGCGTATGACGCAGGCACGGGCGCCAAGAAGTGGCGCTTCTACACTATCCCGAACCCCAAGGGCGTGCCCGACAACGAGGCGTCAGACGACATCCTGAAGACCGCCGCTTCCTCCTGGTCGACCGGCGGCGCGTGGAAGGAAAGTGGCGGCGGCGGCACGGTGTGGGACGCAATCGTCTACGATCCCGAACTGGACCTGCTGTACCTGGGTGTCGGCAACGGCTCGCCCTGGAACTACGAGCTCCGATCCGAAGGCAAGGGTGATAACCTGTTCGTCGGTTCGGTCGTCGCGATCCGGCCCGACACCGGCAAGTACGTCTGGCATTATCAGGAGACGCCCAAGGACAATTGGGACTTCACTTCGACCCAGCCGATCGTGCTCGCCAACGTCACGATGGGCGGCCGGCCGCGCAAGGTACTGCTCCATGCGCCGAAGAACGGCTATGTCTTCGTCATCGACCGCGAGACCGGCAAACTCGTCTCCGCCGACCCCTTCGTACAGGGCATCAACTGGTCGAGCGGCTATGGACCCGATGGCCGGCCGATCTACAATCAGGCGGCCTATTATGGCGCCAAAGACGGCAAGTTCTTCGTCGGCATGCCCGGCGCGATGGGCGCGCACAGCTGGCACCCGATGGCGTTCAGCCCCAAGACCGGGCTGCTCTACATCCCGGCCAATCTCGCTGGCCTTCCCTACGGTCCGCCGAGTGGGAACAAGGATCGCCAGGCGATGGCGCGCGGCTTCAACGTCGGGCTGGATTGGGGCGCCGGCGCCCTGCCGCGCGATCCCGGCGTGATCAAGGCGACGATCGCGGCCACCAAGGGTGCGTTGATCGCCTGGGATCCGGTGGCCCGCAAGGAGAAGTGGCGGGTCGCCTACGACACGCCATGGAATGGCGGCGCATTGGCGACCGCCGGCAACCTGCTGTTCCAGGGCAGTGCGCTCGGCAAGTTCCAGGCGTTCGCCGCGGACAGCGGCCGGCCGCTCTTCTCGCTGCCGGTGCAGTCTGGCGTGCTCGCCGCGCCGTCGACCTTCACCGTACGCGGCGAACAGTATGTGGCGTTCACGACCAGCCATGGAGGCGTTTATGCGCTCGCACCGGGCAAGGTCGGGGGCGCCTTCAACCGTATGCCGAACGTGCCGCGGCTTATCGTCATGAAGCTCGGCGGCAAGGCGCAGCTCCCGCCGTTGCCCGAGCAACCGCTGATGGCTCTTGATCCGCCCAAGCCGACCGGCACCAAGGCGCAGATCGCTAGCGGCCTCGCGCTCTACTCGCGCTATTGCTCGGTCTGCCACGGCGACTCCGCAACCTCGGGCGGGGTCAACCCGGATCTGCGCCATTCGGGCGTGATCGCCGATGCCGATGCCTGGAAGTCGGTCGTGATCGACGGCGCGCTGAAGGACAACGGCATGGTCAGCTTTGCCGCGGTCCTGACGCCGACGGAGGCGCAGGACATACGCCACTACGTCATCGACCAGGCAATCTGGGACAAGAACGTCTGGGAGAAGGCGGAGCGCGGCGGCGGCGCAACCAGGGGCCGCTAGGTCGACTGGGCGCAGACAAGCTGCCTGCTTTTCGGGCAGTTGACACCGATCTGCCGCTTCTTGCGGCACTTCGGGCCGCTGCGCGAAGGCTCCTCCGAGGGGGTTCTTGCCACGCGGCGTTTGGCACGCTTATTGAAGTTCGCGCGGTAGCGTTCGGCCGGGGAGGGAGCGCCCATGAAGAAGATCGAAGCGATCATCAAGCCGTTCAAGCTCGATGAGGTGAAGGAGGCGCTGCACGATGTCGGCGTATCCGGGATCACCGTCACCGAGGCACGCGGCTTCGGCCGGCAGAAGGGCCACACCGAACTGTATCGAGGCGCCGAATACGTCGTCGACTTCCTGCCCAAGGTGAAGCTGGAAGTCGTCGTCGAGGACAGTCTGGCAGATCGGGTGGTGGAAGCGATCACGAGCGCGGCGCAGACCGGCCGGATCGGCGACGGCAAGATCTTCGTGATCCCCGTCGAATCCGCGGTGCGCATTCGCACCGGAGAGAGAGGAGCCGACGCGATCTAGGTCCTGGTCGCGCGAACGGCAGTGCGGGCGCCCCGATCGGGCCGCCCGGTTCCAGTCATGACGGGGAAGGCAAGACAGATGGCCAATACGGCATCCGACGTTCTGAAGATGATCAAGGAAAAGGAGATCGAGTGGGTCGATCTCCGCTTCACCGACCCCAAGGGCAAGTGGCAGCACCTGACCATGGTCTCCAAGGTCGTCGGTGAGGACGAGCTGACCGACGGCTTCATGTTCGACGGATCGTCGATCGATGGCTGGAAGGTGATCAACGAGAGCGACATGATCCTGAAGCCGGATCTGGACGCCGTGTGGATCGATCCCTTCTCCGCCACGCCGATGCTGATCCTGGTGTGCGACATCGTCGAGCCGTCGACCGGCGAGCTCTACTCGCGCGATCCGCGCTCGACCGCCAAGCGCGCCGAGGCGTACGTCAAGACGCTGGGTATCGGCGACACCGTGTATGTCGGGCCCGAGGCCGAGTTCTTCATGTTCGACGACGTCCAGTTCGAGAACAGCTACAACACATCCTACTACAAGCTCGAGGACGTCGAACTGCCGACCAACACCGGCAAGGCGATCGAGGGCGGCAATCTCGGCCACCGGCCGCGTGCCAAGGGCGGCTACTTCCCGGTCGCGCCGGTCGACAGCGCCGTCGATATCCGCGGCGAGATGGTGTCGACCATGCTCGAAATGGGCCTGCCCTGCGACAAGCACCACCACGAGGTTGCGGCGGCGCAGCACGAGCTGGGCCTGACCTTCGGTACGCTCGTCCAGACTGCCGATCGCATGCAGATCTACAAGTATGTCTGCTGGCAGGTCGCCGCCGCCTACGGCAAGACCGTCACCTTCATGCCGAAGCCGATCAAGGAAGATAACGGCTCGGGCATGCACACCCACATTTCGATCTGGGACAAGGGCAATCCGCTGTTCGCCGGCAACGGCTATGCCGGCCTGTCCGACATGTGCCTGTACTTCATCGGCGGCGTCATCAAGCACGCCAAGGCCCTCAACGCCTTCACCAACCCGACCACCAACAGCTACAAGCGGCTGGTGCCGGGCTACGAGGCGCCGGTGCTGCTGGCTTACTCCGCCCGCAACCGCTCCGCTTCGTGCCGTATCCCGTACGGTTCGGGTGCCAAGGCGAAGCGCGTCGAGTTCCGCTTCCCGGACGCGATGGCCAACCCGTATCTCTGCTATGCGGCGCTGCTGATGGCCGGTCTCGATGGCATCGAGAACAAGATCCACCCGGGTCCGGCGATGGACAAGAACCTCTACGACCTGCCGCCGGAAGAACTCGCCGAGGTGCCGACCGTGTGCGGTTCGCTGCGTGAGGCGCTGGAGTCGCTGAAGGCCGATCACGGCTTCCTGACCAAGGGCGGCGTGTTCACCGAGGATCAGATCGAATCGTTCCTCGAGCTCAAGTGGCCGGAAGTCTACCGCTGGGAAATGACGCCCAGCCCAGTCGAGTTCGACATGTACTACAGCCTCTGACCCGCCTCACCGCGGATCGAACGACAGGAGGGCCTCGCCGGGTGACCGGCGGGGCCCTTCCCGTTCGACCTGGGGCCGATGTCCGGACGGTCAGTGCGCGTGCACCTCACCTGCGACGTCGACGAGGCCGGACCACGGCTTGCCGATGTAGCAGCGGTCGCTCGGTCGAGCGGGGCGCAATTGGCGCGGCCGCAGGGTGCCACCAAGAGCGGCCACTTTCCCCGGCTCCACTCCGATATCGAGTACCGGCGCAGGGTCGAAGGTCACGTCGAAGTCGGAAATCCGGTCCGGCGTCGTGTCCAGCCCCACATCGCGGATCTGCGCCATCGAGTAGAGGTCCTGCGGAAAGACGGGTGCGCCGGTCCTGTTCCAGATCGTCATCGCGAAGCGGTTGGCGCCCCTCTCGCTGATGGAGCAGCGCAGCCGCAGTATCTCCACGGCGCTATCCGCCTCCTGATGCGCCTTCAGCAGCCCGCCGCTCGCAACGCCGGCGAGGGCGGAGCCGAGAACCAGCATCACGACGAGCAGGTAGATGCCGGCACTCCGTGCCCTTCTGAACCGTTTCCCCAAGGACCGACCCCAGAGCAGGCGCTGGCTGAGCCATGCCGGCGGTGCGGCGGCGAACAGGATCGCGAGGAGCAGCAGGAGGAGCGCGGCGGCCGTCCCGACCGCCTGCTCGAGATAGTCGAAGCCCAGCAATCCGGCGACGATCGCCAGCAACGGCAGAGACGCCGCATATTCGATCGTCGCGATGCGGAACTCGCGCGCACGGCGGCAGCGCCGACCGAGCCTCACGATCGCCAGCAACCGGAGCGATGCGTCCAGCGCGATGCTGGCGAGCGATGCCGAGACGAGGATGCGGACGAAGACCGAGAGGCCGCCATCGCCCAGCAGCAGCGAGGGCAACCCCTTTCTCGCCGCCTCGAGATCGGACTCCTCGAACCAGGCCGGCCACAGCAGGATGATGCCGGCATACGCGAGAACGAGCAGGGTCCACGGCCCGATCTGCTTGACGCCGGTTCGTCGGTGCATGGCGTAACGGCGGGCGGGCTCTCTTATCGGCCGCATCACCAAGGCTACGACCGTGTCGACGAGGTTGTAGAGAAACAGCACGACGCCGCGGAAGATGCCGTCGAGCAGTTCGAAGAAATCGATCTTCAATGCCACTCCCCGCTGTCGCTTCGAAGGAAGTGCACCGTCTTGATGTGCCCAGCAAGATCGCCGCGCCCAAAGGAGGAGGAGGGCGAGCGAGGCTGCTGCGTCTGGGGCGCTCAATGCGCTTGGGAAGTTCACCCCCGTCGGTCTGCCCGGTTCAACTTTCGCGCAGGATGCGGTAGCTCAGCCAAGGGGGGAGCATGGTCATGGCACGCGCCGCACTTTTGATCGCCTTGGCACTGGCGGGGGCCGGCCCCGCCCAGGCCGTCGACCTGCCCGCCGATCTAGCCGAGGCGGCGCGAGCGTTCGATGCGGCACAGGTTGCAGGAGATGCGGAGGCGATGCGTCGGCTCGTCGCGGACGATTACCTCCTGATCAACAGCCACGGCCAGAGCGAGACCAAGGCCGACCTGATCCGCGATTACACGACGCCCGGGTTCAGGCTCGACCCATTCACCGTCGAAGGTCGGGTCGTGCAGCTATGGCCGAACGGCGCGGTGCTGGGCGGGGTGGTCACGCTGACCGGGGCGGAGAAGGGCATGCGCTATGCCGCCCGGCTGCGCTTCGCCGACGTCTGGGCGCGCCGCGACGGCCGCTGGCAACTGGTCTACACGCAGGCGAGCCCCGCGCCGGACCGATGATCCACCAGCTACGTCAGCCGGGGCCGCGGTCGATCAACGCCACCAGTTCGTCGGTCGCGTAAAGATCCGCGAACAGCCAGCCCATGTTGGCGAGCGTGGCGGCATGTTCCTCGTCGCTCGGCGCGGCATTGGCGTCCGGAACGAAGATGACGTCGTAGTCCAGTTGCATGGCGTCGCGGGCGGTTGATTCGCAGCAGCAATTCGAGAGCGTTCCGGTGACGATCAGCGTGTCGATTCCGCGCGACTGCAGGATCTCGTGAAGGTCGCAGGTGCCGGGGATGAAGGCCCCGAAGCGTGTCTTGTCCACCTTTAGGTCGGCCTCGGCGACGTCGAGTTCCGGCCATAGCTGCCAACCGTCCGCACCGCGGCGGAAGGTGGCGCCATGGGCGGCCGCCATGTCGCCGCTGCGCCGCTTCATCACCCGCCAGTCGGACGGGTCGTCCCCGCTGGTGAAGCGCAGGAAGACGTTGGTACCGCCTGCGGTACGCAGCGCGCGTGAGATGCGGTTGACGTTGTCGACGATCCCCCGAGCCGCCGGCACCTCGACCAGCGCGCCTTCCTCCATGAAGCCGTTCTGGAGGTCGATGACCAGGTGCGCGGTCCGCGCGGGATCGATGGCGGTGAGAACGTGGCGAACCCCGCCGCGGCGGGTGGCGATCCGATCGATGATCGTGGCGTGGTCGACAGCGTGCATGGGCCTCCTCTCCTTGTTCTATTCGTCCAGCAGCATGCGCAAGGCGGCGGCACGCTCGGCAAAGGCGTTCGGCCGGGTACGACGCAGGGCCGCTAGATCGTCGCGAAGCGTGTCGATCCGACGCTCGGCTGCATCGCACTTGATGGCATCGATCCGCGCACGCAGTTCGTCGAGCGCCGTAAACTCCGGAAGGTCGGGCGCCTCCGGTGCCCGCTCGGCGATGAGTGCCGCGACGGCATCGAGCAGGCGTCCGATCTGCCGGCCGTAGCTTTCGTGGGCGACGATCTCGCGCTCGGTATCGGGACGGCTGCTATTCTGCTCGGTGATGCTGACGAAAGACCAGCCGGGCAGGATCGGTTGACTGAGCTGTTGCGGCGCCGCGACGGTGCCGGTGAGCCAGGGCGGCAACCACCACGACAGATGGCTGGCAGGATCGGCTGGCTTGTCCATCGCGGGGTTCCTCCGGTCGGGTGCGATGATGCCCTGCCCCGCATCCGCTGACCAGCCTCACCCCCAGATCGGTGGATCCGAAATCGTCATCACGCCGGCATCGAAGCGAAACCCGCCCGGGCGGTCGCGAGCGAGCAGCAGCGGACCATCGAGATCGACCCACCGCGCCGTTTGCCCGACCAGGAAGGCCGGTGCCACGCCGAGCGAGGTCGACAACATGCAGCCGACCATGAGCTCGAGGCCCGCCGCCTTCGCTTCTGAAGCGAGCGCGAGGGCCTCCGTCAGTCCGCCCGCCTTGTCGAGCTTGATGTTGATCGCCGCGTAGCGGCCGATGCAGCGGGCCAGGTCGGCACGGTCCTGACAGCTTTCGTCCGCGCAGAGCGGGATCGGCGATACCACCCCGTCGAGAAGATGGTCCTGTCCCGCGGCAACGGGCTGCTCGATGAGTTCCACGCCGAGCGGCACCAGAGCCGCGGCCTCGGCCGCGACGTCCCGCCCCGTCCAGGATTCGTTCGCATCGACGATCAGCCTGGCGTCCGGCGCGCCGCGGCGGACGGCGGCGACACGCTCGTGATCCCCCTCGCCGGCCAGCTTGAGCTTGAGCAGGCCGTGGCGCCCTGCGACTGCCCGCGCATCCGCCTCCATCCGCTCAGGCTGAGCAACCGAGATCGTGAACGCGGTGGTCAGCGGCGCAAGCGCCTCAAGCCCGGTGTGCCGCCAGGCAGGAACCCCGCTCACCTTCGCGGCAAGGTCCCAGAGGGCGCAATCGACCGCATTGCGCGCGGCGCCGCGACCGATCAGGCCGGGAAGATCGTCCTTGGTCGCCCCGGCCGCGATCGCCCCGACCAGGCCATGCACCTGATCGAGCACGCTTTCCGCACTCTCCCCATGATAATAGATCGGAGTGGCCTCGCCTTGGCCTGAGCTGGCGCCATCCTCGATATCCGCGACGACGACGTCGACATGCGTCTTGGCACCGCGGGCGATGGTGAACGCGCCCGCGACGGGCCAGCGCTCGATACGAGCGGTGAGACGAGGAGCGGACACTCGGGCCGAACAGCCTGGATCAGTTCAGGCGAAGCTCTTGGGCGTCGCCTCCTCGGCAATGGCGTCTGCGTCGGCTCCCGCTTCGGCGACTTCGGCGGCGTCGGGAACGCCCTCGTCGTCGTGCTGCGCCATCCACTGTTCGCACACCGGCGCGATGATCTCGCGCCAGCGGCGGCCGTTGAAGATGCCGTAGTGGCCGACACCCTTGGCGAGATAATAGAGCTTGTGGTCGTCAGGCAGCGCCGTCGCGATATCGAGCGCCGCCTTGGTCTGGCCGATGCCCGAGATGTCGTCGCGCTCGCCCTCGATCGCCAGCAGGCCGATGTCCGTGATGGCGGCGGGATCGACGAGCCTGCCCCGGTGCATGAACTCGCCTTTGGGCAGCGAGTGGCGCTGGAACACCTGTTCGATCGTCTGCAGGTAGAACTCCGCAGTCATGTCGCAGACCGAGCGATATTCCTCGTAGAAGCGCTTTGTGGCGTCTGCGCTCTCCTCGTCGCCTTCGACGAGGTGCCTGAACATGCCCCAGTGGCTGGCGAGGTGATTGCCCAGGTTCATCGCCATGAAGCCGGCCAGCTGCAGGAAGCCCGGATAGACCTGCCGGCCGGCGCCCGGATAATAGAAGGGCACCGTCGCGATGACATTCTGTTCGAACCAGCTGTGCGGCCGCTGCGTGGCGACGGTGTTCACCTCTGTCGGAGCCTTGCGGGTATCGATCGGCCCGCCCATCATCGTCAGCGTGCGCGGGCGACAGGGATTGCGATCGGCCGACATCAAGGCTGCCGCCGCATAGCAGGGCACCGCCGGCTGGCAGACCGCCAGCATGTGCGTGCCGGGGCCGATATGCTCCAGGAAGCCGATCAGATAATCGATGTAGTCGTCGAGATCGAAGCGCCCGTCGGAGAGCGGCACGAGCTTGGCGTCCCGCCAATCGGTGATGTAGACATCGTTACCCGGCAGCATCCGCTCGACCGTGCCGCGCAGGAGCGTGGCGTAGTGGCCCGACATCGGCGACACGATCAGCAACTTGCGCCCGCCTCCGATGCCCTCGCGGCGGAAGTGCCGCAGCTGTCCGAACGGCTTGCGGGCGACGATCTCCTCCGTCACCGGTACGATCTTGTCGCCAACCATGGTCGTTTCGAAGTCGAAGTGCGGCTTGCCGCGCGGGGCAGAGGCGTGAGCGAAGACGTCGAGGCCGGAAGCGACCACCGGACCCATCTTCGTATACGACATGGGATTGACCGGATTTTGCATCCATTCGGCGCCCATGTTCGCGAAGGCGCTGGCGCCGGCCAGCAGCGAGCGCTGAAACTCATAGGCGTCATAGAGCATCAGATCGTCCTCCTGCCGGGAATCCGGCACCATCCATTATCTGGGTTAGTCTAAATCAAGGTGCAATGCAGCAACGAACGAGCAAGCAAATCGCTGCCTGCCAATGCAAGCGCAGCTTCTTGGCTTCACGAGGAGCGGGAAACCGTCAGGCACTCGCGCGGGAACAGGTTCGCGCGCGCGACCGTTGCAGCTGCGGATCGAAATTCTCGGAGGATAAACATGCTCGGTAAAGCTCTCGCCTGCGCGCTTGCGCTCGCGGCCGCGCCTCTGGCAGCTCAGGTGCCCAACCCCAGTCCGACCCCGGAACTGCCGCAGGACCGCGGCTACGACAAGGACACACCCAAACATCAGGCGGTCGATGCTCAGGAAGCGCCGGTGACGCGCGATCTGAACAATGTTGCACAGCAGCAGGCGGCCGGTAGCGAGATCGCCGGCGAAGTCGACCAGGAGCAATATCGCAGCGATCTCGAAGCCTACCATGCCGCCGTGATGGCTAACCGCGCCGATGCCATGCGTGACGAGGTGCGCTTCGAGCGGCAGCAGCGCGCTTATGCCGACGCGATGGCGCAGTGGCGCTACCAGGTCCGCCAGTGCGACAAGGGATCGATCAAGTCCTGCAAGCTGCCGACCCCCAACCCGGCCGACTATTACTGAACAGGAATCTTCTTCAGCCCGGCCCGATCCAGCGCGTCAGGCGCTGGACGAGTTCGGCCGGAACGCCCGCAAGCGAGACCTGCTTGGTGCGCGATCCGTGCCCGGCGCGCACCGTCACGTCGCGCTTCCTGAGACCGAGCCCCGCTGACAAGAACGCGATCAACGCCTCGTTGGCGGCGCCATTGACCGGAGGGGCCGCGAGCCGGATGTGAAAGGTCGGTCGGCTGTGCGGATCGGCGACGACTCCGGCGAGAGCGGACTTGCCGGCCCGCGGGGTCACCTTGACAGTTAGCTCGACGCCGTCTGCCGCAGGGCGCCATGGCATCGCCGGCTGATCCGTCACGCCGCTGCCAATCGCGCCTGCAAGGTTGCGGGGTCGAGCGTCGCGAGATTGCCGCCCTGGAAGAAGGGATCGTGGCTGACCTCGCGCTGCGCCCAGGAAGGCGGCACGATTGCGCGCAGGGCCGCGTCGTCCGGCAGATCGATCTCGGCGAGTTCCAGCCCGTCGAGCGAACCCAGGAACCGATCGATGCTGATCACTCCACCTTGTCCTGTGGAGACGGCGTGGCGGCGCTTGCTCAGCAACTGCGCCGGCAGGCTTGCCAGCGCCGCATACTCGGCCTCGTCCAGGTAGAAGTTGCTCATCGGACGGGCGAGCGGATCGGCACTCTCGTACTTCTTGGCGAACTTCAGCGCGACCTCACCGGTGACGCTGTCCGTCATCCGCCGCAGGCGCATGCGGGTGCCGACTAGGTAGCGGTCCTCGATGAGGACGTGCGGGAAACCGGACAGATCGGGCCGAAGGACGCTATCGACGAGAAACCGCCGCTCCCGCTCCACCGCTGAATATTTTGGCGAGACGGCCTCGTCCGCTGCGGTCCGCATGCGTCCCGCAGCGCCGAGGCCGCTTACGATCACCGCGTGAGCTTCTTGTACGCTCCCGAAGCCGGGCGATCTGCGGCGTCACCGAGGCGACGGCGCTTGTCTTCCTCGTAGCTGTCGAAATTGCCCTCGAACCACTCGACATGGCCGTCACCCTCGAAAGCGAGGATGTGCGTGGCCAGCCGATCCAGGAAGAAGCGATCGTGGCTGATGACCACGGCGCAACCGGCAAAGTTCTCGATCGCCTCTTCCAGCGCGCCAAGCGTTTCGACGTCAAGGTCGTTGGTCGGCTCGTCGAGCAGCAGGACGTTGCCGCCGCGCTTCAGCATCTTGGCGATGTTGACGCGGTTACGCTCACCACCCGAGAGTTTACCGACATTCTTCTGCTGATCGGCACCCTTGAAGTTGAACGCGCCGACATAGGCACGGGTCGACTGATCGTGCCCGTTGATCTTCATGTAGTCGAGCCCGTCGGAGATCTCCTCCCAGACGTTCTTCTTCGGATCGAGGTGATCGCGGCTCTGATCGACATAGCCGAGGCGCACCGTGGTGCCCTTCTCGATCGTGCCACTGTCGGGCGTCTCCTGACCGATGATCAGCTTGAACAGCGTCGACTTGCCGGCACCGTTGGCGCCGATCACGCCAACGATCCCGCCGGCCGGCAGGGTGAAGGATAGGTTCTCGAACAGCTTCTTGTCTCCATAGGACTTGGAGATGTTCTCGACCTCGATGACCTTGCCACCCAGCCGCTCGGGCACCTGGATGACGATCTGGGCCTTGCCGGGCGTGCGGTTGTTCTGGGCCTCGACCAGCTGGTCGAACTTGGCGATACGCGCCTTGGACTTGGTCTGGCGGGCCTTGGCGCCCTGCCGGATCCACTCCAGCTCGTTCCGGATCGCGGTCTGGCGGCCCGATTCCTCGCGCTCCTCCTGCTCCAGCCGCTTGGCCTTTTTCTCGAGGTAGGTCGAGTAGTTGCCCTCGTACGGGAAATACTTGCCGCGATCGATCTCGAGGATCCAGCCGACGACGTTGTCGAGGAAGTAGCGATCATGGGTGATCATCAGCACCGCACCCGGGTAATCCTTGAGATGGTTCTCAAGCCAGGCGACGCTCTCGGCATCGAGGTGGTTCGTCGGTTCGTCGAGCAGCAGGATGGACGGCCTGCGGATCAGCAAGCGGGTCAGCGCGATGCGCCGCCGCTCACCGCCCGACAGCTTGTCGACCGGCAGATCGCCGCTCGGGCAGCGCAGCGCTTCCATGGCGATCTCGAGCTGATTGTCGAGCGTCCAGCCGTCGACCGCGTCGATCTTCTCCTGAAGAACGCCCATCTCCTCTAGCAAGGCGTCGAAGTCGGTGTCGTCCTTCGGATCGCCCATCTCGGCGGAGATCGCGTTGAAGCGGTCGATCATGTCGGCGACGCCGCGCGCGCCATCCTTGACGTTCTCCAGCACGGTCTTGCTGGGGTCGAGTTCCGGCTCCTGCTCCAGATAACCGACCGTGACGTTCTCGCCCGGCCACGCCTCGCCCGTGAAATCCTTGTCCACGCCGGCCATGATCTTCATCAGCGTCGATTTGCCGGCGCCGTTCGGGCCGACGATGCCGATCTTGGCGCCGTGATAGAATTGCAGGTCGATCTTGTTCAGCACCGGCTTGGGCGCGCCGGGGAAGGTCTTGGTCATGTCCTTCATGACGAAAGCATATTGCGCAGCCATCGGCTGTGGTCTCCGGGTCACTTAGTCTATGGAAAAATGCCGGCTCGCCCTAGCCGAGCGCGCCGTTATTGGCAAACATGGGGTGCCCGCCCTAGGCTTTCCAGCATGAGAAATTCCTTGATCGTCGCAGGCGCCAGCCTGCTCGCTTTGACCATGCCGGCGACGGCCCAAAAGGCCGCCTCCGCCGCCAGCGTCGCCGCCCTGCGCGACGCCGCGCTCCAGGATGATCTCGCCTGGGATCTGACCGAAGGGCTGACGACCGAGGTCGGCCAGCGCCTCGCCGGAACCGAGGCGGAGGCGAGGGCTCGCGACTGGGCGGCGGCGCGACTGAAGGCGCTCGGCTTCGCCAACGTGCATATCGAAACCTACGACATGCCGGTTTGGGTACGCGGCGCGGAGAGCGCAGAGATCGTAGCCCCCTTCCCGCAGAAGCTGGCCCTCGCCGCGCTCGGCAACAGCGGCGCCACGCCACCGGCCGGGATCACCGCGCAGGTCATCGGTTTCGAAAGCCTGGACGCGCTGATCGCGGCCGATCCCGCCAAAGTCCGGGGCAAGATCGTCTTCGTCACCCACCGCATGGGCCCGACGCAGGATGGATCGAGCTATGGCCCATTCGGCAATGTCCGGCGGGCGGGGCCTTCCGCGGCGGCGAAGCTCGGCGCCGCGGCGATCGTGATCCGCTCGGTCGGCACCGATCATCACCGCAACCCGCATACTGGCGTGCAGAGCTGGGCCGCCGGCGTGACGCCGATCCCGGCGGCCGCCCTGTCCGTGCCCGACGCCGAGCAGCTGGAGCGGATCCTCGCCCGCGGCAAGCCGGTGACGATGCGGCTGATCCTGACTCCGCAAAATGTCGGCATCCGTCAGTCGGGCAACGTCATCGCCGAGGTGCCGGGGCGCGATCCGAAGGCAGGCGTGATCCTGATCGGCGGCCATCTCGACAGTTGGGATCTCGGCACGGGCGCAATCGACGACGCTTCCGGCGTCGCGATCACCACGGCTGCCGCGAAGCGGATCTTGGATGCCGGTCGTCCGCTCCGCACGATCCGCGTCGTTTGGTTCGGTGCCGAGGAAGTCGGCGGCTTCGGCGGCAACGCGTACATAAAGCGCCACGGCGCGGACAAACACGTACTGGTCGGAGAATCGGATTTCGGCGCGGACCGGGTGTGGCGCTTCGACACCTTCTTTGCGAACCCGGCTTCGCCGGCTGCCAACGCCATCGCCGCGGCGCTGTTGCCGCTCGGCATCGCACGCGGTAGTAACGAGGCGCATGGCGGCACCGACGTCGAGCCGACGGCGCTCACGGGCGTGCCGGTCGTCGACCTGAAGCAGGACGGCACGCGCTACTTCGACCTGCACCACACGCCGGATGACACGTTCGACAAGATCGACCGCGAGCAGCTGCGCCAGAACGTCGCAGCGTGGACGGCGATGCTCGCCGTTGCAGCCAACACGCGTGAGGAGTTCGGGCCGGTGACGCCGAAGCCGGAGTAGCGAACCTCAGGGTCGGCTCACCGCATCGAGGCGACGAGCTCCGGGATCGACAGGAACGCGAAGGCGACCGAACTGTCGGCGACGCCGTAGGGGATGAACAGCAAGTCGCCTAGGCGGAGCCCGCCGCAGGTATAGACGACGTTCGGCACATAGCCCTCGCGATCCTCGTTCGCGGGCGAGAGCAGCGGCTCGCTCATGCGGCCGATGATCTTGGACGGATCATCCTTGTCCAGCAGCACCGCGCCGATCGAATATTTGCGCATCGCCCCGACACCGTGGGTCAGCAGCAACCAGCCTTCATCGATCTCGATCGGCGATCCGCAATTGCCGATCTGCACCATCTCCCACGGAAAGTCGGGCGTGAGGAGCAGATCGCCCTCACCCCAATAATCCAGCCGGTTGGAGCGCAGCAGGAACAGGTTCTCGCCGTCCTGCCGCCCGATCATCATATATTCCGAGCCGATCTTGCGCGGAAACAGCGCCATCCCCTTGTTGCGGGATGCCGGGCCGCCCATCGGCGCCAGGATGAAGGTACGGAAATCGCGCGTGCGCAGCAGCTCCGACCGGATCGTCGACCCGCTATAGGCCGTGTAGGTGCCCAGCCATTCGTCGCTGCCGTCTTCATGGGTGAACTTGACCAGCCGCAGGTCTTCCAGGCCATTCCGCTGCGCCGCGGTCATCGGGAACAGCACCGTACCCGACAGGGAGCTGTCGCGGTGGCGGTGGACTTCGACCGCGCCGTGTTCCAGCTCCTTGGCTGTATCGGCGGCGGTGGCGAAAGGCGGCTCCGGCATCAGCTCGAAGCGCGGCCCCGGGCCGACAATGCCCTCTCTGAAAGCAACCGAGGAGATGTGCCCCTCGCCGACCGCGCGCAGCGACATGGCGATGCGCATCGACCCTTCTTCCAGGCCGCTCTGGTCGGGATGCGGCACTATGCTGGGGTTCATCAGCGCCGCCGCGGCGTAGCTATACTCGTGACAGAAATAAGCACCGATCAGCTGCTGCTTGATCGGCGATATGGTCGAGCTATCGAGCTTCAGCCCGACTTCGATCGCGGCGTAGCGGGTGTTGAACACGTTGCGCGTCTGCCAGTGCCGCGCCTCAAAATCCTTGAGCACGAGCTCAAGCTCGGCCTCCGCCGACGCATCGTCGAGCGCCAGGACGGCATCGACGATACGACGCACGCGGCCCGGCCGTCCGGGCGCGGGCCCGGCCTCGATCGCGATATGGAAAGGACGGACGACGACGCGAGAGGCGTCGGCCTGCAGCCGCAAGGGGCAGTGGAACACATCGAACAAAGGCGGGCCACCCCCCTGACAACTGGTCAGCCCGTCATGCCCTCGTCAGGAGGCGAGCACGGCGGGCGATTCGGCCGCTATGCTATGCTCCGCGCGTTTAGCCAACCTTTCCATCGCGCATGTCGCCAACTGGAAAGAAAGAACCGACTCCGCACCACGATTGAGGTTCGCGCGATCGGCCATGAGGCCGTCATAGCAGTCGCCGTCGGACACCGATGCGATCGGCACCCCGCCGTCGTTGGCGCCAAGATACCAGCGATAGGCGCGCCAACCCATTTCGATCCAGCGCGCATCGCCGGATACCTGATGGGCACTCAGCGCCGCATCGATCGTCGCCCACGCTTCCAGCGGCTGCTGATCGTAACGCGACGGCGTACTGTAGGGCACGCCAAAACTGTCGGTGCCGACCGCACGGAAGTTGCCCTCCTCGCTGGTTTGGACGCCATCGAGCCACGTTAGCGTGGCGATGCCGTCGGCGATCGCTTCCGGATCACCCAGCTGCCGCCCCGCGACGATCAGCGCCTCGGGCAGCCGCGCATTGTCGTAGCTCAGCACAGCTTCGAACCACACCCAGTCGGGTCGGCGGGTCGCGGCGAGCAGCTTGCGCAGACGCGCCGTCAGTTCGGTCAGCAGCGACGTCGCGAGCGCGTGACCGGGATGGACACTGAGCACGGCCGCCGCGCCGAGCATGGCGAAGGCCCAGGCGCGCGGCGAGCCGAGCGCCAGCGTCCGCGGCGCAACTTGATCGAACAGGTGCAGCGCCCAGCGGCGCAGATCGTTGCGGCGAGCCGAGCCGGCGGTGACGCCGATCGACCAGAGCGACCGGCCGAAGCTGTCTTCGGATCCGGCCTCCTCCAACCAGTGGCGGTTGAAGTCCATGAAGTTGCGGAACCGGCCCTTTTCGCCGTTCCAGGCATGCTGCACGAACGATGCGTATATGCGGGCGAGATCGTCGGCGCGGGCAGCGAGCGGACCATCCAGCATGTGCATCAGGATCAGCGCCCGGGCATTGTCGTCCACGCAATAGCCGTGGTCGCGATCCGGGATGCTGTAGATCGAGTGCTGGAGCATGCCGGTATGGTCCGACATGCGCTCCACCCCATCCAGGCGCGCCGGGATGATCTGGGCGATCGCGCGGCCACCTGTCGACGGTAGGCGCACGGGCCGTTCGGCGATGGCGGTGCGGAACAGGCCGATATAAGCCTCCGCCAACCGCGTCCAGGTCATGCTGCGGCCGATGTTCCAGGCCCGGTTGCGCATCTGGGTGATTGCCGTTCGGCTGGCGAGAAGCTCGCCGATCGCACGGGCAAAGCCGTCGCTGTCGCCAAAGTCGACCAGCGTGCCGACCCCGTCGGCCAGCAGCTCCGAGGCATGCCAGTAGGGCGTGGAGACCACCGGCTTGCCTAGCCCGATCGCGTAGGACAGCGTTCCCGAGGTGATCTGCGCCTCGTTCAGATACGGCGTGACATAGATGTCCGCGGCCTCGATGTAGTCGAGCAGCATTTCCTGCTCCATGAAGCCATCGATGAAGCGAACGTTGCCGCTGACGCCAAGCTCGGCAGCCAGGGCCATTAGCCGCTCGCGATAGGCCTCGCCCTCATGGGCGACGAGGTGCGGATGGGTCGCCCCGAGCACCACGTAGAGCGCGCGCGGTTCATCGGCGACGATCGCCGGCATCGCCCGGATCATCGTCTCGATGCCCTTGTTCGGCGACAGCAGGCCGAACGTCAGGAGCACCTTGTAGCCCTCAAAGCCAAAGCGCTGCTTGCCTGCATCCGGCTCGGCAAGCGGCCGATCCGGCACACCGTGCGGGATGACGGCGATCTTCTCGGGCGCGACGCCATGCACCCGCATCAGGATCTCGCGACCTTTCTCGGCCATCACCACTAGGCGCGACGCGCTGGCGGCGAGCGCTTCGATCACGGCATGCTGCTCCGAGTTCGGATTTTCGAGCACGGTGTGCAGGGTGACGACGATCGGCGCGGAGACGCGGTCGAGCAGCCGCAGCAGCAGTGCGCCGGCCGGTCCGCCGAAGATTCCGTATTCGTGCTGAACGAGCACCACGTCCGCATCGCTCTCGTTGATGCGCCGGGCGGTGCTGACATAGTCGCCCGGTTGGTCCTGCCGGATCGTACCGACGACCTCAGGAGGATAGACGTGACCTACTTCCGGTTCGTCCATTGCGTAGACGTCCACGGCGACATTCGGGAACGTGCCGGTCAGCGCGTTGCGAACGTCCCGGGTGAATGTTGCTATGCCACAAAGCCGCGGGGGGAAGTTGCCGATGACGGCGATCCGGCGCAGCGACTTACCAAAAGGTAGCTCTTTCACGGCGCGACTCTCCCTACTGGATGGAGCTGCTCGCGCTGGCATTCGAGCATTCGGCGCGGGCTCCCACACATCTTCAAACGCTCAATGTTCATATAGGTGAAAGGTTGCGAAGCGCCATTGTGCATCGCACAAAAATCTTCTCGCAACGCGACGACTTGAAAGAATTGGCCGTTGACGGGCTTCGAACCGACGCTAGAGGGGGCCGCTGGGACGGCATTCGGGCCGGACCTGTTACGAAAATGGAGCCGCTCGAATGAAGAAGAGCTTTGTTCTCGCTGCCGCCGGCCTGATGTCTCTGGCGGCTTGCAGCAACACCCCGGCCGAGAACGCCGCGGAGAACACCGCCGACGCGCTGGAAGCGACCGCGGACAATATGGAAGACGCCGCCGACAACGCGACGAACGTCGCGGACGAGCAGGTTCTCGAGAACGCCGCTGACAACATGCACGCGGCAGCCGACAATGCGGAAGACGCCGCCGAGAACGTAACCCAGTAATTCGGGTGTTCTGGCGGGAGTTCGCGGCGACGCGGACGACCGACCGAATTGACGACGGGCGTCTTCCTTATCGGGGAGGCGCCCGTTTCGCGTTGGGTCTCCATCTGTCCGCATCGGGCAAACAAACGCTTCGTCCACCGTGGCCGCTGCTGTATCCTCCCGGTTGAGTCGGCATATCGACCGGGGGCGCATCGATACGGATCCAGCGGGAAGCGCCCAACCTTAGATGGTGGGCGGCCTTCCGCGCATGGTGTTGTTGCGGGAGGTGGGCTTGCGACATTATTGGGGTTTGGGTGTGGTGCTGGCGGGGGCGGCCACCCTCGCCGCGACGGCTTCGGCGCAGACGGACAGGCCCAGTCTGCGGGACAGCTTCCGCCTGGGCACCGGCAGCGGCACGCTTTGCCAAGTTCAATCGCGCGGGATCGACCCGGCGCTGAAATCGATGTTCGATCGCGCTTATTCGGTGGTGTGCCGCGATGCCACTGCGCCGATCGGCCGGATGTTCGCGCTGCGCAGCGGCGCGGATGATCCCGCCGCACGCCTCGCCACTTTGCGTCGGTCGCAGGCAAGCTGTGCCCCGCCGACCAGCGCGACCATCGAGGGGCTGGGTGCCGTTCAGAGCGCGGCCTGCAAGCTCAACGACGTCGATGTTCCGTATCGGGTCTACACCTATACACGCGGCAAGACCGTCTATGTCGCCGAGGGGCTGGACGGCTATGACCCGGCCCTGCAGCTCGGCCTGCGAACGATCGTCGCCGATCGCTTCATCCCCGGGGAAATCGCGGTGGCGACGACCGCCGCGGGTGACCGCGCTGCCTTCGCGCGCGCCCAGGCCGGCAGCCTCGATATCGATCAAGCCATTGCCGAGGGCTATCGGCGCAACAACAGCGGCAGCTATGCCGAGGCGGCCGAGTTCTTCAGCACCCTGTTCGAGCGCGTCGAAGGCGCCGAAGAGCAGCGTCGCCGCCAAGGCGAATATCTCGTCAACCGCGCGCTCCAGAAGTCGAACCTGGGCGACTTCGCCGAGGCCGACGCGCTGTTCGCCCAAGCCGACCGGGTGCCGACCGCCAACCCGGTCGAGCTGCGCCTGCGCCGGAATATCAAGGTCATTCACCTGGTGAATCAGCGCCGCCTGCCCGCCGCGCTGGCAGAACTCGATCGGCCGCTCGCGATCGTGGGCAATGGCAATGCCGCCGGCGGCACGATCACGCCGGAGGTCGCCGCGGAGATCAACAGCGCCGCCCCCCTCGCCCGGCAGCTCGGCGCGACCGAGAACGTGACGCTCACCCCGGCCGAAAAAGCCGTGATACTCGACGCCCAGGCTCAGCAGTTGCGCGGCACCATCCTGCGCCTGTCGGGCAATCCCGCCGGGGCTAGGACCGCCTTGACCGGTGCGCTGGCGACGCTTCTGTCCGTGCGCGAGGGACGCGTGACCTCGATCGCGCGACTGCGCGGCCAGACGATGGCCGAGCTCTCGGTCGTGGACGAAGAAGCCGGCGACTATGCCGCAGCCGAGCGTCTGCTGCGCGATGCCGTGACCCTGCTCGACACCGAATATCCGGCATCGGCGGCAGTCAACGCGTCCAAGGCGCGGCTGGCTGCCTTTCTCGACCGGCGCGGTCAGTCCGATCAGGCCCTGACTTTATACCGCGAGGTGGTCGCCAACATGGCGCAGAGCGGCGGAACGACCGTCGGCTTCGAGAACCTGCTCGCGCCCTATTTTGCGTTGATGGCCCGGCAGATTCCGACCCGGCCAACGCTGGTCGACGACTTCTTCCTGGCGACCGAGACGCTGGTTCGGCCCGGAGTGGCAGACACGCAGGCGGTGCTCGCGCGCGAGCTTTCGGGGGGCAGTGACGAAGCCGCCGCCCTGTTCCGGCAGTCGGTGAACCTGACCCGGGATATCGAGCGCAACCGCATCGAACTCGCCCGCGTCGGAATGGCCGAACAGATGACGGCGGACGAACAGCGCCGGATGGCCGACCTGCGCACGACGCTTGCGGCGCTGGAACGCGATCAGATCGCGACCCAGGCCCGGCTCGGGCAGTTTCCGCGGTACCGCGCGATCAACACCCAGGCTCTGACCCTCGCGGACCTGCGCGGCGTCCTTCAGCCAGGCGAAGCCTATCTGAAACTCGCCGTCGTCGGCAGCAGCGTCTACGCGCTTTTCGCCACCTCCAGCGATGCCACCGCCTATCGTACCAACCTGACCACGGCAGCGTTGGAGCAGAAGGTCGATGCGCTGCGCGACACGATCGCCAAGGAGGAAAATGGCGAGCTCCTGACCTTCCCGTTCGACGTGAAGCTGGCGCGCGAACTCTACGTATCGCTGCTCGGCCCGGCAGCCGGACGCATGGGTGACGTTCGGCATCTCGTGTTCGAGCCCGACGGCGCCATGCTGCGTCTGCCGATCAACCTGCTGATCGCCGACCAGGCCGGCGTCGACACCTACCTGCAGCGGATCGCAAAGCCGAACGCGGACGAGTTCGACATGACCGGGATCGACTGGCTCGGTCGCAAGGCGGAGGTCAGCACGGCGGTCTCGGCCCGTGCCTTCCGCGACGTCCGCCGCGCCACACCGTCAGCCGCGGTCCATCAGTATCTTGGTTTCGGGCACAATGCCCCGGTAACGGCGATCACCCAGGTGGCCGCGACGCGGTCGGTTTCGGGTGCCGGTGGGATCGATTGCAACTGGCCGCTGGCTCAGTGGAACAAGCCGATCGCCGAGACCGAGCTCAACACCGCCCGGTCGATCATCGGTGCCGGCCAGAGCCAGGTCGTCACCGGAGCGGCGTTCAGCGACACTGGCGTGATCGCGCGACCCGACCTCAACCAGTTCCGGATCCTCCATTTCGCGACACACGGCCTCGTCACCGCGCCGCGTCCGGAATGCCCTGCGCGGCCGGCGTTGCTGACCTCGTTCGGCGATGCCGGTTCGGACGGGCTGCTGAGCTTCCGCGAGATCTACGATCTGCGGCTCGATGCCGATCTGATCGTGCTGTCGGCATGCGACACCGCCGGCAAGGCGACCGTCGCCGCCACGCGGGAAGCCGGCGTCACGAGCGGCGGCGGCGAGGCTCTGGACGGGCTGGTGCGCGCCTTCATCGGTGCCGGCGGACGATCGGTGCTCGCCAGCCACTGGCCGGCGCCGGACAGCTTCCGCGCGACCGAGCGGCTGATCACCGGCCTGTTCGATGCCAAGCCGGGCACCAGTACGGCCGAGGCTCTGCGGCTCGCCCAGAACCGGCTGATGGACGACAAGGATACCTCCCATCCTTATTACTGGGCCGGCTTCGCACTGATCGGCGATGGCGCCCGCCCCGTACTCCGGTCGAACTGACGGTCAACCGGACCCAGGCAATGGACATGGCGACGACAGTGCCCGCGACGCGGTCCGCGCTCGCCCGATCGGGCGTGACCGGCCGCCGCATGCTCCGCCGGGTCGGTCCGCTGCGCATCGCAGGGACCCTGCTGTTCCTCATCGGCGCGCTTCTGTTTGCGCGCTACGGCTGGTCGGTCTGGCTGGCCGACGACGTCGAGCGGGTTCTCTACGACGTCCGCATCGTGCTGACCGCGCCGAAGGTCGCGCAGGACGGTCGCATCGTGATGATCGTCTACACCGACGAGACGCTGGAGGCGACGGGCAAGCGATCGCCGCTGGACCGCGCCCTCCTTGCCAAGGCGCTCCGCCGCATCGATGCGATGAACCCCAAGGCGATCGGCATCGATATCCTGATCGATCAGCCTCAGCCGGAAGATCAGGAGCTGATCTCGGCATTTCGCACGATGCGCACGCCGACCTGGCTCGGCTTCGCGTCGAACCAGACCAACGCCGTCTACATGCAGGCCTGGCAGGAGGCGTTCCTCGGCGATTTCCTGAAGCAGCTGGCGCCCGGCAATGTCCGCCCGACCAGTATCCGGCTGGAGGACGATCCGGATAACGTGATGCGCAACTGGCCGACCCAGCCGCGCGGGCTGCCGCCGCTGATGGCTGTCGCGATGAGTGGGAAGGAGCGCACCTTCGACAGCTATCACGGCGGCATTCGCTATCGCCTGCCCAAATTTGCCGACCGGCCGGTGTTCAACGTGCTGCCGATCGACCTGTTCGCCAACGATGCCTTTGCCGCCGCGATGCGATCGCAGGTCGAGGGGCGGTACGTGCTGATCGGCGGCGACATTTCCGACACCGATCAGTTCGAGACGCCGGCAACGCGCCTGACCAAGCGCACCATGACCGGGCTTGAAGTCCACGCCTCGCTGCTGGCCCAGACCCTCGACGGCGTGAAGTTTCGTCTGGCATCGTACTGGATGTTGTGGGCGGGCGCATTGCTGGTGGTACTCTGCGCGGGCCTGACCAGCATGCTCGACGTTCGTGCCTGGCGGCTCGGGTTGATCGTTGCTGCCCAGCTTGCCCTGATTGTGATGCTGCCGGTGTACCTACGCTGGGTAGGCGTCGACACGCAGCGCGTTCCCGCGTTCGGCTGGATCGTCGGCTGGGTGATCGCTTATTCGGCGGTGGGCACGGCCGCCCGGTCGATGCAATCGGACCAGCGCCGCTTTGCCCAATCCGCTTTGGGCAAGTATCTGCCACGCGACATCGCGAACGCGATCCTGCGCGATCCCGACCAGCTCGCCCTCCACGGCGAGAAGCGCCAGATCTATGCGCTGTTCAGCGATCTCGAGGGCTTCACCAAGCTCAGCCATGCCATCGAGCCCGAGATGGTCGCCTTCCTGCTCAACCGCTATCTCGACACGCTGAGCGAGATCGTGCTGCGCCACGGCGGCACCATCGACAAGTTCGTCGGGGATGCGGTGGTCGCCTTCTGGGGTGCGCCGATCGCCCGGCCGGACGATGCGCAGCGCGCGGCGCAGGCGGCGCTCGCCATGTACCAGGCGGGCGAGGCCTTTCGCCGCAACGTTCCGGAAGGCGTGCCGCCGCTCGGCTGCACTCGCGTCGGGCTGCATCGCGGCGAGGCGATCGTGGGCAATTTCGGTGGTGAGGGCCGGATCCAGTACACCGCGCTCGGCGACAGCATGAACTGCGCCTCGCGTCTGGAAAGCGCCAACAAGCAGTTGAAGACGACCGTGCTGCTGAGCGCGGCGGCGGCGAGCAATTCGGAACTGGACTGCCTGCGCCCGCTAGGACGGATCTGCGTGCGCGGCCGATCGACCCCGATCGCGATCTTCGAGCCGGTGCCGGAGGCGCCGCGTGAAGATGTGACCCGCCTCACAGCGCTGATCCAGCGATTCGACGAGGGTGACTTTACAGCGCTCGAAGATATCGAGCGGTTTGCGGCGGAACGCCCCGAAGATGCGGCGCTCGGCTGTTTGGTGTATCGTCTCCATCAGGTGGGACCAGGAGGAAGCTTTGTCTTGGATTAGAGTCGTGAAGCCGTCGGCGGGGCTTGCCGCGCTGATGATCGCCTGCCTGGCAGGCGCGGCCGGGGCCGAGACGCTGGTCGTGCGTTCCGCAGGACCGTCCGCGAAAAGCTACCCGCCCGGCAAGGCGATCCCCGATGCCGCCCGCATTGTCCTGCAGGCGAACGATCAGGTCGTCGTGCTAGACGGACGTGGCACGCGTACGCTGCGCGGACCCGGCACGTTCAGCCCGGTCGCCGCCAGCGGATCGGCCGCAGACACACGCTCGACGCTGAGCTCGCTCGTGGCGCAGCGTTCCGATCGGCGGGCGCGGATCGGGGCGGTGCGGAGCATGTCCGCCGGGCCGCCGCGCAGCCCGAACATCTGGTTCGTCGATATCGATCGCAGCACCACGGTCTGCGTCGCCGATCCGGCGGCCGTAACGATGTGGCGTGCCGGCGTGCCGAAGCCGGCGAAGGTCACGGTCACGAGTTCCCCCTCCGGCACGAGCGAGACGCTGGCGTGGGCCAAGGATGCGCCGACCGCACCGTGGCCGGCCTCCATGCCGATCTCGAATGGCGCCCAGTACAGCATCAGCGTGCCCGGTGCGGCCCAGCCGACCAGCGTAAGGTTTGTCGTGCTTGGCGCGGGACTCCAGGGACTGGAGGATCTCGCTTCGGTGCTGATCAAGAACGGCTGCACGGCGCAGCTGGATCTATTGATCGAGACCGTCGCGATCCCCGAGCCGACGGCTGCCGCCGGCGGCTGAGGCACGCCGTTCGGGGCAGCCGAACGAACCTGTTTGCGCCTTGAACGGGGGTTGCGTGGCTGGTAGCAGAGAAGCATCGCTGATCGGCACAAGCCGGCTACGAGGCTGCATTCCCCGGGGGTCGCGGGGGGAATGCAAAACCTGTCGGGCGCCGCACATCGGATTGTCTTTTCGAAGCGTCCGATGCGGGGATCTGCGAAACGGCCCCTGCCGGATCGCTTTTCACATGGCACTGCCGACAGGCGGTAGGCGCGAGGGGGCGCGTGGATGATTTCGTTGCTGGGCACCGGCCGGTCGGCGCTGCTGTTTCTCTCGGTCGCGGCTGCCGCGACCGGGCCCGCCGCGGCACAGGTGGCGACAGGCGGTCCGCCGACTCGCGAAGAGATCAATCGCGTTCCGACGAGCCCGGCACCGCGTGGGCCATCGCGCCTGACGGTGGACGGTCAGGTCGAACGCGCCCCCTGCCCGCTCGCCGATCCACGCTTCGCCGGCGTGACGGTGACCGTTTCCCAGGTCTTGTTCGACAATCTGCGGGCGGTCTCGCCTGATCTGCTGCGGTCATCCTACGAAAGCTATGTCGGCAAGGCCGTACCGATCGCGACCGTCTGCGAGATCCGCGACGCCGCTGCGACGATCCTGCGCCGCGAGGGCTTCCTCGCTGCCGTGCAGGTGCCGCCACAGCGGATCGAGAATGGTGTCGTCCATTTCGACGTGCTGATGGCCAAGGTCGTCCAGATCCAGGTGCGCGGTAACGCCGGCAGGTCCGAGAGGCTGATCGCGGGCTATCTGGAGGCCTTGAAGGGCGAGGAAGTCTTCAACGAGAAGGCGGCGGAGCGCTATCTGCTGCTCGCTCGCGATCTGCCCGGCTACGACGTGCGGCTGACGCTTCGCCCGGCCGGCACGAAGCCCGGCGAAGTGCTCGGCGAGGTCACGGTCGTGCGCACGCCGCTCGTCCTCGATGCCAACGTCCAGAACTATGGGTCCAAGGATGTCGGCCGTTTCGGCGGCCTGATCCGCGGCGAGGCGTACGACCTGCTCGGCTTCGGTGACCGGCTGACGGTGGGCTTCTTCTCGACGGCGGATTTCAAGGAACAGCAGGTCCTCCAGACCGGCTACGACATGCGGGTCGGCCGGGAAGGTCTGACGCTCAGCGGACGCTTCACCTACGCCTGGACGCGGCCGGATCTCGGGGCGGCGGCCGACGTGCGCTCCCGCACGCTGCTCGGATCGCTCGAGGCGAGCTATCCGTTCGTGCGCGCACAGTCCGCGAACGTACGCGGCGCGATCGGCCTCGACATCATCAACCAGAACGTTCGCCTGCCGGCCGGTGCTCGAACCCAGGACAAGCTGCGGGTCGCCTATGCGCGGGTCGATCTGGATGCGATCGACGAACGCAGCATCGGCGCGTTGGCCGGCTATTCGGGCGCTGAGCCGCGGTGGCGCGCGGCGGCATCGCTCGAGCTACGTCAGGGGCTGAGCTTCCTTGACGCTAGCGACGGCTGCGGTCCGGTCCCGTACACCGCCTGCTTCGTCACCGGCGCCCGTCCGCCGAGCCGCGTCGATGGCCGACCGGACGCGACGGTGGCGCGGCTGATCGGACAGATGGAATACCGGCCGCTGCCGAACATCACCTTCGCTTTGTCGCCGCGCGCGCAATATGCGTCCAAGGCGCTGTTCAGCTTCGAGGAATTTTCAGCCGGCAACTACACGGTCGGCCGCGGCTACGACCCGGGCTCGCTCATTGGCGACGACGGCGTCGGCTTTCAGGCTGAGTTCCGGTTCGGCAGCCTGGTGCCGCGGACGCGCAAGGCCCTGTCGTTGCAGCCGTACGCGTTCTTCGATCAGGCGTGGGTGTGGAACAAGAACGGCCCGGCCGCCCCCGCCTTCGACGATCCACAGAAACTGTCCTCCGTCGGCGGCGGCATGCGGGCGAGCATCGGCGATCTGGCTCGGATCGACGTCGCGGTGGCCAAGCCACTCGACCGGGTCGGGTTCCAGACGAAGCGCGGCGACACGCGCCTGCTGGTGTCCTTGACGACGAGATTGCTGCCTTGGTCGCGCTGAGGTGGCTGCGGGCACGTGCGTAGGGTTTGAACCTGTCTGACGTATAGGTGAGGTGGAGTTATGCCGGGGGCCCGTCCCAAGCCGCAGTCGATCGTCGAACGATCGCGCCGGCCGCTCATGTCCACCTGCGCGGTCGCCGCGGCGATGGTCGCGATCGGCCACAGCGGGGCTGCGCGCGCACAGGTCGCGGGCGGCTATAACGGCTCGATCACCAGCGGCACCGGCACGACCTTTCCGACCGGGGCTAACCAGCCGACGATCAACATCACTGGTCCCGAAGCCGTCCTGAACTGGACGCCGACCGACGATGCATCAGCAGCCGTTGGCGGCCCGACCATCAACTTTCAGTCCGAAGGCGCCGTTACGACCTTCATCGGTCCGCGCGGCTTTAGCGACTATACGGTCCTCAACCGGATCGTGCCGACCGACACCAGCCGCAGCATCACCTTCAACGGCAGCACCAGATCCTATCTCGCCGATGGGGGCACCGCAGGCGGCAATATCTGGTTCTACAGCCCGGGCGGCATCATCCTGGGGCCGACGGCCTCGTTCGATGTCGGCAGCCTGCTGCTTTCGACAAGCTTCATCCAGGGCGAAACGGGCTATGGCCAGAGCCCGGTCAGGATCAGCTTCGACGGGACGGAAAACAGCCGCGCGCTGATCGACATCCAGTCGGGCGCCGTAATCAACGCGCTGGCCGCCAACAGCTACGTCGCCGTGGTCGCGCCGCGGATCCGGCAGGCCGGAACGATCAACACCAACGCCGCGGCAGCATTGATCGCGGCGGAAGACGCCACAATCACGATCGACCGCGCCTTGTTCTCGATTCAGGTCACCCAGGGTTCCTACGTCGATCCCGATGTCGAGAATGACGGCCAGACCCTGCAGCACAGCGGTTCGACCGGCAACCAGGCAAGCCAGGGCGGCAACCAACAGGCCGTCTATCTGGTCGCGGTGCCGAAGAACCAGGCCGTCACGATGCTGATCGGCGGGACGCTCGGCTACACCGCCGCCGCGGAAGCGACGCTGGAAGACGGCGTGGTCGTCCTCTCCGCGGGCGCGAACATCGCCACGCGGGATCTGGGCGACAGCATCGCCGTCGGCGCCAGCGGATTTCCGGCGCCCGGCATCGGCGCGAGCATCGCCATCACCGGCGGCAACTTCACGACGCGGACGAGCGGCCTGGCGGTCAGCGACGCGACGGCGACCACCGATGCGACGGCCGTCTTGCCGGCGACGGGCAACCTCAACTTCAGCGGTGGCCTGGCCTTGCAGGCTGGCGGAACGACGAGCCTGACCGCGACGGCCGGCAAGACGGTGACGGTGGGCGGCGACCTGAGCCTGACCAGCACCGGGCGCACGCCGCTCGATACACCCGCCCCCGGTGCGGCCACACTTGTCGCCGCCACCGGAAGCACGCTCGCGGTCACTGGATCGGCGAACGTGCGAGCCGGTAGCAGCGGCATATCCGGTGCGAACAGCGCGGCGCTGCTCGACGCGACCGGTGGCACCGCGAGCGCCACGTTCACCGACGCCACCGTCAGGATCGGCAGCTTCCTGTCGGTCGATGCGACGGGTGAGGGCGGAGACACGAGCGGGATTCTCGGCGGCAACGGCACCGGCGGAACCGCGCAGGTCACGATCAGCGGCGGCGGCGCGGCGGGCGGATCGTTCGCGGCAACCGACATCTTCGTGACCGCGCAAGGCCTTGGCGGGAACAGCTTTCCGGAAGGTTTGGACGGCACTGGCGGCACCGGCACCGGCGGCACGGCGACGCTGGACATCAACGGCCTTGCACCGGTTTTATCGGGTCAGGTCTTCATCGACGCGTCGGCCCAGGGCGGCGACGGCTACATCGGCTTCAACACCGCGCAGGCGCCGAGCAACGGTGGCACCGCCCGCCTCTCCACCGCCGCCCGAAACGGCGGCACGGCTGGCCTCAGCGCAAGCAACATCACCGTCAGCTCGATCGGTTCGAACACCCTGGACGGCGGGGAAGGATTTGGCGGCGGCGGCAATCGCACCGGCGGCACAGCGGCGCTCACCAGTGGCAGCGGCACGATCCAGGCGGCGACCATCACGGTCAACGCCGATGGCACTGGCGGCCGTGGCGACGACGGCTTCGACCAGAATGCAGGCGACGGCGGCGCCGGCACCGGCGGTACGGCCACGGCAACGGCGAATAGCGGATCGATCGTCGCCACGAGCCAGCTGATCGTCAGTGCCGAGGGTTCCGGTGGACAGGGCGGCCAACTCTATGAGTTCGGCTATGGCGGCGGTGCGGCGTCGGCAGCTGGACGGGGTGGATCGGGCAGCGGCGGTTCGGCGACGCTGAACGCCTTTGACGGCACGGCCAGCGCGCCGACGATCCTCGTTTCGAGTGCGGGTGCCGGCGGCAGCGGCGGCGGCGTTTCCGATTTCGGCTCGGGTGGCGGAACCCCGAATGCGGGGACCGGCGGCAGCGGCGGCACCGGTCGTGGCGGCACTGCGCAGCTCGTCACGAGCGGTGCCAATACCGTCGTCACCGCAACCGAATCGCTGACGATCGGCGCCGCCGGTTCAGGCGGTGACGGTGGGCCGGGTGATCCTGGCACGACTGGTGCTGCGGGCGGAGACGGCTTCGGCGGCATCGCTACCCTGACGGCAGGTGGCGGTACGGTCGACGCATCGCTGGCGACGGCGGACGCCTCGGGGCAAGGCGGCAACGGCAGCCGGGCGTCGGGCGTCGGCAATGGTGGTGCGGGTGGAACCGGCACCGGCGGCGCGGCAACCGTGACGGTCACGACCGCAAGCCTGCTGTCCTCGTTCCTCGACATCGACGCGGGCGGCATCGGCGGCGCCGGCGGTGAACTGCGGGAATTCGGCTATGGCGGCGGCGCCCCGGTCGGGGCCGGCGGCGCGGGCGGCAACGGCGCAGGCGGTGCGGCCTCGCTCACGCTCGTCAGCGGCACGATCGATGCGACATCGCTCAATGTGTCCGGCGACGGCAACGGCGGAGCGGGCGGCAACGCGAACAACTTCGACGGCGGCACGATCACGAACAGCGGCGGTGCAGGCGGCAACGGCTCGGCTGGCAGTGCGCGGGTCACGATCGCGGCAGGAAGTGGCAATCGGCTTGCCGGTGCGGAAGGTGCGCGAATCAGCGCCAGCGGGCGCGGCGCGGACGCTGGCGTCGGCGTCGCAGCCATAGGCTCCACCGGGGGCGCAGCGACGAGCGGCACCGCAGCCCTCGAGATCAACGGCGGCACCTACGACTACCAAACCAGCGTGCTGGCGACGAGCATCGGCGGCGCCGGCAGTGGCGGATCAGGCGGCAATGCGGCGGCCGCCCCGCTCAGTACCGCGCGCATCGCGTCGCAGAACGCGGCGGTCAGCCTTGGCGACTTCACCCTCGATGGATCGGCGACGGGCGGGGCGGGCGGCAGCGTGGGTTCGGGCGGCAGCGCCACGGCTGGTGGCGCCTCGTTCAGCGCGGTCGGCGGGAGCCTTTCCAGCGGCGACGCGGTCGTCACCGGCACCGCAACCGGCGGATCCGGCACGCTCGGCGCGGGCAGCGCCACGGCCGGACTTGCTTCCTACTTGATCAACGGCCCTGCCCCTCTGGAGACCGGCGACCTGATCACGGTGCGCGCCGACGGTACCGCCGGCAGCACCAGCGGCATCGGCGGCGCAGGGCGCGGCGGCGCAGCGAGCGTCACGGTCGGCGGGGTCCAGATCGATCGGACGATCGTGATCTCGGCCAACGGGACCGGCAGCGCGACGGGTGCGGCACCCGGCAGCGGCACGGGCGGTAGTGCCACCCTGATTGCCAACAACGGTGCGACGCTCGGCTTGCTGGGGGCGACCACCACCATCTCCGCCAACGGGCAAGGGCAGAGTGCGGCGCCGGGCGTGGCAGCTGGCTCCGGCGCCGGCGGCAGCGCGACCGTTGCGGCCAATGGGGCGACCATCCAGTCCGAGGGTGGGCTTGTCCTGCAAGCCGCAGGCTTTGCCGGGAGTGCGCAGGATAACGGCACCGGCGGTACCGGCGCCGGCGGCGCGACCAGCGTGCTGGCGACGCGCGAAGGGACGACAAACGGTAGCATCACCCTCACCAGCCTCAGCCTGCAATCATCAGGCAGCGGCGGCGGGGTAAGCCGATCACAGCCGACCGGGCTCAGCGGCGGCGCCGCGGGTGCTGGCACCGGCGGCTCGGCGACGATCGACCTGCAGTCGAGCAGTCTGGGCGTTTCGGGCGCGACCACCATCGACGTGACCGGCAGCGGCGGAACGGCACGGACCAGTGGCGCGGGCGGCGCCGGCAACGGCGGCACAGTCGCGATCCGCACCGGCCCGGCAGCGGCCACCGGCGTGGGCGTCAACCTTGCCGGCTTGACGGTGGACGGACGCGGCACCGGCGGATCGTCGGTCGAGGACGGCTACGGCATCCCCCAGGGCGGCAGCGGTGGCGCCGGAACCGGCGGCGCGGCCACGGTCAGCCTGGCCGGAGGCAGCTTTGCGGCCGGGGCGATGACCTTCGATCTCAGCGCCGGCGGCGGCAGCGGCGGAAGCGCGACGGGAACGATCGCGGGCGGCAATGGCGGTGCGGGGCGCGGCGGCAGCTTCGCGCTGACGGCGACGCAGGTAACTGCGAGCGGCTCGCTTGTGGTCGACGTCAGCGGTGGCGGCGGCAGTGGCGGCGACTCCATCGATTCCGGCAACAGCATCGGCAATGGAGCCGGTGGCACCGGCGGCAATGGCATTGGCGGCACGAGCGACTTCGCCGCCGGCGCCGGCGCCACCTTCGCGCTGACGTCGATCGTTTTCGACGCGAGCGGCAGCGGCGGCCTTGGCGGCGATGGCGCAGGAACCGGCATCGGCGGCGCCGGTGGCGCGGGCAGCGGCGGCACCGCTCGGGTCGGCGGCGGCACTCTCGTGGTCGACGGCACGATCGTACTCGATGGCTCGGGCAGCGGCGCCAGTGGTGGCGGCAGCACCGCCACCCTGGCAACCGGCGGCGGCGGCAGCGGGCGCGGCGGGACGACCGAACTCATCACCCGGGGCGGCAGTGTCACGGCAGGCGGCGCGACGCTGGATGCCAGCGCGAGCGGCGGCAGCAGCGCGCGCGGTATCGGTGGCGATGCCGGCATCGTCGCAGCGCCGGGGGGATCGAATCCGAACGGATCGACCTTGCTGACGGTGAACGGCGGATCGCTCACGATCAACGGCGCCGTCGTCACCGATGCGTCTGCCCAGGGTGGCAGCGGCGGCGTTCGCGGCGGCAATGCGTTTGGCGGCACCGCCGGCCTCGCGGTCAGCAACGGCGGCACGTTCGCCGCTGGCGGAACGGAATTGGCGCTGCTCGCAGGTGCCATCGGCGGCAGCACGAGCGGCACCGGCGCTGGCGGCAACGGCACGGGCGGCAACGCTTCCGTAATTGCGGACGCCTCGACGGTGACGATCGCCCTGCCCGTTCGGCTGGTCGCGAACGGTATCGGCGCGGGCGCGCAGGCCGGAGCGGGCGGCGCCGGCACCGGCGGCACCGCCAGCATCGCGGCCATCGCGGGCGGCACGCTCAATCTCACCGCGCCCGCGGCATCGGCCGGCGTCAGCCTGACCGCCTCCGGGATCGGCGGCGCGGGTCGCGCCGGTGGCGGCGCGGGCAACGGCGGGACGACAAGCGCGACGGCGA
>Ga0160473_100364_pt1 | contig 34215 bp, 32 predicted proteins | sample HID1975I_E11MG_FD_108217 | JGI IMG/M metagenome (GOLD analysis project Ga0160473, IMG submission 108217) | Enriched soil microbial communities from UW Madison campus, WI, USA - HID1975I_E11 MG | ecosystem: Environmental > Terrestrial > Soil > Unclassified | place: USA: Madison, Wisconsin... | reverse complement strand
GGGGTTCGAGCTGATCCATATGCACGGCGAACTGCTCAAGGCGCGCTGCACGGCGTCGGACATGGTCTGCGGTTGGCTCGGCGACCTTCAGGCCGATCATCCATCGCCACACCACCCCGAGGGCCGTCTGCGTCCCCACATCGTCTGGTTCGGGGAGATGCCGCTGGCGATGGAGCGGATCGAGGCGGCGCTGGCGGCCTGCGATCTCTTCGTGTCGATCGGCACGTCGGGCGCGGTCTATCCGGCGGCGGGCTTTGTCCAGCAGGCGCGCTGGGCCGGGGCGCGGACGGTGGAGATCAACTTGGAGCCCACACAGGGCCGCAGCCAATTCGACGAGGGCGTCTATGGCCCGGCGACCGAGGCTGTGCCCCGCTTCGTGGCGACACTCTAGCCTCTGGGGCCTAACAGGATGACGGCGGCGCCGATCAGGCAGACCGCCCCGCCTATCAGGTCCCAGCGATCCGGCGTCGTCTTCTCGACCAGCGCCATCCACGCCAGCGACGCCACGATATAGACCCCGCCATAGGCCGCGAACGCCCGCCCGGCCGTCTCGGCCGGAACCAGCGCCAGCAGCCACGCGAAGGCGATCAGACACAGCACGCCCGGCGCCAGCCACCACGGCGAGCGATCCAGCTTCAGCCAGGCCCAGAAGGCGAAACATCCGCCGATCTCGGCCAGGGCCGCCAGTGGATAGACGAGGGCCAGTTTCACTCGGCGTCCTTCCTGGCCGCGCGTTCGGCCGCCAGCTTGGCCAGCACCCGGCCGCGCCCCTTCGACAGGGCGTGGATGGCGCCGCGCATGGTGGCGACCTCCTGTTCGGTGAAGGCGGCGCGGCCCAGCATGACGCGCAGGTTCTGGCTCATCGAACGCTTCTTCTCGGGCGGATAGAAGAAGCCGCCAGCCTCAAGCTCCGTCTCCAGATGCTCGTACATGCCAACCAGAAGGTCGTTGGAGGCGGGCGGCTCGCTGTCGCGGAATTTGGGGGGCGGAGCGTCCAGGATCAGGGTGCGCCACTCATAGGCGTTGATCGCGACCGCCTGGGCCAGGTTCAGGGAATGGTGCCTAGGGTCGATCGGAATGGTGGTGATGCCCGAGCACAGGGCGATATCCGTCGTCTCCAGCCCCGCGCGCTCGCCGCCGAACAGCAGGCCGGTCTTCAGGCCGGACGCCGTATCGTCATACAGGATGCGCGCGCTTTCGCGGGGGGTCCGCACCGGCTGGCGCGTCTCGCGCGGGCGGGCGGTGGTGGCGAAGAGGGTGTTCAGATCGGCGATCGCCTCGGCCACGCTGTCGAAAACGCGGACACCCTCCAGCACCCAGTCGGCGCCCGAGGCGGTGGCCCAGGCGCGCTCTTGCGGCCAGCCGTCGCGCGGGCTGACCAGGCGCAGTTCCGACAGGCCGAAATTGGCCATGACCCGCGCCACCGCGCCGATGTTCTCGGCCATCTGGGACTTGTCGAGGATGACGACGGGGGGCGTGAGTTCAGTCATGCGGGCTCTTTAGGCCTTCTGCCGCGGGGGGAGAAGGCGGCGCCGCGCTTCTCCCTCCCCTTCATGGGGAGGGTGGTCGCAGCGAAGCAGAGACCGGGTGGGGACGGCGTGATGATGCTGGGCGGGGCGGATGCTCAGCCCAGCCGCCCCCACCCGGCTGCGGCCTGAGGGCCCCAGCCACCCTCCCCATGAAGGGGAGGGAGATTGCTGCGTGTCAGTCCTCGCCGACCATGGCGATCCAGGGGTCGGCGGTTCCGGCCTCGACCTCGGCCACCTTCACGGCGGGCCAGCCGATGGCGACGGTGGCGCTTTCGCGCCAGGCCAGGGTGGTCAGGTCGCGCAGTTCGGCGGCGCCGGCGCCCAGGCGTTCGGTGACGAAGGTCGCGCCGCGCGCATCGGTGTTCTGGAAGGCGCCGGCCTTTTCCAGGCGATAGAAGGGGATGACCTGGGCCAGGGTCGTCTTCAGATAGGCGACGGTGCGGGCCTTGAGATCAAAACCTTCCAGGCGTGGGACGGGCATGGCCGCCTCGACCGCGTCCAGGCGGGCGATACGGTGGGTGAAGTCGCCCTCGAAATTCTGGTGCGTCTGGCGCGAGGCAGTGAAACGCTCCGGGTTGGGCGTGTTCCGGTCCCAGCCGTTGTAGTGAATGGTCGTGTGGTGCGGCTGGGCGCCGTCGCCGACGTAGTGACCCAGCACACCGATGTCGCGCAGCAGCAAGGCCTCGCGGCGCTCGCGATCGACGCGATACCAGGCGCGGCGCTCCAGATTGGTCTCGCGCGCCTCGGCGGCGGTCAGCACGCGCCAGTAGGCGAAGTCGCGCACCAGTTGCTGATAACCGTCCATCATGGCGTACGGCAGATAACCGGCGTCGTTGACGCTGAGACCGGCCTTGGTCAGGGCGGTGTCGTAGTCCGATTTCAGGCGCGGCAGGGCGTCGATCGACATGCCGGCGGGGCTCATCACGTTGCCGGCGTCGTCCATGTCGACGAAGTGGGCGGTGTCGCGCTCGCGGTCGTGCGGCTGGCCGGCACCCTTCCAGCGGTCGGGCTCGCGCGCCAGTTCGCCGACATCGGCCGCAGCGCCCGGCGTGCGCAGGAAGGCGGGCAGATCATCGGGCAGGCCGCGCATGGCGGCGACACCGACCAGCCGGTGCCCGGTGTTGCCCCAGGCGGACACATCCACGGCGGGCGCCGAAACAAGAAGAACAGCGGCGACGGCGACGGCAAGACGCTTCATGGCGGACCCTTGGGGCGGATGGCGGAAAAGGAAGGCTGTCCCGCCCCTTAGCGCATCCCGCCGGACGCCTCTACCCGCCCTCGCGGACAGCGACGACGCGCCGCCGTCCGTTGAGATCATCGCCGACCGCGACAGATGATCTTCACCCGCAAGAGGCCATCGCCACGATTATCGTTTTCAAGACGCCACGCCGTGCGACGCCAAATAGAACATATCGCTCGAATACTATATTCACGCGTCAGCACATCACACCCTCATTAACCCTCTCCACTCATCGCAAGAGTCGATGAACTGAATTCCCTGTGGACCAACTGTCACACAGGACTGAACGCGCCCCATTCTGGTCACAAAACGCGGCGAAAAGCCCGCCGCCGGCGCGTCGAGGACCGGTGTCGCCGTGAGTCGATTCGATGCGCAGGACGTTCGCCGCCATCGCCATGCTGGGTTTTGTCTGGGCCGCGCCTGTGTCGGGCGAGCCCGTCCCCTATCAGGCCGTGATCGCCGCCGATGCGGCTGAACAGGCTCCCGTGGCGAACGATGACGGCGAAGCGAACCTGAGCGCCGAACAGGCCGAACTGATGGCCGGTGATCCCGACTGGCGCGCCTCGGCCCGCCTCTATCACGCAGGCGGTGGCGGCGCGACGGGCAACGATTCCCTGGGCTGTCGCCCGATTCCGATGCGAACCGTCGCGGTCGATCCGCGTGTCATTCCTCGCCGCACCAAGCTGTTCATCCGCGAAACGGTCGGCCTGCGTCTGGCCGACGGCACGACGCATGACGGCTACTGGTACGCTTCGGACACCGGCGGCGCGATCAAGGGCGCCAAGGTCGATCTGTACACCGGCCACGGCCGCGCCTCGATGCAACCGGCCATGCGGCTGAACATGCGCACCCTGACTATCGCCGACGCCGGTGATTTCGACGGCTGTCCGCCGTCGTGGGAAAGCCAGCCCAGCCAGGCGACCCAGATGGCGTCGCTGGACACCGGCGCCCTGGGCTCGCGCTAAGCCAACGCGCGTCAGAAGCGCCGCTTGCCTGACACCGTCTCCCAGAACAGACGGAAGTCACCCATCAGGCTCCACAGCGGATATCTGAAGGTCGCAGGCCGGTTCTTCTCGAAGAAGAAATGCCCGACCCAGGCAAAGCCGTAGCCGATCACCAGCATGGCCAGCAGCCACCAGGCGTTACGCGTCACCAGCGCCATGACGAAGGCCACGATCACCAGCCCCGTCCCCACGACATGGATGCGCCGGCACGTCCGGTTGGAATGCTCGTGGATGTAATAGGGATAGAAGGCGTTGAAGCTCTGATAGCGCTCGGTCGCGGCCTCGGCCATGGCGTGATCCTCCGTCATTGGGCGACAGCCTGACCCCGAGCCGTCGCAAGAGCAAGATCGTCGCCGTTCACCACATCCCTGCGCGATGGCTTAAGCCTGTTGCGCGACAGTGGCGCGACCGAGATGAGAGACCGTCATGCAGCCCTTCGCCATCGCCGCCGCCGGAATCTTCGCCGCCACCGAGCGGTTCGAAGCCAGCGCCCGCCGCACCGCCGCCAGCCCCCTGGCCGATCCCGCCGGCGAAGCGGTCGAACGCATCACCGCCAGCCACGCGGTCGAGGCCAACGCCGCCGTCATGCGCACGGCCGACGACATGATCGGCACGCTGCTGGACGTGATGGTCTGACTCTCGGCGGAATTTTCGACGCATGACGGTGGCCTTTCACCCCTCTGTCCGCGCCCGGCGGCCTATGCGCTTGAAGGCGACGCCGACGCCTTCGTCGGCTTCATTCACGAGAGCCTGACCACGCGGCAGTCGTCGACCGTAGCGGGCGACGCGCAATAGCGGCGCCTTGTCTGAAGTCGCGGTCGTCCTGCGCCGGGAACCGGCAGCAATTCTGGTTACCTTGTTCAAGCCCGCGGTTGATTCCGGCGGCGTGAGACGCAAACGTGCGGACCCATGCGCTCGCTCGGCGGTTTCGATCTGGTCGTCTGCACGACGGGACGGCGCATCAGGGAAGAACGCTCATGGTCGACAAGATCACGCCGTGCCTTTGGTATGACCTCGGCCAGGCCCGCAAGGCCGCCGAATTCTATGTCTCGCTGGGCCTGCCCGACAGCCGCATCGACAAGGTTCACGCCAGCCCCGCCGACAATCCCTCAAACAAGGCGGGTGAAGAACTGATGGTCGAGTTCACCCTGGCCGGCCAATCTTTTCTGGGCCTGAACGGGGGACCGATATTTCAGCACAGTGAGGCGGTGTCGTTCATGATCTACACCGAGGATCAGGCCGAGACCGACCGGCTGTGGGACGCCATCGTCGGCAACGGCGGTCAGGAAAGCCAGTGCGGCTGGTGCAAGGATCGCTGGGGCGTCAGTTGGCAGATCACGCCGCGCCGCCTGATGGCGTTCCACAGCGACCCCAACCCCGCCCGGGCCAGAGCCGCGTTCGAGGCCATGATGACGATGAAGAAGATCGACATCGCCGCCCTGGAAGCCGCCGCAGATGCGGCGTCCAGGGCTTCTTAGTTGGCCGCGAAGGCCCGCCTTCTCGACCCGACGCGGCCTGAAGACCTACCCCGCCCGCCCCTCAAGCAGCGAGCCTCCGCGAGGCGAGCGGTAGGGGCCCAACCTCCGAAGGAGAACCAAGATGTCTTACGTCACCGGCTTCCTGACCCCCGTGAAGATCGCGGACAAGGATCGCTATATCGCCTCGGCCCGGAAATCCTGGCCGCTGTTCCAGAAATACGGCTGCCTCGAACAGGTCGAGACCTGGGGCGAGGACGTGCCCCCTGGCAAGGTCACCGGCTTCGACCTGGCGGTAAAGCTGGAAGAGGGCGAAGCGGTCGTCTTCTCGTGGCTGAAATGGCCTGATCGCGCGACGGCCGACGCCTGCTGGCAGCAGATGGAGAAGGACCCCGCCTTTTCCGACATGGACATGCCGTTCGACGGCAAGCGGATGATGTGGGGCGGGTTCCAGCCGATCTTCGAAAGCTGACGCTTCTTCCGCGTCGCAAACCTACAAGCCACGGCCCCGGCGGATCGGCCAGCGTGACGGAAGACGTCGGATCGTCGGCGGCGCCTGCAAGGAGACATCTATGCCCTTCGTCGATATCACCGTGATCCCGGTGAAAACCAGCAACAAGGCCGCCTATCTGGAGCACTCGGCGAGGACCTCGCCCTTGTTCCGCGAACACGGCGCAACCGGCGTGACCGAAGCCTGGGGCGAGGACGTGCCCGACGGCAAGCTGACCGATTTCAAGAAGGCCGTTCAGCTTGAGGACGGCGAAACCGTCGCCGTCGGCTGGATCATGTGGCCGGACAAGGCGACGCGCGACGCCGGCTGGGAGGCGTTGATTAAGAACGAGCGGATGATGGGGCAGGAGCCGCCGTTTGAGGGCAAGCGGATGATCTACGCCGGCTTCGACATCATCGCCGAAAACTGAGGCGCCGAGAGGCGCCGAGAGGCGGCGGTCAGCGGCAGAAGCGCGTGTCCGTCGCCTCCAGATGCAGGTGATCGCGGTGCACGGCGTTGTAGTCGGGGCTGAGCACCGTGCCGAAGACGCGGCAGGCGTCGTCGCGGATGCGGCGCAGGAAGCGGGCCTCGGCCGTGTCGCCGTACCAGTCGCCGGTCAGGGTGATGCGCCGCCCGTCGCGCAGGCGCACGCCCGACACGTCCAGCGCCATCGCCTGGGCGTGGGCGCTGACGCGGTTGCTGACGCCGCCGTTGTTCACATTGCGACAGGCGTATGCGCCGAAATGGTCGATCTGAACAACGTCCGAGCCCAGGATCTCGCGCGCCGCCGGCTCCAGCGACTGGCGCCGCCAGATGCTGACGGCCAGGGCCAGGCGGCAGGTCATCTCGGGCTGGCCCGGCGTCATGCGCGCCACCGTGCCCATGTCCGCACCCAGCACACCGCCCTGGCTGAGGCCGCAAACCGCACTCTGGACCTTGTCCGGCATGGGACTGAAGTTTACGCGCGCTGCCGTCAGTTGGGCCACGCACTGGGTCAGGGTGTCGCTTTCACGCAGCACGGCCGCGCGGGTTGCTTCGGTAATCGGCCGGTCGATCAACCCGCTCCCCAGCGGCGCGCCGGGGCCGGCCGGAACCGGATAGGGCCTCGGCCCCTCGGGCAGCATGGGGCTGCACCCCGCCAGCAGCAGCAAGGCGGCGGTCAGGGCGCGGGTCAAACGTCGGCGGTGTGCGATCATCGGCAAGGAGGCTAGCCGATTCCCCGCCGGCCGCGCTTCACGAGGATGAGACCCCTACCACCGCTCATCCCGGCGGACGCCGGAATCCAGTCAGAACGCAGCTCAGAGCCTGTCCCCTTCATCGAAGCAATCGGGAGCCAAAGCACTGGATCCCGGCATCCGCCGGGATGAGCGGGGGTAAAGCGTAGAGAAAAAGGGCGGCTCTTTCGAACCGCCCTTCGTTTCGTATCAGCTATCCAGGAAGCTGCGCAGCTTCCGCGACCGCGACGGGTGCTTCAGCTTGCGCAGCGCCTTGGCCTCGATCTGGCGGATGCGTTCGCGCGTGACCGAGAACTGCTGACCGACCTCTTCCAGCGTGTGGTCGGTGTTCATGCCGATGCCGAAACGCATGCGCAGAACGCGTTCCTCGCGCGGAGTCAGGGACGCCAGCACGCGGGTCGTGGTCTCGCGCAGGTTCGACTGGATGGCCGCGTCGATCGGCAGGATGGCGTTTTTGTCCTCGATGAAGTCGCCCAAGTGAGAGTCTTCCTCGTCGCCGATCGGCGTTTCGAGGCTGATTGGCTCCTTGGCGATCTTCAGGACCTTGCGGACCTTCTCCAGCGGCATGGCGAGCTTTTCGGCCAGTTCTTCCGGCGTCGGCTCGCGGCCGATCTCGTGCAGCATCTGGCGGCTGGTGCGGACGATCTTGTTGATCGTCTCGATCATGTGCACCGGAATGCGGATGGTCCGCGCCTGGTCGGCGATCGAGCGGGTGATCGCCTGACGGATCCACCAGGTGGCGTAGGTGCTGAACTTGTAGCCGCGACGGTACTCGAACTTGTCGACCGCCTTCATCAGGCCGATGTTGCCCTCCTGGATCAGATCCAGGAACTGCAGGCCGCGGTTGGTGTATTTCTTGGCGATGGAGATCACCAGGCGCAGGTTGGCCTCGACCATTTCCTTCTTGGCCTGACGGGCCTCGCGCTCGCCCTTCTGGACGGTCTGGACGATGCGGCGATAGTCGTCGATCGGCAGGCCGGCCTCGGTCGCCACGGCGGCGACGTCGGCGCGGATGGTGGCGATCTGCGAGGCTTCGTTCTCGCTGAACTTGGTCCAGCGGACACCCATCTCCTTGACGCTCTCGGACCAGTTGGGGTCCAGCTCGCGGCCGAAATAGGCCTTGAGGAATTCGGGGCGCGAAATGCCGTAGCTGTCGGCCAGACGCAGCAGGCGGCCTTCAAGACCGATCAGACGCTTGTTGATCGCGTAAAGCTGCTCGACCAGGGCCTCGATGCGGTTGTTGTTCAGCTTCATCGTCTTCAGACGATCGCTGATGGCCGTGGTCAGGCTTTCATACGCCTTGTGGTCCTTGGCCGTCAGGATCTCGCCCTTCAGGCGGGCCTCGACCAGCTTGTCCTGCAGCTTGCGGAAGGCGCCGAAGTCCGACGCGATCGCGTCCAGCACTTCCATGACGCCGTCGCGCAGTTCGGCTTCCAGGGCCGAGATCGACATGCCGCCGCCGTCGTCGAAATCATCGTCGTCATCGTCTTCGCCCTCGGGCTTGTCGGCCGAGGGTTCCTCGGCCTCCTTCTCGACAACCTCGCCGGCGGGCGGCTGGTTATGCGGCAGCGATGACGGGTTCAGGATGCCGTAGGTGGCGTCCAGGTCGATGACCTCGCGCAGCAGGATGCGGTTGTTCGCCAGTTCGTCGCGCCACACCATGATGGCTTCGAACGTCAGGGCGCTTTCGCACAGACCCGAGATCATGGCGTCGCGGCCGGCCTCAATCCGCTTGGCGATGGCGATTTCACCCTCGCGGCTCAGCAGTTCGACCGAACCCATTTCGCGCAGATACATGCGCACGGGGTCGTCGGTGCGGTCATAGGCGGCCTTGGCCGGGGTCTCGGCGACCGAGGTTTCGGCAGCGGCGGCCACGTCGGTGCCCTGGGCCTCGGCGGCGTCTTCCTCGGCTTCAACGACGTTGACGCCCATTTCGGACAGCATGGCCAGGGTGTCCTCGATCGCGTCGGGGGTCACCTCTTCGGACGGCAGGACCTTGTTCAGCTCCTCCATCGTCACATAGCCGCGCGCCTTGGCCTGTTTGATGAATTTCTTGACGCCGGCGTCCGTCAGATCGAGCAGGGGCCCGTCGGTGTTGGTTTCGGCTTCCTGCGTCTCGGTCTGCGCACTCATTCAGTCTTCTCCGGCCGGCGGGGGTGATCAGTCCCCATGGCGTAATAACGTGTGGCGGGGTCGTTTGTTACGAGCCCGCGCTGTCTTCCCAAATCGTTCCGGTCTTGATGGCCCGCCGCAACGCATCGCGCTCGGCCTTCACACGTGCGAAGGCCGAGGCGTCGAAGACCTTGTGGGCCTCCGACTTCGCTGACGCCAGCGCCTGCTCCAACGCCGCCACGCGGGTCAGAGCGTCGAACGCTTGCGACCATCGGATCCTCGCCTCGCCGAGGGGCTTGTCTGCAGCCAGGAATGGCGCGCCGGACTTCGCCGCCGCCTTCTCGACCTCGCGCATCAAGGCATCATGACCCGATTGGGCCAGATGGCGACGTAAGGCCGCGGTGTCAAGGCTCTGGCCCGAGAACCTGAGACGAACCAGCTCCTGCGCCAGACCGTCCAGCGCGTGATCGCCAAAGCCATGCCGGGCGATATCCTCCAGCCGGTCGTCCATTCGCTCCGGATCGTCGACCGCGCCATGGGCCAGCGCGGCGGCCACGGGCTCGATGGAGCGGGACAGGGCCTGCATCGCCTGGGCGCCCTCAATCGTCTGGCCCTGCAAGGGCGGCGGACCAGGACGCCAGCGCCCGCCGGGGCCGACCTGTCCCCTGCCCGACTGGGCGGATCGCTGCGCCTGCTGGCGCGGGAACAGGGCGTCGAACCGGTCGAACAGGTCGCGGCGGTACTGTTCGGCCAGATCCTTGTCCTGAATGGCCGAGGCCGCCTGACGCAGTCGCCCCTTCAGCCCCGCCTTGCGTTCGGGCGTGTCCAGCGGTTCGGCCTCGGCCTCGCGGCGGAACAGGACCTCGACGAAGGGGCGGGTGTCGCTCAGCGCCTGGCGCAGGGCCGGCGCGCCCTTGTCGCGCAGGATGTCGTCCGGGTCCTGACCCCCGTCCAGCAGGGCGAAGCGGAACGACCGGCCGGATTTCAGCAGGGGCAATGACCGCTCGATCGAGCGATAGGCGGCCCGCAACCCCGCCGCATCGCCATCGAAACACAACACCGGCTCGGCCGAGACGCGCCACAGCCGCTCCATCTGCTCTTCGGTCAGGGCCGTCCCCATCGGCGCCACGGCCGGCAGGCCCGCCCGCTGGCAGGCGATGACGTCCATATAGCCTTCAACGACGATGATCCCCTGCTCGCCCCGGCTCTCGGCCCCCAGGATCCGGCGCGCCTCCGGCAGGCCGTACAGGGTCGCGCCCTTATGGAAGAGCGGACTTTCGGGGCCGTTCAGATATTTGGCCCGGTCGTCCGGATTCATCGCCCGGCCGCCGAAGCTGACGATGCGGCCGCGCGCATCCAGGATCGGGAACATCAGCCGGTCGCGGAACCGATCATAGGGCTGGCCGCCGCCTTCGGGCGCGATCAGCATCCCCGCCTCGACCAGATCGCCCGGCCGCGCGCCGCGCTGGACCAGCGCCGCCTTCAGCCCCTCGCGGTCATTGGGGGCGTAGCCCAGGCCAAACCGTTCCCACTGATCCTCGGGCAGGCCGCGACGCTCTAGATATTCGCGCGCCGCCTTGCCGGCTGTGCGGCGCAGGTTGGCGGCGAACCATTTCTGGGCCAGGTCCATCCAGTCGGTCAGGCCCTGACGCTTCTGCTCGCGCTCGGCCGCCTGGGGGTCCTCGGCCGGCAGTTGCAGGCCCGCCTCGCCCGCCAGTCGCTGAACCGCCTCGACGAAGCTGAGGCGCTCCGTCTCCTGCATGAAGCTGATGACGTCGCCGTGCTTGCCCGAGCTGAAGTCGTGGAAGAAACCCTTGTCGTCATTGACGAAAAACGACGGCGACTTCTCCTTGGAGAAGGGGCTAAGGCCCACATATTCCCGTCCCTGACGCTTGAGCTTCACCGTCCGCCCGATGATGTCGGACGGCCGAAGGCGGGCCTTCAGTTCTTCAATGAAGCGGTCGTCGAAGCGCACGTTTGCAGGGCATCCAGCGGAGAGCCGCACACCCTAGCGCGGCGCGGTCGTCGTGTCTGCCGTCGGTGGGGTTTGCGCCGCCTTCCTGGCCGCCGCCTGCTCTTCTGTGATGGCGATCAGTTCGTCCATCGGCCGTTCTTCGGGCGTGGCCCGATCCAGCGTCCAGGCGTGATCCTCGGCTATGCGACTGCGGCCCAGCTCAAAGACGGCCATCATGGCCTCGGGGCTGAAGTCCAGGCTGTTGGCGCCCTGGTATTCCACCGGGATGGCGGTCGTGCGGTATTCCAGTCCGTTCCGCGCCGCGAACAGCTGGTTCGCCGCCAGATTCGCCCGCAGGTTGGCCAGCAGCGCCGTGTCCAGCGAACGGCCCAGAACGGACGGCGCGGCGTCGCGGGTGACCCGGAACACGGGCGCAGTCTTGCCGTTGACCACGACCCAGATGCGCCCGCCGCGCAGGACCGAGCGCGCATCGCGCCACGACCACAGCATCTGCGGCAGGGCGACGAACGGATTCATCACCCCGCCGTCGACGTGCATCTCTTCCAGCACCGCGCCATCGGTTGCGCTCTGGGACTGGATCATTACCGGAGGGAATGCGCCCGGTATGCTGGCCGAGGCGGCCAGCACGTCGCGGAACAGCGCCAGCGCCTCGGGGCCGCCCCGCTCGGCGATGGCGCCCATGTTCCACAGCACGCCGCGCTGGGAATCCAGATCGGTGGTGGCGACGATCAGCACGCGACCCTTGCGGTGCTCGACCGCGACGGCGGCCAGCAGACTCTCGTCCACATGGGTGGCGATCAGGTTGCGCAACGGCTGGCCGCTGAAGACACCCGAGCCGATCAGCGCCCGCGCGCCCCGGCTTTTCAGCAGCCCTGCCGCCTGACCGCTGGTGTAGGCCTCGCGCAGCTGGTCGTCATAGGCGGAACCCAGAAAGACGAAGGGCGCTGCCAGGGCGCCAGTCGAGACGCCGGTGACCACCTCGAAATCGGGTCGGTCGCCGCGCGCGGTCCAGCCGTTCATCAGCCCTGCCGTATAGGCGCCGTTGGCGCCGCCGCCGGACAGGGCGATCAGGTCGAAACGACCGTCCGCGCCATGGGGCACGCCCTGGGCCAGTTGCTGGGTGATACGGCGGGCGGCGTCCTCGTCCTCGATCGAAAAGCGGACATTGGGGAAGCCGACGGGAAAGGCGGTCTGGCGGTCACCCAGGCCAAAATCGCTGCGGGCGCCGCTGGCGCAAGCCGTCAGGGTCAGCGCCATGGCCAGGCCGGCGAAGACCATGCGGACCAGCCCGCGCGCGCCGCCTATGTCCCGTGTCATGAACCCTCCTGCCGACCGCGAGACCTGAACGCTATCCGAACGGCAAGGGTTCAGTCGATCAGGCCCGCATCGATTCCGCGAAACGGTTGAACAGATACAGGCTGTCCGTCGGCCCCGGCGAGGCTTCCGGGTGATGCTGGACGCTGAACACCGGCTTGTCCTTCAGGGCGATGCCGCAATTGGTGCCGTCGAACAGGCTGACGTGGGTTTCGACCACCGCCTCGGGCAGGCTGTCGCGGTCCACGGTGAAGCCGTGGTTCATTGACACGATCTCGACCTTGCCGGTCGTCAGATCCTTGACCGGATGGTTCGCGCCGTGGTGGCCCTGATCCATCTTCACAGTCCTGGCGCCCAGGGCCAGGGCCAGCATCTGGTGACCCAGGCAGATGCCCATGATCGGCTTGCCGCTGGCGACCAGCTTTTTGATCTCCGGCACCGCATATTCGCCCGTCGCGGCCGGGTCGCCCGGCCCGTTGGACAGGATCACGCCATCCGGATTGCGGGCCAGCACATCCTCGGCCGAGGTCGTCGCCGGAACCACGGTGATTTTCGCGCCGGTCGAGGCCAGGGCGCGCAGGATGTTGCGCTTCACCCCATAATCGATGACCACGACCGACTTGTCCGTCGCTTCCACGCGCGGATAGCCGGCGGGCCATTCCCAGACGCCCTCGTCCCAGTCGAACGATTGCAGGGTCGAGGCGTCCTTGGCCAGATCCAGCCCGACCAGACCGGTCCACGCCCTGGCCTGGGCGACCAGGGCGTCCAGGTCGAAATTGCCGTCCGGATCATGGGCGATGACCGCGTGCGGCGCGCCCTTGTCGCGGATGATCTTGGTCAGGGCGCGCGTATCGACTCCCGACAGGCCGACCACGCCGCGCCGCTTCATCCAGCCGTCCAGATCGCCGTTCGAGCGCCAGTTGGCCGGGTCGGTCGGCAGGTCGCGGAAAATCGCGCCCCGCGCCGAAGTCCCCGAGCCGTCGCCGATCTGTTCGACATCCTCGACATTCACGCCGACGTTGCCGACATGCGGGAAGGTGAAAGCCAGGATCTGGCTCATGTAGGACGGGTCGGTCAGGATTTCCTGATAACCGGTCATGGCGGTGTTGAAGACCACCTCGCCCACGGCCGCGCCGGTCGCGCCCACGCCGACGCCTTGAAGGATGGTTCCGTCCGCCAGCGCCAGAACGCCGGTCACACCAGGCAGAAGGGTCTTCGTCATGGCGTGGCTCCTACAGGCGAATACGGGCGGACAAACGGCGGCGTCGTTAAAGAGATGAGGCGGCGGGGTCAACACGCGCCCTGTCGCGGCGCCGGACCCACAACCAGGCGACGCTGGTCACGGCGAAGAAGATGATCGTCGGCAGGATATAGCCGCCGGCCGCCGCGCCGACCGCGAAAACCGAGAAGACGACCCCGACCACCGCCAGCGCGCGCCAGCCTGCCTTCGTCGTCAGCCGCCACAGGGTGACGGAGCAGAGCGCATAAAGGCACAGCGTCAGCACCGAGGTCACGCCGATCAGCACGCCGAACTGCTGGCCCAGGGTCGGCTGGATGCTGGCGACGATCATCAGGCTCATCAGTATGCCGTTGATCAGCGGATTGGTCAGCGGCAGGCGACCATCGCCGCCGAACCAGCGCGGCAGCCAGCCGGCCTCGGCCGCGCTGCGCGCCGTCTCGCCGCCCAGCATGGTCCAGCCGGCGATGGTGCCCGTGGCCTTGATGACGGCGCAGGCCGCGACCAGTCCAGCCACCGACGATCCCATCACCCGCGCGGCCAGATCAGCGTAGGGGCTGGTGGAATGGGCCAGAACGTCGGCCGGGATGACGCCGAACACCGCCACGCTGGCGGCCAGATAGACGACGAAGGCCAGGGCGACGCCGCCCAGGCTGGCGCGGGCCACGTCGCGGGCCGGATCCTTGACCAGTCGCGACAGCACCGCTGCGCTTTCGACGCCCAGGAAGGCCCAGAAGATGACGACCAGGGACGCCGGAACCGTCGCCGTCAGCGGCGCGCCCGACGGGCTCCATGAGGCGGCGAAGACATCGGCGTCAAACGCCACCGCCCCGGCGACGACCGCCAGGACGATGGGAATCAGGCCCAGCCCCAGGGTGATCGCGCCGAATCGCGCCGCCGTCCGCGCGCCGGCCGCATAGGCCGCCGTAGTGACCCAGATCAGCGCCAGATTGCTGACCGCGCTCCAGATCGGCTCCTTCAGCGCGGGAAAGAAGAAGGCCAGATAGCCGGTGCCTGCCACCGCCACGGCCACATTGCCGGTCAGGCAGGCGGCCCAATAGGCCAGCGCGGTCTGATAGCCGACGAACCGGCCCATGCCACGCCGGGTGAAGTCGGACAGGCCATCGGCGTCCGGCTGCATCCGGCCCAGCCCGCCGAACACCGCCGCCAAGGTGATGGCCCCCAGGCCGCAGATCAGCCAGCCGATCAGGCTGGACGATCCCGTCGCCGCCAGCGTCGTCGGCAACAGATAGACGCCCGAGCCGATCATGTTCCCGGCCACCACCAGGGCGGCCAGCCCCCAGCCGATACGGCGGTGCGGCAGGGGAAGGGTGTCGGTCTGGCTCATGATCGACGCCATAGCGCCAAACGAGGCGGGCGTCGCCCCTTAGCGGTGAACGTCTCTCAGCACCCCTTGGCCATCGACAGGTCGGTCAGGTGATCGGCCCGGTTCATCAGCGGCATCAGTTGATCCGTGCTGGCCTGGATGTCGGTCATCATGTCGTCGATGTCGCCCATCATCTTTTGTTGCTGCTGCGCGGCCGCTGCGCGTTGGGCCATGCCGGCCACGCTTTGCGCCGCGCCCATGGCAAGGGCGGCGCCGGGAACAAAGGCGGCGGCCATGCCGCCCAGGCCCATGGCCGTCGAGACACCCTGACGCGCCTGAATACTGCTCATTCGCGAGCGGCTCATATCCATGGCGCGCTGGGACATGGCGTTCTGCGTCGCCGTCATCTGCGCGTTCAGGGCGTTGGCCTCGGCGATCAGCGCCTCGCAGCTCAACTGGCTGTCGCCGGCCCGCACGACCTGGAACGGCGCGTCGCCCGAGGCCGCAGTCGGCGGCGCGGCGGGGGCGGCCGCAGCCGGCGCTGTGGTCTGGACTTCGGGAGCGTCCACGATGTGGGCGATCGGCCCGGCCGCAGGCGCGTCCTGCGCCATGGCGTTCGCCGTCACGGCCATCGCCGCCATCACCCCAAAGATCGCTTTTTTCATGGGTTGAACCACCGTATTGAGCCCGCGCGATCCGCCGAAGAAAGCCCCGCCATGCCCATCACCACGGTCGGCCTCGATGCCGACGACACGCTCTGGCACAACGAGACGATCTTCCGTCTCACGCATGCGCGATTTGTGGATCTGTTGGCCGAGCATGGCGACCGCGATGCGATAGAATCCCGGCTGGCTGCGACGGAACGACGAAATCTCGGCCTGTACGGCTATGGGGTGAAGGGCTTCACCCTGTCGATGATCGAGACGGCGATGGAGCTGACCGAGGGTCAGGCCCCGCCGCATGTCGTGCGCGAAATCCTGGCGGCCGGACGCGAAATGCTGGGGCATCCGGTCGAGACCCTGCCCGGCGTCGACGAGGTGGTGGCCGATCTGGCTGAGCGCTATCGACTGGTGCTCATCACCAAGGGCGACCTGATGGATCAGGAACGCAAGCTGGCGGCGTCCGGCCTGGGCGACCTGTTCGCGGCGATCGAGATCGTGTCCGAGAAGGATCGCCGGACCTATGAACGCGTCTTCGCTCGTCACGGCACGGGGCCGACGGAGGCCGTCATGGCGGGCAACTCCATGCGGTCAGACGTTCTCCCGGCCATCGAGGCCGGGAGCTTCGGCGTCCATATTCCGTACCATGTCACCTGGGCGCACGAACTGGCCGACGCGCCCGAAGGCCACCCGCGCTATGTCTCGCTCAGCCGGATCGGGGAACTGCCCGACTGGATCAGGGCCATGGAAGACTGAAGGTAAGAAAAGGGCGGCTTACCGGACCGCCCTTTCTCCTCTGTCGGCGCGCCTTAGAAGCTGGCGCGGATGCCGCCGAAGAACTGACGACCGTAGAGGTCGTAGGTCGATGACGTTCCGTTGCCCGTGAGGCCATAGGGCATCTGCTTGTCCGTGATGTTGTTCACACCGGCGAACAGTTCGATCCCCCGGGCGATCCACGGCGCGTTCTCGATCCGGTAGCGCACCACGACGTCGTGGTAGGTCTGGGCCGGGACATAGGCCGGGAAGGCGTTCTCCTCGGTGTTCACGCCCGGCGTCGGCGTGACGTCGAAGCGTGCGACGCGATCCTCGTACCGGGTGGCCCAGGTCAGGGCCAAAGGCCCGTTCTGCCAGGTCAGGCGAGACTTGAACGACCATTCGGGGTCACCGATCTCGCCCGCTTCGATATCGATCTCGTCCGGCCGATCTGCGAAGGCGAAGAAGTTGAGCTCCTCCAGCTTGTTCGCGGTCAGCACCCCCGTCAGGCGGCCGCGCAGGCCGCCGAACATGGTCGGATTGGCGTCGGCCAACTCTTCCAGGTCACGCGTGTAGGCCAACTCGAAATCCCAACCCTTGGTCGTCAACGCCGCGGCGTTGATGAAGGTGGTTTCGATGAAATCGATGTTGCTGTCCGCCCCGCGCGTGAACAGGGAGCAGAAGCTGGGATCCAGGCCGCCGCTGGCGTCGTAGCAGTTGTCGATGATGTCCTGGGCCCCGACCAGCGAGATCGCATTGTCGATCTGGATGTCATAGTAGTCGGCCGTGAAGCTGAGCCCGCGGATCCAGCGCGGTTGCAGGACGACGCCGGCCGTCCAGCTCTTGGCCTCTTCGGCCTCCAGGTCCGGATTGCCGCTCGAGAAGCCTTCGATCGAGGCGTTGGTGTTCGAATTGAAGTCCGCAGGCACGCCCGCCGCGGCGCAGTTGGCCGCGCGATCCGGGTCCAGATCGATATTATCGACATCGCAAGGATCCGTAACCGAGAAGAAGCCGGCCGATGACGGCAGGAAGGCCTCGGTGATGTTCGGCGCGCGCACGGCTCGCGAATAGGTGCCGCGGAAGGTGATGTCGCGAACCGGGGCGTAGATCGCCCCCACCTTCCAGGCCTCGGCCCCGCCGACGGTCGAATAGTCGGCATAGCGATAGGCGCCGTCGATCGACAGGCGATAGGCCCAGGGCAGATCCGCCAGCAGCGGGGCGTTGAACTCCAGGAAGCCCTCGGTGACATCGAACTCGCCATAGGCGTCCGGCTGCGGCGCCGTGTCCGATAGGCCCGACTTCACGAACGGGTCGTTGATGTTCTCGCTGGTTTCCTTGCGGTATTCAAAGCCGCCGGCGAAGGCCACCGGCCCGCCCTGCAGGTTGAAGAATTTCGACGTGTCGAAGTTGAACAGGCCGGACAGCACCTCCTGGGTGATGGTGTGGGTCCGGATCGAGTCATGGCTGACATAGTCGATGGCCGAGGCCGTGTTCTGGCGACCGAACGGATTGAACGGCACGCAGGTGTCGCTGGTCAGGCCCTCGGGCGCCTCGTAGCCGTCGTACTGGGCCGAGGGGACGTTGACCCGGCACTGGATCGTGCCGTCCGGGGCCACCACGGAATCGATGGCGGCGGCATAGTTGCCGGGGATCAGGGAGCCGCTGCCGCGGATCTCGTTCCGGGTCTCGCCGTAGTTGTAGGACAGGTCCCATTTGAAATCGGCGAAGCCGGTCTCCAGGTCGCCGCGCAGGCCGGCCACGGCCCGGTAGGTTTCCCGCGTGATGTCGTTGCGGCGAACGCCCACATCCTCGTTGAACCGGCCGAAGGTGAAGTCGCGACCCGCGACCACGGCCGCGATCTCGGGCGTGATGAAGGCGTTGTCCGGTTCGATGAAATAGTCGCCGAAGGTAAAGGACGGCTGGACGAAATCCTCGATCTCGGACCGCACGTATTTGGCGTCCAGATAGGCGGTGATACTGGACGTCAGGTCGTAACGCAGGCGGATGTTCGTGCCGTAACGATCCGTCTTGGGAACCAGCACGATATAGTCGTCCAGCGCGGTGCAGGTTTCGCACGCATCGAATTGGCCGAAGGCGAAGCTGTTGTCGCCCAGCCGCTGGGCCTGCGGCGTCGGACGACCGTCGTTGGTCAACGCCGAGATAATGTCCAAGGTGTTCCAGTCCAGGATCACCCCGTTCTCGTCCAGATAATCGGTCAGGACATTGGGCACGGTGATGCGGTTCGGAATGCCGTCCGCCGGACCGGTGTCCGCCGGATTGACGATCGTGCCCCAGTTCTTGAGCGCGCCGATATCGCTGGCCAGGACCTGATCGGAATGGTCGTAGAACAGGGTCGCGGTGACGTTCCCGCGGCCCGAGTTGAAGTTCCGGCCATACAGGCCGTTGATCGCCCATTCGCGGCCGTCGCCCGACTCGGCGCCCGACCCCTGGGCCGTGATCTCGCCCCCTTCGAAATCATCCTTGAGGATGATGTTGACCACGCCCGTGACGGCGTCCGAGCCATAGACGGCCGATGCGCCGCCGGTGATCACCTCGACCCGATCGACCAGGGCGGCCGGAATCGCGTTCAGGTCGACCGCAGCGTTGCCGGCGTCACCACCGACGTGACGCTTGCCGTCCACCAGCGTCAGGGTCCGCGCAGCGCCCAGGGAGCGCAGGTTGGCGAAATTCAGTCCGCCGGAATCGCCGAAGCTGTCGGAGTTGCCCCGCACCGTGTCGTTGGCGCTCAGCGCCGGCAGTTCGGCGATGATGTCGCCCAGATTCTGGGTCCCCGCCGTTTCGATCGCTTCACGGGACACGGTCGCGACAGGGGTCGGTTGCTCCAGATTCGGGCGCGGAATGCGCGAACCGGTGACCACAACCTCCTCGATTTCGGTCGGCTGCGCCTGTGGCGTCTCCTGCGCCCAAGCAGAGCCCGCGAAAGTCAGCCCCGCCACGCCGATCAAACCGGACAGAACGGTGGTATTCATCAGGCTTTGCCGTTTAACGATCATTGTCACGCGATCCTTTTCATAAGCTACGCTATACTCGACTCAATCGCATACCGTTGTTATAGTCATATATGACTATGATATCTGACACTGATATGTCGATTACTCGCCACAATTACCCCAATTGAAGCGAAACTTTGACACCGCAAGTCGAATACACGAGGCCTCACGGAATCCTTGCCGAAAGGGGCTTCCCTCTCTAAACGGGCCGCTTAACCGACAACCCGAACGGATCGGCCGTGGGCGACGCCTGCGTCCGGCTTTTCGCGCGCGTGGAGACCGCCGCCCTGACCAGCCACGAGGAGAAGGACGCCATGGTGCGCGCCGCGCTTGCAGAGCGCGGCGACAGCGGCGTCACGCCGCGCCATACGCTGTTCTACTTCTATGGCGACGGCGAGCACGGCGACCTGAACGAGGTGGCCCGGCGCGCCGGGTTCCTGACGCGCGGCCAGGACGACATGACCGTTCTGGAGGCGACAATAGCGGTCGACGAGGCGTCCTTCGCCCCGGTATCGGCCATGATGCAATCCTGGGCCGCGGCCTTTCAGCTGGACTATGACGGCTGGGAGTGCGCGGTCGTGACGAACTGAGTAGCCCGATGCCCAAGCGTACAGACATCCAGTCCATCCTGATCATCGGCGCTGGCCCCATCGTCATTGGCCAGGCGTGCGAGTTCGACTATTCGGGCGTGCAGGCGTGCAAGGCGCTGAAGGCCGAGGGCTATCGGGTCATCCTGGTCAACTCGAACCCCGCCACCATCATGACGGACCCGGAGGTGGCCGACGCCACCTATATTGAGCCGATCACACCCGCCTTCGTCGAGAAGATCATCGCCAAGGAGCGGCCTGACGCCCTGTTGCCGACCATGGGCGGCCAGACCGCGCTGAACACGGCGCTGGCGCTGGAGCAGTCCGGGGCACTGGCGAAATACGGGGTCGAGATGATCGGCGCCAAGGCCGAGGTCATCGACAAGGCCGAGGATCGGCAGAAATTCCGCGACGCCATGGACAAGCTGGGGCTGGAGTCACCCCGCAGCCGTGCCATCCACAAGATCGAGGAAGCGGACGAGGCCTTGGCCTTCGTCGGCCTGCCCGCCATTGTCCGCCCGTCCTTCACCCTGGCCGGCACCGGCGGCGGCATCGCCTATAACGTCGAGGAGTTCCACGAGATCGTGGAGCGCGGCCTGGACCTGTCGCCGACCACCGAGGTGCTGATCGAGGAATCGGTGCTGGGCTGGAAGGAATACGAGATGGAGGTCGTCCGCGACACGGCGGACAACTGCATCATCATCTGCTCGATCGAGAACATCGACCCGATGGGCGTCCACACGGGCGACAGCATCACCGTCGCCCCTGCCCTGACGCTGACCGACAAGGAATACCAGCTGATGCGGACGGGCTCGATCAACGTCCTGCGCGAGATCGGAGTCGAGACAGGCGGCTCGAACGTCCAGTGGGCCATCAATCCTGCCGACGGCCGCATGGTCGTGATCGAGATGAACCCGCGCGTGTCGCGGTCCTCGGCGCTGGCGTCAAAGGCCACCGGCTTCCCCATCGCCAAGGTCGCCGCACGCCTGGCCGTCGGCTATACGCTGGACGAGCTTCAGAACGACATCACCCAGGTCACCCCGGCCAGCTTCGAGCCGTCGATCGACTATGTCGTTACCAAGATCCCTCGTTTCGCCTTCGAGAAATACCCGGGCTCCGAGCCGCACCTGACCACGGCCATGAAGTCGGTCGGCGAGGTCATGGCCATCGGCCGCACCTTCCAGGAATCGATGCAGAAGGCCCTGCGCGGGCTGGAAACCGGTCTGTCCGGTTTCGACGACATCGAGATCGAGGGCGTGACCGAGATGGAGGACGAATCCTCCATCCGCGCCGCCGTCGTCAGGGCGCTGGGCCAGCCGACGCCCGACCGCATCCGCGTCATCGCCCAGGCCTTCCGTCACGGTCTGTCGGTCGAGGAGGTCCATGCCGCCTGCTCGTATGAACCGTGGTTCCTGCGCCAGATCGCGGACATCGTCCGCACCGAGGGCCACGTCCGCGTGCAGGGCCTGCCGACGCAGGCGACCGACTTCCGCAAGCTGAAATCCAAGGGTTTCTCCGACGCCCGCCTAGCCCAGTTGACCGGAACCACAGAGGCCGAGGTCCGCAAAGCCCGCCGCGGTCTGGACGTCCGCCCGGTGTTCAAGCGCATTGACACCTGCGCGGCCGAGTTCGCATCAGCCACCGCCTATATGTATTCGACCTACGAGACCGGCGCCCTGGGCCAGGTCCCCGAGTGCGAGGCCGAGCCGTCGGACAGGAAGAAGGCCATCATCCTGGGCGGCGGTCCCAACCGGATCGGCCAGGGGATCGAGTTCGACTACTGCTGCTGCCACGCGGCGTTCGCCTTTGCCGACATCGGCGTCGAGTCGATCATGGTCAACTGCAACCCCGAGACGGTCTCGACTGACTACGACACCTCGGACCGTCTGTATTTCGAGCCCCTGACCGGCGAGGACGTGCTGGAGCTGATCGACGTCGAGCGCGCGAAGGGCGATCTGATCGGCGTGGTCGTGCAGTTCGGGGGCCAGACCCCGCTGAAGCTGGCGCATGCGCTGCAAGAGGACGGCGTGCCGATCCTGGGCACCAGCGTCGATTCCATCGACCTGGCCGAGGACCGCGAACGCTTCCAGCGGATGTTGAACGACATCGGCCTGATGCAACCGCCGAACGGCCTGGCCCGCAGCGCCGAAGAGGCCGCGCAGAAGGCTGAAGAGGTCGGTTATCCCGTCGTGCTGCGCCCCTCCTACGTGCTGGGTGGCCGGGGCATGATGATCGTCCACGACCGCGAGCAGCTGGACCGCTATGTGCACGAGGCTATGCGCGTGTCGGGCGACGATCCCGTGCTGATCGACCACTATCTGAACCGCGCCACCGAGGTCGACGTCGACGCCCTGTGCGACGACGAGACCGTCTTCGTCGCCGGCGTGCTGGAGCATATCGAAGAAGCCGGCGTCCACTCGGGCGACAGCGCCTGCTCCATGCCGCCCTTCTCGCTGCGACCGGAGATCGTGAACGAGCTGAAGCGCCAGACCGAGGCCATGGCCCGCGCCCTGAAGGTGCGCGGCCTGATGAACGTGCAGTTCGCCATCGAGGAGCCGCACAGCGCCGAGCCGCGCATCTTTGTCCTGGAAGTGAACCCGCGCGCCAGCCGCACGGCGCCCTTCGTGGCCAAGACCATCGGCCAGCCCATCGCCGCCATCGCCGCCAAGGTCATGGCGGGCGTGCCGCTGAAATCGTTCGGCCTGACCGACAGGCCGTATGACCATATCGCGGTCAAGGAGGCGGTCTTCCCGTTCGCGCGGTTCGCCGGCGTGGACACCGTGCTGGGGCCGGAAATGCGGTCGACCGGCGAGGTCATGGGCCTGGACTGGAAGCGGGACGGCGAGGCCGACATGGCCCCCGCCTTCGCCCGCGCCTTCGCCAAGTCACAGATCGGCGGCGGCACCGTCCTGCCGACCGAAGGGACCGCCTTCGTCTCGGTCAAGGACGCCGACAAGCCCTTCATCCTGGAGGCCGTGAAGGCCCTGCTGGCGCAAGGCTTCGCGGTCATCGCCACCGGCGGCACCCACGCCTATCTGAAGGACCAGGGCGTCGAGGTCGGCTTCGTCAAGAAGGTGCTGGAAGGCCGCCCGAACGTCGTGGACGCCATGAAGAACGGCGAGGTCCAGCTGGTCTTCAACACCACCGAAGGCAAGCAGGCGCTGGCCGACAGCTTCTCGATCCGCCGCTCGGCGCTGATGATGAAGATCCCCTATTACACCACCGCCGCCGGGGCGTTGGCGGCGGCGCAGGGCATCGCAGCCATCAAGGCCGGCGAACTGGATGTCCGGCCGATCCAGGGCTACGCCTGACGCTGAAACCGCCGCCGGGGCGACCCGGCGGGCGGTCTATCCGTCGTCGTCTTCCTGAAGGATGTCGCCCTGTTGCATGCCCGCGGGGCAGGCGCTGAGCCAGCGCGACCGCATGGTCATCGTGTGGCCGGTCGGCGCCTGCCCGGGCCGGGCGAAGCCGACCTGCAGGGTGATGACGTGCTGGGTCTGGTCGCCGACGATGGTCGCATCGGCGCTGATCTGCATGCCGTCCCTGGCGCACATTCCCGACACCCTCAGGGCGCCGCCGGATCGGTCGACATTGTGGGTGCATTCCTCGCGCCTGGTGAAGAGCTGCTCGCGCAACTCGTCGGTCAGGCCGGCGCCCAGGCAGACCTTCTGGCCGTCGCCATCCTCGTCCACAACTTCCCACAGGCCGGGCCTGAAGACCGGGACGCCCTGAGCGTCAAAGGTCAGGTTGCTGGCGCGGGGGCTCTGGGCAGGCGGTTGGGCCGCGCTCTTGTCGTGCGCCGAAAGGCCCGCCGACAGGGCCAGAACGGTGGCCAGGGTGATCAGGTAATGCGTCTTCATGGGAGTTTCCGGAGAGCGGTCGCCCGCGAGATGAGCCGACAGCACGTCACCGAACGGGGCCGTTGCAAACCCGAGCGCGACCACTGGGCGACAAAGCCTGGCGCGGGATGACCGGAATTGAGAACGCCGCCGGGGGGACCCGGCGGCGTTCGGCCTCGCGAAGGGGCGAGGCCTGTCGCGCGACAACGGGGGATGTCCCCGCGCGACATTCCTTGAGACGGCCTATTCGCCGTCCTGAACCAGATCGCCGGGCCGCATGCCGGCGGGGCACGGACCGACCCAGCGCGACTTCATGACCATCTTGTGGACCGAGGCGGGCTCGGCGTCGGCGGTGTTGTCGATCGCCATTTCCATGGTCATGAGCTGCTCGGTCTGGCTGCCGACCATGGTGACGTTCATCTTGGTGCTGACGCCCGACTGGGCGCAGACGGCCGAGATTTTCAGGCCGCCGCGCGCGCGGTCGACGGTCTTGGTGCAGCCCGGCTTTTCGCCGAACAGCTGTTCGCGGGTTTCGGCGTCAAGCTCGGGGCCGACGCACATGCGGTTGGATTCGCCCTTTTCGTCGCCTTCCAGATGGGTCGATTCCCACAGACCCGCCTTGAAGATCGGCATGCCGTTGGGGTCGAAGGACAGGTTGCTGGAGGTCGCGGCGGCTTCACCGGCTTCGGCCTTCTCGACGCCGGGTGCGGCGGCCTTGTCGCCACAGGCCGACAGGGCCAGGACCGAGGCGAGAGTGATCAGGAAACGGGTTTTCATAGATGTCGTCCGATGGTTGGAGGCCCGAGGATTGCGGGACGCCATCGAGCGACGACGCGGGGCGTAGATGGCGCCCCGCGTCGCTGCAGTCGGAATCCCCCGGCGCGCCGTTGGAGGGCGACGCGCCATGGATCGTCGTCATGACCGCTAAACGCACGACCAGCCACCGGTCTGCGACCGACATTCGACCAATAACGTCAGGGCGCGACGGAGCGACGGACTGGCAGAGCGAAGCCCGGCGCCCTACTGCGAAGGGGATCGGGTCGAGGGACGGATGACGGTCAATCTGACGATGACGCTGCTGCTGGCCGGGGCCGGACTGCTGGTGGGCAGTTTCCTGGCGCTGGTGTCCGTGCGGCTGCCGCTGGACGAACCGATCGTGCTGGGCCGGTCGCGGTGCCGGGGATGCGGCCGGACTCTGTCGCCGTGGCGGCTGATCCCGCTGCTGGGCTGGCTGAGCCAGCGGGGGCGATGCCGGGACTGCGGCGCGCCCATATCGGTTCGCTATCCGGCGATGGAAGCCGCAGCGGCGGGGATCGGCGCCTGGGCCGCATTGAGCGCGGCCACGCCGGTCGAGGGGGTCATCCTGGCCGTTCTGGGGTGGCAGTTGCTGCTGATCGCCGTGGTGGACGGCGAGCATCAATGGCTGCCCGACGCCCTGACGGCGCCGCTGTTCGTGACCGGGGTTGCGGCGGCGCTGTGGCTGGGCCGGGCCGACTGGAGCGGGGCCCTGATCGACGCCCTGGCGGGCGCGGTGGTCGGCTTTGGCGGGTTGTGGCTGCTGGCGTGGCTGTATCGGCGGGTGCGCGGGCGCGAGGGGCTGGGCGGGGGCGACCCGTTCCTGTTGGCGGCCGGCGGGGCGTGGGTCGGGTGGATCGGGCTGCCCAGCGTGCTGCTGTGGGCGTCGGCGGCGGGGCTTAGTCTGGTCGTGGCGCGACTGGTCCTGCGGCGGCCTGTGGGCCTTCAGGACCGGCTGGCGTTCGGGGTGTTCCTGGCGGCCGGAATCTGGCTGACGCGGCTGTATGGGCCGCTGGGTCTGTGAGCCGATTGCACTGCACGCCGCAAAAAAAGAGTGCAGTGCAGTGCAAGAGTGCAATTCAGCGCGCCGGTTCGATCCGCTGCCCTGGCTCCAGACGCTCAACCAGCCGGGATCATAGCACGCGGCCGAGAGCCGTCATGCCGATCAGCATCGGAACAGCTACCCCTCCTGATTCACAACGAGATTTTTAGCGTCGTCATGATGGCCGGGCGGCCCGGAACTCGCCCTGGACCTGAAGTGTGGCGTCGGCGTTTTCGGCGATGTTCAGGGCGGTTGCGGTGACGCCATGCTGGCTCTCCAGTGTCTGCAGCCAGCCGAACAGACCGGCAGAGGTCGCGCTTTCGATCGAGAAGCCCAGAGCGTCGCCCTCAACCTGAGTCGCGACGACCACGCCCGCCTCCTGCGCCGTCTGGCGCACGATGGCCTCGACATCGCCTAGCGGCAGGGCCGCGCCGGGCGCCGCGCCCTTCAGCCGGGGCAGGCCGTCGTGAACGACCGCCATGCGGGTTCGGGTCGCACCCAGCCGCTCGGCGGCGTCCGCGCGCCACGACAGGGCAGGTGCGACCACGCCGTACCAGGCGGCGAACAGAGCCAGCACCAGGCCCAGCCCGGCCAGCATCCGCCGCTCGCGCGCCGTGCGGCCACGCCAGGTCTCGATCAGGGGTCCGAAGATCGCGCTCATGTCGCCGCTCCCACAATCATGTCGCTGACGATGCGGCCGCCGTCCTCGACCGTGCTCTGGTCGCGCAGGGACAACCCCTGCCCGGCCGCCGCCTGTTTCAGCGCCTCCAGATCCGAGGCGTTGGCGTAGGTGACGGTGATGCGCAGGCCGCCAGGGTCCAGAACCAGGCTGTCCAGCTCGGCGCCATCAACCCGCTCCAGCGCCGCGAACAGCCGCGCGGCCGTGCTGGCTGAACCGCCGGAAGGCGGCGCCTGGGCCAGTCGGCGGGCGACCTCGGCGGCGGGATCGTTGGTAGGCGGCGCGTCCGGCAGGGCCTGACGGACAGCCGCGCGGGCGGCCGCGTCCAGACGACGGGCCTGCATCTCGTCATGCCCCGCCTGGGCCAGGATGACGACCAACGGCGACAGCACGGCCAGCGCGGCCAGCACCGCCGAGCGCCGCCAGCGACCGGGCGCGGCGGGGGCGGCCCGGCGGCGACCAGCCAGATTGACCGCCGGGTTCAGGGCGGCGGCGATCACCGCCCGCTCGACCGCCTCGGCCTCGGTCAGGGGCTCGACCCTGCGCCCCTCGGCCAGAAGCTCGACCAGTTCGGCCTCGGCGCTGACGGCCAGGGCCCGGCCGCGCAGGGCGGTGCGGGCGCCGAAGCCGATGGCGGCCAGCGCCGTGTCGTCCGCCGGTTCGGGCGGGGTCAGGCTGTCGGGCAGGATGACGGCGGGCGCGCCGCCGACGTCCTCGGCCCAGGCGGTCCAGGCGGCGATCAGCGGGCGGGCGGCGACGGCCACCAGCCGGCCCTGCCCCTGGGCCGCAGGCGCGCCCAGGGCGACGGCGACGCGGTCGGGATCGACGGCCAGATCATCGCGCAACGCCCAGGCGGCGGCCGTGGTGAGCTGCGCCTCGCCCTTGCGCGGCAGGTTCAGCCAGCGGATCAGGACATCCGTTCCGGGCACGATCAGGACGGTGCGGACGGGCTCGCCCTCCAGCCGTTCGCCGGGCGCCAGTTGGCCGCGTTGCAGCACATGGCCGTCGTCGCCGACGATCAGCCAGGGCGAGGGCTGGCCCGCCTCGGCCAGCAGCAGGATACGGGTTCGGCTCATTCGTCGGGTGTCCAGCGTTGGGCGACCGTGCGCAGCCGGCCGTCGGAGCGTTGCTCCAGCAGCGCGGTGCGAACGATCCGCGCGCCGCCGAATTCGACGTCGGCGCGGAAGGTGAAATAGAGGGTGCGGACCGTGACCTGGTCCGAGGTCTCGGGCAGGCGATCCAGGGTGCGCAGGGCCGGCTGGGCCCAGAAGGCGTTGATGTCGTTCCAGCCGTCCGCGGGCGTCGCCTCAATCGCGCGCCGGGCGGCGGGCAGGCTGAGCCGCCCCTCGGTCAGCATGACCAGCAGCGGCGCCAGATCGGGCGTCAGGCTGTTGACGTTGACCGGCGACAGGTCGGCGATCGGCAGGGCGCAGACATAGGGACGCAGGCGCGTATAGGCGGCGGCGTCCACCCCGCGCACGGCGCGCAGTTCGCTGACCTCGGCCAGCAAGGTTCCGGCGGTGCGGTAGGCGGGGTTCCGGGCGGCGTACAGGCTGTCCTCGCCGCCGCCCGGGCCGGGCGTGCCGTCCGCGTCGATCCAGTCGGCCAGCGCCTCGGCGATCTGGCGACCCTGCCCGTCCGGCACGCCGACGGCGCGAGCCAGGATGACGAACTGCTCGACCCCCAGGGGGCGGCGCTGGAACACGTCGCCGTGCCCCTCGACCACGCTGTTCAGGTTGAAACAGGTCTGGCCGTCGCGGATCGCGGCCTGGATCGAGCCGCCCTCGATCGGGAAGGCGAAGACGCGGCCGTTCCACTGAGGATCGACCGGCGTGCGCACGGCGTCGGCGTCGTTCAGGCGGGCGATCTGGTGGCGAGCCAGGGCCTCGGCCCCCAGCGCATACCAGCGGGCCTGGGCGCCGCTCTCAACATTAATCGTGCGGCGGATCGAGAAGCGCACGTCGTCCAGAATGGCCACGGCGATCACCGCCACCACCGCCACCAGCAGCAGCACGGTCAGCAGGGCGACGCCCCGGCGGTTGGCGCGCGCGCTCATCGGCCGCTCCCAACCAGGAACAGTTGGGTCATGGGGCCATAACCGTCCAGCGTCAGGTCCAGACGCACGGCGTCGGGCAGCGGGTCGTCCGAGCCGCCAACCCAGTCGGGCCGCTCCTGCCCCTCGTCGATGAAGGCGACGCGGGCGGCCGAGACGCCGCGATACAGGACCTGCGGCGCCTCCCAGCGGGCGCCGTCCAGACGGGCGCGGAAGCGGCGCTCAAGCCGGTTCTCGACGAGGCGGTATTCGACCGTCTGCATCGCGGCGCGGGGCGTGTCGCCGGGGTTGCTCCAGCCCGCCCGGGTCAGGCGCAGCAGGGCGCCGTCCGCCTCCTGCCCCGTGGCCAGGGCGGTGAAGACGCGCACGCCGCGCTCGTCCCGCGTGCGGCGGCCCGACGCCTGGGACAGGTCGGCGGCCAGCAGGGCGCGCAGCCGTTGCAGGTCGGCGGTGCGGTCCGACGCCGCCCGCACCGCCAGCCGATTGTCGCTGGCCACGGCCAGCAGCGCCGCGCCCGCGCCCGCGATCAGGGCGAAGATCAGCAGCGAGATCAGGACCTCGACCAGGGTGAAACCGGCGCGCCCCTTCATGGCGCCGCGCTCCGGAACACGGTCAGCAGGGCGGCGGGGTCGGCGCCGTCCGTGACGCGAATATCGATACGCAGGATCTCGGGATCGTCGGTGGCGACGACGCTGCGCGACCAGCGCCAGTCGCGACCGGCCAGCGCGGTGCGGCCCTCGCCATCCGAAGGGGGCTGGGGGGCGGTGACGGCCTCGACCGCCAGATTCTGGGCCACGACGCCGGCCAGGGTGCGCGTCTCGACCCGGACCTGACTGCGCGTGCTTTCGCCCTGCAGATTCAACAGGGCGACGGCGGCCAGGCTGAAGACGGCCAGGGCCACCAACAGCTCCAGCAGGCTGAACCCGGATCGGTCCACGCGGCGGCTCATGACAGGCGCACCTCGCCCGCCGCGTCCACTGTGACGCGCGCGGCGCCGCGCGGGCGGGCGATGCCGACGCTGACCGGGTCGGCCGATCCGATGACATCGAAGACGATGCGGGCGGGCGCCTGCACCGTCGTGTCGGCGTCCCACTCACTGGACCGGAAGGGGCCCTCGGACAGCGGTTTCCACGCCGCGCCGTCGAAGGCGGCGAAGCGGTAGCCGTCGGCGTCGACCTCGACCGCGACGGGGCGATTGGTCAGCAGCGCCTCTTCGCGCGCGCGGATCAGGCGGGCGGCGAAGCGTTCGGCCTCGACCCCGACCGGCTGGCCGGGCGGCGGGGCGGTCAGCACCACGGCGGCGGCGGCCAGGCCGATGATGGCCACCACCAGCATCAGCTCCACCAGGGTGAAGCCGCCCCTGCGCCGGGGCCGATCAGCCCTGCCAGTTGCCGATGTCGGCGTCATTGCCCTCGCCCCCCTCGCGGCCGTCGGCGCCGAAGGACCAGATGTCGAACTGGCCGCCATGGGCGCTGGGCTGGCGATACTGATAGGGATTGCCCCACGGATCCTGCGGCAGGCGGCGGATGTAGCCGCCCTGGCGATAGCGGTCCGGATTGGCCAGACCGGCGGGCGCGGCGACCAGGGCGTTCAGCCCGGCCTGGCCGTCGGGGAAGGTCAGGTTGTCCAGACGATAGGTCTCGACCGCCTGCTCCAGCACGGCGATGTCGGCCTTGGCCTTGCCGATCATGGCGCGATCCTGGCTGGGCAGGACGTTGATCGCCACCACCGTCGCCAGCAGGCCGATGATGACCACCACGACCATTAATTCGACAAGGGTAAACCCTTGTCGGGATCCGCTACCGCGACGCGCGCGGCGCGTCGCTGCTTGAGCGGGTTTTTGGGCGCTATCGATCGCGGCGCGGCCGCTTGCTGCTTGAGCGCGTTGCGCGACATTTTGGGGCGTCGTCGTCGGGGTCATGGCGGCTCTCTATTTCAACCCATGGCCAGGGTGTTGATCTGAAGGATGGGCAGCAGGATCGACAGGACGATCATCGCCACGACGCCGCCCATGACGACGATGATCGCCGGTTCCAGCAGGCTGAGCATCACGGCGGTGAAGGTCTCGAACTCGCGTTCCAGATATTCGGCGGCGCGCTCCATCATCGGCTCCAGCTTGCCCGAACCCTCGCCCGAGGCGGTCATGTGGACCAGGATCGGCGGGAAGACGTCGGCGCGGCGCATGGCGGCGGACAGGGCCCCGCCCTCGCGCACCGCCTCGGCCATGGCCTCGGTCGCCTGGCGCAGGCGGCGGTTGGGCACGGTGCGGGCGGTGATGGTCAGCCCCTCCAGCACCGGCACGCCCGACGCGATCATGGTGGACAGGGTTCGCGCCATGCGCGCCGCGTGCAGGTCGCGGGTCAGGCGGCCCGTCACCGGCGCCTTCAGCAGCCAGCCGTCGAAGCGCAGGCGCAGGTCCGGATTACGCAGCGCCGCCGCCCCGCCGAATACGCCCAGCACGATCAGCAACACCACCAGCCAGCCCCAGCCGACCATCAGGTCCGACAGGCCGATGACCGCGCGGGTCAGCAGCGGCAGGCTCTGATTCATGCTCTCGAACTGATCCACCACCTTGGGCACCACCAGCACCATCAGGGCGGCGATGACGCCCAGCGCCACGACGGACAGGACGATGGGATAGATGAGGGCGGTCAGCACCTTGCCCTTCACCTGCTGCTCGCGCTCCAGCAGATCGGCGAGGCGCGACAGGATGGGCGACAGGGCGCCCGAGCCTTCGCCCGCCGCGACCATGGCGCGGTACAGCGGCGGGAAGGCCGCGCTCTGACGGCGCATGGCCTCGGACAGGCGATAGCCTTCCAGCACCCCGGCGTGGACGCCGTTCAGCACGCGTTTGACGTTCGGCCGCTCGGCCTGAAGGGCGATGGTGCGCAGCGCCTCTTCCAGCGGGGTGACGGCGACCAGGGTCGCCAGTTGGCGGGTGATCAGGGTCAGCTGCTTGCCGCCCAGCTTCGCCCGGCCGGTCGCCTCGGCCGACGGGGCGGCGCCACCGCGCGAGGGCGCGACCTGCAAGGGCAGCAGGCGGCGGCGCTCCAGCTGGGCGCGGGCGGCGGCCTCGTCGTTCGCCGTGACGGCGCCGGACATGGTGCGGCCCTTCGCGTCGGCGGCGACATAGTCGAACACGGCCATCAGGCGACGGCCTCTGCCGGATCAAGCGCGCGCTCGGATGTTTCCTGGCGGGTCACACGAACCGCCTCCTCGACCGAGGTCAAACCCTGACGGACCAGATCGCGGGCGGACTGGAACAGGGTCGGGCGTTCGGCGAAGGCGATTTCGGCCAGTTCGCTCTCGGTCGCGTCGGCGGCGATCAGGAGGCGGATTCGGTCATTGACGCGTACGACCTCATAGACGCCCATGCGACCGACATAGCCCGACTGGTTGCAGTGGGCGCAGCCGTGGGGCCGCCACACCGTCTCGCCTTCGCTCAGGCCCGCCAGACGGGCGGTGGCGGCGTCGGCGGGTTCGGCCGTTCGGCATTCGGAACACAGGCGCCGCACCAGTCGCTGGGCCACGATCAGCCGCAGGGTCGAGGCCAGCAGGAAGGGCTCGACCCCCATGTCGCGCAGGCGCACCACCGCGCCGGTGGCGTCGTTGGTGTGAACGGTCGACAGCACCAGATGGCCGGTCAGCGAAGCCTGGACGGCGATGGCCGCCGTCTCGACATCGCGGATCTCTCCGACCATGACCACGTCCGGATCCTGGCGCAGGATGGCGCGCAGGCCGGCGGCGAAGGTCATGCCGACCTTGGTGTTGACCTGGGTCTGGCCGACGCCGTCGATGGCGTATTCGACCGGGTCCTCGACCGTCAGGATGTTGCGGGTGGCGTCGTTCAGCAGGGCCAGCCCGGCGTACAGGCTGGTGGTCTTGCCCGAACCGGTGGGGCCGGTGACCAGGATGACGCCGTTGGGTTCGGCCAGCGCCGCGCGGAAATCGACCAGGGCGGCGGGCGTCATGCCCAGCGCCTCGAGCGACAGGCCGGCCTGATCCTTGTCCAGAATGCGCAGCACCACCCGCTCGCCCGCCCGCGACGGCAGGGTCGAGACGCGCACGTCCAGCGTCTTGCCGCCCAGCGTCAGGGGGATGCGACCGTCCTGGGGCACGCGCTTCTCGGCGATGTCGAGGCGCGCCATGACCTTGACCCGCGACACCAGCAGGGGGGTGATGCGGGCGTTCAGGTTCAGCACCTCGCGCAGGACGCCGTCGATGCGCATCCGCACCACCAGCGCCTGTTCATAGGGCTCGATATGGATGTCCGATGCGCCGTTGCGCACCGCCTCGGCGATGACGCCGTTGATCAGGCGGATGATCGGCGCATCGTCGGTGGTGTCCAGCAGGTCGGCGGCCGCGGGCATGTCGTCGATCAGGCTGTCCAGGCCGGACGGCATGTCCAGATCGTCGGACGCGGCCAGACCGTCGCCGCCATAGATGTCGGACAGGCGGCGATCGAACTCGGCCCGGGTCAGGCGCTGGATCGTCAGCGGACGGCCCAGCGCGCGGCGCGCCTCGACCAGCGCCAGAGGGTCCGCGCCGTCACGCAGGCCGACCACGGCCAGATCGTCCTGGGTCAGGTCGAGCAGCACCACCCCGCGCGCGCGGGCGAAGGCATAGGGCAGCGAGGGATTGACCAGGGTGATCATGCGGTCAGGGCTGGCCGGTCTTCGGGGCCAGCGGGGCGCCCGCGACCGGAGCGGCCGCAGCGATCGGCCCCGATGGAGGCGCGTCGAGAGCCGACGGCGCGGCGGGCGGCTGGGTGCGCATGTAATCGCGCAGCATGGCGTCCAGGCTGGGCTCCTCGTCCGGGCGTACGCGCAGTTGCTCGCCGCGCATATAGCCCCAGCGGTCGGCGCTGACCCGCTGGGCGTCGCCCGCCGTGCGCACGATGGTGGGGCGGATGAACACCATCAGATTGGTGCGGCCGCGCTGACGGCTGGTCGAGCGGAACAGGGCGCCGACGCCGGGGATGTCGCCCAGGCCCGGCACCTTGTCGACGGCCAGACGCTCGTTCTGATCCAGCAGGCCGCCGGCCACGGCGATGTCGCCGTCGTCCAGGATCAGCGTCGTCTCCAGTTCGCGCTTGTTCAGCACCAGGTCCGAGGCGTTGGCGGTCAGGACGCCGTTGATGCTCGAGACCTCCTGACGCAGGGCCAGGGTGATGGAGCCGCCGGCGTTGATCTGGGGCTTGATCTTCAGCTTGACGCCGATGTCCTGCCGCTGGGTCGTGCGGAAGGGGTTGGAGTTGCCGTCCAGCAGCGTCTCGCCGGTCGTGATCGGCACTTCCTGACCGACCAGAATGGTGGCCTCTTCGTTGTCCAGCGTCATCAGCGACGGGGTCTGCAGCAGGTTCGAGCCCTGGTCCGTCTTGGCCGCGTTGATGATGAAACCGAACAGGCCGTCGCCGATGCGACCGCCACCGCCGCCGATGAAGCCGTTGGCGCCCAGCAGGCTGTTGACCGCCGCGCGGCGCAGGGTGTCGCGCAGGGGGTCATCCTCGTCCAGATCGTTCGCCGCCGCGCCGCCGACGATGGGCAGCAGCGGCGTGGCGCTGTCGCTGTAGTTGGTCAGGCCGACCGGATTGCCGTCGGCCCCGGCCAGCAGCCACTGGACGCCCAGCTCCTTGACCGCATTGTCGGACAGTTCGACCACGATGGCCTCGATCAGCACCTGCTGGCGGCGGACGTCCAGCTGGCGGATCACCTCGCCCGCCATGCGCTGGGTCTCGGGCGAGGCCGAGATGACCAGGGCGTTGGCGCCCGCGAAACGGGCGATGCTGGCCTTTTGCCCCGGAACCGGGGCGGCCGGCGCCGCGGCCTCGGCGGCCGGAGCCGATCCGGCGGCGGGCGC
>Ga0160473_100363_pt1 | contig 34248 bp, 19 predicted proteins | sample HID1975I_E11MG_FD_108217 | JGI IMG/M metagenome (GOLD analysis project Ga0160473, IMG submission 108217) | Enriched soil microbial communities from UW Madison campus, WI, USA - HID1975I_E11 MG | ecosystem: Environmental > Terrestrial > Soil > Unclassified | place: USA: Madison, Wisconsin... | reverse complement strand
CATGAACAGCAGACCCGGCTTCGCCGCTGCATTGCGCCCTCGCTCACAAACCCTGGCGCTTGAGCAACGCATCCTGTTCGACGGTGCCGCCGCCACGGCCGTCGACCAGCAGCACAGCGACCCGAGCCACGCCGAGGCCAAGGACACGGCACACCCCGCCCCTACCGCCAGCGAGGCGCAAACCACCGCCGCGCCCGCCGCCCAGCCGCGCAACCTGGTGGTGATCGACGCCCGCGTGGAAAACCGCGAGCAACTGGCCGCCAACCTGCCCGCAGGCACAACCGCGCTGGTTGTCGACGCCGGCCAGGATGCCATCGCGGCCATCAGCAATGCCCTGGTGCAACTGGGCAAGGTCGACTCCATCCAGGTGTTCTCCCACGGCGCCGCCGGGCAGTTCACCCTGGGCAACCAGGTGTTCACCCAGCAAACCGTCGAGCAACTGGGCGACCGCCTCAGCAGCTGGCGCAACGAACTCAACGCCGGTGCCGACATCCAGCTGTACGGCTGCGACGTGGGCGCCGGCAGCAGCGGCCAGGCCCTGGTCAACGAACTGGCGCGCTGGACCGGCGCCGACGTTGGCGCGTCCAGCAATGCCACCGGCAGCCAGCTGGCTGGCGGTGACTGGAAACTGGAAGTCAGCAATGGCGACGTGGACAAGTCCATCGCCCTGGCCGCCTCGACCCTGGCCAGTTTCCATGGTCTGTTGGCCGATGCCAGCCCCACCGCCAGCCTGAGCAGCGGCGGCACCGAGGTGCAGTTGGGCGAGCAATTCACCTTCACCGTCAGCTTCACCAACCCCTCTACCCAGGAAGGCTACGCCCCATACATCGACCTGTTCATGCCCGCAACCGGGCGCGACGGCGATGATGGCGCCACGTTCGTTTCCGCCACCTACCTGGGCCAGGCGGTAAACAGCTTCGTCATCACCTTCGACGCCAACGGCAACGCCACTCACCCATTGGCCAAGGACGCCAGCGGCAATGCCCTGGTGATCAACGCCCCCAGCGTCGGCATGAAGCCGGGCGACCAGATGGTGGTGCTGCAACTGCCCTATGCCAGCGTTACCAGCGGCCAGCCCAGCATCGACATCCAGGTCACCGGCCTGCTCAGCAACCTGGCCGACACCGCTTACTCCGACGGCGCGCCCAACCTCACCATCAACGCCCGTGCCGGCTTCGAGTACGGCAACGATTCGCTGAACAACCCGGTGCAGGACCCGAGCGTGGTAGAGGCTTCGCTGCACAGTTTCATCATCACTCCGACCCTGCTCAAGGTCACGCAGACAGTCAATATGCCCGAAGGCGAAACCGTCACCGGCCCCAACTACACGCGCACCCAGACGGTCACCGTCACCCCGGCATCGGGGCAGACCCTGACCAACGTCACCGTGACCCAGACCGTGCCCGACCAGGTGCATGTCAGTGCCATCACACCAGGCCCCGGCGGCACGCTCACGTCGGTCACCCTGCACGATGGCCGGGTGCTCACCGACCCTGCTGCCATCGCCGTTGCGCTGGCCAGCCCGAATGTCTTCGTAGAGAGCTACAGCATCCACTACGACACGCTAAGTGCCGCTAGCGAGACGCAGGTGAGCTTCTACGTGCCCGAGATCGACGCCAACGGCAAACCCGTGCTTGACCCGGCCACCGGCAACTCGGTGACCATCGATTTCGGTACCGCCAGCGTAACCGGCGACTGGAACCCGCTGGACCCGCGCGACCGCCCCACTGACCCCGACGGCTACCCATTCAGTGAGGACGGCAACGGCCAGGGCGTGACCTTCGTGGCCAAGTCCATCACCCTGCTCAAGGAAGTGGACTTGCAGAACGATGTCGGCACCCCTGGGCTGACCCCCGGCGACACCCTGCGCTACACCATGGACGTGGCCATTTCCGACTTCTTCGCTTTTGGCGAGAACATCCTCGAACAAGGCCAGTTTACCGTCACCGACCTGCTCAGCGACGGCCAGACGTTCAGCGCAGCCACTGCGCCAACGTTGCTGATAATGGCCAATGGTGCCTCGCAGAGCATTGCCCTCATCTACACCCAGACCGTGAACGCCGACGGCAGTACCACGCTGGTTTTCGACATTGCCGAGTCCCTCCGCCAAGCGGTCGCCGGCCCGGGCCTGGCCGCGCTGTTCGGAGACCTGTACGACGATACCAACCAGGATGGCGCTACCGGCCTGCGCATCGTCTACGACGCGACGGTCGACACCACCTACACTAGCGACCACCCGCCCCACGACCAGCTCAACGAAGGCGACAGCGTGGGCAACAATGCCACCGTGGCTGCCACCGTGTTGCGCGATGCACTGAACATTGGCAGCACGCAGAGCGACGGTTCCAGCACCACCAGCACCATCCAGACCTCCAGCGTAGATATAGAACTGACCCAGGTGAACAGCGGCACCCCGCCCGCGAATGGCGAGCTGCGCCCGGGCGACGTGGTGACCTTCACCATCACTTACGACCTACTGGTAGCCGACTACGAAAACTTCAAGCTGACCGCCTACTTGCCGCTGCCGCTGCTCAATGCCACCGGCATTACCTGGAGCTTCGGCAATGGCGCAGGACAGTGGACCTTCGGCAGCGGCAACAACATCCTCGATGTGCCGGACAGCGTCACCACCGGCCCTGGCAACTCCATCGTCTTCGACTTCGGCAACTTCGTCTCGGGCGGCCTGAACGGCGGCACTGTTCAAGTGCTATTCACCATGGTGGTGGGCGACCAGCCGTTTGCCGACCAGCGCGAGCTGGACGTGCTGGCACAATCTAGCCAGACCACCACGGTGGATAAAGACGTGCTGGTGTCGTCCGATGTGGCAGTGATCGAATCGGTGGCCGAGCCGGTGCTGGACATCAAGCATGGGGTGGTCAGCAGCAGCAACGGCACGGTCACCGGTACAACTGGCAGTTGGAACGCGCCAGGCACCGGCGGCGTGCCGTTCGGTGGCAGCATCACCAGCCTGGCGGCGGTGGATGGCAACGTCAGCGGCATCGACGGCGCCGACACCCTGCGCCTGGCTACTGCGATCAAGAACACAGGTGGCGGCGGCGCTTTCGACGTCAGCACCAGCGTCACCCTGCCCAACGGCCTGGCGTTTGTCGGCGGCAGCCTGAGTGCCGCCAACCTGCAGATCTTCCGTGGTGATGGCACGCAACTGGTGCTGGGTACCGACTACAGCGTCAGCGGCAACACCATCACGTTCCTCGACGCCAACGGCCAGGCCACCCTGCTGGCCGGCCGCGCCGGCACGGCCAGCGACCTGTCCGGCGCCAACGTGGTGGTGATCACCTACGACGTCACAGTGAGCGACGCCATCCTCGCCTCCAGCACGCTGCAAAGCAGCGCGGCACTGACCAACTACGCCAGCGTCAATGGCGGCCAGGACTTCACCCCCACCGACCTGGTGGAAGTCGCCAACCAGCAAGTGGCCGCGCCGACCATCACCAAGACCTACCAGAACGGCAGCCTCAGCAACGACGACTCCAGCGCCTCCCACACCACCGGAAGCAACCTGGTGATTGGCGAAAGCATGACGTACGACATCGTGGTCAACTTGCCCGAAGGCTTCACCGGCAGCCTGCGCATCAACGACCTGATCCCGCCCGGTCTGCGCCTGGACCCACGCTTCAACGGCAACCTGGGCTTCCAGATCATCACCACCGTGGCCGGCAGCGCCGCGCTTGGCGCCGACTTCAACGGCACCCTGAACGTCAACCCGGTCAACCTGGATGGCAGCGACGGCGCCGACTTGATGCTGGTGTTCAGCAGCGCAGGCGCATCGGCCGACAACATCACCGGCAACAACAGCTTCGTCATCCGCCTGGTGTTGGTGGCCAGCAACGTGCCCGGCAACCAGCAAGGCACCACCCTGAACAACGGCGCGCAACTGGTGTACAGCGACCCCGATGGCGACACGCCCAATGGCAGTGCCCCGGCCGAACGCAGCGTGATCAGTGCCCAGCAGCCGGCGGTAACCATCGTCGAGCCGACGCTCACGGTGACCCAGCAAATCACCTCCACGCCGGTGTTCGGTGGTTACGAAGACGGCGATGTGGTGGACTTTGAAATCGTCATCAGCAACACCTCGGGCGTCAATGCATTCGACATCAGCCTGCTCGACGGCCTGCCGACCGAACTGAGCGGCATCACCCTGACCGGCGTGGTTTACAGTGGCGGTGCCACCAACAACGGCGGTGCCGACTTCATCATTCAGGGCGGCCAGTTGATCAGCGTGACAGGGGCGAACATCGACATCGCCAATGGCGGCAGCATTACCCTTCGCCTGACCGGCACGGTGAATGCCACCGCTGCCGGCGAGGCGGCGTTTCCCAACGCGGTGGATGTGCGCTGGACCAGCCTGGACGGCGCCAACAACACGGTCGACACCACCAACGGCGAGCGCAGCGGCGAAGATGGCATACTCAATGGCGGCACGCTGAACGATTACCGGGTGACCTCGTTGCTGGTATTCCCCGTCAGCAACGGCATCCGCATCAGCCGGGTGGGCGGCGTGGCCGACACAGCGCCGGCCACCAACGGCAGCGGCGCCACCGACACCAGTGGCCTGAGCGAAAACGTAGTGGTCGGCGAAATCGTGCGTTACCGGGTCGCGGTGCTGGTGCCCACCGGCGACAACCCGGACTATCAGATCCGTATCGAACTGGCAGCCGGACTTGAGTTCATCCCGGCCAGCCTCAACGATATCCTGCTCGCGTTTGTGTCCAACACTCCCGCCGGGCTTACCAGCGATGCCACCAACCTGATCAGCAGCGGCATCCTAAGCATGCAGGGCAATCAGTTGAGCGACGTGACCCAAGGCATCCAGCCCGACCTGTCCGGCGCCGTGCCAACCGGGGTGTTCGACATCAACAATGGCCGCCTGGTGATCGTGACCAACGCCGATGGCAGCCAGACGGTGACGTTCAGCCTCGGCAACCTGACCAACACCGAAATCAACGACCCCGACGTCGAAGGCGTGGTGCTGGAGTTCAACGTGCGCGTCACCAACGTGGCCAGCAACCAGGCCGGCGCCAACTTAGGCGTAACAGCCCACGAGCACGTCGGCTTGAATGGCGGCGTGGATCGCGGCGTGAGCGACACGGTGTTCGAGCGTGTAGTTGAGCCGAGCTTCACCAACATGGACAAGACCGTGATCGACGTGGCCGCGGGCAGCGCTACCACCACGGCCACAGTGTCGGTCAGTTTCACTCAGAACGGCGAAGTGCCGGCCTACAACACCCACCTGACAGACCAGTTCCCCAACGGCAGCAACTATCAGGTGCAAAGCATCCTGCTCAACGGCGTGGCCCTGGACCTGGCCAACCTGCCGCCCGGGGTCAGCTTCAGTGATGACACCGGCATTACCCTGGATTTCGGCCGCTTGGCGCCAAATGACAGCGTGCAGGTGATCTACACCGTCGTCCTGCCCAATGTCACCATCGCCGACAACGCCGCCAGTGCCGCCGTGCTCACCTGGACCAGCCTGCCCACCGACTTCGAAACCAGTGGCTGGGGCGGCTCGCTGCCCGCCACCGCCGGGGGCGCTGACGGCGAACGCACCGGTCAGGACGGCGCAACCGGCCTGAACAACTACATCCTCAGCGACGGGGCCGGGATGGGCGTGATTCAGGGCACCCTGTGGGACGACACCCGCAGCGCCACCGATAGCGTCACCCCCGACGGCACAGGCCTGGACGGCATTGCCGTGACCCTGACCTGGGCCGGTGACGACGGCCAGTTCGGCAACGCCGACGACCGTACGTTCACCACGATCACCGCCAATGGCGGCCTGTACCAGTTTGCCCTGCTGCCCTCCGGCAGCTACCTGGTGGCTGTTGCGCAAACCCATCAAGCCGGTACCGAGAACGAATTCCGCGTGCGCATCGATACCGACACCGCCGCTGCCACGGCAGGGCTTGGCACTATCAACCTGAGCCTGGGCGAAGGCAGTACCGGCATCGCCGACGCCGGTTACGTGCACCTCAACGAAGCGCCCATCAATACGGTCGCTGACCAGCACGGCCAGGAAGACACCGTGCTGCACATCGGAGGGCTGGCCACCAGCGACGTGGACGTGAACGCCGGCAACGCCGACGGCGTGATGACCATCACCCTCACCGTGGTGCACGGAGTGATCTGGCAAAGCACCACGCCACCCGCAGCAAACGCCACCCCGCCGACCGGCTCAGGGCGCACCCTGATGCTCACCGGCACACTGGCTGAGTTGAACGTGGCGTTGAGCCAGCTGTACTACAAGGGCGACCAGGACTTCAACACCTTCCGCGACCGGGAAACGTTGACCATGGTTACCAACGACCGAGGCAACTTCGGTGACCACCCCTCAAGCGGCGACGGCATCCCCGGCCAGAACCCGGCCGATGCGCTGAGCGACACCGATGTGCTCAACATCGTGCTCGACCCTGTCAATGATGCGCCCATCGCCCAGAACGACCAGTACGATGCCGTGGAAGCCGGTGGCCGGAACAACGCCGATCCCGGTACCAATCCCACGGGCAATGTGCTGGATAATGACACCGACGTGGACATCCAAACCAACAACGATTTCCTTACCGTCACGCGGATCGCCATCGTCAACAACCCTGGCGGGATCGCCGTGGGCGCTACAGGGGTCACCACAGTTCAGGGCCTGTACGGCACGCTGTTCATCACCGCTACTGGCGGTTTCCAGTATGTCGTCAACAACGACGACCCTGCCGTGCAGGCGTTGCGCACCTCCAGCGACTTCCTCAGCGAAGTGTTTGGGTATGACGTTGTCGACAGCGGTGGTCTGGACAGCAGCGCGCAGTTGCTCATCAATATTCACGGGGCCAACGATACCCCCATCGCCAGCGGCGATGTGGGTATTGCCATCGAGGCCGGCGGCACCAGCAACGCTACGCCCGGGCAAGATGCCATCGGCAATGTGCTGGACAACGACACCGATGTGGATTCGGTGGCACTGGGCGAAACCAAGAACGTCAACGCGGTGCGCTACGACGGTCCCGGGGGCGGAAGGATCATCCCGATCGACAGCGGGGCGACAAACATACTGGCATCGTTCGGTACGCTCACGCTCAGTGCCGACGGCAGTTATCGCTACGTCATCGACAACAGTAACGCGGCAATCCAGGCGCTTTCCCCCGGGGACACGCTGGTCGAACAGTTCACCTACCAGATGGTCGATGCCGGTGGCTTGAGTTCGGTGACCGTACTGCTGATCACCATCCAAGGGGCCAACGACGCGCCCGTGGCCGTGGACGACCGCGGCACCGCCACGGCAGGCGCCAGTGACGGCAGCCCGGCGCCGGTCAACGCAAATGGCAACGTGATCACCGGCAACAATGGCGTGGGCGCCGACACCGATGTCGACCGCGGCGACCAGCCCACCGCCACCCAGCTAAAGGTGGACGGTGTTCGCAGCGGCCTGGAAAGCGCAAGCGGTGCACTCAGCCCGGTGGCCGCCGGTACGCCGGCGTCGATTGCCGGCACCGTCGCCCGGTTGGCCGACAACAGTCTGATAAGCGGCAACTTCGGCCAACTGGTGCTTAATGAAGACGGCACCTACAGCTTCACCGTCAACAGCGCCGACCCGGCCATTCGTGCCTTGGCCGACGGGCAAAGCCTGGAGGTGATCTTCACCTACCAGATCCACGACAGCGGCGGGCTGACCGACCAGGCGCAACTGGTGATCAGTGTAACCGGCGTCAATGACCCACCCGTGGTCAACCCGGTCACGGTTGATGCCGTGGAGGCCGGCGGCTTAAACAATGTCACGCCAGGCCTGGACCCCAGCGGAAGCATCCGCAGCGCCTACAGCGACCCCGATGGCGATACCCTGACGATCACCGGCGTCATCAACCCCAGCGGTACCAGCGGCACGGTGGGCCAGAGCCTGGCCGGCAACTACGGCAGTCTGGTGCTCGATGCCCAGGGCAACTACCGCTACGTGGTGGATAACGGCAACATTGCCGTACAGGCCCTGCGTACCGACGCCGACCGGCTGATCGAGGTGTTTCAGTACAACGTCAGTGATGGCAACGGCAAGACTGTTACGGCCACCTTCACCGTGGTCATCCATGGGCGCAACGATACACCTATCGCAGCCAATGACAGCGCCATCGCCATTGAGGCCGGCGGCACCAATAACGGCACACCTGGCCAGGCCGGCAGCGGCAATACCCTGACTAACGACCAGGATGTGGATGCAGGCGACAGCAAAGCCGTGGACGGCGTCTACCTCGGTACACTGGCAGCAGGCGGCACGTTCGTGCAGGTCACTGCCGGCGCCACGATCATCAACGGCAACTACGGCACCTTGAGCATCGACGCCAACGGCAACTACGTGTACACCATCAACAACAGCCTGGCGGCGGTCCAGGCACTCAAGGCCGGTGAAAGCCTCAGCGAAACCTTCAGCTACCGCATGCACGACACCGCAGGCGCCAGTTCGCAGGCGCAGATCACCATCACCATCGAAGGCCGTTACGATGCGCCGGTTGCGCACGACGACCTGGCGTATGCGGTTGCCACGGATGACGATGGCAATGGGGGCCGCAACCCCACTGGTAATGTGCTGAACAACGACACCGATGTGGATGCCAACGACACCAAGACCGTCACCGCCGTGGGCGTGGGGGCCGAGAGCAGCAACCCCACGCTGAACACGCTGACCGGCACCGCCACGGTCACCACCAACTACGGCACGCTGACGCTGAACGCCAATGGCACTTACCAGTTTGTGGTCAACTCCAACGACCCCGACATCATTGCCCTCGGGCCATTGGGCTTCGTCATCCAGCGCTACACCTACCAAGTCACCGATGCCGGCGGCTTGAGTGACACCGCCACCCTGTTCGTGCTGATACGCGGTGAGAACCAGCCCCCGATTGCTGGCCCGGACCAGGGCCTGGCCGTCGAAGCGGGTGGGCAGGGCAACAACATCCCTGGTAGCAACCCAGCCGGCAACGTCATGGACAACGACACCGACCCGGACAGCATCAACATCCTGGTGCCGGAAACACTGGAAGTGCTGGCCTTTTGGAGCGGCGACGGCCCGCTGCCCAACAGCCCAACCCCGGACGGGCAAACCCTGCGCGGCCAGTATGGCGACCTGACGCTGAACGCCGACGGCACCTGGAGCTATACGCTGGACAACAGCCTGGCCGCAGTGCAGGCGCTGCGCATCAGCGGCCAGACCCTGACCGACAACTTCAGCTACCTGCTGACCGACGTGTGGGGCGGCACCGCCAACGGATTGCTGACCATCACTATCGACGGGCGCAACGACTTCCCCGTCGCCAACGACGACACCGCTGCTGCGGTAGAAGCCGGTGGCGTCAACAACGGTACCGAAGGGGTGGACCCTCGCGGCAACGTGCTGAACAACGATAGCGATGTGGACGGCGTGCAATACGGCGAAACCAAGACCGTTGTGCAGTACACCGGCGAAAATGGCCATACCGCCAGTGCAGGACAACTATTGCAAGGCCTATACGGCACGTTGCTGATCAACGCCGATGGCAGTTACCAGTATGTGGTCGACAACAGCAACCCGACAGTGCAGGCCATGCGCACGGCTGGCGAAGTGCTGCGCGAAGTATTCACCTACCGCATGCGCGACACCGGCGGCATTACCTCAGACGCCAGCTTGACCGTAACCATCCAGGGCGCCAACGACTATCCGGTGGCACGCGACGACAGCAACACCGCCAGCGACCAGGTACCAGCGCCGCACACCAGTGGTAACGTACTGCCTAACGACAGCGACGTGGACGGCGGTGACAGCCTGACCGTAACCGGGATCCGTAGCGGGCAGGAAAACGGTACCGGCACAGCGGGCGTGGTCGGCCAGCCGATTGCCGGCCGCTATGGCACCCTGGTGCTCAATACCGATGGCAGCTACACCTACACCATCGACCTGAGCAACCCTGAGGTGCTGGCCGCGGCCGGCCTTGGCCAGGTGCTGCGGGACTACTTCACCTACACCCTCAGTGACTTGGCCGGCGCGACCGACGATGCGCAGTTGACCATCACCCTGGACATCTCCAGCCCGTACATTCCACCGGGCCCGTACGTTGACCGCGAAAGTCATAGTGGCCAGGGCGGCCTGCCGCTGCCGAGCGTGACGCCGGCTATTTTCGTGGCTCCGGTGGTGGAACGGGTCAACCAGGCATTGAGCCTGTCGGCCTGGGACGCCGACGGCAGCAACGTGCAGTTGTTTGCCACACCTGAGATCGAAAGCCAATCAATCGGCGCCCAACTGGGTCTGGTCGACGGCCAGTTCGTGGCCCAGGCCGTGGCCAACAGCCGCCAGGCCAGTGCTGAAGACAAGAACTGGGTGGACGGCCGCCAGGGGGTCACCAGCCTGACTGCCGACGGCTTGTTGCCCGATCCTTCGGTTTGGGCGCCGCTCCGCCAAGACATGGTGGCTGAACAGCGTGCACAACCTGCCAATGGCTTCCGCGCGCAGCTGCGCGATGCCGCTCAGCGACGCGGCAGCAATGTGCCCTGATGCCAATGCCTCATCACGGATTGAATAAGGACAGCGTATGCCGGTATCGACATTGAGAAGCCTGAGCACCCTCACCACCCTTGGCCTACTGCTCGGAGCCTGCTCGGCCTTCCAGCCCAAACCCTACACCGAAGACCAGATGCGCCAGCGGGTGATCGAGGACCAGGCGCGCATGTATAAGGAGCAGGAGCCGGTCAACGGACCGATCACTTTCTACGAAGCTTCGGCACGGGCGCTCAAGTACAACCTCGATTACCGCCTGAAGCTGCTGGAGAGCGCGCTGGCCTCGGACCTGCGCGATGTGTCCAGCCACGAAATGCTGCCACGGCTGGTGGCCTCTGCCGGCTACGCCGGGCGCAACAACGATTCGGGCGGCACCTCCATCGGCATCGAGGACCGCCAGGTGAGCTTGCGCCCGTCCACCTCCGAGGAGCGCTACCGTACCTTGTACAGCTTGGGCTTATCGTGGAGCCTGCTGGACTTTGGTGTGGCCTATTTCCGAACCCAGCAGAAGAACGACCAGATGTTGATGGCCGAGGAGCGTCGCGAGAAGGTGGCGCAGAACGTGCTGCAGGACGTGCGCAACGCCTACTGGCGCGCCCTAGGTGCCCAGCGGCTGTTGCCGGAAGTGGACGGGCTGCTGATGCGCACTCACCGTGCGTTGACCGCTGCCCGGGAGGCAGAAGGTCGGGGCCTGCTGCCGCGCCAGGACATTTTGGCCTACCAGCGAGCCCTGCTCGACTCGGTGTATATGCTCACCGTGCGCCGCCAGGACTTGGAGTTTGCCCGAGCCGAGCTGTCCGCGCTGATGTCGCTGCCACCGAACACCCGCATGGTTCTGGCTGACAGCAGCGAGCAACCTTTGCCGCTGGTCAACGGCAATCTTGAAAAGCTCGAGCGCCTATCGCTGGAGCACCGCCCGGAAATCATGGAAGAGTGGTACCGCAAGCGCGTGAACATGAACGACCTGAAAATCGCCAAGGCCCAGCTGTGGCCAAATGTAAGCTTCAATTATGGCTACGAGTACGACTCCAACAAGTACTTATACAACAGCGACTGGAACCAGACTGGCATCAACGTTTCGATGAACCTGCTGCGCCTGCTCCAATACCCGGACATTACAGCCGCTCAAGAGAGCCAGGCCAAGACCGATGACATGCGTCGCACAGCGTTGTCAATGGCCATCCTGACCCAGGTGCGCGTGGGCCTGCTGCGTTATCAGCTGGCCCGCCAGGAAGTGGATTTTGCCGATGAAAGCCTGCGGGTGGACCAAAGCCTGCTTGACTATGCCCAGTCATCACGCAGCGCCGCTTTGGGCAGCGAGCTGGAATTGATACGGGCAGAAGGACGCTTGTTACTGTCGCGCTACCAGCGCGAGGCCGCTTACTCGGATGCCCAAGCAGCTTGGGGCCGGCTTTATAACTCGATAGGGTTTTCAGTAATGCCCAAGGAAATAGAGCGGCATGATGTGAAAAGTTTGGCACGGGATATCCAACGTACTATGGAACAGCAAACCGGTTCATACCTGGCGCTTGAAAGAAAGACCGGTATAACACCTCAGCAGGCGATCAGATGAAGTAAGCCTTCTGACAACAAAACTTACAGGGGCGTGCTCGCTGGCCCCTACTAAAGGGACCACCATTCACAGGTATAGAAAGGCTTACCAACGGTCGGTGTGCTCAGCTATATTGGATCTGATAAGCACCAGGTTAACCGCACCTATTGCAGCGTTTCGCGAGATGAAACTGGCAGAGCCAGTACAGATACCCTCCTCCCAGCTGTTGGTGCTGGCGGAGTTGGCCTACAGCACCCGCGCCATAGCTGAGGATTTCATTACTGCAGGCACCACCTGCCAATACCATGCGCAGCTACTAGAGCGCCATCACTTACGGCTTAGCTTAGCTTGACTCCGGTTACGCTATAGTCGTGCGTTCTACGAGGACGCACTGTTGGCGGCTAGAATCAAGCACAAATGGCCGGAACAAACCCAGGGATACGTCTGAAGCAAGCGTCCGCTGCACGATGCCAAGGCGCATCAGGGTATTGCGATGCGCAAACCTTGGCGGCATGCGAGATGCCACGAACGATGCTCGCCCCATACCGGAACGCGGATGTCGAAAGTTTCAACCCCCCATACTAATCTCACTCGATCCAAAGTCGGGGTCTTGCGTTTTTTCCGGCATAGTCACGATCTGCTCGACCTGCACTTCCAAGCATCAGATAGGCAAGATGTCGCTCTGTTTGGCCAGCTTGAGGGCAGCTTGTATGTGATGATTCACAGCGCACTGGTCGATCTCGTCCTCCTCATCGGATGGCAGCGGCATCAGAAAATCCAACCAGTCATCATCTACGATAGGTAACGAGCGCAGCCATGACAGCATGTCACCCAGTACTTCGTGGATAATACGCTGCGCGGGACAGAGGGAGTCAGCGTCCAGCAGGTCAAGCTGGGGCAGCGAAACGCAGCATAATGTACCTAGGCTACGAGTCATCTGGCGCAGGCTACTGATAACGGCCCCCGCCCCATGGGCATAGCGATAGTGAGTTTCTAAGTGGTCCATTCTCCAGAGGAACTCTCCCCTTTCCAGCAACCTATCGGAAACCAAAATCAGAGAACTACGCTGGGCGACCCCATAGATTTGCTTCTCTCTGCGCTGGTAATCGAGTTCGGCGCGTAATTTAGGCCACATGCTCAAAATGCCCACCCGCAACAAGTCCAACTGTTCCGCATGAAGCTTGCGACGTTCGTTCATCCGCTCAACAGGGAGCCTTTCTTTGTCTGCTTTAACAGCGGCGCGACGGAGTCCTCCTTCAGATGATTGACGCATCTTGACGATCTCTGAAGCTAAAAGCTCTCCGCTGACATATTCCTGGTTATGCAGATCCTGATTATCCACCAGGTACTGCATCAGCCGCGTCCAGCAGCTCAAATCAAACCATTCCGTTCCGCCGTCGGCAGGTCCACCTGTGGCTATGACGTAATCGACCTGCAGACGCGCATGGCGAAAAGTCCGGTGAAGGATGTTTTCAAGAGCATAGGCCTCCGCTTCAGTGGTGACCTTCAGCCCTACAGAGGTCGAAAAATCAATAGAGTCCCAACTAAAGTTTCGAGCTCTATACAGAATGTTATTTGCCTTGCCAATTTTAAATCGAGCATGACTTTTATCCCTTAGAAGATAGACGTGCGACGACATGAGCCTTCCGTAGACCAGTTGATAGTTTGTTCTCATGCGTACCGAACATATGCCCCAACGAACCCAAAATTCAAGGTCGTTCCTGCTAGCGCAGCCTCCGAGAAACCGCACAACGCCGACGCACGATTACCAAGCAGCGGCAGAATGCCTGCGGCGTAAAACTGCGCAGCGAGGGTGGATACTCGAAGGCTGAGGGTATCAGAACAGGCAAAATGCCTCCATCTCATCTAGCGCTGGGATGCCAAGTGGCTCTATGCTTGGCGCCCGGTGGACATCAAAGACGAAATGGGGATTCCTGAGCGGGATCCTGGCAGGAGCAGCTATGGAAGAAATTCGTTTTTATCGAGCCAATGAAAAGCCATATGGCGCTCTTAGCAATCTGTATAAGCGGGAGGTCATTTTCGAAGGCATCGTCTATCCGACGTCCGAACATGCTTATCAAGCCGGCAAGCCTCGCAAGGACGCAGTCCGAGAATGGATCTTGAGCGCGCCGTCACCAGCGCTCGTGGCCATGGCCGCGCACGGGCTCTACTGGTGGGATATCCGTCCGGGTTGGTCGAAAGTCAAATTTGATCGAATGCGCGCCATCCTGCTGGCCAAATTCTCCCAACATGAAGATCTCAAGGCGCTATTGTTATCAACGGGCGACACGCGCCTGGTGGAGTCGGCAACAGTTGACAACGAAGTAAACCGAACGTGGGGCGAGGTGAACGGCAAAGGGAAGAACATGCTGGGCGTCTTATTGATGGAGGTCCGCAGTGAGCTCCGTGCGATCACCAATAAAGGCGAAATGTCAGCCGTCTCTCCGAGAGAGGAAGCGCTGCTTGATCAGTGACTACACCGGCGAATGGCAGCACGCCGGCAAGCTACTAAACACGCCCCGGTCATAGAAGTACGCCTTCTGCCTACTGAGCAAATCTAGGTTATCGGCTTCAACTGCTCGGCCCGCCCCCGCTCGCTCGACGCACAGGCTATTTGCCAAGTCGAGAATTGCCGGAACTTCCAATGCCTGGAGCAACCCCCGCGCGCCTTGGGTTAGGCAGTTTAGCGATGACAACGCCTGACCGAAACTCAAGGCGCTGGAGAGATCGCCAAGCTGGAAAGAGTTCATGTCTCGAGGCAAGCGCTGCAGCAGCGAGAAAAGCAAACCGGCCGTGCACCAGTCTCCGGCTCCGGCGGTGTCCTGTACATGCGGGACGGCAAACGCTTCGAGGTGTCGCCAGGATCGATTCGAGCACCCCGCACGGAACCGAAGCCCCTTTTCCCCCAATGTTTGTATCTCTAACATAACGCTATCCGGTATTCGTGAAGACAAGGAGTGGAATCGCTCTTCCGCGTACTTGACGATGTGCGAGTACCGCAAAATGTCTGAAAAGAGCTGGGGGTCAGCGCCTTCATTTGACGGTTCGAAGACTACAAGAGCGCCTGACGTGGAATAGGAGCGAGCCAATTCGTATCCTTCATGTGTTGGCCTGTCCAGGTAAAACACATCAGTGCTCGCTTGCTCAGCAAGCGCCTTGTGCACCAGGTCACTACCGCAGTCGACTACAGGACGATGCTTTTCCCCGCAGCTTGGGCACACGAAGCTGAAACGATGCGTGCTGCGCTCACTCTCGCTAGAGTCGAGCTGGTGCTGATAAATGACATTGGTGCGGCGTTCTGGTGACAGGTCGACGAATCGTAGATCCGCACCGATCTCCTCCAGCTCATGACAGAGCTGCAGCCCCATGCGGTCTCGACCCAATCGAGTAACGGGTGTTGCCGTCCAGCCAAGCGCGCCCAGGATCGAGAGGACATTCCCCGAGGAACCGCCCAGCGCAGAAGCCAATCGCCTCGAATCCGTATCAAGGATCACATCCAGCGCAAATAGCCCTGTTCCGACAATGCGATGCCGCCGCATACACCCTCCTCCGACCTGCGGAGATATTCATTCATTGCGCAACCATGCATGCCACATGTGATCTGGCATGCGGTTTGAGACTGCTGGCAACGTTTCAGCGTCACATCGATACCCCATCGTTTCTGAATACACGACTGGCAAATCTAGGTCGATGGCCGCGAACAGCATGCCTAAACTCCCCATCTTGCTACCGCTTGGAGAGAGGATGGTCCGCGGCGGTGTGTCTTTGAAGCCGCAGAGGGCTCCAAGCCGCCCCCGGTGGATACGCCTGATCGTCTCGAAGACGTCAGTCGGATCTGATTCATGAGCGTAAATGATATCGAGCAGATTCACATCCCAATCCGACAGAATCAGCTCACGAAACTCGCGGAGCAACCGGTCGCCTTGCCTCGGGTCCACCGCGGGGAACGGTAAGATCGGCGCCACCTCGTCGGGCTGCTCACGCCGAAAAATACGCTCCAGCGAGTCATGATTATTTTCGGACAACTGCGGAATCCACAGTTTGATGGCCTTAGTCACTTCATCCGTCCCCATATCAGCCTGAAAGCCGTGCATGTACTGGGGGGAATCTGTATGCATGGCTATCGCTTTCAACGGGTGCGTCATCCGCTCCGCGATAACCACGTGGGCCTGCAACTTGCTTTCATACGCTTGCCGGACCATCGGGAAGCAGACGCCTCGCGACATGGTGGTGGCGTCAACGATGACGTCGGTATAGTTCTTCCCTAGCCATCGGCTAAACACCGCTGCTGCGCTTCTGCCAGCGATGCTCGCGGTATCGTCTGCAATAATCTGAACGGTCTCAAAGCTGAGCGTATGCTCTTCCAGCAAATGCTCCAGTTCCGTACGGTTTCGAAGTGCCGATTCCTCTAGAATGGCAGACACTTCTGGACGCTCTTCAATGAGAAAAAGAAAATCGAATCCAGGGCGGTCGGCCAACAGACGTGGAAAGTACAAGCATGCATCGTTGAACCCAAGGGTACCAACAAAAAGGGACCTTCTGCTCGGAGTGAAGTAACCTTGGAAAAAGGCTTCGCACTCAGCACGGTCTTTATGAGTAATAAGCTGCAAAGGGGGCTCACTCCTTCAGCAGGGACTGAAGCCCTGTTAACGTGTCTTCGATGAACCCGCCACGACGCAGCGTCAGGCCATAGGCGATACTCGGAATGGCACCCAGCTCAAGCAGACACCAGACTCGCCCCTTGCACCGGTACTGCGGGATGAAAACTAGAGCCTTGTAAGCAAACGCGAAGTGCAAGACTCGAGTCAATCGCTCCGATCGCGCAAGCACTTGATCCATCTCTTCTTGCGGGATACCAATGGCATTGGCACCTTGGTCAAGGGGCGCATTGGGCAATAACGTCCGCTGCTTACAACGCTTTGCCATCCCTGAGACCAGATCCCTCACTTGCGTGTGATAAGGGAAATCCCACTCCTCCATTATTCGGACAGCCAATTTCCTCAAGGCATCGTGCTGAAGCCGGGGGGGCAGTTCGAAGCTTTTACCACGTACAACGCGCGCAATCAGTTCGTCGATCAGGACACCAGACAACCGAATGAACTGCTCAATGTTATTGTTGCTCGCCTCTGCCAGCTTATCCATACCAAAATAAAATGGACGATCAAACTCATGCATGAGCTGAAGGCGCACACCCTCTAACAAACTGGATGATACCTCGCGATCGCCCGTAATCGGCTCCTCAATTGGATCTTCGCTCAACAGCTCGAGCTGAGGGGTTCGATTCCATTCACGGTGCAGCAGCACATGCATCGCACCTGCCGCTTCGTCAGCAGGCACCCGATTAGGAATGCGTGCGCGCAAAGAGTGAATGACGCCAGCTGAAAGATTAGAGCTCTGAGCAAACACCTCAACCTTGGTTTGCAGCACTTTCAGTTGCGCGGCGGTGAGGGCCACCTGCATATGATCTAATGCTGAATTCAGCGTTCTGGGTGAACCTCGCGAGAGCTGGGAGACGCCCACCAGGTATCGAGCGCTGATGTCGCGCGCTACCGCAAGGAAGCGTTTGGTGTTTCGATGCGTCGGCTGCATCAATTTAAGAATATAATCACGCCCCTGGGTCGTCCCGTGCCGTTGATGCTCTTCTTGCTGAACATCCTTGACCATTGCGTCGCGGTAATCTTCCGGAGAAACCACATCTGGACGACACATTACCCAACGGCCGACGCGAATATTTCGGCTTTTCAACCAATCACGCAGTTGTGCAAATTGCACGGGATGCAGTTCATGTGCATCATCCACAATGGCCATAGGACGTAAGCTGATCACATCACGCGTGCTTCCTTGCATCCAACCCGGCACCTCGATACGCTCGATGTACTCAAATACGTCGTACCTTGAATTGATTACCTCTGCCAAGTCGCGTTCACTCGGCGCGACCAATGCCGTTATGACTTTAAAGACTGCCAATTCCACGCGTCGAGCCTGTTCCCGGAACGCTACGGGCGAAGCAGCTTGCAGTACATCTCGAGCGGACTCGGAGTCATCGCGAGTAACGATTTTTATTTGATCCAAGCGGATGGACTCGATGCTCTCCAGCTGTCGAAACCAGCCCAATACAGCTTTTGACTGGACGTAAGCGCGCAGCAGAGCCGCTCTTAGCTCCTCTGTATAAGGCAAGTCCCAGATACTACGGAAATTCGTGGTCATCGGTAAACGGTAGACCAGAAGGGATGGCGTACCATCAGATAAGATTCGTAGCTCTGCGAGCGCTTTGGCCAACTCCTTATTAATGCCTGCAGGATCACGTGCGAGGGTGGCAAGCGTGTCAAATTCGATAACACGCGCAATCGTCGTCTTACCGCACCCCGGGGTACCCACGACAATACTAAGCTTCTCCAATAAGTTCCCGCCGTCTGGTGTGAAGAACTCCAGGATCGGCGCTGGACTCACTAGAGGCAGTAGAGTGTTAGGATCTGCGACATACTCTGTAGCACGCTTCTTAAATGGATTATCCATGGCTAGAGTGGCGCTTCCGTCTGGCAAACAGTGGTTTCATGGCATGCCGCCCCGGACTAGGCCTGCCTTGAGAGTCGGCCCAGAGTAGCGAGATGGAGTTGTTAGGCGTGTTGTGCTCGAGGATTAGCGGCAAGCCGCAGCCACTATAGCCGAACCATGCGTTTTTACCGAGGTGGTCATCTTCAATGGCGGGATCATAACAGTCTTTTATTAATTCAATCAGTTCGCAGGGAAGACTGTCGTCCCCGAGAACGATGTCGCCGGGTAAAACATACGAAAAAGTCGCCTCAACCCTTAATTCAGGATGGTCAACGCGAAACTGCTCCAGACGCTCTGCGATCGTCTTAGCCGCTTGTTCGGACGCCAAGTGATGATGTGCGTAGAGTTTACAGTCAGGCAACAGCGCCGTTCCGACTCTATGTGAATTAGCACTGTAGAACTTCTTAATTTTGCCCTTCCATGAACCGTCCTTCTCCTGACGGAGCAATGAGGCACCGGACCCTGCAAAGTCATCAATCAAGCATGCCGCTTCAAAAAGAGGCAACTCGCCAGGGTATTCATTCGCCAGGAGCCATTCCTTCAACTCCTTGACCAAATCCTGCCACTTGTGCTCCGACATTTCACTAAAGGGAACTACTTGCTCGTTATTGACAACCCCCTCATTATAACGCCGAAAAACATCAATCCGGGCGCCGTCACTCAACCCGACAAAGAGAGTGCGACGACGCAAGAGTTTCAGGCGACGTACTGCCGCTTGGTCAGTCCAGGTTTCATAGAGTTGCAAGTCCAGCTCTGCCGCCACCTGCTTCCGCATCAGTCGATCTAATGTGGGCATCAACAGGCTCACGAGGTGATGCATCTCTCGCTGCGTAATAAAGATGAGGCGCTGTTTGATAAAGGCGAATGCAGTCCGACGCTGATCAACGGAGGCGAATTGACTCAGCCAATTCAGCAAAGACACATGAAAACGAGAGGCTGGCTGAAAGCCCTGATACCCATCGTACTTGTGGGCGATCATCAGTTGCAGGTCAGCAAATTCTTCCGCCGCCTCGCTATCTGACCACTGTAATTGATCAGCCAGCAGTTTAAGTGCGATAGTGCTTTTCAATTTCTTCCGTCCTTGGCAAACCGAAACGTAGCATGTGGCCTTGTGCGCTCTTCTGTAAATTCTTTAGGTAATACCGGGTAGCCACCGCTTGACTACAGCCGCTCGGCGCAATGTTCCAGCATGCAATCAGCGATGCCGACACCCGCTCGGAGCTGAGGCTACAACCTTCACTGAGCAATTCGTAATCGTTCCCTTCTTCATCACCACTGTCACCGAGACGTAGCGCCTCCGTGAGCGGGTCGAAGCCCATTTTTTGCGCGACCGCTTTCACAACATTTTTCTTGCTAGTTGCCGCATCCAGAACATCGATAGAATGGCCCGAACAGTAAACCCGCCAATCCTGTAAACCTTGCTGGTTAAGGTGCGTTCGAAGGGCCAGGCGTAACTTTCTTGACTCCTCGGGGCTTGACACCTTGATGGTGAGCTGACCGCCCCGTACTATTTTTTCAACGTCGGACACGCGGGAATAATAGGCCGTGGTGCCGAGCCATCTCAGCAATTCATTGAAATCTCGATTGCCCTCCGGTCGCTGAAAGGTGTCAGCCAGCGACTGAATCAATGAACCGCCGTAATAGCCTACCCAAATGTTTTGGTGATACTCAGGCGCAAATGCCTTGCGTAGGCTGTCCTGCAGCGAGTCTCCGCGACCGGAGGCCACGGCTAACACCACGCCCTCGTCCATAAGCCGTGTCAATTCGACTGCCGTTTTCGAACACATTCCCTGGTAGCGGTCTTCCGCATTGCACAAAGTGCCATCGAAATCACTGATGATCACTTTGAATTCTGCCGCTTGCATCTTGGCCGCATACGCTTCAGCCGCGACAGTGGCAGCACTGAGTTCCTGATCGGTCACCTTACGATGGTCGAATTTCCGCAGCGCCGCCAGACGGTGACGGTCGCATGGCACTGACGGTCCGGCATGGAATTGACTGCTGTCGAGTCTGTAGATAGCTCTTCCAAACTCCGGGACGGTCGGTTGCCCAGGGTCGCGCTGCATCACCGACGCGATGGCTTCCGTCAGTAGCGTCGCCATCACCAGCCCGGCGACCACCAATTCATCAGGTTCCTCTCCTGGCACCTCTAACTCAAAAACTTGAACTGAAGGTGGAAACAGCTTGAGCGTAGCCTGGGCCAGCGGCTGAGACTCAGCACTGCGAGCCGCAATCACAGCAATCCGCTCATCTGTCGAGGCCAGCTGGAGGTGGCGGCCGTGGGCAAATTGTCGATAATCAGCTACTTCTACTCTTGCCATCGCTGATTCGGACAGCTTGGACTCCAAATCGATTGCGAAGGATTTGGTCATCGGGTCATGCAATACGATTAGATTACAGCCCGTCATACCTTCAAGTCTTGAGTCGTGACGGAATTGATCGCGCAGACCCCGCAACGCTGCGTCCTCGAAAAGCGCCTCGAGAAACGCTTTGCCACGGGCCTCGGGGAAGAATGCGCGATGCAACAGCACGACAGTGGCTATGAGCGTATTGGTTGCTAAGTAACCGTCCTTTCCCCACGGCATATCGTAGGCAAAGATCCGCGTGGCACCGGACTCACTGGCCCGATTGGTCAATGGATTGTCAGAGGTCAACGTCAGCGCTGCACACGCCATATCCGACTGCATGGCGTAGGACGCTGCGGCCAAGATGTCAGGGTTACGTCCTTCGGCGGTCAGCAGCATCACCTTGGAGCGAGGGGTGAACCTGGCTTTGGCCGAGAGTTCCATCGGAGTGAGAGAGCGAGAGGGCGAACCATGTGCGATTTCCCTCAGCTCGGCGGCAGCGTAGGCCGCCGAGTAGGAGCCCCCTGATCCGACGAAGCAGGCATACTCTCCAACCCAACGGCTGAGATAGTGCTGCAATGAGTCAACAGACTGCTCAAAGCACCACTTCACCGTCGAAGAAAGGCCGTCCAGCTCGTCGGCGTATGGCTTCCCCAATGTGCGCTCCTTTTTATATTGCCCGCGAGTTGTTAGATACTCGATGCATCGTAGTGGCACCCTGCCTTTACTCGTAGAGGTTAATTCAATCAAGCGCAACCTCCAACACCCTTTACCAGATACAGGACGCCCCTGCTTCCAGTCTAAGCGAGGCAAATGCAGCAGGGGAAAGTTTGCAGCTTGGTCGGATGTATCGAGGAACGGCCAGTGAAGGGGTTGAGGGGCTCACCGCCGCCATGCACCGAACGGATAATCGGCCTCGATATAGCGCGCCGCCGATTGAACATCGCGCCAGCCCACGTATTCCATCAGCGCTTTGCTGCTCCAGTGACTGCGACTGGCCCAAGTGGCAAAACCGCGACGTAACGAATGCGCGGAGTACTGCTGGCCAGCGCCCGTGCTGCGTCTAAAGATGCTGCGCAAGAGCCGCGAGAGGCTATTGGGGTTGAGTGCCGCCTCGCCCAGGTTGCCCCAGCGATCAATGCCGCGAAACACTGGGCCGTGGGTCAACCCGCTCAGCCCAACCCAGTATTGGTAGGCCTGGACTGGGCACAAGCGCTTCAGCGCCGGCACGGTCAGGGACCGTCCACGATTGGCTCGATCACTTTTGCTGCTTGGCAGAAACAGCTCTAAGCCCTCGTCAGGCTTGAGCCGGATGTACTCGACCCGCAGTTGACAAAGCTCATCGCCGCGAAAGGCGCGCCAAAAACCCAGCAACAACAAGGCCCGGTCCCGCGCGGCGCGTAGCTGCACGCCCGCCTCGGAGCTAAGCAGCGCTTGTTCGAGGCTGCTTATGCACGCCTCAAGATCCTGTACCACCAGCGCTTCGGCCTGCCGCACCGGTTGCGGGTGCTCTGCCTGAATGCCCCGCAGGACATCCCGCACTCGCGCGGACTTGGTCGGATCAGCAAACCCGTGCGCCCGGTGCCACTGGGCCAATGCCGCCAGGTGCACGCGCAAACTACTGCTGCTCAATTGCGCCGCGCAATCCGCCAGGTAACGCACCACGCTTTCACTGGAGGCTGGCAGCAAACCGCCCCAGTCGTTTTCGAAATGCTCGATGGCCTGGGCGTAGCGGCGCCCAGTACTGGCGCGGCGTGCTGATTGCAGGTAACGCTCGACCGAATCGCTCATCGCACCTCCGGCGTAACGCGAAAATGACGCAATACTGCTGAAACCTCCTCTGACGTTCGAGAATCTGGGCTTCTCACACCTCAGTATTCTGCCCGCTGAGCGCTCAGGACGGCTCGCTGTACACCTGTAATTTCGTACCGCTCTATCAGTACGAAATAATCAGCCGTAACACCGCGGGGACGGCTGTAACACGCCATCGGCGGCGGCCTTCACCGAACGCGGACCGACACTCGGGGCGCTCCGGTCTGCGTGCGTTGGGCACAGTGCGAGGAGCGCATCCACGTCTCAGTGTAGTCAAACGTCGCGGCAGTCCCCCGGACAATGCCACCCGCAACACCTGTCCCCGCGCGACCGATGGCCGATTGCGCACGCCGCCGACTTCTACGCTTAAAGGAACGCTGGCAAACGAGACAGCCCCATGAAAATCCTGGGACGCGTGGAACAGCACGCCGTGACCGATGTGCGCTGTGATATCTGCGATGAATCCACTCGGCTGGCGAACGGCAACCTGCAGTACGGGACGCTGGAGGCGCAGTGGGGTTATGGTGCGGCGCACGACGGCAAGCGCTATGAAGTGCACCTGTGCGAGCGCTGCTTCTTTACCACCCTCGCCCACCTCAAACAGGAGCGACGGACCGTGCACCTGTTCGACAGCGACCCCACCCCCAGTGAACAAGATCTTGGCCCGGTCAGCCGGAACGATTGGTTCCGCGACGGTGGCTGAGAGGTGCCCCCAAGACTCGGCAGACCACCCGCTTTGTGGGTGGGTATCACCGGCGAACCCCGCTGACTTGATCTGGCCCTAGCAAGGGAGGCTAACTGTCGATGGATGTGCTCGCAGACGCCGCCACCGCTTTGCGACAGGCGCGCCACGTCGTGGTGCTCAGCGGCGCGGGAATCTCGGCCGAAAGCGGGATACCGACGTTTCGTGATCAGCTGACGGGGTTGTGGGCGCGCCATGATCCACAGCGACTGGAAACGGCGAAGGCCTTTCGCGAGAACCCGGCGCTGGTGTGGGGTTGGTACCTGTGGCGACGCCAACAGGTGCTGCAGGCCCAGCCGAACGCGGCGCACCGCGCCATCGCCCGTCTGGCCGGCAGCGGACGACAAGTCATGGTGATTACCCAGAACATCGACGACCTGCATGAGCGCGCTGGCAGCCAGGACGTCGTCCACCTGCATGGCAGTCTGATGACCCCAAAGTGTTTCGCCTGCCATCGCGCCGCCGCCCTCAGCAGCGTTGAGCAGTGCGTCTCTGAGGAAGGCGAACTAATCGAGCCACCGCGCTGCGCCCGCTGTAACGGCCGACTGCGTCCAGGGGTGGTGTGGTTCGGCGAAGACCTGCCGGCGGGAGCCTGGAAAGCCGCCGCACAGGCGGCACGCCATTGTGACGTGCTGCTGTCGATTGGCACCTCCGGCGTGGTCATGCCAGCCGCCAGCCTGCCCGACCTCGCCCTGGCGGCAGGCGCCGTGGTCATCCACATCAACCCGATCGACGTCAGCATGGACAAGCCCAAAGAACTGATGCTGATTGGCAATGCTGGACAGGTCTTGCCCACCCTGCTCGAACGGGTACTCGCTAATTAGGGAACGGCACTCAGAGAGCGTCTTCTCAAGGCGCCACCCAGCCAACACGCGACCGTGAATAAAGCAGCGCATCTGGTTTGCACCATACTGTGTAGGAACCACCCTGTCGGATCAACGCCATGGCCCGTAGCGGAATCAACAAAGCGCTGGTGCAGGCTGCGCGAGATGCCCTCCTCGCCCGGGGTGAGACGCCGAGCATTGACGCAGTGCGGGTCGAATTGGGCGACACGGGTTCAAAAACCACCATCAACCGCTATCTGCGCGAACTCGCGAGTGAAGAGCCGCGACCGCCTGCGGTGACTTTGAATGAGGAAGTCCAGGCCTATATCGAAGGTCTGGTTCAGCGTCTGGCGGCAGATGCACAAACAGCGGTCAGCGCCGACCGGGCACGCCTCGAGCGGCAAAAGCTGGCTTACGAGCAGCAACGTCAGGTCGACAGCGCCCGCCATGATGAGTTGAAAAAAAACCATCAATTGCTTCTAGAGGAACGCGTGGAAGCTCGCAAGCAAGAGCGCAGCCTTGCCACGCGCATCGAACAGCTGGAGGGTGACCGGCAGCGACTGCTTGCCACTGAATCCCATCTCCAGCAAGCCGTGCGCGATCGCGACGAACAGCTTCGGTCGCTGGAGGAAAAGTATCAACAGGCGCGAGAGTCGTTGATGCACTTCCGGGAGCAAAGCCGTCAGCAACGAGAGGCTGACATCCAGCGCTATGAAGCACAGGTACAGCAGCTTCAGCATGAGCAGCGGCGTCTGCAGGAGCAGCTGATGAGCAAACAGGAAGACCTGACACAGTTGTACCGAGATTTAGAACGCCAATGCGCTGAAAATCATACTCAGCGCCTGACCCTGCAATCCGAACAGAAACAGGTCCAGCAGCTTCAAGCAAGCCAGGAACAGCTGAATGCAGTCCTCAGTCAATCGCGAGAACGGGAGCAGTTGCTGCAGCTTGAAGCATCCAGCTTACGGGAGCGTGCTCACCGCTACCTCCTGGATCGTCGTCAGGACCGTCGGAATCTTCGCGACCTCACGCAACAACTGCACCAAGTTCATCAGCTGTTGGGCCGCCTGCCAAGCACAACAGTTTCCCTTTCCCAAGCCTCAGGCCCCGACAACGCTACTACCTGAATGAATAATACGTCGGCGGCTACACTACCAGAGAAGTTGCTTGCTTATAGCAAGAAACTGCAATCTATGCATGCTGACCGGAGAATTCGCAGCAAATACCGTTCAAATGAATAGGGTGGTCCATCCATTGCGAGCGTTTGCGGCACCACTTTTGCCGCAAGGAATGGGGCAATCCACATCCTGATGGCGCCATAGCCTGCGGAGGTCCAACATCCAACTCGTGCTGAAGCTGCTGACGAAAGTTCCAGATGAGTAGCGCGAGATGTTGATCATCGCCATATAGCCAGTTCCTTCCCTTCAGGAGTTCAAAAAGAGTTTCATTGGCATCCCAACATGAGATCCAGCGCCGCCGACCAACTTGCGATGCAGACTCAGTGCCAAACATTGTGGGGAATAGATAATCTCGAAGCTCATTACGGATGTTGTTAATCGGTCTCTGAATGCAGCTCAGACCGGCCATGGCCACAAAATTTTGCTTCAGCCACATCCGGTGAAACTCAAAGCGGGTGCCGCGCGTCTGCAACAACACAAAGTGGGCAGCCAGGCATGGCCAGTCAACGCGGTCATACAACAGACGAGTTAACTTACCATTATACCCATCCAAAGGTTTTCCGCCCACACGTATCGTATCTGCCAAATCATCAAACTCATTCGTCCACTCAGGATGCGAGGTCACTAACCAAAGTGGATTTTCGAACAGGGACCGTAGATTGGGAAAATTTTCAAATAAACATTTCAGATGAACATTACTCGGCGCTGCACCGCGCTGCATGCCTCTCCAGAACGACCTACCATCCCCCCAGGGCCACAGGTTTCGCCAGTATTTGGCGATGGCGCAAGGCGCGTGAGCGCAATTCATCGAGTCGGCCGTTGCGTGGAACAAAGCAATGCTACGAATGCGATACGAAATACATTCACTGTTCGCAGCGTACATGTCGTACACCTCCGTTACGTTCGACTCACGATCCACCTTGCGCGGCTTTTGGAGACAAGAAATTACGGTTGGGAAAACCGGGCTAGAGCCCTGCGCGGAAAAAGCACAGCAGCGCTTCACTGCAGTCCGACGACCGCTATTCTGCTCCAGCTGTTCAGTTCATAATGAAACCCGTACAGCAAATGTTCAATAAGATTGACACCCAGCTTCAAGCGAGATCGTCGAGCGGACTTGCGATAGCTATTGAGAGGAAACTCATGATGGACTCCATCTATCAGCTGGGCTGAGAAAAATCTGCTGATCAATGAAAAAGTGTCAGGATGTTCCCAACAGCCCGTTTGCCAGCGGCCGACAAGATATCCGTCTGGATCGGTGCAGCAAACGACCTTCATTACGAAGCGATGATAGAGGCAGGAAGCCTATCAATCGAGGTTTCTGGACTCACCCAAGGCCGATAGGGCAAATGAGAGATGGTGCACGCGGGCAACTGAGTACCGCCATGACTAAGTTACTCAGGTTGAATGCATTTCAGGCCGAAGTTGGCCTTGATCGGAGTAGCAAGCATTCAATTCTGGGCAACGTATCCCGAACCAAAGCTCTGGATTTCCCCAAGGCCAGTAAGAATAACGCTGTGCGTCGAGATCAATAGAGGTCATAGCTGGTTGTCGCAGAATAACTCCATGAGAGGGCACCGCCATCTCCTCCTCTGTCGGGTTGAATAAATTTACTGGGCGTCCACTATCCGCAGGCGGGCCTACAACCTTCACAGTCCGGCAGCCCTGTAGCAGGAGTGATCAATCATGCTCCAAGTACCCACTGAGTTCACCAGTCTCATTGATGTGACTACTGCCGCACACCCACCAAAGCGTGGCCGGTACGGGAGAAGAGTTACTCGTTTTCCTTCACGCAAAAATCACTGCTCGGTTCCCTGCGACTCCCTACTGGAGGCCGATTTCTGCCTCCTCCTTGAACGTGACCCAAGGGTGGTCACATATGAGTCTCACCCGGTAACTGTGCACTCTCTCGAACACCACGCGCGCTACACACCCGACTTCTGCGTCCATTATTCCAATGGGGACGAAGTGTTCTTTGAGGTGAAAATTTCCGAGCGAATCAACTCACCACGAAGCGTGATTACCCGCACTGTCTTTGTACCCGTATTCGCTACTTGCGGGTCAACTTTAGTAACGATTACCAGCGCTGAAATCCGAGAGGGTCGGACACTGGAGACGCTTGAAAAGTGGTACCGCTACGCATTCGGTTCAACACCGCAACGCGCTTGGCTCGTCGTCGAAAAGCTTCAGTCCCTCCCAGATGGCGCACCTCTTAGTTCACTCCTGGATGAACAGGTCACCATTAAAGAGGTTGCGTACGGATTGTTCTATCAGCTTTTAAGCACCAAGGATTTCTTAACTTTCAGTGGCAGCAGCATTCTGGTTGCCAATATCAAATTGCAACAATTTACTCAACTTTTACATCAAGGGGTACTACCAGCATGGTGCCATTGCGAACTTCATTTTCCTGGTCTGCACGCTGACTGACCGAAGAGTTTGATGATCGCTAGCATCGCGTAGGTTTATCCTGCACCAGTTTCTGTCTATATATCGGATTATACGGTGTTAAGTAACAATCATGCACGACCCAAAAGATCAACTTGTCATCCTGATCGGTGAGCATTACAGCTACCAGCAGGAAAGCTATCAAGTGGTAGATATCATCGATAATACGGTGCAGTTACGCAGTCTTAGACGCTCGGGGGACATCATTTTCCAATCCTATGAGCGTTTGCTGCAGTCTTGGCACCGCGGCAATTTTATCCGAATTCAAGAAGCCCCATTGAAGGGGCAAGTCAATAGGATAGTGGCCGGGCTGTCTCAGAAAGACCGTACTTACCTTGATCGCCGGTTGGCCTATACTATGGCAGCAGAGGCAGATCAGAACGGAAAACTTCCTGTAAAAGAAACGCATCTACTCATCGACCGAGTTGCGCAAAGCATTGGCGACACTCACCCTCCCAGCTATTCGGCGGTTTATACCTGGAGTAAAAAATTCAAACTGTCCGGCGGCAGTCCAATCTCACTCATTTCGAAACCCCGGAAACACAATAAACGTCTTGATCTGCAACACATCGAAATTCAACAGATCATCATAGAGGTGCTTGACCGACACTACTATAAGCGCCCACACGCTTCCTTATCAGATGTCATAGATGCAATTCAATCGAAGATAACAATGATCAATCTTCAGCGTGTTGAACACCTCAGAATTCCATCGAAGTCAACATTATGGCGCATCATTAGCGAACTCGACACCTACACGAAAGAACTGCATCAAACGGGCTATAAAGCAGCATCTAAACGTCAGAAATGGAGCAAAAAAACGCCACAGTCGAGTTATCTGTTGCAGCATCTGGAATGTGACACCCATGACGTGGATTTGGAACTTGTGGATGATGAAGGTGTTAACGCTGGAAGGTGCTACTTGACCGTCGTATTGGAACTGAAGAGCCGACGCATCGTTGGCTATGATTTGTCCTTTAACCCACCAAGCCTCGAAAAGACCCTTCGCGCACTTAAAATTTCGCTATCTAACACCTATGAATACAATGGGCTTGGCAGCAATTACAAAGTCGACAATGGCCCCGACTTTATCGCCGAAGACTTAGCCGATAAATTCCACTTAATGGGTGCCAAGCTTGTTTTCTGCTCGAAAGGATCCCCTGATCAAAAGCCACATGTTGAAAAGTGGTTTGACACATTCGAAAAGCAGTTACCTCATATCATGAAGGGGACCACGTATTCCAACCCACGACAATGCGGGGACTACAAATCGGCACAGCACGCGATTTACACCCTTGAGCGCTTCAAGGCAATTTTCGAAAACTGGCTAGAAAAGATGTACCATCAAAGCCCTCACTCCGGCCTTAACAAATTATCTCCAACCGTCGTCTGGGATGAACATCTTGATCATTTATTCCCTCCACGGAAATTTTCTGACGAGGACATCCATCAACTCTTCCTCCGTAAAACTACAGCAACGCCATCCAATGGACGTCTGAGGTTCAACAATCTGCAGTGGACCCTCCCTGCAGTACCATTCTTGGGCACCCAGGGAAATTCTTCATCTGTTCTGAACCTCTATTACGATCCTTCTGAGCTCGGATACGCATGGGTTTGCCATCCGAAAACGCCTGAAAAAATTTTCAAAATAGAAGCGGTCGACCCTGCGTACCAGTGTGGCTTGACTATGTTTACGCATGAAGAGATCAGCAGAAAGCTCACCGAAAAGGCGAAGAGCTTTGACTTCTCCTCTGCTAAGCAAGAACGGTTACTCCTGCTTGAGGAGTGCAGCCAGGCGACCAAGCGATCTGAACGCCAGAAACGTAAAAATATGAAACAACCTATTACACCTCATAACGCACCTCAAGCGCCCTCTCGGCCTACCGATTTGGCCATGCCGTTGAGCATGGGAAATAGCGTACCTTCCGAAATGGAAGTTATGGAATTCAAAGCTCCTCCCGATCAAGAGTAGTTAAAGTTGACTGTAGGAGATAAAGAAATGAGCGATTTCGATGACTTGGTCACCTGTTATTCCAACCAAATCGTTTTCTTTAGGCATTACCGCAAGGCCTACGCGATGATGGTTAAGTCAGTGGAATCGACCCGTACACGTCAGAGACCCAACTGTTGTGTCATCGCGGGCCCCTCTGGGGTTGGAAAGTCCACGCTCGCTATGCTCTACCGAGATTCATTTCCACCGCCTACACGCGTCGTAAGCCCTGAGGACAATATTACAGAAGAACTACCCGCTTTCTACTTTTGCTTACCATCGGCAGCAACCGTAAAGTCCTTTCTCAAAACGCTGGTCGAAGCCCTCGGCAGCGACGACAGCAGAGGTGACACAATCGATCTGAAAGCACGCGCCATCAGGGCATTTAAAGAACGCAAGGTAAAAGTCTGCTTCTTAGATGAACTGCAGTTCCTTACGCGACCTGACACTCAACACTCAAGAGACGCAGTGATCGACTGCCTAACCCATTTACTAAACAGTATTAATATACCGATCATCATCCTCGGAACTGAGGAGTGCATTGACGTGGTATACAGCCGGGAAGTGTTAGCCCGACGTTACCCGTACCGAGTCGATTTTGGATACTTAAAATTCAGTACAGATGAAAACTCTGACTACATGCAACTTTTAAATAGCCTTGACTCAAAGCTCTATGAAATAGGTCACTTGGATCCAGGGGTACATCTGACTGACACTACAGTTGCGACGGGATTGTTCATCGCCAGTAACGGCAGCCTTGAATACATAAAAAAAATCACTTGTGAAGCGCTTGAGATTTCGCTCCATCGAAATCGGAAATTATTATTCGAGGACTTTATCAGCGCGGGCGACTCTATTTACCTATCATTAAACCTGAGCCCTGGCCGCAACCCCTTCACACTTGATAAAACTGAAATCTCTAGCGCATTGGAGCGATATCATGAATTTACACTACCTCCCTCTCGCAAAACCTGACGAATCGCCTACAAGTATGATCCGTCGAACCGCCATTCACAACGGCTACCCTAGTTGCGCAGTTTTTTTAAATCACTTTCTTCACCGAACTTCTTATAACAGCCTGCTTTTCCAAGAAGGAAAATTAGCGCGTAAACTAGCCGACCTGGCTTTTCCCTTTGAGCAGGAACTGCTCAAGGGCTTTTACCAGGTCAACTTAGACGACAAAGACCAAAGCCGAATCATCTTGCTACATGACATAATGATTCCCAATGCCCTACTTCGCTATGCAGAGGCCGCTATTTGCACTGATTGCTGGCAGGAGGAATTGGAGAGCAGGATAAAAGACCTGAGGTCATCCTTATATTGCCCACGACATAATAAGCAATACCTATCATGCTGCTTGGCTTGCAGCCGCCCGTTTACTTGGTACAATCAGATAACCATGAAATGCGTGTGCGGCGCACAACTTAAATCACCTACTGCTAGCTCAATGGATGTCTACCCAGAGACACTTGTTGCCAACCTTCTGAAGTCGAGAAGCCAGGAGAAAATTGATTTATTTTCGCAAACGCTACTCTCCATGGACTTCTATGCCACCAAGCACAGAACAGACTTCACACGTAACCGTAACATAGTTAAAGCGGCAATAGGACTAGCCTGCGGTGAACTTGAGCTGTGTGCTGAATCGCTTGCCACTCTTGCTGGCGGCAGTTCAGCACTGGGGAACGCAATGCTACTCGCTAAGCTTCCAACCCTCACATGCATTAATGATATTTCAAACATCCTTGCCGACAAACCTGAAACTTGTAGCCATGTCAATGCCGAGACACTTACGACTGAGCAAGTAAAAAAACTCGTGAACGCATCGGCAGCCCAGTGGAACAGAATCCAGGCACACCCACAGTTTCCCAAAAATTCTAGAACGCGCCCCCGATACCATGATTCGGATATCAGAAAAATCATGGAAATCAGTAAAGACTTCAGTTTTAGCCCTCCCAAACCCAATACGCAAGCGCACAGTCTAATTTCGTTCAGGGAATGCTTTGCGAAACTAAATATGCCCAAAGCAAATTTCTCCAACCTATGCAAGCAAGGCTTTTTCGGCCCTTCCATTCAACTCGGAAAAGCCACGCAACACTTCTTCTCCATGGACAAATTTGAAAAATTTCACCATGAATATATTTCAGTTTGGCAGTTAGCTGAAGATTATGATTTAACCGTTCGAACCATTCGAAAAATTGTCAGCCAAAGCAACCTCACGACCATAAAAACAGACCGTCATGTTGCATCAGTTTTCCCTGCCCCATCATTTATCAAGCGAATAGATATCGGAATATTTATTCAGCACAAAGACGATAGTGAGCCGGATTCAGAAGCCACACCACAAACACTTCTTGCCACCTGCCCCACACTACCAGCAACGATGTCTGCATTAGTACTGAGTAGCCACGACGCGGCATTACGACTGGGCACTCATCGCGTATACATTTATGCACTGATACATCAAGGGCTTCTTGACGCTTACGGCAAAGGACGCCAACTTTATGTAACTTCTGAGTCGTTTGAAAGACTCAAGCGAGAATACATAACCGGCCATGAACTTGAAAAGCTTCTAGATATTCACAGTGCTTGCATCCCTCGAGCCCTCGCCCATCACGGCATGCTCAACCTAGCTATTGCATTACCATACAATCAACTTCAGTACATATATAGGCGTAAGGATTTCACTGCCGATCGCATCATAACTCTTAATCCACCCGACAGTGACTATGGACGCGCGCACCGTGAAAAACGCCTGATAAAAATCTCTAAAATCTGTCAAGAGCTCGGAATATATAGCCACCAATTCCATAAGTTTACTGACTGTGTTTTTAACGCCCGCCCGGAGCATTATCGCACCGCGGCATTTAGACTAGATCTATCAGAGTCAGAAGCCAACAGCATTCGTCGCAGGGTTTCAAAGTTAGTACCAATCTCCACTTTGAGTATTGATCACGGGATTCCGCCAACAGAAATCGAATGTCGCTTCATTCGAAATCATGCGATCACAAGTTATATTATCCACAAACAACATTTTATCACTAAGGCACATTATAGGATCTTGGATAAATTCTATGCATCAAACTTTACCCTGAAGCAATCTCAAACTCTTACCGGCCTCCCCGGCGGCTATTTGCAAAGTTTGCTGTACAAGAAAGTGATCAAGGCATGCAACGTCCCTCTTGGCGGATGCTCAACGCCCACTATGTTTTCAATCAAAACCCTCCGCCGCGCCGTTAGCCGGTACAAGAGCACCGGCAGCAAGCTGCTTCACTTGAAATTAGCCCATATATAACAGCATCATATTTTTCCCATCTTCATACCTGATAGATATAAAGCCCATCACGTTACTTTATGCAAAAAAAATCGCCGTTTCAGTTTTTTTGAAAAGGCATTTTTTTCTTATAGAAATAATCTTGCACGCACTGCGATTTATCAGCCTGATCATTTTTGTCACTCTTGAAACACGTCGCCAGGAGCCTTGCGCTCGCTGACGGCAATCACCCTGGCCGCCGTTGACGGCCACATCTGCAACATCAACCAGAGAAAGAGAATCCCGCTATGTCCATAGACAGCAGCCTTATCGGATCCGTCATCAATGCCTTGCCCATGGACCGGATGATCGCCGGTCCGCTTCAAGCCATGGTTCAGGCCCAGGTCACTGCGAGCAAGTCCTATGCTGACTTCCTCATGCAGGTGTGCGTACAGAACGGCAAGGCGGTCGCCATCCAGTTCGACTATGACGAAACCATCGTCGATGAGCAGGGCGACTACAAAGGTATCGTCAGCAAGTCCATGAAGGTGCCGCTGATGGCGGCCATCACCCACCCGAACATCGTCATCGAAGAAGGTAAAGTCGAGTTCGAACTGACCATCAGCCAGGCGGCCGAAGACTTCAGCGAGTCCGCCAAGAGCGGCGAGCTTGCAGGCTCTCTGGGTTGGGGGCCGTTCAAACTGAACATGAAAGGCAGCATCAGCCACAAGTCCACGCAAACCCGCAAGACCGATACCCGCGCCCGCTATGCGTTCAACACAACGTTGCGCCGCCAGGATCCGCCAGAGGCGGTGATGAGGATAATTGATTTTCTTACCGATGCAGCCGTCAAGCCGACGGTTGCGCCGAATGCGGCCCTGGCTAGCCCTGACGCCATTCCCACTGCTGGTGTCCTGGCGGGCACACCGTCGCCAGCCAACAATCAGCCGGCAAACCCGGCTCCATAACTGGCGTCAATTATCGGCAGCCCCCCTGAATGACCGCCCCGCTGCCACGGCGGGGCGCTCCTGCCCCT
>Ga0160473_100362_pt1 | contig 34509 bp, 28 predicted proteins | sample HID1975I_E11MG_FD_108217 | JGI IMG/M metagenome (GOLD analysis project Ga0160473, IMG submission 108217) | Enriched soil microbial communities from UW Madison campus, WI, USA - HID1975I_E11 MG | ecosystem: Environmental > Terrestrial > Soil > Unclassified | place: USA: Madison, Wisconsin... | reverse complement strand
GTCGGGTTGGCGGTCGAGGTCTGGGGCAGCGGGGCGAGCGTACGGATCGCGGCAAATCCGTTCCGCGCCCACTTGCGCGACCCGTATTCGCGCACGCCATCGGTGTTGTTGTACTCGACGGCGCCGATGACGTGGCCACGCCCCCCGGCAAAGCTTGTTCCGGCAGCCAGGCCGGCGCGTTGGCTGGCATTGTCGCCACGCTGCGAAATGCCGCCCTGGAGCACGCCCTTCACACCCTGCAAATCGCTGTCGAGGATGAAGTTGATGACGCCCGAGATAGCGTCCGAGCCATAGGCCGCCGAGGCGCCGCCGGTCACGACGTCGACGCGGCGGACGAGCATTTGCGGCAGGACGTTGATGTCGGAGGCACCGGCCACGGTCCCGGTGATGCTGGTCGACGGCAGGCGGCGACCGTCGAGCAGCACCAGGTTACGCTTGGCGGAGAGACCGCGCAGGTTGAGGAAGGCGCCGCCGCCGCCCGCGCTGCCGAGCGGGCCGGTCGAAGCGGGAACGAACGAGTTGCGAAACTCGGGCAACTGATTGAGCCCCTCAGACAGCGATCCGGGTGCGGCAAGCTGAAGCTGGGCGCCGGACACGACCGTGACCGGCGTCGGCGCGCTGAAGCCGCTGCCGGTCAGGCGGCTACCGGTGACGACGATCTCGCCAGGCTGGCGGGCGGTGCCGGCGTCGACCGGGAGCGTGTTCGGATCGACCTGATCCTCGGCCGGGGTGCCCACCGGAGCGGCGCCGCTCTGCGCGTGCGCGGCGGCACTGGACAACAAGGCGATCGCCGCGGTGCCGATGAGAAGCGCCGATCGGCCAAGCGCCGCGCCGATGAACGCAGGCGCAGTGGTGCAAGCAACTTTGGTCATGGCATCCCCCTCCTCACGGGCGGTCGAGCCCCCGAGCCCGACCGTCCGACACTCCCGCCTGCTCGCCCGGCCGATCTGGCCGGTGGCGAGCGGGTCGTGCCTTGTTCAGCCCTGCGTCATTGCACCGGGTTGGACAGGAACTTAGGGGTATTTCGTTTACTTGGTCAACATTCAAGTTGAGCAAGCTCTTTGCAGCTGGACCCGCAGGCGCGCAGCCTGAGGCACGCCGTGAGCGCGCCCTGCTCCTGCTCAGTCGATGGTGAAGGTGGTGAACAGTTCGGTCGTGTCGAGCCGCCGCGCCATGCGCTCCAGCCGCTTCTTCCAGGTCGCAAACTGGTCACGTTCGTCACCCAGCTTGAACGGGAAGGATCCCGCATCGACCTCGAGGTAGAAGCGGAGTCGTTCGAGCAGGTGGCTCATGCCCGACCGCAGCCAGGGGCAGCCGGTCGAGTAACCCTCGCGCAGCGCGCTGATCGCGTCGGCATGTCGACCGAGCCGCGCATAGACTTCGGCGCGGATGACATGCGCGTCGGGCACGTCCGCGGCGATCGAGATCAGCTTGTCCAGGTGTGGCTCGACGCCGTCGAGTTCGTTGACCCGCAGCAGCACGTAGGCCGCGACGATCGCCCGCAGCAGCGACGGCGGGTTGCCGTGTCCGCTACCGTAGGTGAGCAGGTCGCGCGCTAGACGGGTGGATTCCGAGATCAGGTTCTGGTCGACGAACTCGAGGAAGCTGTTCGTCTCTGCGCTGACCGGGGAGGTGAAGCGCAGCGAGGATCCGTTCGGCTTCAGCTGGGCGAAGATTGATCGACGTTCGCCGGAGGCGCGGGGTACAGCGACATCGAAGGGTACGACGAAGAGTCGGCGGCCGATGGCGACACGGATGCCGAGCAGTTCGTCCGGCGCGTCGCCGCGATCGATCCGCACCGGCTGCTCGCCGATCGTTACCCGACCGGAGGCGATGTCCGCGCCGAAGTCCACGATCGGCGCGGCTTCCTCGTTCCAGATTTCCGTCCAGTCGCCCTGGAAGCGCAAGGCGGTCACGGCCGGCGGCCGTTCCGTCGGCGGCGCTTCCGGGGGAGGCGCGTCGGCGACTGCTGGGCCGACTGCGGCGACCATCGGCGCAGGCGGCGGCGCCGGGCTGCCCGGAACGAACGACTGGAGCGGCACGCTCGCGAAGAGCTCCTCGTCGAAGTTGGGCGGCACGATCGGGTCTGCGCCGCCGACCGCGATCGGCTCGTCGCTGATGATCTCGCGGCCATTGGGCAAGGTGATCGAGACGAGATAGCGACCCGGAGCCGCCTCCAGCGGTCGCCCGGAAACACCGCTTGCCACCAGTGCACCGCGGGTCGAGCGGAGCCGCACCGGCAGCGCGCCGAGCCCCTCGAAGCCAGGCGGAAGCGACCAGGTGAAGGTCGTGGCTTCAGTCATGCCGCGCCCTTCACCTTGATCAGCCAGGGCATCTTGAAGCCGACATGGATCTGTTCGTAGCGGGTCGCGACGGCCGCGAAGGCGGGTGGCTTGCCGGCAGGCATGCCGGGCCTGAGATTGAACTGGTAGAGGCCGGCGGCGATGGCCACGATGCAGGGGTCGGCGTCGACTCCGGCGGCTATCACGGCATCTGTCTCCAGGTTCCGGAGAGAAGCGCTTTCGACATCCGTCTTGCCCGGCACGGGCGCGAGGCTGATGCGCAGGGTCAGCGAGGGCGGATCCTTGGCGAAACAGAGGATCGGATCGCTGATCAGGCCGGTCAGCTCGAAGCGCCCGTCGAACGACGGATTGTAGCAGGACAGCCCATCCGACAGGGACTTGGCGCGGATCGGCCAGACATCTTCGGGGCGGTCCTCCAGCGTCTCCTTGCGATACGACGCGTGGTCGAGCGCCCACAGCAGCGCCTCGACGAAGAAGGTCTGCTGGCCGGGCTTGCCGGCGGCGACGCCCCCGGCAGGCGTCGACAAGTAAAGCGGCGCGCGGCGGTAATCGAGATTGTTGAGCGCCAGATCGAACATCTTCGGCGTCGACGTATCGTCAAGCGTGTCGAGCGCGGGCGGCTTGTCGCGGCAGGCATCCACGAAATAGAACTGGTCGCGGCCGATGTCCGGAAACTCGGGCGACGGCACCATGGCGTTGCGGACGTTCGAAAAGCGGAACGCCTTTTCCAGCGCGGTGCCGTCGGGATCGCCGAAGTCCTGGGCGAGCAGGATCGACTCCTCCAGCGACCGGCGGATGCCGTGCCCGCCGAAATAGAACAGCGCCATCTCGTTGCGCCCGGCGCCTACGTCGGCCCGCCATTCCCGCAGTGCCCGGCGGATCCCGGCCCAGGTCGGCGAGGCGCCGGTCCATGCCACCAGCCGGGGATCGGCGGCCGCTTCGACCGGCGACGGCGCGATCAGCAGGCGGACGGTCTTGAGCGGGCGGGAGAGACGACCGAGGCCATCGAGTTCGATCAGCTTGTCGTGGAGCTTGAACGCGCTGATCGCGGTGAAATCGAGCTTCTGGAGCGCGGCGAAGCCATCGCCGGCGGGTTCGTCCGGTCCGCTCAGATAGGCATAGTCGCTGATGCCGATCAGGACGGCGTGCAGCCCCGGTTTCGCCCCGAGCGCCGCACGCCGATCGAGAACCAGCGCGTCAGGCATGCGGGATCGGCTCCTCGGCGTAGATCTGTTCGACGGCGAGGATGTCGCCGCGACTGAGGGCGGTCCGCTGTCCCATCACGGTGCCGGGCGGCAGCGGCTGCTTGGGTCGGATCGTCGGCTGGTCGTCGACGCTGAAGGCGTGCGCCGGATAGTGCATGATCGATCCGTAATCATAGCCGACGATGTCGATGCCGTCGTGGATGTGCTGTTCAAAGTTGTGGACGAAGTCGGGATCGACGTTGGCGAAGTCGATCTCGATGAATTTCTCGCGGTCGGCGCGGCTCTGTTCGTGCCACAACCCGACAGTGTGGCCGAGTTCGTGGATGATGTTGCCGACCGAACAGCTATCGGCAAGGATCAGCTCCTGCTTGCCACCGCGCCGGCCGACCGCCGATGCGCAGCCGCTCGCCACCCGCCGGATGTAGACATAGTCGCGCTCTGTCGTGCGCGGCCGGAACTCGATGGTGGTATTGTCCTCCCAATGCTTGATCGCATCGTGGATGCGCTGCTGGTTGGGGATGGTCGGATCGACGGCGAAGGGGATGGTGCGGTTGGGCCAGCGAAACTGGCGGCCCTTGATGGCAATGCCTTGGGTGCCGATATTCGGTTCGGTCAGAAGCTCGGGAACGGCCTGAATGCGCTGTTCCAGCACGACGCGGCTATCCTCCATCTCGGCGGTGTCGCCCAGGATGATGCAGCCCTCGAAGATCGCCCGCCCGTCAACATTGGCATAGGTCACCTTCTTCCACGGCTGGGCCAGCGTCTTCACATAGCCCTGCCGAAGGTCCTTGCTGCCGAGAAAACCCTCTTTGCCGTTCTCGCCGCACATCGTCCGCTCCCCCCTTCAGGTGATCGCCTTGGTCCGCAATTCCACCGCGCCGCGATCGCCCGGACGCCAGACGTGATGCTCGACGGTGAGCAGGTCACCGGGCCGCAGCCGCTCGCCGCCGTCGCGGTGCACCTCCGCCGCCAGCGAATAGTCGCGCGCCGGATCGACCGCGGCGACAAGCCGGAACGGAATGCGGCCAACCGCGGCGCCCGAGCACGGGATGCGCGCGCGCGCCAGATCGTGCGACGGCGCATCGGCCATCGGCGTTTCACGCAGGCGTACGATTGCGAGCGCGCCGTCGAGCGCCGCTGGTGGATCGAGCAGGATATCGCCCGCGATCACCACCGCCGCCTCAGCCATCCCCGCCGGCGTCCATCGCCATGCCGGACGGTCGGACGTAATCGGGGATGAAGTCGTTCGGGCCGAGGTTGCGGCGCCGTCCATCGAGGAAATAGTCGATGGTGAAGTTGCGCGACGCGCCGACCATGAACAGCAAGACGACGAAGTAGGTGAAGAAGCCGACGGCCAGGCCAATGCCATAGGCGCCGAACAACTCCTCGCTCCCCTGCCCGAACAGGGCGGTGACCGCGCCGCCGCCGATCGCGGCCACCACGGTCGTGATGTCGCCAAGCTGGACATCGCCCTTTCGGTAGCGGTTCACGAGGTAGAGGAACCAGCCGATGACGAGCCCGAAGGCGAAGGCACCCCATTGCGCGAGACCGTTCACCTGCTCCTCCTCTGCCGGATCGCCGCGACGAACGCCTCATGTCCGATCGCTGCCACCGCCAGCCCGCACGCCCCCGACACCATCGTCTCGGTACCAGCCGCCGCGAGCAGGAACAGCGCCAGCGCGCCGGCTCCGATGCGGTAAGCCACAGCGGTCGGACGCGTGCCGGCAAAGCCGCCGGCCCACCCGATCACCAGACCAAGCCCGATCGCCCCGCCCGACAACATCGCCTGAAATCCCGGATCCGAAGAACCGCCCCTGAAACGTACCCTGCCCGGTCGCAACAAACCGCGCGAAAACTTGCCGCACCGCAGCGGTGCGGATCCTGCCGGACTCACGATCACGATGAGCGTGCGGTACAGCAGCTGCGTCGTCAAGCCGGATCACGCACCAAGCATCTATAGTCGCTACCAAAATGATCCGCTATCGAATCCAGAACTGCGACGAAACTGTAGTCTGGCGCGACCGATCTGTGTCGGGACTCGGCGGCATCTGCATTGGCGTGTAGCCTATAGTGTGTCATGCTTTCGCTGACAGCTATGGGGGAGGGGCAGATGACCGCCGGGATCGTGCTGCGTGCGGCGTGGCTTGCGGGTGGTGCCGGCCTGGCTGCTCTGACAGGAAGCTGCACCAGCGGTGACGGCGCGCCGCAGTCGGCCGGAGCGCAGGGCTGGACGGCGCAGCAGACCAGCGACTGGTATGGCGGCAAGCAGGGCTCCCGCCTGATGCCGTACAGCTGGTTCAAGGCGCTGGAACAGCCGAGCTCGCCCGAGCCGTTCGCGACGCCGGCGCACATGGCGACGTTCCGCTTCCTGGCCCGCAGCGATCAGCCGCTGCCGGTCGGCTTCGCGGTCGACGACAATGACGACGAGAAGATGACCTTCAGCCGGCTTCGCTGGTATGCGGGGCAGGGCAGCAAGGAGCAGTGGGTCGGCCTCAACTGCTCGGCCTGCCATACCGGCGAGATCGCGTTTGGCGACAAGCCGCCGATGCGGATCGAGGGTGCGCCGAGCCTCGTCGACTTCCAGATGTTCACCGATGCGCTCGACACGGCGATGATCGCCACCCGCGATGATGCGGCGAAGTGGGACCGTTTCGCCAAGGCGGTGTTGGCCGGCAAGGACACGCCTGCCAACCGCGCTTTGCTCAAGGCGGAATATGCCAGGTTGCTCGACTGGCAGATGAAGGTCGCGGCGCTCGACAAGAGCCCGCTGCGCTACGGCTACGGCCGGCTCGACGCGGTCGGGCGGATCTACAACAAGGTGGCTTTATTTGCGGGAGCCCCGACGCCGATCGTCAATACGCCCGACGCGCCGGTCAGCTACCCGTTTCTGTGGGACATCTGGCGGCAGGACAAGCTGCAGTGGAACGGCATCGCCCAGAGCCGGCGGCTGAAACTCGGTAACGACCGCTTCTTCGACTATGGCGCGATGGGGCGCAACGCCGGGGAAGTGATCGGCGTCTTCGGCGACGTCGACACGCGGCCGGTGGCGATGATCCAGGGCTATCATTCAAGTATCTGGGCGGACAATCTCGATCGGCTGGAGATCCAGTTGCGATCGCTGAAGGCGCCGGTCTGGCCCGCCGCCTATTTCCCGCTGACGCCAGATCAGCAGGCGCTCGCGGATCGCCGGCGGGAGGCCGGGCGCGCGTTGTTCGCAACCAAGGGCTGCTCGCACTGCCACGGCAGCTTCGGTCCGGAAGTGACGCAGTACAAGGTGACGATGGTGCCGCTGCGCGCCTCCGATCGCGACCGGACCGATGTTTGGATGGCGTGCAACGCCTTCACCTACAACGCCCGCAGCGGCAACCTGACCGGGGTGGCGGAGGACTATATCAAAGGCCGCAAGCTGGGGCCGGTAGAGCCGACCGGCACGCTGCTGGCCACCACGGTCAAGGGCACGCTGATCGGCAAGAAGGGGCAATTGCTCAGCCAGACCGCCAACACCTTCCTCGGCATCAACCGCAATCCGATCGCCGTGCCGCAGGACTTTCCCGATACGCCCGATGGCCGGGTCGCGGCGCGGGAGGCGCGCTGCGTTACGGAGGACAACCCGTTGCTCGCCTACAAGGCGCGGCCGCTCGACGGGATCTGGGCGACCGCGCCTTATCTGCACAATGGGTCGGTGCCGACGCTCTACGATCTGCTGCTGCCAGCGGCCCAGCGTCCGGCCGAGTTCCATGTCGGCACGCGGCAATATGATCCGGTGAAGGTCGGCTACGTCACGGCGAAGGCCGCGCCCGGCAACGGCTTTCGCTTCGACACCAGCTTGCGCGGCAATTCGAACAAGGGCCACGATTATGGCGTCGGCGCACTGACGCCGGAAGAGCGCTGGTCGCTGGTCGAATATATGAAGTCGCTGTGACTGTAAGGTCACAGCCGGCTCTTGTCGGGCTGGGGGCAAGTGGCCTAACCCGCGGGAATAGATAAGCGGGCGAAGAACGCCCCTTATATTCAGGGGGGATCGCTATGGCTTTCGGTCGTTGGTTGCTGCTCGGCGTGTCGGGTCTCGTGCTTGCGGCGCCGGCCTTCGCGCAGGGCGCGCAGGATCCCGCGGCCCAGGCGCCGCAGGATCCGGGCGCGCAAAGCCCCGCCGATCAGGCACCCGCACCGGCTTCGGCCGAGGGTTCCGGTCTCGGCGACATCGTCGTCACGGCCACCAAGCGCAGCCAGAATCTACAGGACGTCTCCGCCTCGGTCACCGCCGTCGGCAGCCAGCGCCTGACCGACGCGCGCGTGTCCACGGTTGAAGACCTCCAAGTGCTGGTGCCGACGGTCAGCTTCGGCCAGGATTTCAACATCGCGAAGATCTTCATTCGCGGCATCGGCCAGAACACGTCGACCGCGGGCAGCGAGCCGGCCGTGTCGCTCCACATCGACGGCGCGGTGATCGCCCGTCCGGAGGCGCAGCTGACCGGTCTCTACGATCTCGAGCGGGTCGAGGTGCTGCGCGGGCCGCAGGGCACGCTCTACGGCCGCAATTCGACCGGCGGCTCGGTGAACCTGATCACCGCCAAGCCCACCGCCGACTATAGCGGCTACGTCAACGCCAGCTACGGCAATTACGACCTGCTGGAGATCCAGGGCGCGATCAGCGGGCCGATCATGGAAGGCATCCGCGCCCGCCTGGCGTTCAAGACCGAGGACCGCGACGGCTTCGGCCGCAATCCAGTCACCGGCAACGACGTCGATGGCGCCAAGCGGCGGATGGGCCGCCTGCATGTCCAGCTCGACCCGACCGAGCGGCTGAGCGTGCTGCTGACCGGCGAATATTACGAGCAGCACGATAGCTCGGGGGCGATCCACTTCCGCGCACCGAGCTTCCCGGGCGTGCCGAGGCTCGTTTCGCTCGGCGTCGGCGGCTATGCGACCAAGCCGCGCGACATCGCCTCGGAAGTCGACGTCGGTGTCGATACCACCAACTATGCCGGCACGGTGACGGCGACGTTGGAAGTGTCGGACGCGGTCACGCTGACCAGCCTGACCAACTATCGCAACTTCAAGACCGTCGTGACGCAGGACCTCGACGTCTCCTCGGTCGTCGAGAGCCTCGCCACCAACGGCCAGCCGTCGACGGTGCAGCACCGCTTCACGCGGTCCAAGCAGTGGAGCGACGAGGTCCGCCTGAATTACGACTCCCAGTTCGTCGACGTCGTCGCCGGCGTCTTCTATTTCAACGAACAGCAGAACCCGGCCGACAACCTCGGCATCTCGGCCGAACAGGGTGAGCAGAGCTATTTCACGCCGCTGCGCGCGGCCGGCATCCCGCTCGACGTGATCTACCGGCTGTGCCAGCAGGACGGTAAGCCCGGCAGCGAGAACGGCACCCTCGCGCCCAAGCGGCTCTGCGGCGACACCCATCTCGGCACGTCCGCTTTTGCCGGTTTCGGCCAGGCGCAGATCGGGCTCGGCATGTTCTCGCCGTCCCTCGAGACGCTGTCGCTGAAGCTCGGCGGCCGGTTCAGCCACGAGAAGCGCGATTCCACGAACGCGGCCTATATCCTAGCCGCCGGTGGTCGTGGGCCGGTGGCGCTCTACGCGACGCGTGAGAGCACCTACCGCAAGCGGACCTTCAAGGACTTCACGCCGGAGGCCGGCCTGGAGTGGAAGCCGAACAGCGACCTGTTGCTTTATTATACCTATTCGGAAGGCTTCAAGGCTGGCTCGGGCGAGAACTCGCTCGGCAGCACCACGATCGTCGATCCCGAGACGGTGAAGAACCACGAGGTCGGCATCAAGGCGACGTTACTCGACCGTCGGCTGGCGATCAATCTGGCGGGCTACAGCTACAAGCTGAAGGACCTTCAGATCAACAAGACGATCGCCGGCGGCGCGGGCGGCTTCACGACGATCTTCCAGAACGCCGCCAAGACCTCCGCCAAGGGCATCGAACTCGAGGTTTTCTCCCGGCCCGTCGACATCCTGCGGTTGAGCGGATCGCTGGCCTATACGGATTCGCAATTCGACGACTTCCTGACCATCGACCCGCTCGATCCACGCAACGTGCTGACGCCCGGCGGCGCCTATAATCCGGCGGCGCCGAACCCGACCGCCTATGGCGCGCCGTGCACCGGCGTCGGCGATCTCGTGCCGAGCACGCCGACCTGCGACATCAACCTGGCCGGCAACCCGACCCGCAACACGCCCAAGTGGACCTGGAACGTGCACGGTGACGTCGACCTGCCGGCACCGGCCGGCGGATCGCTCGTCCTGTCCGGCGACGTCGCCTACAAGGGCAAGACCTACTTCACGGAGTTCGCCCGCCTGCTCGAAGGGTCGCGCGCCTACACGATCGCGAACAGTTCGCTGACCTTCCGCAGCAGCGACGAGCGGTTCACGATCTCGGCCTGGGTCAAGAACTTGACCAACCTGTTCCGGCCGTCGAGCACCTTCGCGCTCGCCACCGGCCGCATCGTCGGCGTCACCTATCTGCCGCCGCGTACCTACGGCGGGACGATCGGCGTCCGCTTCTGACCGATCGATGCGGCCGGCCATGTGCCGGCCGCGTCGACAGCATCCTCCGGCGCCCCTAAAGGGCGGCGGGGAATGCGCGGTGGAGACGTGAGATAAGCGAAGCCGACGAGTCGATGGAGCGGTTGCGGAGCGAGGCTGCACGCCTGCGCGACGCCGGCGTGTTCGGACGGTCGGTGCCCCTGACCCGCCTGTTCGATTTCCTGCTCGAGCGATCCCTTCGCGGGCAGTCGCCCAAGGAAATTGAGATCGCGCAGGAGGTGTTCGACAAGAGCGCCGACTTCGACATGGGCACGGACGCGTCCATCCGCGTCTACATCCATCGCCTTCGCCGCCGGCTCGAAGACCATTACCGCGCCGCGCCGGACGGCGGCGACCGGCTGTTCGTGCCGCGCGGAGAATATCGCCTCGGCGTAGCGGCGGCCGACACCGTACCACCGGTCGAGGACGAGCCGGGCGATGCCCTGCCGATGGCGATGCCGGAACTGGACGTGCCGCCGCCGCCGCGGCGGCGGCGGGACGATCGCCGCCTGTGGGTCGTGGCGCTGGTCCTGCTTCTGCTGGTCAATCTCGGTGGCTGGCTGTGGTTCTCGGGGGCGGGTCGCCCTGGCCGACTGGCGCAGGTTGCCAGTACTTCGGTGTGGGCGCCGCTCGCCCGCAGCGACCGGCCGACCGTGATCGTCCTTGGTGACTATTACATCTTCGGCGAGGCCCCGCAGGCGATCGAGGTGACGCGCCTGGTCCGTGAATTCTCGATCAACTCGCGCGAGGATCTCGACCAGTATCTGATGCAGCATCCGGACGAGATGGGACGGTTCGTCAATCTCGACCTCCATTACCTCCCGGTCGGCACCGCCGCGGCGCTCGCCGCCGTGCTGCCGGTGGTCGAGCAGGTCGGGGGCGGACGGCCGGTGCGCACCCGCATCGTCACAATGTCGCAGTTGACGCCCGATCTGCTGAAGGGCGCTGACATCGTCTATGTCGGCTATCTGAGCGGCCTCGGCCTGCTACGTGATGCGGTGTTCGACGTTTCGAACTTTTCGGTCGGCAGCAGCTATGACGAGCTGATCGATAACCGCACCGGGCGCCGTTATCGCTCCGACTTTTCGGAGATCGAAGGCGGGCGGACGCCACACCGCGACTATGGCTATGTCGCAAGCCTGCCCGGACCGGCCGGCAACCGCATTCTGGTCATCGCCGGGACCCGCGACGCCGCTTTGACCCAGATGGCCGAAAGCGCCGTGAACCCTGATCAGATCGCCCAAATCGGCCAGCGGACCGGAAATGCCGAGTCCTTCGAAGCGCTCTACGAGGTGAGGACGCTCGGCAACACCAACTTCGCCGGGCGGCTGGTACAGGCATCGCGGCTCCGCGGCGGTGCGGGGGCCAAGGAGCCGCGCCTCTATCCCGACGTCTTGCCGAAGGAGCGCTAGGCTCCGGACCGGCGGTCGCGCTAGGACAGGCGGCGCGTTTGCTTAACTGACGGAGTAACTGATGGATCGCCGTTCGTTCGTCGTGTCCGGGACAGCGTTGGCGCTGTCCGGCGCGCTTTCCCGCCCCGTTTTCGCACAAAGCGGGAGTGAGGATGCGCGGCTTCGTGCCATGCTCCAGCGTTTCTTCGACGAAGAGATTGCCGATAGCCCCGAAAGCGCGACCGAACTCGGGCTCGACACCGGCAAGCTTGCCGGGCTGCGCCGCCGGCTCGATGATTATGGTGCCGCCGGGCGCACCAAGGAGCTCGCTGCGGCGCGGCGTCAACTCGCGGCCTTGCGGACGATCGATACTGCCAAGCTCTCGCCCAACGCGGCGATCGACCGTGAGGTCGTCGACTATGGCCTGACCAATCGCATCGCAGGCGCGGATCGCTTCGCTTATGGTTCGGCCGGCCGCCGCTATGCGCCATACGTGCTTACGCAGCTGACCGGCGCATATCGTAACGTACCCGACTTCCTCGACAACAAGCACCCGATCGCGACCGCCGGCGACGCCGATGCGTATGTCGACCGGCTGGAGGCGTTCTCCGGCGCCCTGGACGGCGATCTCGCTCGGCAAAATGCGGATGCGGCACGGGGCGTGTTCGCGCCGGACTACATTCTGGATACCACCCTGCGGCTGCTGCATGAGCTCCGCGATCGGCCAGCGGGCGAGACACTTTTGGTGTCGTCGCTCGCGGGCCGGGCCAAGAAGGCCGGCCTGCCGGACAGCCACGCCGCGCGCGCCGAGAAGATCGTGGCGTCGCGCATCTTTCCAGCACTCGACCGGCAGATTGCGCTCATCACGGAACTGCGCGGCCGGGCCGTTCACGATGCCGGCGTATGGCGCCTGCCGGACGGCGAAGCCTTCTACGCCGGTGCGCTCAACGCGGCGACGACCACCACGATGACGGCGGACGAGATACACCGCCTCGGCCTGGATCAGGTCCGCGAACTGGAGGCCCGGCTCGACCCTATCCTGCGCGCGGCGGGCATGACCCAGGGTACGGCGGGCGAGCGGCTAGCGGCGCTCAACAAGGATCCGGCGCAGCTCTACCCGAACACCGACGAGGGCCGAGCGGCGCTGGTGGCGTTCCTCAACGCCCACATCCAGACGACCAACGCCCGCCTGTCCGAGGCCTTCTCGACGCTGCCCAAGGCGACCGTCGAGGCGCGGCGGGTGCCGCCCTTCATCCAGGCCGGAGCACCGGGCGGATATTACGAGCATGCCCCGCTCGATGGCTCGCGCCCGGCAATCTACTACATCAACCTGCGCGACACGTTCGATCGCCCGAAGTTCGGCCTGAAGACGCTGACCCACCACGAAGCGACCCCCGGTCATCATCTCCAGGTGAGCCTTGCCCTGGAGTCGCCGGACGTACCGATGATCCGGCGGCTGGGCGGTTACTCGGCCTATTCGGAGGGTTGGGCGCTCTATTCCGAGCAGCTCGCCGACGAGATGGGGTTGTTCGATGGCGATCCGCTCGGCCGCGCTGGTATGCTCCAGTCGTTCTTGTTCCGGGCGACCCGGCTGGTGGTCGATACCGGGATGCATGCGAAGCGCTGGTCGCGCGAGCAGGCCACCGACTATCTTATCAAGACCACCGGCATCGCCCGTGGCCGCAGCCAGGGCGAGATCGATCGCTACACCGTCTGGCCGGGGCAGGCGACGAGCTACAAGGTAGGCCATATCGTCTGGGACAGGCTGCGCACCGAGGCGAAGACGGCCCAGGGGGCAGCCTTCGACCTCAAGCGATTCCATGAGGTGCTTCTGCTCGGGGCGATGCCGCTGACGGTGCTGGAGAAGGTGGTGCGGCAAAGGACCGGCGCGCGCGCCTGACGCGCGCCGGTCCAAGGGGATCGTTCAGATCTTTCCGCCGCTCGCGACATAGGCGTCGACCTGGCTTTCCAGCACGTCGAGCGGCAATGCCCCGTTCACCAGCACGACTTCGTGGAAGTCGCGAATGTCGAACTTCGGGCCGAGCGCCTTCTGCGCCTTGTCACGCAGTTCGCTGATCTTGAGCCGGCCGATCATGTAGCTGGTCGCCTGACCGGGGTTGTTGATGTAGCGGTCGATTTCCTTGACGATGTCGCGGTTCGACAGCGGCGAGTTCTTGGTGAAGTAATCGATCGCCTGCTCGCGGGACCAGCGCTTGGCGTGCATGCCGGTGTCGGTCACGAGCCGGATGGCGCGCCAGAGCTGAAGCGACAGCATGCCGAATTCGGCGTAGGGGTCCTTGTAGAACCCCATTTCCTTCGCCAGCCGCTCCGAATAGAGGCCCCAGCCTTCGGTGTAGGCCCCATAATAGCCGAACCGCCGAAACTTGGGCAGCGCCGGCAGTTCCTGGGCGCGGGCGATCTGGAAGTGATGGCCGGGTGCGCCTTCGTGGAAGGCGATGCCGTCCGCCTGGGTCTTGTTGACCTGGTTCATGTCGGCGAGGTTGACGTAGAAGATGCCCGGCCGCGATCCGTCCGGCGCGGGCCGGTTGTAGAAGGCGACCGACGCTGTGTCCTGCCGCCACGTCTCGACCGCGCGCACCTCAAGCGCCGCCTTGGGCAGTCGCCGGAACCATTGCGGAGCGATTCCCATCACGCCGCCGATCGCCGCCTTGGCCGAGGCGAGATACTGCTCGCGGCCTTCCGCCGTATTCGGATACTTGAACTGCGGGTCGGTGCGGACGTGGACGAAGAAGTCCTGCAGCGTCCCCTTGAAGCCGACACGGTTCTTCACCGCCTCCATTTCCGCCTGGATCGACTTCACCTGGTCCAGTCCGATCTGGTGGATCTGGTCGGCCGACAGCGGCGTGGTCGTGTAATAATGCAGGCGGCTCTCGTAATAGGCCGCGCCCTCCGGCAGGCTCCACGCGCCGTCATTGCCCTTGGCCTTCGGCTCGATCGCGCCGAGCGCCGCGAACATCGTGTCGTAGCCGCGCTTGAACGGACCGGTCAGCGCCGCCGAGGCGTCCGCCACCAGCCGCGCCTTCGTATCGGCCGGTGCATCAAGCGCGGCGACCTTTTTCTTGAAGTCGGCGAAGACGGTGCTGTCCGGTCCGGCTCCGAAGGGGGCGCCGGTGATGACCTTCTGCGCATCGGCGCGGGCGGGTGCGAACACCATCTTCGGCGGCACGATGCCACGCTCGGCCTGGTAGCGGACGTTGGCCGAAACCTCCCGCATGACCCGCTCCGTATCGCGTAGACGGGCAATGTAGGCGCGCGCGTCCTCGACATTGTCGATACGGTGCTGGTTGATCAGGAAGACCGGGATCTCGCCGGCCGGGCTGCCGTTGGTCGAGATCGGGAAGCTGTGCCAACGCCAGCGATAGGCCTCGCGGTCGCTCTCCACGCCCTTCTCGAACAGGGTATAGCTGAGCCGCCCTGCCGGGCTCAGCTTGGCCGGATCGAAGCGCGTCTTGAGTTCGGTCAGCTGCTTCTCCGACAAATCGAGCGCGCGCTTGCGGGCCGCGTCGGTATAATCGTCGAGCTTGTCGTAATCCTGCTTGAGCCCGAGCCCGGTCAGCGTCTCCGGGCTGAGCGCCGCGCTGGCATCATAAGCGGCATCGAGGAAGGCGAGCAGCCGCTGATCCTCGGCATTCGGCTGGGTGGCACCTGCTGGCGCGGACGGGGCAGGCTGCAGCGCAACCGCGCTCGTCGAAAGCAGGGTCGCAAGGACAATGGCGGTGAGCCGGATCGGTGCGTTCACGTCGGGTAATCCTCTAGGTCGGCTATGGCCGGCCTTGTGCCGATGAACGGATGCCGGGGCAACCGGCGCGCTTCCGGCGCAAAGGCTCAGTCGCCCGATCGCCCGTAGGCATCCCCGAAGGCGCGGGTAATGGCGCTGCCGCCGTCGTCCGCCGGGGTGACCAAGGCGGCATAACGGCGCACCAGGATGTCCCAGCAGGTCGCCGCCCGGCCGCGTAAGGACAGGCCCTGGGCACGCGCCTCGGCTTCGATCGCCTGCGGGTCGAGCGTATCGGCGGCGACCGAGACGGCGGCCCGTGCGCCCTCCGCGACTGCCGCCAGATGTGCGCTCAGATCCTCGAACGAAGCACGGACGGCGGCCGCATCCGACAGGAAGCCGGCATGCCCGCCGCACAGCAGATCCTGGGCGAGCTTGCGGCTGGCCGCCCACTTGAACGGGTTGTTCGCCACCGCGCGAATGGTCGTCCGGTCGAGCTGGTACTCGCCCTTCATCCGTGTGCGCTCCGCCATCAGGGCGGACAGGCCGAGCAGAGTCTGCTGGTAGATCGCGCCGGCCCGGCGCATCAGCTCGGCCGGATCCTCGCTGCACAGCGCCGACGCATCCAGGTTGGCACCTTCGCAGAACGCCTCGATCAGCGATGCCTCCCGCCGTCCACCCGGTGGGGCGGGTTGCGGCGGCGGGGCCGCATCCTGCCAGTCGCTCGGCACCTGCGGCGCAATCGTGGAAAGCGGCACGTGCGCGGTGGTGCGGGCAAGGTCGCCGGTAATGGCGGACACTGCCGATCGATCGACTAGGATCACCAGCGCGCCGAGCTGCACGCCGTCGCCGGCTTCGATCCGGACCGGCACGTCGCGGGGCACGCGCGCGCCATCCGCCAGGAAGGTGCCGTTGGTGCTGGTGTCGCGCAGGACGATCGCGCCGTCCTCCACGGACAAGGTGCAATGGAAGCGGGACAGCGTCCCGTCCGGGTCCGGCAGCGGCCAGTCGGCAGCTGGATCGCGCCCGATCGTGACCGTGCCCTCACCGAACAGGCGGGCCTCGATCTGCTCTTCGGGGCGATCGCGTTCGAACAGGCGGCAGATGTACATGGGTGGCGGGCTCAGGCCGTGCGCCGCGCGCTGCCGGCCGCCGCATCGGTTGGCCGGTGCATGGCGATCGGGGTGACGGCGGCACCGGGCGCGGTGCCGATACGGGTCGCATCCAACGGGCGCGGCCCGCCGCGCGGGTGCTCGGCTGCTTCCAGACGTTCCTGCACGGCGCTGGCGAACAGATTGAAGCCGTCGAACAGTTCGCCGAACTCATCCTTGCGGCGATGCGAAATGCGGAAATCGAGATCGCCCATCGCCGCGTCACGCATGGCCTGCTTCAATCGGCGTACCGGACGAACCAGCAGCCTGGCAACGGTGAAGCTGATTCCACCCACCACCAGAACGACGATCAGCCCGAGCGCGTAGAGCAGGCTGCGGGAAGTCGCGGCAGCGGTCTGCAATTCGGACTTGCTGATGCTGACTTCGATCGTGCCGAAGCGCCGCCCTGCATAGAGGATCGGGTGAACGAACCGGAAGCCTTCGCGGCCATCGTCCAGCTCGATGTCGGTCACCGTGACCTCGCCGCTGCGGTAGACGACGGCTTCGCCGAGCGGCGGCCGATAGGGGCGCCCGAGCAGCTTGCGATCGCTCGCTCCGCGGATGATGCCTTCGCTGTCGACCATCGTCATCCAGCGCACCGACTCGTCTTTCGCCGCCGCGGCGATGAATGCCTGGACGGGCATCCAGTCCCTCGCCTCGGGCGGCATCGCCGCATTCTCGACGGACGGGAGCGCGGCATTGCTGGCGACGAACGAAGCGATCGACGATCCGGAGGACAGCGCCATCCGCTCCATCGCACGATATTGCCGGTCGAGCACGGTTCCTATGCTGGCGGCTAGCGCAAGCGCGGTGACGAGGACCATGGCCAGCGTGATCCGCGCCTGAAGCGGGATGTATCGCGCGCGGGCCGCCATGTCGGCCTGGACCGCCTCGTATGCCTTGGTCTCGCGTTCCAGCGCGCGGGCAAGCTCGGCGCCGTCCGCGAAGCGTCGCTCCGGGCGCTTGGCGAGCAGCTTTTCGACGATGAAGCGCAGCCCGCCCGGACAATCGGGCTCGATGCCGGCGATCGGGGGCGGGTTCACCTGCGTGATCTGGAGGGCCAGGGTCGCGGCGGTGGTGCCGTTGAAGGCAGGATGGCCGGTGATCAACTCATAGAGCACGACGCCGACCGAGAAGAGATCGGAGCGTCCGTCAACCACCTGCCCGAGCGCCTGTTCGGGGCTCATGTAGCGGGGCGTGCCGAGCACCTCGCCGATCTGGGTGCGTACACTGTCGCGGTCGGCCTGGCCGGGATCGGCCTCGGCCATCCGCGCGATGCCGAAATCGAGGATCTTGATCGAGCGTCCGTCGCGCCCGAGCATGACGTTCGAAGGCTTGATGTCGCGGTGCACGACTCCGGACAGGTGCGCGTAGCTGAGCGCGGAGGCGAGTTGCGTGCCGATCGCTAGCACGCGATCGCTGGCAAGCTTGCCGTCGCGTGTCAGCACCTGATCCAGCGGTTCGCCGTCCAGCAGCTCCATCGCGATATACGGGTGCCCGTCCGCTTCGCCGACGTCGTAGATCGTCACGATCGACGGGTGGGCGAGCGCGCCGGCGGCCTTGGCCTCCCGCAGAAAGCGAGCGGCATAGTCCGGGTTGCGGCGGAATTCGGGCTTGAGCAGCTTGATCGCCAGCACCCGATCGATGCCGGGATCGTGGGCGCGCCAGACCTCGGCCATCGCGCCTTCGCCGATCAGCTCGCGCAGCTCGTATCGCCCGATCAGTCGCATCACCGCCGCGTTCCCCTCGGCCGCTGCCCCAAGCGGATGCGCCGACGGGCGCGTCCGGGAAGCGGCCTAGCGCCGAAGTGGTTAAGGCCGGGTTCCGGGATGTGCCGTTCAGCTTCGCGCACGGACCGTCCGCTGGATCCGTATCGATCGGTCGAGATCGCGACGGATCAGCGCATTGGCCGGATCGAGCTGGCTCGCCTGCTGGAGCAGGGCGACAGCCCGATCGATCGCACCGCGGTTGAGCTGCTCGAGCCCGGCCGCGCGCAATTGCCGTGCCCGCGCCGGGTTGGCGGTGCGCACCGCCGGCTTCGGCTCGACGCGCGGCACCGGCGCGGCGGTGCGCGGCGGCGGCGGGGTGCGGGGAGCCGGCTTGGCCACCGCCGGCCGCGGTGGAGCGGGTCGCTCAGCCCGCGGCGTCTCGCTGCGGGCAGTGCCGGGAATGCGCAGCTTCTGCCCCGGCTCCAGCCGTCCCGGCACCGCCACGCCGTTATAGCGGGCGAGCGCGTAGAACAGCATCGGATCGCCCAGGAACCGCTGGGCTAGCAGCGACATGCTGTCGCTGGGCGCTGCGACATAGTCGAAGCTGCGCTTGCCGAGCAGGATCTCGGGCGCGACGTCGATCTGCTTGAGCAGGCTCGCCGCGATGCGGTCGCCCGGCTGACGTTTCAGGACCTTGAGGAGCTTCTTGCGGGCGTCCGCCGGGCGCCCGGCATTGAGCAGCTCGATCGCTTTGCCGACGTCCTTGCTACCCTGCCAGCGCGCTTCCTGATTCGGCTCGGCGCGCGCCGCGACCTTCGGTCCGGTGGCGCAGCCGCCAAGAAGGGTCGCGGTGGCGAGCACCAGCAGCGTGGCGGCCCTGCGCGCAACGTGGAAAGTCATCATGCCGAGAGGCGTCCCTGTATATGGTCGCGGTGACGGTGAACGGGGGAGGCGAGCGTCGCCAGAAACGCCGGATCGCGCGCGAGCCGACGGAAATGCGCGCCCGACATGGGCTTGGCGAAATGGTAGCCTTGGAACAGCTCGCAGCCGAGCGCGCGCAGCATCGCGACCTCGCGCTCGTCCTCGACGCCCTCGGCCAGCACCTTCAGATCCAGGCCTCGGCCGAGTTCGATCAACGCCTTGCAGATCGCCTGGCTGTCGCGGCGGTCCTGCACCTGGCTGACGAATTCGCGATCGATCTTGAGCTTGTCGAAGCGCAGGTTCTTCAAATAGCTGAGGCTGGAATAGCCGCTGCCGAAATCGTCGATCGCCAGGCTGATGCCCATGTCGTGCAATTCGCCGAACAGGGCGAGCGTGCGGCCGGCATCGACCATCGCGGCCGTCTCGGTCAGTTCTAGCTCGAGGGCTTCCGGGGCGAGATCGTGGCGGTGCAGCGTTCGCTCGATCTTCTGGCGCAGCGCCGGATCGAGCAGCTGGCGGGCCGACAGGTTCACGGCGATGCGCATGCCGGTCAGCCCGTCGTCCTGCCACGACCGCGCCTCGCGGCAGGCGGCGTTGAGTACCCACAGGCCGTAGCGCTCGCTCAGCCCGATCTCTTCGACGACGGGAATGAACCGCGCCGGTGATATGGCGCCTAGCTCCGGATGCTGCCAGCGCAGCAAAGCCTCGGCACCAACCAGCCGTCCCAGGGCAAGATCGACCACCGGCTGGAAGACCATCGAGAGCTGCCCGCCGACCAGCGCCTGCGCCAGATCCTGTTCCAGAAGGAAGCGTTCGCGCGCGGCCTCGATCGAGGGCGGATCGACGATCACCACCTCGCCCGCATCGGTGATTTCCGGCTTCGCCAAGGCCGCGACGGCGCGGGTGAGGAGCTGCACCGGCTCCGCCCCATCGATCGGGTAGCTGGCGGTGCCGGCCTCGATGGCCGGCTCCAGGACCATGCCACCGGCGGCGATCTCGTGGCCCGATACGTAGACGAGGGCGCGGAACGCCGCGGCGGCGGAAGCCAGACCGCCGTCGTCGCGCAGCCAGATGGCGATGCAGTCGCGATCGATCTGCGCGACCGGGTGGGTGGCGCCCGCGGCCGAAGCGATGCGGCCGGCGAACTGCGCCAAGGCGGCGTTCGCGGCGGGTTGATCGAACGCGGATAGTCGATCGAAATTGACGAAGCGGATCGTGCCGAGCAGCCGCGGCAAAGCCTTTGCGCCGATATCCTCGGCGATGGCATCGAACAGGTGTTCGCGCGTCTGCAGGCCGGTCACCGGGTGGCGGGCGGCCCAGCGATGCTCGATGTCGGCGATGCGCCGGGCGATCCTGGGCAGGGCCTCCGCCAGCGGCCGCTGCCTACCAGTGCCGTCGCCGCACAGGTCCGCCGCGATCCGCTCCGCCTCGACATGTCCGCCGATCTGGAACAGGAGCAGGGCGGCGGCGACGAGGCAGAGCGCGAGCGCCAAGACCGGCTGGAGCAGCCCGGCGGCACTGAGCGACGCCGCCACGATGATCCCGGCAACCGCGACGATGGCGCGGCTTGAGGCCAAAGAGAGCCAGGCGCCCAGACGGCGCATCAGGTGCCCTTGGCCGCGCATCTGCCCTCTTTCCAGTTCCTTCGCTTCGCACCGTGCTGGCCAGGCGCTGATAGGCGGCGCGGGTTAAAGGATCGTGCGCAGGCTTACCGGGTACATTGCGGCGGTGGCGGCAAGCGGCCATGGTCGCGTGGCATGTATGCTCTCGCCACGCCCCAGCCGCTCCTCGGTCCCCGTCCTGGCGACGCCCGCCCGGCGCCGATCGCGCCCGGACCGAGTGCCCGATTCGCGACCGCCGCCTTGCGCGCGGTCTGGCGCGCCGGGATCACGGACGTGCCCTCTTTGGATGGCGACGCCCTCATCGCGCAGGCGACGCGCCAGGAGGCCAGCGACGACTTCGGTCCGGATCATTGGCGTGAGCCGTTCGCGGTGCTGGTCCGCGCTTTGAACGACGAGGCCGATCTCAATCCGGTCGGACGCACGCTGGCTTATGGCCAGATCACCAAGGTGCTGCGGGAACGGCTGCGGGCGCAGGCGTTGTGGCGTGCGCACCCCGAAATATTGGAGCTTCCGCTCGGGCCACCGATCGTCGTGCTCGGCTCGATGCGATCCGGCACCACGCGGGTCCAGCGCCTGCTCGCCTGCGATGACCGGCTGGCGCACACGCGGCTGTTCGAGTCGTTGACTCCCGTTCCGGAGCGTGGCCGCGGCTGGGTCGATTACCGCGCCGCCAAAACATCGGCCGGGCTCGCCTTCCTGCACTCGCTGAACCCCAAGCTCGCCGCCGTGCATCCGAGCGGTGCCGGGCTTCCCGACGAGGAATTCGGGCTGTTCAGCTTCGCCTTCAGCGGCGCGCAATTCCAGGCGCAGTGGCGGATCCCGTCCTTCGCCCGGTGGTGGGAGGACCAGGACGCGATCCCGGTCTACCAGGAGTTCCGGCGGCTGATGCAGACCATTGCCTGGACCCGCGGGGGCCGCTCCGATCGCCCCTGGGTCCTAAAGGCGCCGCAGTTCATGGAGGAGCTCGACGCGCTCCTCACCGTCTTCCCGGATGCGCGGCTGCTCTGCCTCGGCCGTGACCCGGTCGATGTCGTCGCGTCGTCATGCTCGCTGGTCTGGCAGCAGCAGCGCATCCAGTCGGACACCGCCGACCGGCACTGGATCGGCCGCGAATGGCTGCACAAGACGGCTCACCGCGTCCGTGCCGCCGCCGACTGTCGTGCGGCCAGACCAGACGTGCCGCAACTCATCATCGATTTTGCCGCTGTCAACCGCGACTGGCGCCGCGAGATCGAGCGGATCTATGCCTTCCTCGGGCTTGAGCTTACCGCCCGCACGCTCGCCGCTATGCAGGCCTATCTGCGTGGATCGGACCAGCATCACGGCCACCGCTACACGCTGGAAGAATTCGGGCTGGGCCGCGACGAAGTCCGCCACGCCCTGCCGAACGGCGCCTGACGACACGTTGATCGGCGGTCAGGCTTCCTCACCGGGCGGAGGATCCGGGAAGCCGGCGACCATCGCGGCCAGGCCGCCGGCAAAACTCTCGTCGAAGCCGATCATCTCGGCGAGGTGATCGTGCAGGGCGTTGCTTTGTTCGTACACCGACCAGCCGAGCGCGAGCGAGATGACCGAGGCCAGCGCCGACAGGGCGGCGTGGTGGCTGAGCCCGAGCGCGACGAGAGGGGCGGCCAGTCGTTCGGCGCTCTCCTGCACATCACCGATCGGCCGAGCAACGGCGCAGAGTCGGGCGGAATCGCGATGGGCGAGCAGGGCACCGCGAAAGGCGTGGCCGAAGCCCAGCAGCCAAGCCCGCCAGCCAACGTCGGCCGGCGCTGCGGCCAGAGCGCGCGCGTAGAAGCTCACCGCCATCAGGCTCGTTAGTTCGGCCTTGTCGCCGACATGCCAGTAGAGCGCCGACGCCTGCACCCCCAACCGCCCAGCCAAGGCGCGCATGTTGAGCCGGTCGAGCCCCTGCTCGTCGACCAACTGCAGCGCCGCCGCGACGATCTCCTGCTGTCCCAGCTTCATTGTGCGGACCTGTGGCGGAGCGACCGCAGCTTGACAACTGAACGTTGTTCAATGATTTTGTCGGACAAAGGAGAGAGACGATGCCCTATGTCCGCAACGCCTGGTACGTCGCGTCCTGGGTCCAGGATCTGGAGCCTGAGAAGCCCAGCGCCATCACGATCCTGGGCGAGCCGATCGTGTTGTGGCGCGCCGACGACCGGCTGGTCGCGATGGAGGATCGCTGCGTTCACCGGCTCGCCCCGCTGTCACTCGGGCGATGCGAGGGAGCGACGCTGCGCTGCATGTACCATGGCCTGCTGTTCGATGCGGCGGGCAAGGTGGTGCAGATACCGGGCCAGGACCTGATCCCGCCGCAGGCCCGCGTACGCAGCTATCCCGTCGCCGAGAAGCATAGCTGGGTGTGGGTGTGGATGGGCGATCCGGCGCTTGCCGACGAAGCGCTGATCCCGCCGGCGGTGGGCTTCGACGATCCCGACTGGATCCTCGGCCGCGGCTTCCTGGACTATGAAGCCGAGGCGCGGCTCATCAACGACAACCTGCTCGACTTCAGCCACCTGAGCTTCGTCCATGCCAACAGCTTCGGTGTGGCGCCGAGCTTTGCGGACAGCCTGCCGAAGATCGTGACGCTGGATCGCGGCGTGCGCTTTGAACGCTGGACCACGAACACGCACGGCGCGAGCAACCGCAAGTCGGACGTTCTGATCGACAGCTGGCAAAGCTACGATTTCCTGATCCCCGGCGTACTCCTGATGTGGAGCGGCAACTATCCAGCCGGCACGGCCGAGCGGCTCGGCTTCGCGCCGCCGCCCAAGGATCAGGCGATCGCCGGGCTCAACTTCACCAGCCAGGCGGTAACGCCGACGGGCGCCAAGACGGCGCGCTACTTCTTCTCGTGGGGCCCGCATCGGAGTCAGGGCGGCGAGGATCTGCGCGACAGCATGATGGCGCTTGCCGGTGTGGCGTTCGCCGAGGACAAGCTTATGATCGAGGCGCAGCAGCGCGTGATCGATCGGACGCCCGACCCGCGGATCATGCCGACCGCGCATGATCGGGGCGTCACGATGTTCAACCGCCTGGTCGAACGTCTCGCCCGTGCCGAAACGCAGGATCGATCCGAAGCCGCCTGAGCTTTCGCGTCAGGCGCTCGCGGGCTGGAGCGGCGGCTCCGGCTCCGCGATCGCTGCACCCTGATTGTAGCGATCGAGGTCGAGAATGCCCTCGCGCTTGGCGACGATCGTCGGGACGAGCGCCTGACCGGCGACGTTGACCGCGGTACGGCCCATGTCGAGGATCGGATCGATCGCGAGCAATAGCCCGGCGCCCTCCAGCGGCAAGCCCAGCGTCGATAGCGTCAGGGTCAGCATCACGACCGCGCCCGTTAGACCCGCCGTCGCCGCCGAACCGATTACCGACACGAAGGCGATCAGCACGTAATCGGTGACGTGCAGCTGCACGCCGTAGAATTGCGCGACGAAGATCGCCGCGACCGCCGGGTAGATCGCCGCGCAGCCGTCCATCTTGGTGGTCGCGCCGAGCGGCACCGCAAAGGCCGTGTAAGCGCGTGGTACGCCGAGTGCCCGCTCGGTCACTTCCTCGGTCACGGGAAGCGTGCCGATCGAGGAGCGGGAAACGAAGCCGAGCTGGATCGCCGGCCAGGCCGAGGCGAAGAAGCGCACCGGGCTGAGGCCGTTGCCAAGAAGGATCAGCGGGTAGACGACCAGTAGGACCAGTCCAAGGCCGAGATAGACCGCGCCCGCGAAAGCGCCGAGCGCGGACAGCGCCTCCCAACCATAGCGCGCCACGGCGTCGCCGATCAGTCCGGCGGTGCCGATCGGCGTGAGCAGGATCACCCAGCGCAGGATGCGGCGGAAGATGGCGAGCGCGGACGCGTTGAACGCCAGGAACGGCTCGCCCTGCGCGCCGATCCGGACCGCGGCGGCGCCAACGGCTACCGCCGCGACGATGATCTGGAGCACGTTGAAGGAGAGTGAGGTCGTTGCGGCGCCGTCCACGATCTTGGTCGATGCACCGAGGCCGAGCAGGTTGGCGGGCACCAGGCCCTTCAGGAAATCGAGCCAGGTGCCGACCGTGCCCGGTGCGACCCCTGCGGTGGCGTCCACGCTGGCGCGCAGGCCGGGCTGGATGATGAGGCCGAGGGCGATGCCGATCGTCACCGCGATCAGCGCCGTGATCGCGAACCACAGCAGTGTCCGCCACACCAGCCGCGCCGCATCGGCCAGTTCGCGCAGCGCCGCGATCGACGCCACGATCGCGGTGAAGACCAGGGGCGGTACGAGCACCTTGAGCAGCTGGACGAAGATCTGGCCAACCGTCTGCAGGGTGACGCCAAGTCCGTTGCCGTCGCCCATGCCGCGGGCGACAAGGCCCAGCGCCAGTCCGATCGCCATGCCGGCCAGAACCTGCACGCCGAAGCTCGGGAGAAGACTGCGACGGGCGGACGAGACGGAACCAGCCATGTGCGACATTCCGATCAGAGTGGGGCCGAAGCGACCGAGACTAAGATGAGTTCCGCCTGGTTTCTCTACCACAAAGCTTTTCTAGGCGCGCGCGAAGCCGAAGGTCGTGCGAACGCGCCTTGCATCGTCTCGGACGGTCGGTGCGTTGAGCGCGAACGGAAACCGGATAAGGGTTCCCGCGTGATTGAAGCCGGAGAATGACGACGTGGCCGATGCGACCGCCTACAAGATCCTAACCGCAGCCGAGCTGACCGAGCTGGAGGCTGGCACATTCACCGGTGCGCCGATCGACAGGACGGACGGCTATATCCACCTGTCGACCGCCGCGCAGGTCACCGAAACCGCCGACCGCCACTTCGCCGGCCAGGACGATCTCGCCATCGCGGCGGTCGATCTCGACGCGCTGGGTGATGCGGTGCGGTGGGAGCCGTCGCGTGGCGGAGCGCTGTTCCCGCACCTCTATGGTTCGCTGACCCTGGACGCCGTGATTGCTTATGGGCCGCTGCATCGGCTGGACGACGGCTCGGTCGCGCTGCCGGTGGCGGGCTGATCCGATGCGCCACGATGACAATCTGACCGCCGGCCGCGAAACCTTCGTCACCCATCTCGAATGCTCGATGACCGGCGAGCGCTTTGCCGCCGACGAACTGCACGGCCTGTCCAATGTCGGCCGGCCGCTGCTGGTCCGCTACGATCTCGCCGGCGTGGCGGGGGCGCTGACCCGGGAGGCGCTTGCCCTCAGACCCGCCGACCTCTGGCGGTATCGCGAGCTGCTTCCCGTACGGCGTACCGAGAACATCGTCAGCCTGGGCGAGAATGCGACGCCCATCATCCCGCTCGATACGATCGGCCGCGACCTTGGCGCGTCGCGCCTGTGGGTGAAGGACGAAGGCCGCTTGCCGACCGGATCGTTCAAGGCGCGCGGCCTCGTCATGGCCATCTCGATGGCCAAGGAACTAGGCGTGCGCAGCATTGCCATGCCGACCAATGGCAATGCCGGTGCCGCCGCCGCCGCTTATGCCAGCCGCGCCGGAATTGAGGCGGTGATCTTCTGTCCCGCCGATACGCCGGAGATCAACGTCCGCGAGATCGCCGCGCAGGGTGCCACCGTCTACCGTGTCGGCGGCCTGATCGACGATTGCGGCAAGCTCGTCGCGCAGGGTGCCAAGGAGAATGGCTGGTTCGACCTGTCGACGCTGAAAGAGCCCTATCGGATCGAGGGCAAGAAGACGATGGGCCTCGAGCTGGCGGAACAGCTCGGCTGGCAGGTGCCGGACGTGATCTTCTACCCCACCGGCGGCGGCACAGGCCTGATCGGGATGTGGAAGGCGTTCGACGAGCTGGAAGCGATCGGCCTGATCGGCCCGGAGCGGCCGCGGATGGTGGCGGTGCAGGCGGATGGCTGCGCGCCGATCGTTCGCGCCTTCGAACAAGGCGAGCGTCATGCGACCCGCTGGCAGGACGCGCATACCGTCGCCGCCGGTATCCGCGTGCCGCAGGCGGTCGGCGACTTCCTCATCCTGGATGCGGTGCGGGCAAGCGGCGGGTTCGCGATGAGCGTGCCCGACGATGCGATCCTAGCCGCCGTCGAGGAAGTCGGCACGCGGGAGGGGCTGCTGCTCTGTCCGGAGGGCGGCGCGACCCTTGCCGCTTATCGTCAGGCGATGACCGACGGGCGGGTTTCGCCCGACGAGTCGGTGCTCCTGTTCAATTGCGCGACCGGGCTGAAATACCCGATGCCCGACCGCTCGATCCTGTGGGAGGGCGCCGGGCCACCGGCTTGAGTGCAGTGCAGCGCAATCCGCTAGGGGATTTGGTCGAGCCGGAGTAAGGGAGGGCCATCTCGCGCACGCAGGATAATCCGCGGCGCCTTTGATCTGGACGTACCATGCCCTTCGATACACTTCCCCCGCTTCTGGCCGAGGCGCTCGCCACGCGCGGGTACGAGACGCTCACGCCGGTGCAGGCCGCCGTGCTCCAGCCCGAAGCCGAGGGCCGCGACCTGGTCGTCTCGGCCCAGACCGGATCCGGCAAGACCGTCGCCTTCGGTCTCGCCATGGCGCCGCAGCTGCTCGACGGCGGCAGCGCCGTTCCGACCCGGCAGCCGCACGCTCTGATCGTCGCGCCGACCCGGGAACTGGCGCTTCAGGTCGCCCGGGAGCTGCATTGGCTCTACGGCAAGACCGGTGCCTGGATCGCCACCGCCGTCGGCGGCATGGATCCGATGAAGGAACGCCGGGCGCTTTCGCATGGCGCGCATATCGTCGTCGGGACGCCGGGCCGCCTGCGCGACCATCTCGAACGCGGCGCACTCGACCTTTCCGCGCTCCGCGTGGCGGTGCTGGACGAGGCGGACGAGATGCTCGACATGGGCTTCCGCCAGGAGCTCGAGGAGATCCTCGACGCGACGCCGGCCGAGCGCCGCACATTGCTGTTCTCGGCGACCATGCCGAAGCCGATCGTGGCGCTCGCCAAGCGCTATCAGCGCGATGCGCTCCGCATCTCCACCGCGGGCGAGGATCGCGGCCACGGCGACATCAGCTACCAGGCCGTGACCGTCGCACCCGCCGACATCGAGAATGCCGTCGTCAATCTGCTGCGGCTGCACGAAGCTGAATCGGCGATGCTGTTCTGCGCCACGCGCGAGAATGTGCGCCGGCTTCATTCCAGCCTGATCGAGCGCGGTTTCGATGCCGTGGCGTTGTCGGGCGAGCACAGCCAGAACGAACGTAACCACGCGCTCCAGGCGCTCCGCGATCGCCGCGCCCGCGTCTGCGTGGCGACGGATGTGGCGGCGCGCGGCATCGATCTGCCGACGCTCAGCCTGGTCATCCACGTCGAACTGCCGCGCGATCCCGAGGCGCTGAAGCACCGGTCCGGCCGCACCGGTCGCGCCGGCAAGAAAGGCACGGCGGTCCTGATCGTGCCGTATCAGCGCCGCCGCCGGGTCGAGGCGATGCTGCGCGACGCGCGCATCCAGACCGAATGGATCCCGGTGCCGAAGCCTGAGGATATCGCCCGCATGGACCGCGAGCGCCTGCTCGAGACCTTGCTCGCGCCGGTCGAGCTGGACGAGGACGATCGCGAGCTCGGTCGCCAGCTGCTCGCCGAGCGCAGTGCCGAGGATATTGCCGCGGCCCTGGTCCGGTCGCATCGCGCCCGCTTGCCGGCCGCCGAGGAGATGCTCGACGACGGACCCGGCCAGCGCCTCGAGCGGCAGCAGGGCACGCGCGCCGGGTTCGAGGATTCGGTGTGGTTCCGGCTCGACATCGGTCGACGCCAGAATGCCGATCCCCGCTGGATCCTGCCGCTGCTCTGCCGGCGCGGTCACCTGACCAAGGGTGAGATCGGCGCGATCCGGATCGACGCGAACGAGACGCTGTTCGAAGTGCCGCGCGCCTCCGTCACCCGCTTCACGGCCGCGCTGAAGCGCACCGCGCCCGGTGTCGACGAGGGCGAGCAGGACATCCGTATTGAGCCGGCCGAGGGCCCGCGCTCCGCGGCGCCGCCTCGGCAGCAGCCGGCCCGCCGCCACGGTTCCGATCAACCCCGTCGGAGTGATCGTCCCCGCCGCTGACGGGCCGGACGCGACGGCTTACTTGCGGGCGCGCCGCTTCTTCGGGGCGGTGCCGCCATTGTCGGCGGGCGCCTGCTCGGCGGGGGCCGCAGCCGGTGCCTCGGCCGGCGTTTCGGCTGGCGTCGCTGCCTCTACCGGTGTCTTGCGCGGCCGACCACGCTTCGGCTTGGCGGGGGCTTCCTCGGCAGCGGCCGGCTCAGGGGCGGGTGCCTCGACAGGTGCAGGTGCAGGTGCCGGTGCGGCCGCGGCCTTGGCGGCGCGGGGCTTGCGGCCCGGCTTCGCGGGGGTGGGTGCCGGCTCGGCTGCCTCGGGCTCGGCGCTGGCCGGCGTGACCGCTTCGACGACAGTTTCCGCCGCCTTGCGACCGAGACCGATCAGCTTCGCCATGCCACGGCGCAGTTCGCTGTAGTTCGCGCTGGTCATCGGATAATCGCGCGGCAGGCCGAAGGCTTCGCGATAGCTTTCCGGCGTATAACCGTGACGGGTAATGTGCCGTCGCAGCGTCTGATACTTCTTGCCGTCGATCATGCTGATCAGGCCATCGGGCTTGATACTGGCCCGAGGGGATACGGCACCCTTGGGTTTTTCGACTTCCGGCTCCGGTGCGGGTGCGCCCAGTCCGCTCAACGCGACGTGCACGCTCTTGATAAGGACCGGCACGTCAGCCGTAGCGACATTGTTGTTGCCGACCATCGACGAAACAATTTCCGCCGTAAGTTCAATAAGCTTCTCGGCATCGGACATCGGCTGGGGACCCTCAGTTGTCGTTGGTTCTTCATCAATAACCGCAATGGAACTAAATTTCTATCACCTGTCGTATTCCGGGCTCAGATGGAGTGTTGGGGGGATATTCCAAAAAAAGAATGAAGCTGCCGAGCCGCGGTGAACATCCTGCGCCGGTCGAGGTTCTATGCTCGTCACGGGCAGTTCGATGGTGGAGCAGGCGATGAATAGCGATCGGCAGACATCAGGCTCCGTGACCGAAGATCGGCCGCTGCCTCCACCCGAGCGCCTTCGGGAACTGCTTTTCGATGCGGCGACGATCGGCCGCGACGATGTAATACCCGCGCTGATCCAGGCCGGTGCGGACCCGGCCGCGCGAGATCCCCGCGGATATACGCCGCTGATCCTGGCGAGCTATAATGGCCGGGAGGCGGCAACCCGCCTGCTGCTCGATCTTGGTGCGCCGGTGAACGCGGCCGACGCGGTGCGCGGCAATACGGCGCTGCACGGAGTGGCGTTCAAAGGCTATGATGCGATAACGGCAATGCTGATCGCGGCAGGCGCGGATGCGGACGCGCGTAATCTCGCCGGCCAGACCGCGTTGATGATGGCGGCGCTATTCGGTCGCGCCGAAATCTTCCACCGGCTGATCGCCGCCGGAGCCGATCCGGATGCCGTCGATGCGGCGGGAAACAGTGCGCACAGTGTCGCGGTCGCGCAGGGGAACGAAGTCATGCTCCAGAGGATCGCTGCGGCCCGCGCCGCCTGATCCGCACTGTCCTTTGGGACGCGAGATCAGGCGGGTAATCGAGGCTGACTTACTTGGCTGCCGGTGTCAGGCGCAGCAGCTTGCCTTTCTCCATGTCGTTCAGGACGTAGAGCGCGCCGTCCGGGCCCTGCTTCACCTGGCGCAGGCGTTCGCGCAGATCGGTCAGCAGACGTTCCTCGCCGACGACCTTGTCGCCCTTCAGCACCAGTCGAGCGAGGTGGCTCTGGCTGAGCGACGTGACGAAGGCGTTGCCCTTCCAGGTCGGAAACAGCTTGCCGTCGTAGAAAGCGAGGCTGGAGGGTGAGATCACCGGATCCCAATAGTAGACCGGCTGCTCCATGCCACGCTTCTGCGTGCCCTCACCGAGTTGCTTGCCGGAATATTCCTTGCCGTAGCTGACCACCGGCCAGCCGTAATTGCCGCCGCGCCTGACCAGGTTCAATTCGTCGCCGCCGCGGGGGCCGACGTCGGTCACCCACAATTGCTGCGTTCCCGGGCGGAAAGCGATGCCGAGCGGATTGCGGAAGCCCCTTGCCCACAATTCCGGCAGCACGCCGGCCTTACGGACGAAGGGATCGCCCTTGGCCGCTGCCCCGTCCTGGGTGATCCGCACCAGTTTGCCGACGCCGGTATCGAGCTTTTGGACGTTCGGGCGGAGTTCCTCGGCGTCGAGATCGCCAAGAGTGACGAACAGGGCGCCGGCGCGATCGAACAACAGGCGGCCGCCGAAGCTGGAATGGATCGCCGGCAGGTCCGGCTTCTGGCGGTAAATGACCTTGACGTCCTCGAGGTGCGGGGTCGGCCCATCCACCAGCCGCCCGCGCGCGACCGTCGTATCCGCGCCCGGATTGCGCGCCTCGACATAGGCCCAGTAGATCAGGTGGTTGCGCGCGAAATCGGGATCTATCGCGACGTCCATCATGCCCGATACGGCCATGTTCAGCACCTCTGGCACGCCCTCGACCGGCGGCGAGACGGTGCTGCCGCTGACCAGGCGCAGCTTGCCCTTGCGCTCGGAGACCAGGATCCGCCCGTCGGGCAGGAACGCCATGCCCCAAGGAAACTCCAGCGCGTCCGTCACCGTCTCAACCTTCACCGCGACGTTCGACGGCAGATAGGGCGCGCGGGTCTGTTCCTTGAAGGCGGGCAGCTGGCCCGCCGCGTTCGGTGGACGCTTCTCGACCGGTTGGCCTGGCGCCGGGGCGACATAGGGTGGGGGCGGAGGCGGCCCCTGCGCCGCCGAAGAACCCGCGATCAGCGTCATGCTGATCGAACATGCGAGAATGACTGGTTTCATGATCCCCCCAACTTTCGGCTCCACTTGGCGGCGAGCCTCGATAGGGTGCGATCTAGCCTGTCCCGCTTGTTTCGCCCCACCCACAAGGCTGCAAGCTCTGCCTATGCCCGATCAGGCGTAGGCAACCGCCTGAGAAACATGGTCGTCCAGCCGCATGTCCGATCGGCAGAACGAGCAGTGGATGTTCTTGACCGCCGGCATCGCCTTCTTGACCGCCGCCACCGCGACCGACAGCTTGATGCCGAGCAGCTTGCCGGTGACGCCCGCCACGAACACGTTGCGGTTGCGGATCGTCAGGCAGCTCGTTCCCCAGTCGTTCAGCACGTCGTCGATCGACGTGCCCGGACGATTGCCGAGCACCTTCTGAAGCTTGTCGTTACGCTGCCAGTCCCGGGTGTCGATCGACTGGGCGATGCGGGCATAACTTTCCAGCTCGGTCTTGCCGTCCTCGCCGGCATGGTTGCCCTGATACTTGCTGAGATAATAATCCCGGCACAGCTTGCCCGGCCCGACCGACTGGACCGACTTCGCCTTGCTGAGGTTCTTGCTGAGTTCGTGAAAGCCGGGGTCCTGCATCACGTTGCCGTGATCGACGTAGAAGTGGATGGTGACACCCTCCGGCACGCGAAAGCCGGCATTGTCGCTCAGGAAGCCACCATGCGCGCTGATGATCAGATCGGTGTGGTTCGTCTTGGACTTGAACAGGTAGAAGTTGCCGCCGATCTCGACGGCACCCTTGGGCGTGGCCATGTGCGCTTTCCCCCTCTCCTAAACGGGCGGAACCCACTCCCGCCCGTGCAACATCTTGCAAGCACCCCAGCCGGCGCTATCCCGCCGGACGGGTGAACAGATTTCGGATGTGATCGGGCACGCGTTCGGCGCGCAGCCCGCCGGGTCGCGACGGGTCGCGCACGGTCCACACCCTTTTCTCGGTCGCCTCGACGCACGTCTTGCCGTCGAGGGAGATACGACAATCGACCGTGAAGCTGCTGTTGCCGAAAATCGGCGCCGCGCTCTCAATGGTCACGGCATCGCCGTAAGAGGAGGGCTTCAGGAACCGCGCCGACAGGTCGACCATGGGAAATCCGGCGACCCCGAGTTCCTCCAGCATCGCCCGCTTCTTCGGCAGGCCGGCCGCTTCGAACAGCAGGATCGTATTCTCGCCGACCATGTCGAGATAGCGCGGCGCATACACGATGCCCGCCGGATCGCACTGCCCCCATTCGATCCGGTAGGTGCGCGAGAAGAACGGCGCGAACGAGGCGAAATCAGCCATTACAGAAACAGCGCCTTGTTGATCGGCAGCCCGTGCTTCTCGCAGTGGCTGACATAGTGGTTGACGAACCAGAACACGTCGATGCTCTCGGCGATGTTGCCCTTCTCGTCATAATGGTCGGCGACGCCCTGCATCCAGCCGAACAGCTTCACGCCATTCGGATGATCGGTGACGAGCGTATGGGCCTGCCCCGGCGTTTCGCTGATGAAGCTGCCCGGCGTCGCGACCCAGTCATATTCGAGGTAGCGGACGCTGCCTTCGGTGCAGAGCATCAGCACCGTGCCATGGTGCTTGTGCGTGCCGATCATGCCGGGCTTCTTGATCCACAGCACGTTGGCGTACCAGTTGCCGCGCACGTCGAAGGCCATGTGGCGGATCGCCGCATTGTCGCCATAGGGAACCCACGGGCTCTCCTCTTCGGACGGGCCGAGATGACCGCCCTCGACACCGAACCGCTTGATGATCGCAGCCTCCGGATCGGCGATGTTGAAGATCTGGAACGGGCTGGCCATGATATCTCCTCTTCCTGCCGCCACGATGTAGCCCCGGTCCGACAGGCCGGCACGCATATTCGAAGACGGCCGCACGCGAACGGGGTGGCGTGTCGCCCCGAGAATGTATCATGCTATGCATTCGCGGCAACGGACCGGCAGAGTCCGGCGGGATCTGGAAGCGGCTAGGAGAGAATTGGATGACCACTGATGGCCGCGCCGTGGATGTCGCCGCCCTGCTCGACGATCGCCGGCTGTCCGCCTTCAACTATCGGCTGATCGCGCTGTCTTGGCTGATCACCCTGTTCGACGGCCTCGACATGACGATGATCTCGTACACGGCGCCGTATATGCGCGACGAGCTCGGCCTGTCGAAATACATGCTCGGCACGGTCTTCTCCGCCAGCGCCTTCGGCATGGTCTTCGGCGGTATCGTGCTGTCGTGGGTCGGTGACAGGATCGGACGGCGGCCGGCGGTGCTGATCGCGGCTTTTACGTTTGCATTCCTCACCTTCGCGACCGGCTTTGCTCGCAGCTATGAGGAATTGCTGGCGCTGCGCTTCCTCGACGGTTTTGCAGCGGGCGGGATGCTTCCGCTCGCCTGGGCACTCAATATCGAATTCGTGCCGCGGCGGATGCGCGCCACGGTCGTGACGATCATCATGGTCGGCTACAGCTTCGGCGGGGTCCTGTCGGGTCCGCTCACCAACCTCATCGCGCCGCGCTTCGGCTGGGAAGGCGTGTACTTAGCCGGCGGCGGGGCGACCTTGCTGTGCGCGCTGCTGTTGATGTTCGCGCTGCCGGAATCGGTGCGGTTCCTGATCAACCGCGGCAATCGCGGCGAACAGGTTGTGCGCACGCTTCGGCGGATCGACCCCGCCCTGGAACTCCGCCCGGACGACCGCTTCGTCCTCGGCGACGAGACGACGGTCGCGCGGGTCTCGCTCGGCGAACTGTTCCGCGGCGACCTTGCCTTGCTGACGCCTTTGCTGTGGCTCGCCTACGGCGCGAGTTCGCTGGCGATCTACTTCGCTTCGTCGTGGGGTCCGTTGCTGCTCGAGGAGCTGCAGGTCGAGCGAACGACCGCCGCCTGGATCTCCTCGACCAGCGGCTTGCTCGGCGCCGGTGCCGGATTGCTGCTGATGCGCTTCACCGATCGGCTCGGTCCCGGTGCCGTTGCCTTCTATCCCGCGCTCGCGGTGCCGGTGTTGTTGCTGCTTGGGCTGGGCTTCGTCCCGCCCGAACTGTTCCTGGTCTTCGTCGTGTTCGCCTCTTTGCTGGTAGGCGGCGAGCATTCGGGCGTGATCTCGATCGCGGCAATCTTCTATCCGAGCCGGATCC
>Ga0160473_100358_pt1 | contig 34592 bp, 16 predicted proteins | sample HID1975I_E11MG_FD_108217 | JGI IMG/M metagenome (GOLD analysis project Ga0160473, IMG submission 108217) | Enriched soil microbial communities from UW Madison campus, WI, USA - HID1975I_E11 MG | ecosystem: Environmental > Terrestrial > Soil > Unclassified | place: USA: Madison, Wisconsin... | reverse complement strand
TTGCGGGAATAGCTCAGTTGGTAGAGCACGACCTTGCCAAGGTCGGGGTCGCGAGTTCGAGTCTCGTTTCCCGCTCCAGTTTAAATACTGTGGCGTCTATGCGGTGCAGTGGTGGTGAAGGTCGTCAAGGCGCTTCACGCCGGTTAGCGGTAAAGCTTCACAATGCGGGAATAGCTCAGTTGGTAGAGCACGACCTTGCCAAGGTCGGGGTCGCGAGTTCGAGTCTCGTTTCCCGCTCCATTTATTGGTTTGCAGAGTCATGATTGTTCTGTGGGTCATTGGAAATAGACGCTTAGGCGTCTTTTTTCGTTGTATTTAAATATCCAGATTACAAAAACGCCACTCAATCGAGTGGCGTTTTTTTTTGCAAAAATGCTCAACGTTCGGAGTCCACCAACGTCGCGTCCACGAACGGAAAGACCCTCCAACTTACCTTATTGTCGAAGCTCACGCGTACGTGGATCCGGAACTGATAAAGTGGCGCAAGCGTCTCGAGGCTGGCTTTGTCCAGTGAGCCCAGGGTAATGGTCGTATCCTCGCTTGGCACTTCCATCTCAGTGGCGATCGGCAGTATCACTGTGTTCTCCACATTGCCTCGCTCCACGCCTTCTATCCAGGCACTGATGTACTGCGTGGTGGCGATGTGTGACCAGGTGCCGAGTGTGAAGGTGGCATGGCCGATTAGGGTATCCAATACCAACACGCCATCTCGGATCTGTTCTGACTGCGTGGGGGGCATGCCGGTAATCCATTGCACGGCTGTACGGTGGATCTGCGACGGTTTCTCGCCCTCGACCTGGACTTGGTAGTGGACCTCGACGACCTTGTTCATGTGCGGTGCAATGAAGGCCTTGGGGATTCTGTATTCTCTTGACCCTGGAGAGACTGGCGTGTCAGTTTCATAGGCAAAGGCAGTGCCAGGAGCCCCCCAATACACCAGGGTTTTGGCCCCTTCGATCACTGCTGAAGCCGGTATGAGCACTGTTGCGCCATTGATCGCGTCGGCAGGTTTGAGTTCGCTTGAAAACGCGTTGCCAGAGGCTTCCTTGATGGTAGGCGGCGTGCGGGCAGCAACCGGAGTACCTTCGAAATTCAGTGCCACGCTCATCGAACGCTGAAGCGCCGTGCCGGCGCGGTCCTGAACTTCGTACCGAGGGTAATGTCGTCCGTTGCCGGATTGGCGTATGAAATCAGCCGGAAACCTCACCTCCAGCGGCTTGCCCAGGTCGGCCTTTTTCAGTTCAAGACGGCCGACCAACTCATTGCCAGCGGGGTCTTGGCTCCAGTACCACATCACTGCATCGCCCACCGCAGCACCGATAAAAGGCAGCGTTTCACCTTCGAAACCCGGTGGAATATCTTCAGCGCGAGGCCGTGGCAATGCCCCTATGAGCTGTTGATCGTTGTTCTGGAAGTAGGCATCAGTGAGTGTGTCCCTGACCACAGGCGGGTTGAAAATGAACAGGGGCGTCTGGCCTAGTGAGGGTGGTGTGGTGTCGATGTTGATGATCAGTTCTTTGGACGGGGTCAGATCGCCGTTGAACAGTTTGACTTCGTAGTGGTACTTGTAACGACCATCGCGCAAATAGCGGGTGGGAACGTCAACGAACAGGTCGTTTTCCTCAATCGGGGCAGTCCACGTCTTAGAGGCGACTGGGACCCGCATGGCCGTCCTGGCACTGGCCAGGTCATACAAGACTTCCATGTACAGCGTCAGCGTTTCAGGGTCGTCCTCAGAAGGGTCGGAGAGCAGCCATTTGGGGAACTCCACACGCAGTGGCTTGTAGGTGGCAGCGAACGGTAGCTGATTGCTTGGCGCATCGTCCACGTCCATGAGCAGGTCGGGAATGATGGGGGGTGAATAGAATGCGATGTCATCACGCGTTCTGCTGCTTTTCGAGCGCTTAGCCGGGGTTGATCGTTTACCGCGGGGCGACGCGTTTGAAGGGGCCATTGACGGTTCTCCATGGACAAAAAGGGGAGGGTCGCCGGCGACCCTCCCCATGAACAAAAATCACCAGTTGTAACGCACTCCGAGATTCACGCCCCAGGGCTGTTCGAGCTTCTCGCCGTTGCTGTAGTCGAAGTCGGCGTGAGCCTGCCATTTGTCGGCCCAGGCCACCGCAACCCCGACACCCACTTCACCGCGCGAGCCTGAAAGGTTGTTGTTGAAATGGTTGCCGTTGACCTTCACCGCATTGTCGTTGGCAAATTCATGTACCCATGCCATCCGCACATAAGGTTGAACCGTGCGTGCGTCGTCGACGTTGTAGGTGCGCCCAACAGTAGTCCCGAGCTTGCCCAGCACCGACTGGGTGTTGCCGCCCTCGGCGCGCATGCCATTGTCAAGGTCGTAGTCTTTCCCTTCGATGACCAGCGCTGACAACTGGGCGAAGGGTTCAACAAAGTAGCCTTGGTCAAATTTCAGATGACGGCCGCCCTCCAGGGAAACACCGACGCCATGGTTGTTGTACTTGCCTTTGGTTTTCTGGCCGTCGCTGAGGCGTACATCGGAGCTGTTTTCGTAGCGGTTGACCCGTGCCGCAGCATCGAAGTAGTAGCCGTTTTGCGGGTCGAGCCAGGTGGTGTATGCACCGAGGTGATAGCTGTCGACATTGGCCGATGTGCCCCGGTCAAGGTTCAGTTCGGAGCTGCTGTAGCCTGCAGTCACACCGGCCAGCCAGTTGCCGTCGCCGATCGGCAGTGGCGTATCGGCACCGAACGAAAAGCCCTGCTGGGCTTGTTGGTAGGCCACACCGGCTGCTGCCGAAACGTTGTACTTGTTGCCGAACGTACGTATCCATCCTCCAGCTTTGCCGCTGTTCTGGCGCACTTCGCCCATGCGGCTACGCAGGCTGCCGAGCTCGCCGTACCAGACGGTGGGGGCGCTGTTGAACAGGGCCAGTACCGAGCCTGCAGCAGGGCTTACCTTGCGGGTGGTCAGGTCGAGGTACCAGTCCGTGTTTTCCTTGCTCACCAGGTCATAGGAGAATGTGCCCAAGTCTACCGGGCCGCCCTCCAAGGCAAAGCGGGCATCGCCGTTGGCGGCATGGACCACGTGCAAGCTGCTTTCGGCCACGGGGTCCGTGCCACTGCTGTCGATGCGCAGTGTGTGCTCGCCGGTGGCGCTACCGGTGATGTTGAGCAGGTCCGCTTGGCCGGTGGCAAAGTTACCTTCCATGATGAAGGTGCCGTTGCCGGACAGGTTGTCTACTGAAAGCGTATGGAAGTCGCCGGGGTTGCCGAAACGGACGCTACCGCCCGCCATCGCCAGGTTGGCGAGCGTGCTGTCGCCGACGGTAACCCACTGCGCGCCGCTGTCCACTGCCAGCCGCTCTACGTTGTCGAGGCGGCCTGTGAGGGTGGCGGAATGTTCGAGCGTCACGCTGGCATTGCCTCCTTGCGCCACGCGCACGTCACCCACCAGGTGCGTGTTGCTGTCACTGACGCGCAAGGTTGCTGTGGCACTGTCGGCAACTTCCAGCAGCACACCATTGCTGGCGCGGAGCTCGGCGCCATTGCGCACCTCGATCTGTGCCGAGGTGGGGCGTCCGGCGCCGCGGCCAACCACTACCGCTGAACCGTCGCGGCCCTCGACCAGGCTGTTGTCGAGTACCAGCGTGGCAACGCCGCCTACCGCACCGGGGGCTTCGCGCATGCGTACGCCGTTTTGTCCACCGCTGACGCTGCTGTCTTTGGCCACCAGTGTGCCGTTGAAGAATTCTGCGCCAACGCTGTTCGCGTCAAGCCCGCGCAGCTCGCTGCGCTCAAGTTCTAGTCGACTGTCGTTAATCACGGCGCCGCGGTTGCCACCGTGAAGGATGCTATCCGTGGCCTGGATCAGGGAGCCACGGCCAGCGCTATCTACGGTCGCGGTCACAGCGCGGCCTGCGGCCGTGACCGTGGTGCGGTTCAGGGACGCATTGGCGCCCACCAGTGCTACGCCGATCGCGCCCCTGCTGCCTGGATCGACCTGGGCGTCATTGAGCACCAGCGACGCGCCGGATTCGACATCGACATAGAGCAACTTGGCGTCATTGCCGGTCAGCGTAGCGCCGTTCATGACCCGGTAATTGTCCAGAGGCGCCCCAGGGCTGATAACAGTGTCCTTGGTCACGTTGGTCTGTGCCAGCGCCGGTGTGGCAAGCAGCAAGAGCGGGCCGGCGAGCAAGGTAGGCGCGAAGCGAAGCAGCAGGTTGGGCTGGGGCGTTGAGCGATTGGTCATTGAGAGCACCCTGTATTGAAAGTGAGGTCACACACGTGATCCGGAAGAACTCCAACAGTCGATGGATCGGTAGGGTGCTGAGCGTAGATTCCTTGTTTCCGCGAAGATGTAGGAAAACCCCTACATCCCTAAGTGAAAAACCCTACGTTGAATGGCAGGGGAGTAGCTGGCCGTACCTTGTGGGTACGGCCTCGCTAACTACGGCTTGCGTGGGGGCGGCAGTGGGCAGGAAGTGTTACCGGCTGCTAGGCTTAGCTTGTGCACTATCCAATCGGACGTGATCGAGCCGTCCTCCTTGGTGACGCGGAAGCGCGCCCGTGCTCTGGTGTGGTCCGGATAGATGAATGTCGGGAGCAAGCGCTCGTGATAAGGTTCGATGTGCCAGGTGAAACCACCGATGTTGGTGTCGTCCAGTGTGATGGTCTGTCTATCTTCGGCGCCGGGCACAGGAGTGTCACCATCGTTATTATTGCTACCAATCCAGGGCTCCCATATCATGGTCACACGATCACCGCTTTTAAGGTGCTCGCTCAGATCAGGAATGGTTACCCTGAGTGACAATGGCCCATCTGGAATGGTCGGGTGTGCCAAAGATTCACAGTTGAGCCAACCGTCCTTGATGCCCTCATACCTGGGCGCCGGCAGCTTGATTTCAACGGCATCCACGTTCACCGATTGCGGCACGGAATGCTGCTCGTTCAGGGCGGCGATGTCGGCGCGTACGGTGTGGTAAACCTCGACGTCAGGTTTGTTGCCGGCCTGCAGGATGTACTTCCAGGGGATATCGATCGAAATGGGATCAGGGTCGCTGGTATCGACTTTGTATTCTTTCTCGCTGACCCGTACGCCATTCCAGTAAAAGTCCACATAGTGCCCGTCCATGATGTTCGGGTAGTGGGGAAATGTCAGCGTGGCATCCTGGTCTTTGTCTGCGCGTCTCAGCACGTTGTCGGTGTTCGATACCTTCCCGCGAATGGTCGGTGCCACGAGCTGATCGTTGATGGGGTTAGGCCATGTATCGTCGGGGTTGGGGCGCTCGGGCCCGACCACGCTGAAATCGACCTGGACGTCCAATGACAAGGGGGTATCAGGGAAAGGCACCTCACCGCGCAATACCTGATAACTGATCGTCGTGTTCAGCGGGCCCGCAGCGGTACCGAACTCATGGCGCAGGACGGGGTTAGGGACATGCACAATAATTTTATCTTTCACCCCCACGGTCTCCGGGGCCAGCACGGAGTTACCCCAGCGGACCACAACGCGATCATTCTCGCGCGCGTGGTCGTATCGATCGATGACCACGGTAACGCCTTCGATCGCGTCCTTCAGGTCGATGAGGTTATCGCGCTGAGCCAGCGGCACTGTGTGAAGGTTGAGGTTATCGGGCAAATCACCCAGTACCACATTCAGCGTAACGGGAAGGGACAGTCGACTTTTATTACCAGCCCTGTCCCACAGGTAATAGGCCACATGGTATTTGCCGTCCCCTTTGTCCCTGAAGTGGTTAGCTGGAATCACCACGGCCCTGTTAGCATGTACAACACCCTCGCTGACAGGGTTTCTGAAATCGTCGCCTTCTTCTGGCCAGCGGTCGAGGAAATACAGTTCGTAGGTATCACCCTCGCCGCCGTGGGGGTCGTCGGGGAGGATGCCCTGCACACCAGTACCCAGGTTTGCTTCATTGATGACCAGTGCGGTGAACGCTACCCCCTCGGGCTGAGCGTCCCTTCCCCACGGTGGTAGGCTGTCGCAAATAAGTGCGCGAGCAATGGAAACAGTGGGATAACTCGTAAAGTTGACATGACGGTAACGGACGTGAATGGTGCCGTTTGCAGGAAGTTCATTTTGAGGGATGTGCATGGCGTACGGGAAGATTGAATCGTCGACTGGCCCGTAGAATGTTGCGGAGGCGACATCTTTGTAGCCGGAATCGATGTCCCCTGTTTTGGAAATTTGCAGGTATACATACTCTGTGTCGCCATCATCTGGTAACAGCAGCCAACTGGGAATGCTGACCTCAAGGTCGCTGTCCAATGCCTTGCGTGCCAACGTGCCGTCGGGGTGAACCATGTCTTTTACCTCCACAGGCTGCAGAGGCTGGTTGGTATTCCTGGGTTTTGCATATTCATCAAGGCGTGATTGCCTGGCCTGTTCGCGTGCAGTGCGGTAATCAAGGCGAACTTGTTCGGCGGTGTTGCGTGGGTTGGATGAAGTGAGTGGTGTGCTCATGGTTTTGCTCCATTCGACTGGCGGGTGAATGCGTGGGCAGATACGTGTGCGGCGTACTCAATGTCGTTGAAGATAATTTAATGACGTACCAATGATCCTGAGGTTGAAGCTAGCTGGGCATCGAATAGTCGATTAGAGTGGATTGTCAGTTTCTCAAGCGGGGATGGTGGTGGTGGTGGGATGATTCGTTGAGGGGACGTTGCTGTTTCAAGCTCGTAAGCATATTCAGCCGCTTTGAGGGAGAAGTTATCTGTCCGTGTTCCAAAGACTTTGTTGAATCCATACCGCATGAATTTGGGCATGCCCATCCCTATTCTGTTCGCACGGTGGCTTAGCCATTTTGGTGAATGTCGGGCCAGTGCCTTAAACGCTTGTCCCATACCCCGTCTAATCGTATTGAGCGTCCCTGGTAGATAGGTCGCAGCCGCTGCAATCCCTGTCCAGAGCGCAATGTCACCCGCTTTTGTATTATTAGGGTCCGCCAAGTTAATGCCGCCGGCGACCGTTGAGGCGGTCGCGAGTGCGGCGCCAGTGACTTTGAGTGCTGCCGTCGCAGCAAATATCGCGGGTGTGGCTGCGCCGGCGGTAGCCACCACGGCTGCCGCCACGGCAAAAGCCGTGACCACAACACTGATGCCGTAAGCGATCCAGAACCCGACCGTTCTCCACGACGTGGACCTGGCGCGCACCGTCCCGTTGTTGGGGTCGTCTTCATAGACTTCGCGCAACCGACCGCTCCATCCGATAGCAGACGCCCCGGTAGGGTCGCGGAAGTTGACGGGGTTGCCTTCGCAATAGGCGTAGTAGTTCAATCCGCCTTCGCCGAACGGGCTCTGAACATCTGGACTATGGAAGCGCATCAGTGCTGGGTTGTAGGCACGATAACCAGTACCGAGCAGATACCAGCCACTGTCAGCGTCCACTGCCTCGCCGTTGTACCCCAACCCTGCGCGCAGCGGTTCGGCGAGGTTCACAGGCTGAGCACCGTACGCCGTGTAGGCCGCGTACCGATAGTCACCTGCCAGGCTTTCAGCGATGACGCTGTGGCTGGCGCTGGTCTGCAACAATAGCGGTGCCTTGCCGTCATTGCTCTGCTGCGCCAACGGCCAGTCGCCGAGGTGGCAGTACAGGCTGTTCAGGCTGCCACGCACGGCAAGGCGTAGGCGGTCGCCGTCGAACAAGAGCAAGGTCTCTTCTCCGTTGGCATCCTGTTTGCCCAGCAGGTGCCCGAAGCCATCGTAGCGGTAGCGGGTGGCATCGACCGAGAGCAGCTTGTTGCGGCTGTCATACGTCAGCGTGCGCCCGCGTTCGTCACTGATCAGGTTGCCATTGGCATCGTAGCGCAGCACCGAATTACCGGTGGGGCGTGCCGGGGTGTACTCAATGCGTCGCAGTTGGCAGGGGTCGTTGGCGGCGTAGAAGTACCTTGCGCGTTCCTGGCGTGAACCATCCGCATATTGAGTGACAGTCGTGCTGACGTTGTCATAGGCATCCATCACGAACGTCTGCGACTGGATCGCTCGACCCAGGGCATCACGTGGCAATTGCGTGCCTTCGCATCTATGACTGGTAAGGCGGCTTCGCCTGTCATAGACGAACGATTCCTTGAGCAAGACCTGGTTGTTTTCGGTCAGCTCGCGGCTGATCAGCAAGTCGTCTCCGCCCCACTCCTGTACCTGGAGACGGTCCGGTCGGCCGGCCTGTCGCCAGATTCTTCGGCACTCTCGGTCTCGGTGGTCATAGGTGAGTTCAGTCACCAACTCTGTGGACGTGACGGTATCAAGGGTGGTGATGCGCAACAGCCGAGCGAGCTCGTCATACGCGTGGGTGGCCCTCACTGCCCCTTGCACCGTCGTGGCCAGGCGACCATAACGATCGTAACTGTGCTCAGTGGTGATGCCATTGGCTTCAATGCTTTGCAGCAGCCGGTCTTCGACGGAACTGAGGTATTTTCGCGACTTGGTCGTTGCGTCTTGCGGGTTGACCCAGCGCTCCTCAATGATCTGATTGGCGATGTTGTAGTCGTAACTGCGACCACTTTTAGCATTATCAGCGGTTGTAAGGCGGGCACTCACCGGGTTGAAGGCAAAAAGGTCTTCCTCATCTTTAGCGACGATGGAGGTCGGCTCTGTGGTAAGCGCCAGGTTGTAGTCATAGGTGACCGTGGCGCCTGCCGCCGTTTTGTGCTCGCGGAGGTGCGATTCGCCGCCACGGTAGTAGAAGTACTCGGTTCGCGGACCGGTTCGGGTGAGGCCCAACCGATCAAGGCCATCGAACCAGCGCTCGCCAATCTGGCAGGGGAGAAGGGTGGCATTGTCAGGGATGACGGTGATGCCGGTGGGCAGGTCTGCTTCGGTATGAGGGGCGTAGTCGCGTTCAACGCGGGTGCCATCCGCCAACTGGGTGCTGATCATCCTCCCCCAGCCGTCGTAGCTGTAATCGGTAGCATACAGCCGCTCATCGAGCTCACGTACACATCGGCCCAGGCCATCGTACGCGTAAGTTCGGGTCACGCGCTGCCCACCCGATGCGTCAAGGCGCAGGCTGCGCTGGGGTTTTTCGAACAGGTTCTGCCAGACCTGTTCCCAGTTGCTAATGATCTCAGACGAGCCTCTGCCCACCTGCCGCCAACTTGTCACGATCGGGCCACTCGGATGCTCGCGGCTACCGAGGGGGTCGGTGACTTCGTAAACACGCACGGCATCTGATCCAATCGCTGTTGCGTCCACCCCTTCAGGGCCGATGAGGCAGCATTGCTGGCCCCACTCGTCATACTCGAAGTATTGGGTCAGGTCGCGGCTTCCTTGCGCGTGGAGCCAGTCCGAGCGCGTTTCTGATGCGCGTTGGCCGAGCGCGTCGTAACGTAAGGTGTGGGTGGTGTGAAAGCGTTGTGGGTAACCTTCGTAAACGTTGTCGCGACGCTCTTCCACTACTCTGGCGAGGCCATCGACCAAGGTCAGGGTCTTTACCTTGCGCGCGTTGGTCACCGTCTGCGAGGTTTGGCCACCGGTTGAGTTGGCGAAGGTATAAGCATACTCGCGCACGGCCTCGAAGGCAGTGCCGGGTGCCACGGTTTCCTTGGTTACCCTCAGCAGTGGGTCGTACTCGTAGCAGATGTCTACGCCGTTCTCGTTGCGTACCAGCAGGGGTTTGCCATGCTGCAATGAGCGTTGGTCCAGGGTACTGCGACGGGTGCCGTCATAGCCGATCAGTACCTGCTCCGTCTGCAGGGCGGGGTGGCCTGCGTCGGGTCCATCGACCTGGGTGAAGTGCCACTGCGTGACGGTTTCCAAGCCATTGCACACTTTGACCTGCAAGTAACGGCGGCCATGCAGCAGCAGATCACCGGCAGAATTTGCATAGTAGTAGCGGGCCTGCGAAAGCACCTGTTCGGTGTCGGTTTGTTCGGTCACGGTCTCGCTATGCACGGCATGCCACTGCTGTTTGTGCCACGCGTGGTCGGGATTGGTTTCGTCATGTTCCGGATCGTTCAAGCGCGGCAGGGTGAGGTAGCGATAGCGCTCGTGTTGCACCCTTGCTGGCGTTTTCCCCGGCGCGGGCGCAGGCGTAGTGGTTTTTTGCTTGAGGTGGCGGACGAAGCCTTCTGGGTCAGCTGGGCAGCCTTCTTCACCCGCAGCGGAATACCATTCGAAACGTTCAATCACCCCATTGGCGAGTTTTTTCGTGCGTATGTTTCCGTGGTTGTCGTAGGTCGTTTCGATGTATTCGCTGCGGGACGGGCGAGCATTGTCGAGAAGGCGCCAGCGACGTTGCTCCTTGATAATAAGCTGGCAGGTGGCGGGCTGCTGATCGAACGGCTTGTCGTCAATAGCGGCGTACTCATTGAGCACCTCAGCCACCGTATTGCCTTGGGTGGTGATTTCTGCAGTCTGCAGATGAAATCGATTGAAGCGGCGCTCGACCGTGCGAACAACATTGCCGTTGACCCTGGCCTGTTCCTGCGAGCGATACTCGTACGGACCGACGTACTTGTAGAGGTTGTCTCGGCCTGAATCGTCCCAACCGATGTTGGTGCCGCTGCCGATGAAGCTGTGGTTGCGAAACACGCCGCCCGCGTCCATGAAGCCGTAGGTGTAAGTGACTTCCATGGGCGGCTGGCCGAAGCGTGGTTCGATGCGGTGACGGGTCACCCGCGGTAAGTTTGGGCCGATATTACCTGGGAAAGGATGACCGCCATCTTCGTATGACAGGTATTCTCTAGCGCCGGTGGGCGTATGAACGGTATCCAAGCAGAGAATGCCGAGCACGTTTCGATACCTGAATTGCCACGCGGCGGGTTCATCACCCGGCAGCGTGATTTGGCTGACCCAATTCTCGCTGCCCTCCAACACCATGGTGTAACGCAAGCGTGATGTGGTCGCACCCTTCCGCGATGTGGCCGTACCCTTCGTAAATGGCAAGTAGTCGAATGTCACCTGGCCGGCAGATCGTTCAACCTTCAACAAGGGTGCCTGGTCACTGTCCTTGATGGTGTCGACGACATACTCATCGCCTTGGAAATGTGTGTAGGTCAAATACAGCTTGTGGCCTTTCGGTGAGTGAATCTCCACCGGAAGTGCAGTGCTTTTTCCGTGCACCTGAAGGATCTCGACCACGCCCGAACGGTGCATCACTCGAAACCGCTTGACCTTGTCCAGGCTGTCTTTGCCCTCTTTATAGACATTGAAGCTAGTCAACTTTTGTTCGTTCACGCCGAGGCGTTGCCCCGAACTACTGTCTGTCAATTGGAAGGACTCACCGGTGCTCAGGGACAAGACCTGATTCTTGGTCGAATACTGTGACAGGTTTAAGTTCCAGCCTTTTCCGTAGCCAGAGTCCGCCTGGTTTAAAGGGTTGAAGTCAAGGTTCAAGGTAAGCGATGGCTCACATTGGCGGTTGCCGAGCAGTGCGGGAAGTTCGACCGACAACGTGTACTGCCCCGTGCGCGGATCTACCCCATTTTTCATGAAGCTTAGAAAGTTCATCGCGTTGGAATGCAGTGACAAATTGGTCGACATTTTTAAATAACCCCCGTGTGCATGAGAGGGAAGGCGCTAGCCCCTTCCTGTGGGTGCAAAGTCGATTGCTGCTGATTACGCTATCGGTTTGAGCGGTACGGGTCACCTAGCATTTCTACTAGTTTTCAACGCTGGCCCTTGGCGCTAATACTTCCTCACATTCAACGAGCACGAGCGCTCAATGAGGGTGAGATCATGCGGCGCAATAAGAAATTGGAATCAATGGAAATACCCCACATCCCTGAGTCTTATCTAGACCCCGACACGGAGTCTGTAGACCTCGCGCTGCTGGCCGGTCGCGCCTTGCCAACGTACTTGCCGGCCCCGGGCATGCGCATTGGGGACTTCTTTCATGTTCGTTGGTGGGGCCGCACTGCAAGCGGTGAGGCGCGGGATATTGTCGACCGTGTTCAAGTTCAAGAACTGGATGACGAAGGGCGCATCAAACTCGACATCCCATACCCCACCCTGAACGCATTGAACGGTGGCGATGTTTTCTACTCTTATGCGCTTGATGGGCAAGACGGGGCTGCAGGCGAGGAGTCCAAGCGCCTCGCTTTTCGCGTCAACCGTCACGTACCCGCTGGGTTGCGGTTGGGGGTGGCTCAGGTACGCCAATCCCATGATTTGAAGATCGCAATCGAAGACTTGGAAGATAAAGATGCAACGGCAGTGACCCCCCCTTATCAGGCCATGACAGCAGGGGACGTTCTGACACTGACGTGGTTCGGATACTTTGATGAAAACGATCCGTTTGAGCCGTATATACGATCCTATACGCTGAAGCCGGAAGATGTTGGCCGCCCTGTGAGCTGGACCTTGCCCTACGATCAGATCGCCGTGCTTCAAGACGGGTTTGCTGATCTGCACTACTGCATTGAGTATGCCAACGGCGGATTTACTGAATCTCGAGTGCAGCGTTTTGACATCCCTTACAGCCGACCGCCTTCTGAGCCGCTGCTAGAGGCACCGCGCGTCAAAGGGCATTTGGGTGGGTCGCTGGATCCAGGCGCATTTCCAGATGGCATTGAACTGATCATACCGGTTAACGCCGAGTTGAGGATGGGCGATGTACTGGTCGTGTACATCGAAGGCGTCGAGCGCGTCGTTTATGCCGCACGAGTTGATCAAACCTCGCTGGAAAGCCAGTTCATGGCGGTAATCGACCGTGCCTGGATCAGCAATGTCGAAAACTTCGGTAAGCCCTTCGCGATCAGCTATCAGTACGCCCGCCGGCACCTGGACAGGCACTCGCACGCGCTGGGGTTGGTGTTGCGAAAGCCGTTGGTTTTGCCGGCGCCCATCATCGAAAACTCGATACCTGAAGGTGAAGAAAATCAGGGCGTGGTTTACCCGGTCGATTTACGCAGTGGCGCGAAAGTGCGTATTCCCGGTAACGCGGAGATCAGCGGGGGGGAGGTCAAGTTGATCTGGCAGGGCCATGAAACGCTGGAATTCCCTGTTTCGGTTGGTGACCCCCGTTTGTTCAACATCCCGCCCGGCGTGATTCCCGCCAACTTAGGCAAGCGCGTGCCCTTGTACTACACCGTTACGCTACCCGACGAATGGCCACACGATTCAGACCCGTTCGACCTGCGTATTGCTGATTTCAGTATTGGCAGTTATCCACCCATACAAAGTGAGCACGTCCGAGCGGGGGGGCTTTCTTTGGCTGAAATTGCCGATACAGAGTCTGAGGAAGCGCTGTTCACGTTGAAAAGTTGGCCGTTCATGGCCGAGGGGCATCGGTTGCGGATTGTCGCAGAAGGGGAGTCCCAGACCGCTGCCGACTGGTCGATGCGCCATTCCGATATTACTAACAGCGAATATCTAGCCGGGCTCGCTTCGGCGTCTTTACCCCATACATTCCTGAGTCAGTTGCAAGTGAATAAATATTTTCGGGTATCGGTAAGTGTCAGTTTCGACGGTGGGCACAGTTACAAGAACTTCCGCCACATCGACATTCAACTCATCGATTGATACCACACGTGAATCGTGAGAGGTGCAGCATGTCTTCAACTTCCCTTGAAAGTGTATTGCAGTGGTTACGCGCACACGACCGTTTGTTTGGTTGGGACGCGATTGTGGCCCTTGACCGTGGCAAGCTCAATGCATTGTTGGTGCAGGAGTACATTCGTCGCTTCAATACTCAAAGTTTTCTTGATCCGGTCAATGGCGAGCTGAGTGTGAGCAATGAGTCAAAGATTTTTATTCATGACTTTCTTCTCGCCCATCCCCGCTTGTCGTTTGAGAATGCTGACCAGTTTGATTCCAAGGCGCGGTTGCGCATGGCCGTTATCGGGGGTAATCAACTGGGGTTGAGGAAGGATGTCAGCCACTGGTATGTACAGCGCTTGGATTGGATTGGACCGTTGGCGGGGCCGGAGTTGCGCCTGGATCTGCGCTTGGATGATGTCCCCGGCGATGTGTCGGACGGGGGGGCGATCAGCATCGACCTCAGCAAGAGCGACAACTTCACGCTCACCTTCTCCAATCAGGAAGAGGAGCGTGAATTAGGGGGTAATTTCTTCAAAGAGTTGTTCCAACGCCTCCCGGATGAGCAGCGGGTATGGTCGCTTGGCTCCATTGCGCCGAGCAACCGGCCGCTGTTGCGCCCTGAGGCCTTCAGATTGCGAACGCAGGCCAAGCCAGCCAGTGCCTTGGCACCGGCCGTCGAGGGCTCGCAGGATGGGGATGGCGCCATGCTTGCGTTCATTCGCATGCACAAGGGCCTGGGCGGTAGCATGCCGGACAGAAACTCTGATTTTCGGTACTTGATCCCGGACAAAGGGACGAAGGGCTTTTCGGCAGCTGGAATTTTTAACGCTCGCCGTTTGATCCTGGAGCATCTGCTTGGGCGGTTAACGCCATTGTTAGTGCCGATGACACCCTCCGGGCTACGTTTTCAAATTGATGAACATCCCAAGGGTGTGCTCACAGGGGCAAGTGAATTTTGGGGATACATTTCATCGCCGGTGATAAATACCAGTGTGTCGATTTTACTGGGGCCTAGTCATTTAGTAGAAATCGACATGGAGATTTTGAGGGGGCCGGTGTCTGCGTTCCCTCTTCGAGTTGAAGTCGATGACGATGGCGCCCGTGTAACGTGGCCAATGAAACTTATAGCCAGCGCCAAAATGTTGTCGTTAAAAGACAACTTCAACCGGTATACGGCGGACGATTTCCCAGATCTCAAGACCATTGATATTGATAAGGACATCACGTGCCTTGTTTCCTACCGTCTTGCCGACCGTGAAGGCGGTGTTTATGAACTGTCCAGTTTTATTTTCGACGCTCTTGAAGAGGCGCCACCAGGCGGGTTAGAAGCATCTAACACTCAGTCATTACGCTTGAGAAAGGGATTAGGCGATGCTCACAAGAAACTCATACGTGCGTTTTACCACTACGCTATCCGCAAAAGGGTGGAGGATGCGGTTGTTGCGCTGTTGCGGGATGAGCTGGCCATGGATTTAAACGTGGACCAGCTCCTCGAGCCCTTGCTCAAGGAAACGCTGCACTTGAACTTTGGTAATGCGTTTGTGGGCGATGAAGTGCATGGCGCTAAAGCCATTGCCGTTTTTGGCAATGTCAGCCCAGATGGCAATAACTTTGCAGTCTATCCAATGGAACCCAAACTCAAGCCCGGTGGCACTTTACAGTTCAAGGTCGAGCCGCCGGTTAATAACGTGCGCTGGCAAGTCGATGCATTGCAGGTGTTTTCAGATGAGGTCGGCAGTATTGACCCGGACGGGACCTATCACGCTCCGTTTGACCTTGGGTTCAAAGGCGGTTTCACGCAAGTACGCATTACCGCGACGGACCCAATCACAGCCGTGACTCGTTCAGCGTTGGTTACCGTGGTCGATCATGCCATCGCCTTGAGTCCGTTGCTTGAGGTGACCGCGCCGGGTGAGTCGCTGGAACTGACTGCCGGGAACGGTGGAACGGTCGACATTGAGTGGTCGTTCGCTAACGCGAACCCTCATGGTCGGTTGGCTGACCCAAATGCCTCAGGTGCTGCCAACACTTACATCGCAGGTGCGGATTCGCGCACCGACGCATTCAAAGTCGACGTCATCACGGTCCGCAATAAAGGTGTCTACGGCGAGCGCAGCACGTGTGTGGTAACGCGCATGAAGCGGAAAAAGCCCATGCCGGTCACCCCCGAAGAGTGGGGAAGCTCAATCGAAACGGACTGGGTTCGGCCAGCACTTTGGGTCGCTACTGACGAGCAAAAGGATGTCGAGTGGTCCGTAGTGTACGGGCCGGGAACCATCAGCCAGGACCGCTACGAGGTCAAGCGTAACAGCCGTGACCGGTTTGCCGTAGTTGCAGGGCGTGTCCGGAGCCAGGAATGGGGTCATCTTGAAGGCTTCATTATTTTGCCGCTCCCTTTGGATGCATCTATCGAAGCCTATGAGGCTCAATCTTCGGTCACGAGACGCCGCCTGGCCACTAGCACCCAGACCTCCACTGCTTCTAATGAAGCGCCCAAGCCCTGAACGCATTTGAGGTGACTGCCATGCCTGGTAATTCTCTATTGGCCTTGTTGGAGTGGATGAAACGCAATCCACACCTGTCGGACTGGGATTTCATTTTCGCAATGTCGCCCGCTACGGTCGGCTCACTGGTCGAGCAAGCCCAAATCAATCACATCATTCAAGGGCGGGATGTGGGTTGGGAACAGCTCAGTATCAGGGTTCCCAGTAGCAAACAAACGCATGTGCTGAACAACTACCGGCTCACAGCGCCGTCTCTAGACTGGCGTGTGGCCTCCTACGATAACCCCAGGGTGAGTTTCAGTTTGGCGGCAGAAGGCGGCACACACATTATTGAGGATGATTTCTACGATGTGCTGGCCGTCTCTGCGCATGATGCGCTCGACGGTTTGCAGGTGCGTGGGCGCACGCGCTTTGATACCGAGTCACTTCGCCTTGGGTTAGACCTGAAACGGCCTGAAGCTGAAAGCCTTGAGTTCGATGTGGGTGACAGTCTTCAGGAACGCTGGGCAGGTGGCCAGCAGCTTGCGGACTTCCTTCAGACCTTGCCTGAGGACCGTGGCCTTTACGCGCTGGCGGCTGTGTCAGCAACGTCCAGTAACCCATTCCTCCAGGTGCGGGGCATCGGGGCGAGGATGCAAACCAGTCGTGTTGACAAGCAAGGTGCGCTGGTTGTTTTTGCGGCGCTTGAGCACGGCCCCCTGGGCCAGTATCCGAGGGAAGATTCGGACTTCCCCTTCCTGCTGCCGGATGCGATGGCGGAGCGTGCGCCGGTCACGTTTTTGCTCTCCCGGCGGTTGTTGCACCGTGCCGCCTATGCCTATGCCTTCGAGACCATGATCGAAGGCGGCATGATCGACTACCGCCTGACGCCGCAGGGTGTGATTCAACGCTTGCAAGCCACTGCTGGAAAGCTTCCGGTCTTTGAGCTTGAACACAAGGGCAACCGCTATGAGTTCAAATCGCAGCGGTTCAGCGTTGAGGCGTGGATGGGCGATACGCCATTGCGCGCCGAGTTCGATGAGGAAGAAGTGCAGCTGAACTGGCACTCTCAGTGCGACCTTGACTTCGACTACAAACCCAAGGGCGAAGAGGGCTGGCGGGGGCTTTCTGGAACATTCGAATTTCACCTGCATCATCGATTCTATTTCTTCCGACCATCCGAGCAAGAGGCAGATGGCGGCTTGCTTATGGCGCAGGTGGCATCGCCTTGGCCGGAGCACGTTGAGGTCACGCTGCGTAAGGGGCTTGAAGGCAATCTTCCCGAGGCGCTGCGTGAGGAGGTCAATCAGTTCGTCGCATTGGTACTTAAGCAGGCACTGCTTGAAGGGTTGTCGCGCACGCTTACGGCGAGAATCCCCGAGAGGGTGCTTGAGGGCGTCAGCCTGGCCGGAAACAACCGCTTCGTTGGACAGGATGTCGAGCTTCCGCATGGCCTGGCGTTGTTCGGGTCGATCGCCAGCAATGCTCAACGCCTGCGTATTCTTGATCAAGGCATACGACTGTCGCCTGGGCAAACACATACGTTCAGGGTCGAATCGCCCTTTGCTTCGGTCAGCTGGGCGCTGGAAGGGATGCCTGGTAATGCAGGTGACATTGGGCAAATCGATCCTGCATCTGGCCGCTACAGCGCCCCGCCGGCCCATGCGTTGCGCTATCGCCAAGCCCGTGTGCTGGTGGTGGCGACCGATAACCAAACCCGCGCTCGCAGTACCTCGATGCTGATCGCCTTACCGCAGGGCATCACTGCCAATCCGCAGATTCGTGTCTGTTCCTTCGGCGATCAGCTCACATTCACCGCCGGCGCTCTGGGTGGCGACCCGCAGTGGCGTGTCATTGAGCAGGAAGGAAGCGGGCAAGTGAGCCCCAGTGACGACGGCCGCCGTTGCACCTACACGGCCGGTTGGCAGCTGGATGAGGGGGCCTATCTGCTGGAAAAGATCGAGGTGAAGAACAGTGAAACGGGTGAGCTCACTCATGTTCATGTGCTGGTCATGCAGGAAGAGCCTCTCCTGTATCTGGAGGCAGGAGCACCAAAGCCTGACGGTAGCGTTCAATTGAGTGCGTCCTTCAATGGTACGGACTTCACCCAAAAGGTGATCTGGAAACATCATCTCGGTGACGGCTTCCTGGAAGACACTGGGCTCTACTCGCCACCCGATGACGGCTCCCTTGCATATGCACTGTTTACGGCCGTATTGCCCGATACGCCGTTTGGCGATCTGGAGGGGCATCTGGTACACCCGCTTAATCAAGCAGTGCAGGGCGTGTAACGCGCCATCAGTTAGTGATCATTCAACGCATCGAACCGGATGCATCGTCAAGAGGATTAAACCATGTCCAACTCCATGCTAGAAGTGCTGGCGCGTATGTGGGGAAAGTCTGTCACCCTCGGGTGGGGAGCCGTGGCGATATATAGCCGTGAGCGACTCAACCGGTTGCTGCACCAGCAGTATCTGGACCGCTTGGGTGGCCCTCGGGACTTGCCACTGCTGACACTTGAACTGAGCACAGGCACGCGGGAGGCAACTGGGGGCCAGCCCGAGCTTGTCATTAACGCCCCCTCATTGACTTCGGTCCGCGCCAAGCGTGTCAGCGATTCGCGCGTGCACCTCTCGCTGGATATCGATGAGGGGGCTGCAGTTCAGAACGATCGTGCCTCAGCGCCCTCCACTGCAATCAGCCTGACAGGAATCGAGCTCGGTACGCCGCTGCTGTCATTCAGCACGGCTTCGGTGACGAATTCCAGGGCCCGCCTGACGATGAGCATCATTGCCGGCACCTGTTCGAGTATCAACAGGGATGACAGTAAGCTGTTCTCGGTATTCAACTTCAGTGAAGCCATGGACTTCCGGGTGGAGATCGATGTGAACCTGGCCATGGTAACCGGTTCGGTGGACCGCAAGGGCCGGGTGACGCTTGACCTTGCCAAGGGCAGTTCGTTTCGGTGCAACCTGTTTGCCGACAACCCCGCTCTCAATGCCCAACTCACTGCCAGCCTTGCCAAGTGGTTCAAAGGGTTGCCAGCACGTTGCAGCCTTTTCGAGCTGGGGGTTATCGACCTTGACGGATATGGCCCGCTGACCCCCACCGGGTTTATTTTGCGAACTCAGGCTGCACCGGGTGCAAAGGTCAGAAGTGCAATAAACTATGGTGATGGTGCGGTACTGGTGTTCATTCGCGTGCGTGCAGATGGCCGGGACGGTGCATCACCCGACCAGCACTTTCCGTATTTGCTACCCGATGGTGACTACTCCGCCACGTTGGTGATTTCCGACCACTTGCTGGGGCATGCCAGCGAAATCGATTTGGTATTGCTCAACAGCATACTCTTCCCGGCCTCCCACGAATTCATTGAGCGCGAGCGGGCTACGCCGTGTGATCTCGCGGTGTTTGGCAACATCAATCCACTGCGTACGACCATGACTGTGCAGCCCTCTGGCCGCGTCATTCACGCCGGTGAGCAAGTGCAGTTCAAACTGTATGACGGCACCGGTCGAGAGCAGCGAGCCAGCCGCTGGAGCATCACCGGCTTGACTAATCATACGGCTGCCGCGCAAGGGGACATCACAGCCAAAGGCCTCTATAGCGCGCCTGATGTGGACCACATTGGCCACGAAAGCCTCACGGTGCTGGTCACGGCAGAGTTTGATCAAGGCGGTGAGACGTATATCGCGTCTGCACGTGTGCAAGTCGCTTATGAACGGCTCCAGCTGATGCCACGGGTCGTCAGTTTCGCTCCGAATCAACGAGAAATTCACCTCAGTGCCTGGGAAACGGGTGGGTCAGGAACCATTGATTGGAGATTGCTAGGCGCTGAGCAGGGGGATCTGGGTGTCGTCGACGGGCACTCGGCGGTGTTCGTGCCCTTTGCGGATACCACCTTGAGGCCGCTGGCGGTTCAACAGATTCAGGCAAAGGACAGCGAAGAGGGCACGGCTGCCCTGGTCATGGTCAATGCGCAACAACTGCTCGCGCTTGAGCCGCGTTTCGTGCCGCGGTTGCAATCCCAGGCCAGTGTGAAGCTGGCAGAGACCTCGGGCATGTTGTCGACGCTGCCCAAGCGTTGGCGAATAATGGCTGGGAAGGGTGCGATCAACCAAAGCGGGCAATTTACGGCTTCGGACAACGCCCAAACCCAAAACAGTGTAGTGCTCTGCGAAGTATTGAAGGACGGTGTGGTTTATGCCACTGATTACAGCGTGGTGCAGCAATCACAACTGCAGCAAGAACCTACCTGGAAATCGTTAAAGGTCCACAACATTAAGGTCAAAGGTGGTGCGAGCTTTGGCACGACAGGGGCGCTCTTCCCTAATGGGTTCCAGCAACTGCAGATCGAGGTGACGGTTGATACGGCAGAAGTGGATAATCAGCATTACCCCTTGAGCATTAAAGAACTCAACAGCATTCGTATTTTTGAGAGCCCTGCCCGTCAAGAACTGCCTGATCTGGGAGACGCTGAAGGTATAGAGACTGCTCAACTGCGTTGGGCCACGCGCAAGCGCCGCAATCGCTTCGACCCTGCCATTAATGTCAATCTGCTTTCGTCGATGCCGGCGACGAAGTCTGATACGGAGCAAACCTCGACGTTCTATTTGCATACCCTGGGCACGGCAGGTGAGATCCCTACGTTTTATTCAGGGTTGCAGTCTGACAGTAACCAGTGGTTCTACTCCAACAGTACCAGCGATACGAATTCAAAAATTGAGGTGACAGCGCAGTCGCTTCCTGACTTTACGGATGACGATCTCTACTCGTTCAAAGGCTATCGCGTAGACGGTGGAGGTAACTATTACGAACTTCCTGACCTTCCGGGGCACGAAGATTTCTACCTGTTTCCGCGTACGGTGGATTACTGGAAGTTAAAATATAAACTGTCGGCGTTTATGACCTGTGAGTTTGTCCCGTCTGGGCTGGAACCCTTGTCGCCTGATGTGGATGGAAAGTTAAATGTCAGTACGCTCAGCTGGGAGAACAGCCACCCTAACGAACAAGGGGTCAGTTTCACAGGTTGGATATTTCATGCGACAACGGAGGAGGGCACTCAACCGCCGACGCATGTATTGTTTGATGATGCATTGAAAAACCGGCTCCCACCCTTGATCGATTTTGAAATTCCCGTGGATTCCAAGGAGTTTGAAGTCGAGACCTTGATCATTACCAACCATCGTCGCGATGACGTGAGCTGGATGGATTCCAAAAAGACCGACGCCATCGAAACGCTCTCTAGAGAAATGGCAGTGCGCTTGCGTGACCGAAACGGAAATCTACATCAGCGAAAGATTTCATTCTTGCCAGAATCGATCGTTGGGCATCGTAATCATCTGAAACACAGTCGGTTTGTGGGTGTCACGCCTTCGAATAACGGAGACCGCTAACATGAGCGCATTCAAATGGAGTGTCGCGTTGTGTACAGTCAGTGTTCTGGCGGTCGGGTGCGCCCATGCGGCGCAAACGTCGTCGTCAAATAACACCGTGAAAATTTCGTTTGCTAATAATAGAGACGATAATCCGGGCAAGGCGTGCACCAAGGAGCTTAAATGGGTTTCCAAAGCACAATTCCATCTTAAGGATATGGCGTGCGGTAACGACCAAGCCTACTGGTTCAAGGTGGAAAATTTCCCCTCTGGAGCACTGCTTTGGCTAGCGGACCATCCTCATTGCAGGAGCGACGGGGACTTCTTCTTTACCGTGAAAGGCACAAAGCACCCGCTGGGCATGGAATGGATGAAAATTGAGGCACTTGATCATTATGCAGTGGGTGACCAGGTGACTGCTGGCCTGCGGCTCGAGAGTAAAAAGGTGAATGGGCAAATCCATGGAAAGCTGTCCTGCTTTGGATATGAATACTGATAACGCGTTCTGTCACGCTGGTGTCTTTGGAGATACGCCGTCATGAGTAATGTCACGTCCGTCCATTCCAATGCCTTTAGTTTCATGAGTTTTACCCGGGGCGGGGTAGACCCCCGCACCGGGCTGTATACCCTGTCAATCGACTTACCGAGTCTCAAGTCTTATGCCCTGAACGGGCCTGAATTCAAGGTCGGGCTTACGTTTAATCCGCTTAATACTGCCGATTCGGGGTTCGGCAGAGGCTGGAACCTTGGGCTGACGCAATATACCCCACACAATCAGGTGCTGGCCTTGAGTACGGGGGAGTCCTACCGGCTAGAGGACAGTACGCGCGAGGACAAACGCCTGACGGTACCTCAGCAGAAAATCGCCAGTTTCCACGTGTACAAAGAAGGCAATGCCGCGCTGGGGGCGACCACCCGTTTTCGCGTAGAGCATCGCTCGGGGCTCAAGGAAATTCTCGAACTTCAGGGCGGCCGCGTTGCCTTGCCGGTTAGCCTGGTGACGTTGGGCCATAAGCTGAAACTCAAGTATGTCCCCTTTGACAGCGCCCACAGGATGCTAGCTTCGATCAGCGAGGTGGACGATGACGAGACGGAGTTTGAACTGCTCACAATCAACCGTAGCAGCGGACGGGTTGAAATACGTGAACACGCGGCGAGCGTCGGTTCCATCGCGCGATTTATCCTCACCTTGGAGGGCAGTGACAATCGGGTAGCGAAAATCATCTTGCCGACCGCCAACGCTGCCTGTTGGGAGCTGGGTTATCAGTATGATCCAACCCAGAACTACCTCTCCGTCAGTTCGGTCAGGACGCCATCGGGGGCGCGGGAGGACCTTGAATACACTGATGGCGGACACCGTTTCCCGAGCGCCAGTGCCCGGGCAGCCCTGCCACGCGTCAATCGCCATACGAAAACCTTAGGTAAAGCGGACCCAGAGCTGGGAATCGAACACGCTCTGATCGATGTACGTTATGCCTACGACAACAGCGAGCCAGACGGATGGGGGCGCAATAACTTTCTGGGCGATGATGCGACGCCGTGGGGGGAAGACGACGGGCTCGATAACCTTTATAAACGCCAAGGGCGATTTGTTTACGGAACGCTGGAAACACAGTGGGTCGACGATAAACCGGTCAAAGTCACTGAGCGGCGTTTCAACCGCTTTCACCTGTTGACACTGGAAAGCACCCAACAGGGGAATGCGGTGCAGGACACGTTGAACACGTACCCCGTGAATGAAGAAAGGCCGTTCGAGCAGCAACCTGCCAACTATCAGTTGGCCACCGAGGAACAACAGCGCTGGAGGCTGGTAGACAACTCACGCCCGCCTCGCTCGCAATCGGTAGCGTCTACCTATGACAACCACGGCAATCTGATCTGGCGCAAGCGCGCCAATGAGGTTGAGGAAGCCTATGTCTGGTACCCCGTCGAGGGCGAAGAAAATGCATGCCCGCCTGACCCGGAAGGTTTTGTACGACACCTGAAGCAGACCACCCTTACACCCGCGCCCACAGGGTTTGGCAAAGCACCGACCTTGACCCGGCATTACACCTATGTCCGTTTACCAGCAGTGTTTGATAGCGAATACGCTGAGGGCGACCCTGATAATGCATGGAGGGGTTACGGCAGGCACCAAGTCGACAGTGAAACGCTCAAACAGGCTGACCTGTTGCTGGAGCAAACCTGCTACACGATTATCAACAATCCGGCCGATGCGTTCTTGCACGGCCGGATAGAATCTAAAGTTCTCAGTTACCCTGGCGCGGATGGGCCGCTGAGCACAACCACGTCATATGCCTATAGCTTGGTTGATGGTAGCCATGCCGATGAGCGGGTTGTGCAAACCGAGGAAACCGTCACGGGCTACGACGGTGCGGTGAAGATCATTACCTTGCAACACTCGATCATCCACGGCGAGCCAGTGCTCAATCGCGATGACAGCGATGTAGAGATTGCTTACACGTACGACGCACTGCGACGTGTCACGTTCGAGACGGTTGCCCCGGGTACGCAGTACGAGGCGAGTCGCAAGTATGAGTACCACCTGTGTGCCCATGCAAACGACGTGGCTGAGCAGTCGATGTTCGACGTTAAGAGCGTCAAGACCCGTTCAGTCGTCAATGGATTGAACCAGGTTGTCTACGAAGAGCGTAACGATGATGACAGCCGGGTTTTTGCGGGTGCGCCACGGCCTATCTACCGTGCGCACTACAATGGGCTCGGACAACTGCAGACGCAGACTGAGATCGATTGGCTGGGCGACGCGCTGCTCGAACTCACCAGCACGTTCGAGTACGACGACTGGGGCGAACAGTCCTGTGAAACTGGGCCAGACGGTGTGGCCAATTTTGCAGTGACTGATCCACTGGGGACAGCGGAGCACAGAGGGCCCATCACCAAGCGCTGGCGTGTCGGTACCGATGGTAGGCTCAGCGGTGTGTCGCGGACGTGGATCAACCTCTTCGAGGAACCGACACGGATTGAGCGGTACACCGAGGAAGGTGAGGGTGAGGAGGCGATCGAGCACCGAGAAAGCCTCAAAGTACTGAGGTACGACGGGCTCGGCCGTTTGCACCAAGAGCGTGATGGCGAGGGTGGCGCTACGCGCATCAATGAGTACGGCTACGATGCGTTCGACCGCACCCTTGAACATACCTTGCCGGGCGGGGCGATCGTTTACCGCACCTACGCAGGCCACAGTCGCGATGACCTGCCCGTCAGTATCAAAGTGCGCACCGTGTTGCTGGGCACGCAGGCGTTCGATGGCTTGGGCCGACGCACCCGCGCGACTACAGGCTATCGCGAGCAGACATTCAGGTATAAGGACGGCGAACTTCAACCGCGCTGGGTGACGATGCCCAGTGGGGAGGAGGTGACGTATGAGTACTCGCCGGTTTTGAATGAAGAGCCTACAAAGCGGGTGCTGGGCGGTATTGCAGCGAACTATGAGTACGATCGCCAGAACGCGCGCCTGTTGAAGTGCGATGTGCCGGATCAATCGGTCACCCGTGAGTACTTCACCCACGGCGAAGTCAAGTCCGAAGTGCGTGTCGTGGAGGGGGAGCAGTATACGATGCGTTATGATTACAGCTACCGCAGCAGGATGCTGAGCTATACCGATGTGCTCGGACAAACCCAGCAGTACGACTACGACGAAGCCGGGCGGCTCCAACAGACCCGTTTGCAGGGGGCCTTACCGACGAAACGTCGCCGCGCAAGTGTTGTTGGCCCGTTATTGCTTCAGGCTGATTTCACGTATGACGTGTTTGGACGCACGCAGACGTACACCACAACAGATACCCTTACTGGCAATCAGTTGACGACGAGCCTGGAGTATGACGCCTTCGACAGGGAGGTCACGCGTACTTTCAACTTTGGCGATGGCAACATACAGCGATTGACCCAAACGTATGATGGGTTCGACGGTATCGTTGAGCGGCACCTGGAAGACGTGACCGCAGGCGAAACGTTGCGCCAGGAAGGGTATGGCTACGATACGCGAGGCCGCCTGGTCAGCTACAGCTGTACGGCTGCCGATAACAGCTCACCGGAAAATCCAGACAACCACTACTGGCCCCAGGACCCGTATGGCAACAAGATCAAGGCGCAGCTGTTTACGTTCAGTGATATCGATAACATCACGGTGGTGCTCAGCACGTTCGTTGACGATTCAAACCGGGCACGGTATTTCTTTGGCGACCCTGCAAAGAAGGAGGATCCTGCGCAGTTATTGAGAATCACCAACACCCACGCCAGTTACGTCAAGGAGATTGCTCTAACTTATGACGCTAATGGCAATTTGACCACTGATGAGGCGGGGCGCTCGCTGCGTTACGACGCGCTCAATCGCTTGCTGGAGGTTCGACTGGGTGCGGGTAGTGCCAATGATCCTGGCGTCGGCGCTTCCTATCATTACGATGCAGAGAATATTTTAAGCGGTACGTCACCGCTTTAGAGTGATTGCGTCAACGGGTTGCAACCCTTCCGGCTGGCAGTGTTCGTCACTGCCAGCCGGCCTTTCGATTGCCTTTAGCGATAGCGCACCACGAAGTTGAGTGCGCCCTTGGCAAGCCCGGCCCGTACGGCATGGCTGTCCTCGGTTTGGTGAAAGCTGGCACTGAGGTTGAGTACGGTGTTGCCAGTGCTCAAGGGCACCATTTGCTCTTCAGTCTGCAGAGGCATCGGCCGGCCATCCTGCTTGAATACCTGGATACCAACACCTGCAGCATCTGAGTCGGCGGTGAGGCTGAAGACACCATTTGCGATGGGGCCGATCGGCAGCGAGCCATTCTTGCCATCCAGTTCCAGTGTTGCGAAGGCGTTCTGGTCAGGGTCGGTCTGGCAAGCGGAAAGGGTGATTTGGAAGTCAACCTTCGGCGTCGTATAACCGACGTGGGTAAAGTCCGACCGGCTGAATTCACCCAACGGTACCGGATTGGGCGTAACGGCGTCAGCACCTACGCTGCACTGCGATTGAATGACTTCGGCGCGCAGACGGTACCTGAAAGCGTCACCGATATTGTCGAAGTCCAGGTGGCCACGAAACATCTCTGCATCGATCTGATGAATACCGGGATCGACTGGGCCGGTCCTGACCAGGATCACCCGGTTTATCAGGCTGATAAGGTTAAACGCCGAAACCTGATGTTGCGTATCACGCACTGCGTTGAATGGCACCCAGTTATGCCCGTCCTCGGAGCGGAAGTCGGCGCCTGCTTCGCTATTGAAATGTGAAATCAGTTGGATTCGGGCGCCGATGCCAGGGATGTTGGTCGGCAGAATCTGGCCAGGTTCACTGTAGATGGCGAGCGGCAAGGGTGGGCGAGTGGGGATCAAGCTGAACCTCATGATCGCTTGACCTCCATTCCAGCATTCCAACGTCCGCCTCTCGTTGGTGGGGATACTCGAACGGCCGGCATCAAAGAACGCATTGCCTACAACGGCGTCGCGAGGCATGAATACCGTGTTGAGGTTTCGCTCGAACGTTACAGGGCCGCCCCCTCCATCCTGGAAACGACAATAGGAATCCTGGGCGTGGCTGACGGACGATGCGAGGCCAAGCAACAATCCCAGTGGCAGGGCGATACGGGAGAGAGTGATCATGCCGATTCCTTGATGCCAGCTTGGCTGCACGTCAGGGTTTGCAGGTAATAGCCCTCTGTGCGTTGCATTGATTGTGGGTCGACGTCTACCTGGCAACGTTGGTCGTCTTGGTTGCCCCAGCTGAGCGTAAGTGTCTGCGCCCCATCGACGGCGCTCAACAGCACCAAACCTGCTTGCCCGACCATGCCCACCTGTACCGCATTGGCATCCAGGACCAGACTGCCGAATGGCACGGGAGCGCCGTTTTGGTGCAGCAGGGTAAGCACCCAGCGTGAAACATGACGGGCATTGAAGTGGTGCTTCACAATGGCTCCGCGTCGCGGCACGACCTGAGCGCTACCGTTGTCGATTTCAACATCAGGGCCAAGCCGCTCGGTTTGCAGTGTCAGCGTATTGTTGCGGTAGGGTTGCAGGTGCGAAACGATCGCGTATCCCCGTTCATTGGTTCGCGCGCCTGCACTGTTCAGCACGCCGACGTCGGCGATTCCGGGAACCTCGATTAAGCCTGCGGTATCGCCCAGATAGGTACCGAACGCCAAGCCGTCGGCATGCAGTAGCAAGGCGCCGCTGGCGTTGAGCGATAGGCTGCGGTAGTCGGTGCTATCGCTTAGCCCCGTCCCGAAGCTTGCGTAGTCGGTCCTGTAGCCCAATGCCAGTGCAGCGGTTCGCTGACGGCGTTCATCTTGACTGATGCTGGTGTTGTAGCTCAGCTGGCCGTCGCGGGCGCTGCCGCTCAAGGCGGCGCGTTGACTGTAGCCGTGCGCCTGTTTTTGTACATCGAACGTGGCATTGGCCGAGCGACCGAAGTCCAAGGGCATTGACAGGCTCAGGCCGAATTGACGATCGCTGCCGCGCGTGTCAGTCAGCGACTGAGAGGCAAACAGGTTATAGCTGATACCGGCATGGTAGGTATTGAAACCCAGCTGATACTGACGCTGGGTGTTGTCCAGTCGCCAGTATTGCTGTTGCGACAAGGTTAGGCTCAAGCTATGGCGCTGGCCGAGGCGCTGATGCACCGAAGCTTCCATGCGGCTGCGGCGGCTGCCCATGAACGTTGTGGCGTGGCTGCGTTGCTGGACAGCTTCGCTGAAGTCCCGGTAGCCCTCGGTCGAATAGCGATAACCCGCGAATCGCAGGTTGGTACCCGTACTGAAGGCCTTGCCGTACTTAAGGGCATAGCTTTGGCCTTGGACATCGGTGCTACCGGCAACCTCAATTTGGCTGTTGGCCTGAGTGACATCAAACGAAAGGGCTCCCAGGCTGCCCAGGTCCTTACCAACACCCAAATTGGTGGCACGGTAGTATTGGCTGGCCATCAGGCCGCCAAACAGCGTCAGATCCCATTCCATGCCTCGACTGAAGGTGGCCTGCCAGATTAAAGGCTTATCCACGCCGCTGGCCGGGTTGTATTGGCCAAGCGTGGCGGTGTAACGCCACGTTCCCTGACGCAGCAGGTTAGTCAGGGTGGAATAGGGCTGGATGAACCGTCGCACTTGGCCATCGGCTTCGGTCAGTACTACTTCCAGCTCACCGTTGCCTACGGCACTCAAGTCTTCGATGGCATACGGCCCCGGGCTGACATAGGTCGCGTAGATGGGGTAGCCATTTTGCCAGACTTCCAGTTTCGCGCGAGTCTGCGCGACTCCCCGGATGACCGGTGCATAACCTTGAAGGGCATCGGGCAGCATGCTCATGTCCGAGGCCACGCGAACCCCGGTGATCGGCACGCCGTTGAAGATGTCGCTGTCAGTGAAGGTCTCGCCCAGGGTGAGGTTGGCGCGGTTGCCAGGCAGGTCACGCTGGGCATGGGTTTGCGCGCGCGCCCACTCGCGCGTGCCATTGCTGTCTTGGCGCCACGACTGGGTGGTGCGCAGTCGCCAGTCGCCGAGGTTGATGCCACCGTTGAGGTACAGGTCGTCGTTGCTGTAGCGGCCCCTGTAGCGGCTATTCCCCTGCAGGGTGGACGCTTGGTAATTGAGGAAGGCAGCATTGATGCCGCTGTCCCAGCGCGAAGGATCGACACTGCCTGTGATATCACGGCGCATGGCGATCTGCGGTATGGAGATAGATAGACGCAGGCGGCTGCTGTCGAAGTCGACGCGTGCACCAGGGATTGCCGACGCCAGGTCCAGGCAGGCCTGTTTGGCATCTCCTGCCACGGCCAGGGCGTCCAGGCGCAGCCCCCACTCCCCGAGGCGTGTGGATGGTAGGCAAGGTTGCAATGCGTTGTCGGCATCAGCCTGAAAATCGAGTTCATGGCGGCCGGCCGGTTGCAAGTTGACCAGCACGGTCACCGGATAGCGCCCCGGTGCGAGGCTTTGTTCGCTTGCCAGAAAACTGAGCGCATGTACACCCGCCCCATTGGACTCACGGAGGAAGCCCGATTCGAAGCCAGGGTTGGAGTTCGCCTCCACGATAGGGATGTGGTGCAGTGCAGCGAGGCTACCGGTCAGGTACAGCAATACGTGACGCCGGCCGCAGATCGACCAGCGCTTGGAAAAGGGGGGCATGAAAGCGACTCCTTGCGGTGTGACGCGGTGCGGCTCTAGCGAGTCGATTGAAGCGGCAAAGTCATCGGTTGGGTGTAACCGCCAAAATCGTTGATCACGGAGAAAAGAACGCTGGATGTTTCGTTCAAGTGCATCCCCGCCAGCGGGTAGGCCTGCTGAGACAGCGGCGCGAGCATTTCCGGGCTGCTGATTTTGTGGAGGTGGCCGTTGGTGCTGACTTCCAGCCGAATGAAGGTGATATGGAAGGGGGTCGGGTTATTGACCAGCAGTTGTTTTACGGCCTGGCTTTCATTAACGGAAAATGTTAAAGACTTGAGTTGCTCGGTTGGCTTGCCTTTAAGGTGTTGTGGCCGATAGAACAGTTTGATCCGCGTACGCATGGCAATATTGAGTTGATTACCGGGCTCCGTGCTGGCGTGTGGGATTTCCTGCAAGTTAAAGAAGAATAGCGACTCTCGATCTTGCGGTAATGCATTGGGCAGCGCATTGATTTGCAGAAGTTGTTCGCTGTTGGGGTTGATCTTGAACAGCGGTGGGGAGGTCGCAAATGGAACAGTGGTGGTGGTGTCATCCGTCTCCGTGTTGATCCACGTCTGTACGGCGTAGCTGCTGTTGGATGGGTTTCTGACGACAACGGAGGTATTGCGTTTATCGCTGTCGAATACGATGCGTGTATTGTTCAATGTCAAGGCGGCATGGCCGGCCATCGACAGCGTGAGCGTCGCCAGGGTCAGGCAGGCGCAAGCGACGACACGAACGGGTATCGTGAGTATGAACTGTTTGATCATCGGATAACTCGCTGCATCCAGGCGCATCAACTACGCCTGGATGGTTTGGCTAGTGCCAATAGGCACACAGGTAGTGCATGTGCTTAGCGATAAGCGACGGTGTAACGAACCTTGGCCGATGCAAGCCCTGGTGTGACGCCTGTGGCCGTAGAACGGTAGTAGGCATCAAAGCGAAGGTCGGTCGGCCCTGTAGCGTTGAGGGGGTAATCAACCGAGGTGCCACCGGGCGCGATCGATGTGTTGGAGATGTCTTTGATGACGATAGAGACGTTGGTTGCCGCGCCGGAAATGGGGTCTACCCTGAAGTAGTCGCCGCTGGCGTCGGCAGCACCGTCGAACTGGACGAAGGCGTTGTCTTGGGTGATGGCGCAGACATTTTTGTCCGGCACGCGGATGTCAAAAGATGCTCCACGGACTTCAATATTGGCGGCGGTGAATCGACCCACGGGAATATCGCCCATGGCAACACGGTCATTCACACTGCCGTCACCGGGATTGACGATTTCGATAGGGCAAGTTTCCGGCGTGATAGTACCTTCGAAGAGTACCGATCCGCTGGTAGCAAATGCGGAATTGCCTGCCAGGCCGGCAAGCAGGCCGAGCGATAGAGTAGCTAACGACTTTTTCATGACATAACCTGATTGAGTAGCTCAGTTTGGTTTCAGTGCAAGGTGCTGACTGGTTAGTTGGCCAGTCTTTGCCTCGGCGCTGATTCTAAGTGTCATGAGTTTTATTAAGCTGTAGGAATAAGTTAGATCGCTGTGCGACTTTTCACTTCGTTACATTTCTTGCACATGTAACGTTGTAGATGCGCCTTGGTGAGGCCAAGACGCATCAGCTGTATCAGTGCCTGTTGCCGGGTGCGGCTTGGCTCAGCAGTTGTTTTTCCAGGTACCAATCGAAGGGCTCGCCGCTGGATTCAGCCTCATGGCGACGCTCTTCCAGTTGCTGGTAAAGGTCCAGTTCTTCGTCCGGCATGAAGTGCAGGCAGTCGCCGGCAAAGAACCACAGCAGGTCACGTGGCACCAGATGAGCGATCTGCGGGTAGCGCTGGATCACCTGGCAGATCAGGTCTTGGCCCAGGTACTGGCTCTCCAGTGGATCCTGCGGCAACAGCGTCAGCAGTTCGTCGAAGCGTTCGAGGAACAGGGCGTGGCTTTCTTCCGGCACCTGCTCTGCCTCGCCCAGCGCCACCAGAATGGTGCGCAGGTGCTGGAGCAGTTGCAGGTGGTATTCCAGGTTGGGGTTGGCCATGGAATGGGTCCTCGGTATGGCTGAAACGGGGGGCGGAGTATACGCGCCCCCCAAGTGCTCGCGAAGGGTCAGCGCACCTTGCCAGGTTCGGCGAGTAGCTGCACTTTGTCGAAGGCATCGACATCGATCACCTTGCGCCGCGCCTGTTCGGCTTCGTGCAGGCGTTGGCCTTCGCCGGGTTGCAGCACGCCTGCCTCGACGGCGGCGTCGAGGCCGGACTGGCCGGGGCCTGGCCGGACTTTCCCTTCCTTGATGGCCTGGTGCAGTGCCTTGCCTAGCGGCGCTGTATCGTCGAGCAGGTCGCAGGCCCGTTGCAGCGCTGCGACCGGGTCGTCTTCTGCCTGCGGGCGGTAGCAGCCTGCCAGCAGTTCTTCCAGTGCTGGGTCGCCCTTGCGCCGGCCAATCAGTTCCGCCACTTCGGCGTCCAGTTCATCGCTGGGGCCGGTGTGGCAGCGGCCGAAGGGGAAGACCAGCACGCGCAGGGCGCAGCCGACGAAGCGGTTGGGGAAGTTGTCGAGAAGCCGGTCGAGCGCCTGCTCGGCCTTGCCCAGGCTCTCTTCCATAGCCCAGCGCAGAAGAGGTTGCATGTGCTCCGGCGAGCCGAGGTCGTGATACCGCTTGAGTGCCGCGCTGGACAGATACAGGTAGCTCAGCACGTCACCCAGGCGAGCGCTCAGGCGCTCGCGGCGCTTGAGTGCACCGCCCAACAGCATCATCGACAAATCTGCCAGCAGAGCAAAAGCTGCAGCCTGGCGATTCAAGGCACGGAAATAGCCCTGGCTCAAGGCATCGCCTGGCACCCGTTCGAGGCGCCCCAGCCCCAGGCCGAGCACGATGGTGCTGGCGGCGTTGCCGGCAGCGAACATGATGTGCTTCATTAGCAGCTCATCGAACTCGACCAGCGCCTGCTCACGGTCTTCGCGGCCGGCCAGTGCCATTTCCTTGAGCACGAACGGGTGACAGCGAATGGCGCCTTGGCCAAAGATCATCAGGTTGCGCGAGAGGATGTTGGCCCCCTCGACGGTGATGAAGATCGGCGCACCCTGCCAATTGCGCCCCAGGTAGTTGTTCGGGCCCATGATGATGCCCTTGCCGCCGTGCACGTCCATGGCGTGCTGGATGCACTCGCGGCCACGTTCGGTCAGGTGATACTTGAGGATCGCCGACAGCACCGAAGGTTTTTCACCCAGGTCGACGGCATTGGCGGTGAGCAGGCGGGCGCTGTCCATCAACCAGGCATTGCCACCGATACGTGCCAGCGACTCCTGGATGCCCTCGAAGGCTGCCAGCGGCACGTTGAACTGTTCGCGGATATTGGCGTACTGGCCCGTCACCAGGCTGGTGTACTTGGCGGCACCAGTGCCCACGGCGGGCAGCGAGATGGAGCGGCCCACCGACAGGCAGTTCATCAGCATCATCCAGCCCTTGCCGAGCATGGCCTGGCCGCCGATCAGCATGTCTAGCGGCACGAACACGTCCTTGCCGCTGTTGGGGCCGTTCATGAAGGCGGCGCCGAGCGGCAGGTGGCGCTTGCCGATCTCCACGCCCGGGGTGTCGGTAGGAATCAGCGCCAGGCTGATGCCCAAGTCCTCTTCGTCGCCCAGCAAGTGCTCCGGGTCGTAGGCCTTGAACGCCAGGCCGAGCAGGGTCGCGACCGGGCCGAGGGTGATATAGCGTTTTTCCCAGTTCAGGCGCAGCCCGATGACTTCTTCGCCTTGCCAATGGCCTTTGCAGATGATGCCGGTATCCGGCATGGCGCCGGCATCTGAGCCCGCCAGTGGGCCGGTCAGGGCGAAGCAGGGGATCTCGTCGCCGCGTGCCAGGCGCGGCAGGTAGTGGCTGCGTTGTTCATCGGTGCCGTAGTGCAGCAGCAGTTCGGCCGGGCCGAGCGAGTTGGGCACCATCACCGTCGAGGCCAGGTCGCCGCTGCGGGTGGCCAGTTTCATTGCAACCTGCGAGTGGGCGTAGGCCGAGAAGCCCTTGCCGCCGTATTCCTTGGGGATGATCAGGGCGAAGAAGCCCTGCGCTTTGATGTGCGCCCAGGCTTCAGGGGGCAGGTCCATGTCCTGGCCGATCTGCCAGTCGCTGACCATGGCGCACAGTTCTTCAGTGGGGCCGTCGATGAAGGCCTGTTCTTCTTCAGTCAGTTTCGGTGCCGGGTAGGCCAGCAAGGTGCGCCAGTCGGGGCGGCCGCTGAACAATTCGCCATCCCACCAGACGGTGCCGGCGTCGATGGCTTCGCGCTCGGTCTGCGACATGGGCGGCAGGGTACGCTGGAACCACTTGAACACTGGGCCGGTGAACACCTTGCGCCGCCATTCCGGCAGGGCCACCACGGCGATTTTCACGGCCAGCACGACCCACAGCAGGGCCAGCAGCCAGCCGGGTGCGCTGCTGAAAATACCCATCAGCAGCACGTAGGCTGCCATGGTGCCCAGTATCTGCAAGGGCGCCAGGCGCCGGTGCGTGAGGTATGCCGCGCCGATCACCAGTACCACCAACCACAACAGCAACATAATCGGTCCTCCTTGGAACCAAGGGCTTGAGCCGTCCCAGACAGCTTAGACGCAACGCTGTGAACGGCCTGTTCAGAACAGTGACAGGGTGTGGCGGTGGGAGTTTCAGATCATTGTTCGCCTGTGCCGGCCCTTTCGCGGGCAAGCCCGCTCCCAGAGGGATACCGGTGGTTTGAGGATTGTGGTGATTCCTGTGGGAGCGGGCTTGCCCGCGAAGAGGCCAGTACAGGCAATAAGACTCTGGAGTAGACTGGACCACCTCTGCATTCATAAGGACGTTGCCATGCTGAAGATCTGGGGCCGCAAGAATTCGAGCAATGTGCGCAAGGCGCTGTGGATCGCCCACGAGCTGGGCCTTGATTTCGAATCCATCGACGCCGGCGGCGCCTTCGGCGTGGTCAACGAGCCGCATTACCGCGCCCGCAACCCCAACGGCCTGGTGCCGATGCTCGAAGACGGCGACCTGACGCTGTGGGAGTCCAACACCATCGTCCGCTACCTGTGCGCCGAGTACGGCGCCGAGCAGGGCTGGTACCTGGAAGACCCGCGCCAGCGCGCCTTGGCCGACAAGTGGATGGACTGGACCACCTCG
>Ga0160473_100356_pt1 | contig 34620 bp, 41 predicted proteins | sample HID1975I_E11MG_FD_108217 | JGI IMG/M metagenome (GOLD analysis project Ga0160473, IMG submission 108217) | Enriched soil microbial communities from UW Madison campus, WI, USA - HID1975I_E11 MG | ecosystem: Environmental > Terrestrial > Soil > Unclassified | place: USA: Madison, Wisconsin... | reverse complement strand
CGTAATGACAAGGAGTACCCACAGCCAGCCTCAGACGTTGAAGCTTTCGCCGCAGCCACACTCACCGCGCACGTTGGGGTTGTTGAACTTGAAGCCTTCGTTCAACCCTTCCTTGACGAAGTCGAGCTCGGTGCCATCGAGGTACACCAGGCTTTTCGGGTCGATGATGACCTTCACGCCATGGTTCTCGAATACCTGGTCTTCGCCCGCCACTTCGTCGACGAACTCCAGCACATAGGCCAGGCCCGAGCAGCCGGTGGTACGTACGGCCAGGCGAATGCCTTCACCCTTGCCGCGCCCTTCCAGGGAACGCCGCACGTGGTTGGCGGCGGCTTCTGTCATGCTGATAGCCATCAGAACTCCTTACCTCGCAACAGGCGACTTAGATCAAGCCTTTCTTCTGCTTGTAATCGCGAACGGCTGCCTTGATGGCATCCTCGGCGAGTACCGAGCAGTGGATCTTGACCGGCGGCAACGCCAGTTCTTCAGCCAGCTGGGTGTTCTTGATGGTTTCGGCTTCGTCCAGGGTCTTGCCCTTCATCCACTCGGTGGCGAGGGAGCTGGAAGCGATAGCCGAACCGCAGCCGTAGGTCTTGAACTTGGCGTCTTCGATGACGCCCTGCTCGTTGACCTTAATCTGCAGACGCATCACGTCACCGCAGGCCGGCGCGCCGACCATGCCGGTACCGACGTCCGGGTCTTCGGCATTCATCTTGCCGACGTTGCGCGGGTTTTCGTAGTGGTCGATGACCTTTTCACTGTATGCCATGGTGCAATTCCTTCCTCATCAGGGAGCCGCTCTTGCCGGCGACTGCTTAGTGGGCGGCCCACTCGATCTTGGAGATGTCAACGCCGTCTTTGTACATGTCCCACAGCGGCGACAGCTCACGCAGTTTGTTAACGGCCTCGCAGACTTTCTGCGCGGCGTAGTCGACTTCTTCTTCGGTGGTGAAGCGGCCGAAGGAGAAGCGGATCGAGCTGTGCGCCAGCTCGTCGTTACGGCCCAGAGCGCGCAGTACATACGACGGCTCGAGCGAAGCGGAGGTACAGGCCGAACCGGACGATACGGCGATATCTTTCAGGGACATCAGCAGCGACTCGCCTTCGACGTAGTTGAAGCTCAGGTTCAGGTTGTGCGGTACGCGGGCAGTCTGGCTGCCGTTGACGTACAGCTCTTCAAGGTCCGAGACCTGCTTGAAGAAGCGGTCGCTCAGGGCCTTGATGCGAGCGTTCTCGCTGGCCATTTCCTGCTTGGCAATGGCGAAGGCTTCGCCCATGCCGACGATCTGGTGAGTCGGCAAGGTGCCCGAACGCATGCCGCGCTCATGGCCGCCACCGTGGATGATCGCTTCCAGACGCACACGCGGCTTGCGGCTGACGTACAGCGCGCCGATACCTTTAGGGCCGTAGACCTTGTGCGCCGAGAACGACATCAGGTCAACCTTCAGCTTTTGCAGGTCGATTTCGACCTTGCCGGCCGACTGGGCGGCATCGACGTGGAACAGCACGCCGCGGGCGCGGGTCAGCTCACCGATGGCGGCGATGTCGTTGATCGAGCCGACTTCGTTGTTGACGTGCATCAGCGAGACCAGAATGGTGTCGTCGCGCAGCACGGCTTCGACCATGGCCGGGGTGACAATGCCGTCTTCGCCTGGCTCGAGGTAGGTGACTTCGAAACCTTCACGCTCGAGCTGGCGAGCGGTATCCAGGACCGCCTTGTGCTCGATCTTGGAGGTGATGATGTGCTTGCCCTTGGTCTGATAGAAGTGCGCGACACCTTTGAGTGCGAGGTTGTCGGACTCGGTGGCACCGCTGGTCCAGACGATTTCGCGCGGATCGGCGTTGATCAGCTCGGCGACCTGGCGACGACCGTTCTCGACCGCTTCTTCGGCTTTCCAGCCGAATACGTGGGAGCGCGAAGCCGGGTTACCGAAGTTCCCGTCGACCAGCAGGCAGTCAGCCATCTTCTGGGCGACGCGGGGATCGACCGGGGTGGTCGCGGAGTAATCGAGGTAGATCGGCAACTTCATGGATATCTCCTATCAGGCGGTGGCGTCGCTCGTCGCTGTCATAACGGTCAGTCGACGGCGGACGTCTCAATCTTGTCCAACTGGGCGGATCGGCCTGCGACACGACGCAGGTCCTGGCGCTGGGCGACTTCCTGCACCTCACGGCGCTTGACGAGGTCGGCCAGGCTAATGCCGCTGAGGAATTCATGGATCTGCTGGCTGAGATCGCACCACAAGTGGTGGGTCAGGCAGGTGTCACCGGCATGGCAATCCCCAAGGCCTTGGCAACGGGTGGCATCGACCGATTCGTTGACCGCGTCGATGACCTGGGCCACCTGGATGGTTTCCATGCCCCGCGACAGCTGATAGCCACCGCCTGGACCGCGCACACTGGATACCAGGCTGCTGCGGCGCAGCTTGGCGAACAGCTGCTCCAGATAAGAGAGGGAAATGCCCTGGCGCTCGGAAATGTCGGCCAAAGACACCGGCCCATGCTGCGCGTGCAACGCCAGGTCAAGCATGGCTGTCACGGCGTATCGGCCTTTGGTAGTCAGTCGCATGGCTATTGGGTACCACGGGAGTTACAGGATGTGAGCGAGTATGCGATTCCCGAGCATTTAAGTCAACTATAAGACCTACTGCTTTAGTCGGGTTTTGCATCGGGAGGCGGCCGCGATTGTAGCAGACGAGGGGCGTGCGCACACGCCCCGTATGTCACTATGATTTCAGCACGGCGCGATCAATGCGACTGAGTGTCGCGCTGGGCGACCTGGGCAACTTCGGTGAAGTCATCTTCCGGCAGCGCCGGCAACTCCTTGGCGCAGTAGTCGCTACCCATCTTGGTCAGCGCACCGCACATGCCCTCCAGGCGCTCATCGACCGCCTGCAGGTGGTCGAGCATCTGGCCGATGGCACGCGCGACCGGGTCAGGCATGTCGCCACTGACGCCGTAGGCATCGAAGCCGATCTTCTCGGCCATGGCTTTGCGCCGGGCTTCGACTTCGGTCTCTTCGCTCTTGATGATAATACGCCCCGGGATACCGACGGCAGTCGCCCCTGCCGGCACAGCCTTGGTCACCACCGCATTGGAGCCGATCTTGGCCCCGGCGCCGACAGTGAACGGCCCCAGTACCTTGGCCCCCGCCCCTACCACCACGCCGTTTTCCAGGGTTGGGTGGCGCTTGCCTTTGTTCCAGCTGGTGCCGCCCAGAGTGACGCCCTGGTAGAGGGTGACATCGTCGCCAATCTCAGCGGTCTCGCCGATGACAATGCCCATGCCGTGGTCAATGAAGAAGCGGCGGCCGATGGTGGCGCCGGGGTGGATCTCGATCCCGGTCATCCACCGGCCGAAGTTCGACACCAGCCGGGCCAGCCATTTGAAATCACGTTTCCACAAGGCATTACCCAACCGGTGCAGCCAGATGGCGTGCATGCCCGGGTAGCAGGTCAGTACCTCGAAGGCATTGCGCGCGGCGGGGTCACGGTGGAATACGCTTTGAATATCTTCACGCAGACGTTCGAACATCTGTCAGCCCTTCCTTTTATGCGGTTCGCCCCGAGCCACTTTCTGGGTCTCGGTGAGGATGCCGCGCAAAATGCTCATTTCCGGACGCTCGACCGAGCTTCGCCCATACAACCGGCGCAGGCGCGCCATCAGGTGCTTGGGCTTCTCGGGGTCAAGGAAGCCGATGTCCACCAGGGTCTTTTCCAGGTGGTCATAGAACAGCTCCATCTCGTCCATGGTCGCCAGCTCGCTGGCGTCGACCTTCTCGACTTTGGCCGGTGCATCCTCAGCCGCCAGCCAAGCCATGCGCACCTCATAAGAGAGCACCTGGACAGCGGCGGCCAGATTCAGCGAGCTGAAGTCGGGGTTCGAGGGAATGTGCACGTGGAAGTGACATCGCTGCAGTTCTTCGTTGGTCAGGCCGGCGTGTTCACGCCCGAACACCAAGGCGATTTCCTCGCCGCCCAGCGCATGCTCCACGGCCTTGGCCCCGCATTCGCGAGGGCCGATCAGCGGCCAAGGGATACTGCGCTCGCGGGCACTGGTGCCCATGACCAGGTTACAGCCGACCAACGCCTGCTCAAGGCTGTCGACGACCTGGGCATTGCTCAGCACATCGTCGGCACCGGAGGCACGTGCACTGGCTTCGGCCGCAGGGAACTCTTTCGGCTGCACCAGCACCAGGCGCGACAAGCCCATGTTTTTCATGGCACGTGCAGCGCCGCCGATGTTGCCGGGGTGGCTGGTATTGACCAGAACAACACGAATATTTTGCAGCACGGTGTTGTGCTCTCAGAGGCTGATATCAGGGCCTTCGATCTTACAGAACCGACGGACGTAACGCCATGAAAGCAAATGTGACACTTCTGCCGTCAAAGATTTCTGCTAGAATGATCGGCTTTCTTCTTTAACATCTCCAGGTGACCCGCCCATGCAGCCTATGCTGAATATCGCCCTGCGCGCCGCTCGCAGCGCCAGTGAACTGATTTTCCGCTCCATCGAACGCCTGGATAGCATCAAGGTCGATGAGAAAGAGGCCAAGGACTACGTTTCCGAAGTCGATCGCGCCGCCGAGCAGAAAATCGTCGACGCCCTGCGCAAAGCCTACCCGAACCACTCCATCCAGGGTGAAGAGACCGGCATGCACGCGGGCACCGGCGAAGAAGGCAAGGACTACCTGTGGATCATCGATCCGCTGGACGGCACCACCAACTTCCTGCGCGGCATCCCTCACTTCGCCGTCAGCATCGCCTGCAAATACCGTGGTCGCCTCGAGCACGCCGTGGTACTCGACCCGGTTCGCCAGGAAGAATTCACCGCCAGCCGTGGCCGTGGCGCCCAGCTCAATGGCCGTCGCCTGCGCGTCAGCTCGCGCACCAGCCTGGAAGGCGCCCTGCTGGGTACCGGCTTCCCGTTCCGTGACAACCAAATGGCCGACCTGGACAACTACCTGGGCATGTTCCGCGCCCTGACTGGCCAGACCGCCGGCATCCGCCGCGCAGGTTCCGCCAGCCTGGACCTGGCCTACGTCGCCGCCGGCCGCTTCGATGCCTTCTGGGAGTCGGGCCTGGCCGAGTGGGACATGGCTGCAGGCGTACTGCTGATTCAAGAAGCAGGCGGCCTGGTAAGCGACTTCAACGGTGGCCACGACTTCCTCGACAAGGGCCACATCGTCGCCGGCAACATCAAGTGCTTCAAAGCAGTATTGACGGCTATTCAGCCGCACCTGCCAGAGAGCATGAAGCGCTAAGCGCTGGCTGTATTAGAAAAGCACCCCTCGGGGTGCTTTTTTTATGGGCGCTATAAGTGTGCTGTGCATGGCGAGGGTCATACAACTTGATGGCAAGTCAGCGTGAATACACCCGGCGCCTATTCAATGGCAGTTGCTATTGATTGCCGCTTCCAAGGCCGCCGTGGTTTTATCATTCAATTCAATGCGCAGTGCCACCGCGCGTTCAACGCCAATTTGCAATGCCGGCCCGAAACGACTGATATCCAGGCCCAGGCGAATCAACATTTTCTCGACGCCCACCGTGGTCACCGTGACGAACTGCTTCACCTCACAACTGATGGCGTAGTTGACGATGGCATGAATCGCTTGCGTGGTGCCTTGGGAGAAGCCGAACCGGTTGCCGTCCGGCAGCTCGATGGCGAAGCGGCTCAGCTCCCAGATCGCGTCGGAGCACGGCGCCGGGTGCCCATGCAGCAGCTCTGGGAAGGTGTGCGCCAGCATGTTAGGGCCGGTCGTCGGCAGTATGCGCCAGCAGCCACACACATAACCCGCCTCGTCATCGCGGTTGATGATCATGTAATAGGGGTCGAGCGCATCATACCCGTCGATTTCCATGTCATTGATCAGTGGGATGTCCCACATCTTTTTAACCTTGAAAATACGCGCCCGAAGTTTGTGCATCGCATTCAGCGCTTGTGGGTCGATGTTAGTGCGGCGATCAATGGAGATAAGCATAGGGGCAAATACCGGCAGGGGTTGGAGTTGCCGCCCACGGTATATTCACGCTGAATAAATAAAATCCTACCTAATTTGGGAGGTGGCCGACGTTACTCGGGCTTGTTAATTTTTCGGCTTTTGCAGGATGGATTCCGGATGAAGCTACTCAATACCTCCGCCGTACGCGAGGTCGCCCATCAAGCCATCAGCCTGCGCCTGGGCCTCAAACAGAGCCAGACCGAGTTCTGGTCGCGCTTTGGCATCAGCCAGGCCTGTGCCAGCCGCATCGAATGCACCAGCCAAGTGCCTGCGCCGGTGTACATTCTGCTGCGCCTGTACCTTAGCGGCCGGCTCGAGGAGAGCGACCTGGCCCAACGCCCACAGTGATACTCAGGGCGTGATCGACTTCTGCTGGATGGCCTTGAGCACCGCCATCTGGCGTGAGCTGACCTGGAACTTGCGGCGGATGTTCTTGAAGTGGAAGTCGATGGCCGAGGTCGTGCACGACAAGATCATCGAGATTTCCCAGGTAGTCTTGCCCGCCGCGCTCCACTGCAGCACCTCTTTCTCCCGGCTGGTCAGGTGCACAGGTTCCGAGCATTCAATGCGCGCCCTGAGCATCCCTTCCATCGCGTAATCGCGCAGCAGGGTTGCCATGGGCAAGGACTGGATCATTGCAGCAGTCGCCTGCTCGCCGCTCTCATCCGGCTTGAGGCACAGCATGCCCGCCTCGCCCCGCGGGCCGTGCAGGGGCAGCGCCAGCCCTTGCTGCAACCCATGCGCAGCGGCTTCTTCGAAGAACTCCGACTCTGAGGGCCCCCGATAGTTTTCGCGGTTCCACAGCAGTGGACGATTGGCGTTCAGGCAATGCTGAACGACCGGGTCGACTGCCGCGTAAGACTCGGCGTCGTAACGCGTACGCCAGGCATCGGGGTAATCACTGTAGATCAGCACCTGCTGACAAGCGTCCGTGGGGGCAGGTTTGAGGCCGATCAGAAAGTTCGAGTAACCCAGCTTGCGGGTCAGGAGTTTCAGGTGAGCCAGCCAGTCCTCAAAGCGCTCCATTTCGCCGAGTTTCAGCAGCTCATCCATTACCAGTAGGGCCATTCCCTTCCTCGTAGGCACCGTTTGACGGTGGTCTCATGGCGAGACGACACGCGAGGGAATATCGACTCCCTCATTCAGGTGGGTCGATAAGATAGTTACGTGGCACTTTGAAATCAACGTGCGAATTGTGCCCGCCGACGAGTTACCCACCCGACGCAGGCGGTCGAAGACAGTAATAAAACTGCCAGGCGCACCACAACCTCCCTGTTCTGGGAGGTACCAGGCGGCGCGCGCAGCCTATTAACTAGCGTGGCACCAGCCTGCATCCGGCAGGCTGCACCGCTTTGCACATGGACGGCAAGGGAAGACACCTGAAGCTGTAGTTCGGCTGCCCCTCAAGGAGACCCCTGCATGTTCCAGCAACAGTTCTTCAGCATGGTTGCACGCCATCGCGACCACCCGGCGATCGTCGACAGCCATGGCAAGACCCGCAGCTACGGCGAACTGCTGCATGACATCGATCAATTGCGCGCCAGGCTGCACGCCGCAGGCCTGCGCGAAGGCGACGTGGTTGCCACCCAACTGGGCAACAGTAGCGGTTATGTCGCTCTGTTGTTCGCCATGGCCAGCCTGGGGCTGATTCATTGCCCTGTAAGCGTGGCCAGCAGCATCCACCAGCGCGCCATGCGCCTGGGCCAGGTCGGTGCCGCCCTGCTGGTGACCGAAGCCGGCATCGTGCCGGCGGGCCTGGGCATCCCTGGCTTTACCCTGCACTCGCCGACACCCGTCAACCTCAAGACACCCGCCTGGCGTGACTGCGCCGGTTTGATGCGCATGCAGGAAACATCCGGCAGCACCGGTGCTCCCAAACTTGCACTGTGGCGCCAGGACAGGCTGTACCGGGAAATCATGCACTGGGTCGATAGCGCCGGCCTCGATGCCAGCGCCCGTTACCTGAGCATCCACACCCTCGATGGCGGGCATGCGGTGGACCTGCATGTGTTCCCGGCCTTGCTGACCGGCGCCACGCTGTACCTGGGTGATGCCACCCAGGTCGAGAACACCCTGCAAACCCTGCACGAACAACGCATCAGCGTGATGAGCGCGTTGCCGTCACAGTACCTGGCGTTGGCCCAGGCCGCGCAAAGCCGCGGCATTCGCCTGCCAGCACTGAGCAAACCGTTCTGTGGTGGGGCCTACCTGGATGACCATGTGGTGCTGGAGTGCGAACGCCACTTAGGTGTGCACCTGAAGCGGATCTATGGTTCGACGGAATTTGGCATGGTCCTGGCCAACTTCGCGCCTGGGCTGCAAGTGGGTTGCGGCATGCGCCCGGTGGGTGATGTCGAGGTCACATTGAAAGCGTTGGATCCTGCGCAACCGGAGGTCGGCGAAATCATCGCGCGCTCCGCACACCGCGGCTCGGGGTACTTCCCACCTCCCCCCATTCCCTGCGAGGACCAAGCCTACGCCACCGGCGATATCGCCCGGCGCCTGGCCGACGGCAGCCTGATGCCCATGGGGCGTGCAACCGATGCCCTGCTGACGAAACAAGGTACCCAATTCGCACCGGCCCTCGAAGCGCAGATTGCACAGGCCATGAAATTCGAACGGGTGGTGATACTGGTTGACGAGCAGGATCGTCGACGCGCCCAGGTGGTGGTGCAAGCCAACATCGCTGACGCCCAGGAGCGGTTGAATGAGCTGAGCGGGGGGCTGGACCGACTGGGGATCAATGCCAACGTCACAGTACTCGAGCGAATACCCTTGACCCCCACCGGCAAGCCGGACCGCGTCAGGCTTCGCAAGCTGCTAGCCGCTCACCCAGTGATGTAGAAGCAGCCTTGTGCTGCGAAGAAGAAACCAACTGTAGGAGCAGCCTTGTGCTGCGAAGAGGCCGGTGAAAGCACAGTAGGTCTAGGGTGTTTTCACCGGCCTCTTCGCAGCACAAGGCTGCTCCTACAAGGGATTTCAGATACAACGGATTTCAGCAGATGGCGATCACTGCCCGGCCTGATTCTCGCTGAGGATCAACTTGCCATTCTTGTCCACGGGAATGGTCGAGCCAGGCTCGTGGTCCATCTTCACCTGCCCCACCTGATCACCAATGGTGTACTTCACGTTATACCCAACGACCTTGTCGCTGATGTCGTGGACTGTGTTGCAGCGGGTTTGCGTCGTGGTGTAGGTATCACGCTCTTGCATGCCTTCCTGCACCTTGTTACCGGCATAACCACCACCGACCGCACCGGCTACGGTGGCGATCTTCTTGCCGGTACCGCCGCCGATCTGGTTACCCAGCAGGCCGCCGGCCAACGCACCCACCACCGTGCCTGCGATCTGATGCTGGTCTTTGACCGGCGCCTGACGCGTCACGGTGACGTCCTTGCAGACTTCACGCGGCGTTTTCACCTGCTGCTTGATTGGCTGCACGTCGGTGACCTGGGCGTACTCAGGCCCTTTGTTCACCAAGCTGTAGGTCGCCACAGCACCTCCGGCAGTTACACCGACAGCACCCAGCACCGCACCCACCAGCATTGATTTATTCACGTGAACCTCCTGATCATACCCGCGGGACTTGGCCCGCCTTCTCCCTGCCTTGGAGCAAAAAAAAAGGCGCGAGTTCAATACTCGCGCCTCTTGATTCGCCAAACGGCGTAGGAAAGCCCTTACGGACGCTCGTCCACACCCTCAGCCTTGGCTGGCGGAATCAGGTCTTCACTGTTCAGGTTCAGCCAGATCAATACCACGTTGGCGATGTAGATCGACGAGTAGGTACCGGCCAAGACACCGATGAACAGCGCCAGCGAGAAGCCGAACAGGTTGTCACCGCCAAAGAACAGCAGCGCAGCGATGGCCAGCAAAGTCGACACCGAGGTGGCGATGGTACGCAGCAGGGTCTGGGTGGTCGAGACGTTGATGTTCTCGATCAGCGACGCCTTGCGCATCACGCGGAAGTTCTCACGCACCCGGTCGAATACGACGATGGTGTCGTTGAGCGAGTAACCGATGATCGCCAGCACCGCCGCCAATACCGTCAGGTCGAAGGTAATCTGGAAGAACGACAGAATACCCAGCGTCACCACCACGTCGTGGATCAGCGAGACAATCGCACCCACGGCGAATTTCCACTGGAAGCGGAAGGCCAGGTAGATAAGGATGCCGCCCAGGGCCAGGAGCATGCCCATGCCACCCTGGTCTCGCAGCTCTTCACCCACCTGCGGGCCAACGAACTCGACGCGCTTGAGCGTAGCTGGGTTGTCGCCGCCGGCCTTCTGCAGCGCCTCGGCAACCTTGCTGCCCAGCTGCGGGTCATCGCCCGGCATACGCACCAGCAGGTCGGTGGTAGCGCCGAAGCTCTGCACCACAGCCTCGTGGAAACCGGACTCGACCAGCTCGGCACGTACCGCCTTGAGGTCGGCCGGGCGCTCGTAGGTCAGCTCGATCAGCGTACCGCCGGTGAAGTCCAAGCCGAAGTTCAGGCCCTTATGCCACCAGCTGAACAACGCCAGGACGGTAAGGAGCACAGTGATGGCGAACGCGACATTGCGCACGCCCATGAAGTTGATGGTTTTCATCGCAGCTCCCTCAAACCCACAGCTTCTTGATGTCACGCCCGCCACAGGTCAGGTTGACCATAGCGCGGGTCACCATGACGGCGGTGAACATCGAGGTGAAAATCCCGAGGGACATGGTGACCGCAAAGCCCTTGACCGGGCCAGTACCCATGGCGAACAGGATGCCGCCGACCAGCAGGCTGGTCAGGTTGGCGTCGATGATCGCGGTATAGGCGCGGTTGAAACCTTCGTGAATGGCGCGCTGCACCGACATGCCGGCTTTGAGTTCCTCACGGATACGCGAGAAGATCAGCACGTTGGCGTCTACCGCCATACCCATGGTCAACACGATACCGGCAATACCCGGCAGGGTCAGGGTTGCACCCAGCAGCGACATCAGCGCCAGCAGCAGCACCATGTTACCCGCCAGGGCGACGGTGGCGATCACGCCGAAGCCGCGGTAGATGGCGATGATGAACAGCGAGACGAACAGCATGCCCCACAACGACGCATCGATACCCTTGGTGATGTTGTCCGCACCCAGGCTTGGGCCAATGGTACGTTCTTCAGCGAAGTACATCGGCGCGGCCAGACCACCGGCACGCAGCAGCAGCGCCAGCTCGGACGATTCGCCCTGGCCGTTCAGGCCGGTGATACGGAACTGGCTGCCCAGTGGCGACTGGATGGTCGCCAGGCTGATGATCTTTTTCTCTTCCTGGAAGCTCTGTACCGGCACTTCCTTCTCGACGCCGTCGACCGTCTGCTTGACGTAGCGAGTGACGGGCTTCTGCTCGATGAAGATCACCGCCATGCTGCGGCCGACGTTGCTGCGCGTGGCGCGGCTCATCAGCTCGCCGCCGTGGCCATCCAGGCGGATGTTCACTTGCGGACGGCCATGCTCGTCGAAGCTGGCCTGGGCGTCGGTGACCTGGTCACCGGTGATGATCAGACCACGCTCGACCGGGGCGGAACGGCCGCCCTCACGGAACTCGAAGACCTCGGTGGTCGCCTTGGACGCACCCGGCTCGGCACCGAAGCGGAACTCCAGGTTGGCCGTCTTGCCGAGGATACGCTTGGCTTCGGCAGTGTCCTGCACGCCTGGCAGCTCGACCACGATACGGTTGGCGCCTTGGCGCTGAACCAGCGGCTCGGCCACGCCCAGCTCGTTGACACGGTTGCGGACGGTGGTCAGGTTCTGCTTGATCGAGTATTCGCGGATCTCGGCGACTTTCGCCTGAGTCAGCGCCAGACGCAGCACAGCGAGGTCATTACGCTCGGTGGCGGTCAGGTCGAAATCACTGAAATTCTTGCGGATCAGGGCACGTGCCTGCTCGCGGGTTGCATCGTCAGAGAAGCCCAGCATGATGCCGCCATCCTGCTGAGGCAGGCTGCGGTAGCGGATGCGCTCTTTGCGCAGGAGGGTTTTGACCTCGCCTTCATAGACCTTCATGCGGGCGCTCATGGCCTTGTCCATGTCCACTTCCAACAGGAAGTGCACACCACCGGACAGGTCCAGGCCCAGTTTCATCGGGCTTGCACCCAGGTTGCGCAGCCATTGCGGAGTGGTTTGTGCCAGGTTCAGGGCCACGACGTAATCATCGCCCAGTGCCTTGCGCACTACATCCTTGGCTGGAAGCTGGTCTTCCTGGTTGGTCAGGCGAATCAGCGCACTGCCCTTCTCACCCAGGCTGCCGCCCTTGACGGTGATACCGGCATCGGTCAGCGCCTTGGTGACGCGATCGAGGTCGGCCTGGCTTACCTGCAGCGCCGAACTGGCACCGCTGACTTGCACCGCCGGGTCATCCGGGTAGAGGTTGGGAGCGGAATAAATAAAACCGATCGCCAGTACTAGCAAGATCAGTGCGTATTTCCACAGAGGGTATTTGTTCAGCATCACGCCGCCCGTTCAAGACGCGGGGCGCGTTGCGCGCCCCGACTGGAAAAATAAAACCGGTAACTCAGATAGCCTTGAGCGTACCTTTTGGCAGGGTCGCGGCGATGGCGCCCTTCTGGAACTTCAGTTCGACGGTGTCGGACACTTCCAGCACCACGAAGTCATCGGTAACTTTGACGATTTTGCCGGCGATGCCGCCGTTGGTGACAACTTCGTCACCTTTCTGCAAGTTGCCCAGCAGGTTCTTCTGCTCTTTGGCGCGCTTGGCCTGTGGACGCCAGATCATCAGGTAGAAGATGACCAGGAAGCCGACCAGGAAGATCCATTCAAAACCGGTACCGGCTGGGCCGGCGGCTGGTGCAGCTGCGTCCGCGTAAGCGGCGGGAATCAGAAAGCTCATGAGGCACTCCATTACTGAATTTTAATATTTTAGTGCTGACAGTCAGCCCAAAGGCGGCACAGGCAGCCCGCGTTTGGCGTAGAAGGCGTCGACAAAGGCGGCCAATTTACCCTGTTGAATAGCCTCGCGTAAACCGGCCATCAAGCGCTGGTAATGGCGCAAGTTGTGGATGGTATTCAGCATGCTGCTCAACATTTCGCCGCATTTGTCCAAGTGGTGGAGATACGCGCGGGAGAAGTTGGTGCAGGTGTAGCAATCACAGGTCGGGTCCAGCGGCGATTCATCGTGGCGATGGAACGCGTTGCGGATCTTGATCACCCCTGTATCGACGAACAGATGGCCGTTGCGCGCGTTACGCGTCGGCATCACGCAGTCGAACATGTCGACGCCGCGGCGCACACCCTCAACGAGATCTTCCGGTTTGCCTACCCCCATAAGGTAACGAGGTTTGTCAGCGGGCATCTGATCTGGCAGGTAATCCAGCACCTTGATCATTTCGTGCTTGGGCTCACCCACCGACAGGCCGCCGATGGCCAGGCCGTCGAAACCGATGTTTTCCAGGCCTTCCAGCGAGCGCATGCGCAGGTCCTGGTACATGCCGCCCTGGACGATGCCGAACAGCGCCGCGGTGTTGTCGGCATGGGCGTTTTTCGAACGCTGGGCCCAACGCAGCGACAGCTCCATGGAGGTGCGCGCTACATCGTGCTCGGCCGGGTATGGCGTGCACTCGTCGAAAATCATCACCACGTCCGAGCCCAGGTCACGCTGAACCTGCATGGACTCTTCAGGGCCCATGAACACCTTGGAGCCGTCGACAGGCGAGGCGAAGGTCACGCCTTCCTCTTTGATCTTGCGCATCGCGCCCAGGCTGAATACCTGGAAGCCACCGGAGTCAGTGAGAATCGGGCCTTTCCATTGCATGAAGTCGTGCAGGCCGTTGTGCTTCTTGATCACCTCGGTACCCGGGCGCAGCCACAGGTGGAAGGTGTTGCCAAGGATCATCTCGGCGCCGATGGCCTCGATGTCACGCGGCAGCATGCCTTTGACCGTGCCATAGGTGCCGACCGGCATGAACGCCGGGGTTTCCACGGTGCCACGGGGGAAGGTGATGCGACCACGACGGGCCTTGCCGTCGGTGGCCAGCAGTTCGAAGGACATTCGACAGGTGCGACTCATGCTTGATCCTCGGGCCCGCGTGGCGCCGGATTGCGGGTGATGAACATGGCATCACCGTAACTGAAGAAGCGGTACCCTTCTTGAACCGCCGCCGCATAGGCGGCCATGGTTTCGGGGTAGCCGGCGAAGGCCGAGACCAGCATCAGCAGCGTGGACTCCGGCAGGTGGAAATTGGTGACCAGGGCGTCGACCACATGGAACGGGCGGCCTGGGTAGATGAAAATATCGGTATCGCCGCTGAAGGCCTTGAGCACGCCATCGCGCGCAGCGCTCTCCAGCGAACGCACGCTGGTGGTGCCCACGGCAACCACGCGCCCGCCACGGGCACGGCAGGCTTGGACAGCATCCACCACATCCTGGCTCACTTCGAGCCACTCTTTATGCATGTGGTGGTCTTCGATCTTGTCGACCCGCACCGGCTGGAAGGTGCCCGCGCCGACGTGCAGGGTCACGAAGGCCCGCTCCACGCCCTTGGCGGCGATCTTTTCCAGCAGCGCTTCGTCGAAGTGCAGGCCGGCCGTGGGTGCGGCTACAGCACCGGCACGCTCGGCGTAGACGGTCTGGTAACGCTCACGGTCAGCGCCTTCGTCGGGGCGGTCGATGTAGGGTGGCAGGGGCATGTGCCCGACGCGTTCAAGCAGTGGCAGCACCTCTTCGGTGAAGCGCAGCTCGAACAGCGTGTCGTGGCGCGCGGCCATTTCGGCCTCGCCACCGCCATCGATGAGAATCTGCGCACCGACCTTGGGTGCCTTGCTGGAGCGTACGTGCGCCAGCACCCGATGGCTGTCGAGCACACGTTCGACCAGCACTTCCAGCTTGCCGCCGGAGGCTTTCTGCCCGAACAACCGCGCCGGGATCACCCGGGTGTTGTTGAACACCATCAGGTCGCCGGGGCGCAGATAGTCGAGCAGGTCGGTGAATTGCTGATGTACCAAGGCGCCGCTCGGCCCATCGAGGACCAGCAGACGGCTGCCATGGCGCTCGGCCAAAGGGTGGCGGGCGATCAGGGAATCGGGGAGTTCGAAGGAAAAATCGGCGACGCGCATGATGATGTTCGGTTCGGCAGGGCCGGGAAGTTTAGCCCAATGTGTGAAAATTGACCATGAAACCCGATTGACCGACCAGAAGCACCTCTCTATACTGCGCGCCACTGCCCTGATGGCGGAATTGGTAGACGCGGCGGATTCAAAATCCGTTTTCGAAAGGAGTGGGAGTTCGAGTCTCCCTCGGGGCACCAAAATCCGGAAAAAACCGACCTTATGGTCGGTTTTTTTTCGCCTGGATTTTGGCTGGGGGCGGCATCAGGTACGCGCCATGGCATTGCACTGTGGCTAACAGGTGCATGCCCTCAGATCTGCAGCGCTCTCAAGAACGAGCGCCGCGCGGGCGGCGCTCGATCTCAAATCCACTACTCAAGGTCGCGGCAAGCACGCGCCGTTCTCCACGTCTCGCTCACAGGTGTATCGGGCCAACTGTACAGTGCCTAGAATAATCAGCAGGGTTTGCTGCCAATAGCTTCTGCAAACCGCAGCAAGTAGCCATCAGGATCAAGCACTAGAAAATTGCGCTGCCCGAACAGAAACTCACCGCTGCGGTACCAACGCTCTTCAACCGGGTTTCTAAGCGGATACCCGCCCGCCTCCAGTGCCGTAACCAGCGCTGAAGCGTCTGGGCATTCGATAGACAGGTTAATACCTCGCCCATAGGGCGGCTCAAGTGGGCCTACCCGCCATGGCGATTCACTGTGCCAGTCCTGCTCCAGCATCAGCTGACTGCCGCCGAAGGACAGGAAGGCGAAATGGTCTTCTGGACGCTCATACTCGACCCTGAAGCCAAGGATGTCGCAGTAGAAGGCAAGGCTTCGCGTAAGGTCGGAAACGATAAGCTCGGGTACAAGGGAATTTAGTTTCAGCATTATTGACTCCTTTCAATTTTGATCTGAAAACAGACTTGAGCAATGGGTGGCAATGCCCACTCAACGTGGCCGCCCCGCCTCGATCCAAGCTTGCACCTGCCTCATGCCCAGCCGGTACCGGGCGCAGTTATGCAACGCCAGACTATCCAGTTCAGCCTGCAACAACGGTTCGAACTGCAACTTCTCGTGTTCCGACAACAACAGCCCGGCAACCACTTCGCCTACTGCCTGCCTGTCGCGCACCACAGCATTGATTGCCTCGTTCAGCACCTCTCGAAAGTGCAGACGCACGGGGTCGGGTACACCCATGGCTTCCAGCATGACGCCATACTTTTTGATGGACCTACGATAAACCCAGACGAACAGATCAACTGCCATAGCCATGTCGCGCTGTTCATAAACCCCCATCATGGCGAGTGCATAGTCGTGGGGTGTCACATCCAGGAACGATAATGGCGAGCAGTTGTAGAGCATCAACGGGATATTCGCCGCCAGTCGACTGGTGCGTTTGTTGCCATCCTCGAACGGTTGCAGATAAGCCAGGTTCACCCACAAGAAAAACGCCGCCTCAATAGGGCTCTTGATTTGCCTGGCCTTGTCGAGAATCTGCTCGAACATCTCCTCCAGCAATGTGGGAACCTGGGTGGGGAAATAGGTGGTACCGCTGATGTTCACCACGGTCTGGCGAATACTGCCTAACGCGGTGCTATCGGCGAGCAGATCCTGCATCAGTAAGGCATGCAAGTTGCGAATCACCGCTGAGTTGAGGCCGTACTCCGGTACCGCATCGATCATGAACTCAATGGCTGCCTTATGATTGAGCAGCATCACCGCATCCAGATCGCCATCGGTTATACCGCTTTTGAACAACCGCTCAGTGTCGAGCAACGAGTAGCGGTTGCCCTCAAGACGCGATGAAGACCAGGAGAGATCGATCAGCAGGGGCTCCAGCACTTTCCGGGCATAGGTGCCGGCAGGCTGCTGCCCCTTCATTCTGCCTTCAACCTCCAGTGTTTCCGCTAGATCAGGAGATAGCCACGTGGTTTGATTAGGCTGATAGCTATCGACCAGATCTCGCTGATACGTGACGACTTCACGCATAGCCAGTGGAAGAAGCAAGGATTTGCGTAGGTTAATGCTTTCGGAAGACCACGGCAGATCTGAAGCGATAACTTGTGCGGGCATGCTTTGGAGACGGGGCGCAGATGCGCGTACGAGCCGATAGCGGGCGGTACGTCCTTCTCTCTCACGCTGAATCTTCCCCGCCTCCATCAATACATCAAGGTGGCGTTTGACGGTTGACCAACTGAGCCCCAGAAGCTCGGCAATCTCACGGGAACTCAGGGCTTGCTCGCCTTCCAGCGCACTCAGAATTTTGTTTGGCACAGTCATCGGAACTCCGAATACAGCTCAATAGAGCTCAATAGAGCTCAATATAGCTCAATACAGCTCAAATACAGCTCAATTGAGCTCATCGAAGCTCACCCCAGCTGAAAAGCGCGCCAAAACCACAGCCTCCAACCCACCCACCAAATTGACGCCGCACGCCTGACTGTCAGCCCTGCAGCCATGCCGGGAATCTATTGGCCATTACCCTCCCCCCTACTTAAGATGTCACTCGTCGGATATATGCACAAAGTATTGCCAGCATGATGGCTCTTAGCCATATTTGCGCCCCCCCATTTCTTCACGACTGTGTGACACATGAAAACAATCGTGCCCTGTCTGGCAGCAATGATGCTGCTGAGTGGGTGCAATGGAGTGCCAACGTCCTACGTCTCCGATCCCGTCTACAACCAGGCTTTCGTGGTCACCTCAGGTGCGCCGCTACCGCTGTTGCTGATGGCCAGCGCCATCCAGTGGAACGAAGACTACGCAGTGACCGCCAAACACACCCCCTTCCTGCGTAACGTGGTCCATGAGGGCCTCGGCGATGTGGTGTTCTTCAAGCACAAGGCCAGCGAGGTGCCGCATTGGCGGCAATACGTACCGGGTGAGTCGGTGACGGCGGTCGGCTTCAACAGCCTGATGATTCCCGTGCAGGGCAAGGGCCATGCGTTGCCGTCGCTGGTGCGCCTTGAAGGTACGCCGGGCAGTGTCTTCTACTCGCTGCACGACGGCCCGATGGTCAAGGGCATGTCGGGCGGGCCAGTGTTCGCCGATGATGGGCAGGTGGTGGGTATCAACATTGCGTTCATCCCTAAGAACGAGATCGATGCGCGCACTCGCCCGGACCTCGCCGATAAAGAGCGTGTCAGCGTGTTCATGTCGTACAGCGAGATCGACAAGGAATGGCGGCGCTTCCAGTACTTGCTGGCACGCAAGGCCAAGCCTCATGCGCCTGCGGCGATCAAGGGGATTGTGGCGGTGGTGGCCAAGCCGTGAGCAGTCGGCGGTGATCTGCCACTGAGGCAGTGCTAGCCTGTGAGCGTGGCTTGGCCGCAAACGGCCAGCCAACGCACTGCAAAAGGACCTGCCATGCACCTCAGCCACCGCCCTGTTCAGCCCAGCGACATCCCCGCCATCTGCTGCTTCCCCCAGGGCCCGGACGAACTGTTCTACATGTTCCCCAAAGCCACCTACCCCCTGACACCCGCGCAATTGACCGACGCCATCGCCCAGCGCAACGGCTCTACGGTGGTGGAAGGCGGCGGCATGGTGCTGGGCTTTGCCAACTTCTACAAAGCCGAGCACGGCGGCGTGTGCGCCCTGGGCAACGTGGTGGTGGCGCCAGCTGCCCGCGGCCATGGGGTGGCGAGCTACCTGGTAACCGCCATGATCGAGCTGGCCCGCGAACAGTTTGCGGCGCGAGAGATTTGGGTGTCGTGCTTCAATCACAACACGGCGGGGTTGCTGCTTTATCCACAGCTCGGTTTCGTGCCGTTCGGCATCGAAGAACGCCAAGCGCCGGATGGGAAGCGAGTGGCGTTGGTACAAATGAGGCAGGTACTGGCCTAGCCTGCGAAATCTAATGCGACGACGTATGGGGCTGAACAAAAAGCTCCACGCCTAGGGCACGTATGACTTTAAGCACTGTATCAAAGCGGGGCTTAGCGCCTGGGCTAAGTGCTTTATAGAGACTTTCTCGACCTAACCCACTCTGTGCAGCGATTTGTGTCATTCCCCGTGCCCGAGCGATATGACCGATGGCCCGGATAATCTCATCTGTATCGCCATCGGATAGCACCTGGCTGAGGTATTCGCTGATTGCTGCATCACTGTCAAGCAAGTCGGCGATATCAAAAGGGATCAATTTTTCGCTCATTTCATTTCCTCCACCAGCTTTCTCGCTTTGAGGATATCGGCGGTCTGGGAAGATTTGTCTCCGCCCACCAGCAGAAAAATCACTTTGGCTCCCTTACGCGTGAAATAGACTCGATAACCTGCAGAAACGTCGATGCGAAGCTCACTTACACCGCCCCCAACGCTTTTGTAGTCGCCAAGGTTTCCACTTTCTGCGCGCTCCAATCTACGACCGACTGCAAGCTTGGCTCTCAAGTCTTTCAAGGTGGCTAGCCAAAGGGCAAAGCTCTCCGTTTGTTCAACAGCATACATCAAGGCGCCACCAATAGTATCCTTTTGGATACATTCATGCGAGATAGGGAAGCGGTCTACCTTGCCGTTTCACCTTTGCGAAGAGAACTCAGGAGCGTCTGATACCTCAGTCAGTTTTTTCTTTCAAACACGTCCAAAAAAATGTCTTGCAACATCAGCTGCCGAACCATACCCATCCCTCGACGTCCGATCCTGCATCCCCCGCGTTTCGAGGTACCCCGTGTGAAAGAGATCATCGCCCGCAAGTACCGCTTGGTGGTGAAGACCATCGGCTACATCGGCTGGTCGCTGTTCTGGCTGCTGATCTGGGATGTGCTGGTCACCATCGATTTCATGCTGTTCTTCAACAGCAAGTTCACCCTGCCGTTGATTCCATTGACCTTGCTGGGTTCGGCGCTGGTGGTGCTGGTGAGCTTTCGCAACAGCAGCGCCTACAACCGCTGGTGGGAAGCGCGCACGTTGTGGGGTGCGCTGGTCAACAGTTCGCGCAGTTTTGCCCGGCAGACGCTGACGCTGATCGATGACCCGGATGACGGGCTGAACCCGATCAAGGCCACCTTGCTGCGCCGGCATATCGCCTATGTGAACTGCCTGGCTGCGCACCTGAAGGGCGACCGCTGCCCGGATGAACTGATAGCGTTCATCCCGCAGGCGGAGTTCGAGCGGCGCAACCGCTCGAACAACTTCGCCAACGACATCCTCAGTGGCTCGGCAGCCCTGCTGGCGCGGGAATACCAAGCCGGGCGCCTGGACAGCATTCGCCTGGCGCGGCTGGAGTCGACCTTGGTGGACATGTCCAATGCCCAGGGCGGCATGGAGCGGATCGCCAATACGCCGCTGCCCTACCCTTATGTGTATTTTCCGCGGCTGTTTATCACGCTGTTCTGCCTGATCGTGCCGGTGGGGCTGGTCGAGTCGCTGGAGTGGTTCACACCGCTGGCGTCGACAGTGGTGGGGTTCATGTTGCTGGCCATCGAGCGGATCGGCACCGACCTGCAAAGCCCCTTCCGCTTCAGCGAGCACCAGATCCAGATGGACACCATCTGCGAGACGATCGAGCGCAACCTGGAGTCGATGCAACGGGAAGCGCAGCATGGCGAACTGACCACCTGATGTTTGCGCGGGCTGCCCTGCAGCCCCAGTCAGGCGCGCACGTAGCGCTGGCGCAGCACATCACTCAAGGCATCCACCAGCAACACCAGCACCAGCATGGCGATGATCACTGTGCTGGCTTGCGCCTCCTGGAACAGGCTCAAGGTGGTGTAGAGCATCTGCCCCAACCCACCTGCCCCAACAAACCCCAACACGCTGGCCATGCGGATGTTGTTCTCCCAGCGGTACAGGCTGTAAGCCAGCAACTGCGGCCACAGGTTAGGCAAGGTACCAAAGCAGAATGCCGCCACCTGGCTGCCACCCTGCAAGCGAATGGCTGCTGCAGGCTCTGCCGGCGCGTTTTCCAGTGCCTCGGCAAACAAGCGGCCGAGCACGCCGGCGGTGTGTAACGCCAAGGCCAGGGTCCCAGCATTCGGGCCAAGCCCTGCGGCCAGCACAGTGAGCGCCGCCCAGACTAATTCCGGGATGGCCCGCAAGGCATTGAGCAGTACACGCGCCGCAGCCTGTAGCGGCCAGCCGAAGCGGCCCGCCGCCGGTAACGCCAGCAGCATCCCCAGGACCACCGCCAGCAAAGTCCCCAGGCCCGACATCGCCAAGGTCTCCAAGGCGCCATGCCAGACCGCGCGCAAATGCTCGACGGTCACGTCCGGGTGCAGGAATCGCCCCGCGTACTCGCCCATCTGCCCTAGCCCGCCATCACCGACTAGCGCGTGCAGGTCCAGCTCCAGGTAGGCGAACGAGGCCACCACCGCCGCGATGATCACGCCGAGCACCAGCAGGTTGATCGCCCGGTTCATGTCAGCCTTCCTCGCAGAAAGCGGCTGAGCAGGTCAGCCAGCGATACCAGCAACAGAAACGTCAGCAGCATGCTCGCCACCTCCGCGCCGGCAAACATGCGCATCGACAGGTCGATCTGCTGCCCCAACCCGCCAGCGCCGACAAACCCCATCACCACCGAAGCACGCACCGCGCATTCCCAGCGGTACACCGTGTACGACACCACTTCCGACACCGCATTGGGCAGGATGCCGTAGAAAAAGGCCATCAGCCGACCACTGCCGGCCTGCAATAGGGCATGGGCCGGGCGTTGGTCGACCGACTCGAAGATTTCGGCGTAGACCTTGCCGAGCATGCCGCTGTAGGTAATGGCGATGGCCAGCACCCCCGCCGTTGGCCCAAGCCCCACGGCACGCACGAACAGCAAGGCCCAGACGATTTCTGGCACGCTGCGCAGAAAGATCAGCAGCCCGCGTACCGGCAGCCGCAGCACCCGCGACCACCACCCGGCCCGCCCGCCTCGGGAGGCCGCGCGCAACGACAAGGCTCGGCTGGCCAGCAGGCTAGCAGGTACCGCCAGCACCAGCGCCAGGGTCATGCCGGCCGTGGCCACGGCGAGGGTCTGCAAGGTGGCTTCGTACAGCAACTGCAAAAAGGCGGCATCGTGCGCCGGCGGCCAGAATGCCTGGGTGAAGCTGGCGATCTGCTGACGGTTCTCGGCCTGCCACAGCACGCCGGGGTTCAGCTCGCTCAACTGCAGGCCTGGCCATAACACCGCCACAGCAAGCAGGGTCAGCAGCAACCGTGGCAGGGCAGCCGGGTCGCGGGCATGGGCCTTCAGCATCGCGGGATCTGTACCGTCAGCACTGCTGCAGGGCCCTGCAAGGGAGGCGAAGCCAAGTGTTCGTTGGCATAGAGTGCATCGAGCATTTGCGGGCTGACTGCCTCGGCCGGGCTGTCGAACACCACCTGCCCTTCACGAATGCCAATCACCCGTGGAAAGTGCGCCAGCGCCAGTTCGACCGCATGCAGGCTGGCCACCAGCGTTACCCCGTTGGCCTGGGCGTGGCGGTTGAGCAATGCCAGGCTGTGGTCGGCCAGCACCGGGTCCATCGCCGAAACGGGCTCATCGGTCAGCAGCAAGTCCGGGCGTTGATACAGCACCCGTGCAATGCCCACCCGTTGCAGTTGGCCGCCAGACAGTTGCCCGCACTGGACGAACAGTTTGTCAGCCAGCCCCAGCTCGGCCAATGCCTGGCGCACACCTGGCACATCGGTCGGGTACAGCATGTTGAACAAGCCACGCACGATACCCCACTGCCCCAATCGCCCCGCCAGCACTGCGGTCACAACCCGCTGACGCGGCGGCAAGGGCGGCGCCTGATGCACCAAACCCACCCGTGCCCGCAAGCGCTGACGCGCCCTGCCAGACAACTGCCAGGGCAGTTCACCGAACAGCGCCAGGCGCCCGGCACTGGGCTGGATGGCAGTGGCCATCAGGTGGAGCAGGCTGGACTTGCCAGCGCCAGAGGGGCCGATGATCGCGACCCGCTCGCCCTGCTCCACGCGCAGGTTTATCGCGTCGAGCGCGCGGACCTGGCCATGCTGCAGGCTGGCATCGTGCAGATGAATTGCCACCGGAGCGGACGTCACTTGAGCAGGCCGGCCTCACGCGCGGCTTGTTCGGTGCCCTGGTAGTTCTCAGGCTTGGTCTCGATAAAGCGGCTGGCAGCCTGCAGGTCGAGGATCGCCTTGTGCTCGGGGTTGGCCGGGGCCAGGTCGAGGAACGCCTGTTTGATCTTCGCCTTGAGTGCCGGCGCCATGTTGCCGCGCACGGTCCAGTTGTAGTCGTAGTAGGTCGGGGTAGTGGCGAACACCTTCACCTTGCTGGTATCGACCTTGCCAGCGTCCACCAGCTTTTGCCAGACGCTGGCATTGAGCACCCCGCCATCGACCTTGCCGGCCTGCACCCAGGCTGCGGTGGCGTCGTGGGCGCCGGAGTAGGCCACACGGCTGAAGTAGTCCTCAGGCTTGATGTTGTTTTCTTTGAGCATGAAGTAACGCGGCATCAGGCTGCCCGAGGTGGACGAGATGGAGCCGAAGGCGAACGACTTGCCCTTGAGGTCGGCCAGGCTTTTCACATTGGGGTTGGCGGTGATGAACTTGGACGTGAATTGCGCGTCCTGCTCACGCTGCACCAGCGGCGTGGCATTCGGGTCTTTCAAGTGCACCTGAACAAAGGTGAACCCCCCCAGCCACGCCAGGTCGAGGCGGTCGGAGGCCAGCGATTCGACCACCGCCGGGTAGTCGGCGACCGGCACGAACTTCACCTCCATGCCCAGCTGCTTGGCCAGGTACTCGCCCAACGGCTTGAATTTACGCTGTAGCTCCGTGGGCGCTTCGTCGGGGATGGCACTGACCCGAAGGGTTTCAGCAGCCTGGGCGACAACGGCACAGCAGGACAGCACGAGGCCGGCGGCGAGCGCCAGAGGGCGTTTGAGCATGGGCAATCTCCGGGTCATTGGCAGCTAAAGGGTCGGCAGCCGTGCCGACCGTCAAAAGTATAAGTGCCCATGGCGCAATGGCCAGCTTTGCTACAATCGCGCAACAATTTGATCTGCTGAGGTATGTATGAGCGAGCCAATCCGCCTGACCCAGTACAGCCATGGTGCCGGTTGTGGCTGCAAGATCTCCCCCAAGGTACTGGACGTAATCCTTGCCGAAAGCGGCGTCCAGGCCCTGGACCCGAACCTCTGGGTCGGCAATGCTTCGCGCGACGACGCTGCCGTGTACGCCCTGGACGAAGAGCGCGGCGTGGTCTCGACCACCGACTTCTTCATGCCGATCGTCGATGACCCGTATGACTTCGGCCGCATCGCCGCCACCAACGCCATCAGTGACATCTACGCCATGGGCGGCGACCCGTTGATGGCCATCGCCATCCTCGGCTGGCCGGTCAACGTGCTGCCGCCGGAAGTCGCCCGCGAAGTGATCCGCGGCGGGCGTGCGGTCTGCGCCGAAGCTGGCATCCCGCTGGCCGGCGGCCACTCCATCGACGCCCCGGAGCCGATCTTCGGCCTGGCCGTCACTGGCGTGGTCAGCAAGCGCCATCTCAAGCGCAACGACACCGCCACCGCCGGTTGCCGCCTGTACCTGACCAAACCGCTGGGCATCGGCATCCTCACCACCGCCGAGAAAAAGGCCAAGCTGCGCGCGCAGGACCAAGGCCTGGCGCGCGACTGGATGTGCACCCTCAACACCCCCGGCAGCCGCTTCGGCAAGCTCGAAGGTGTGAGGGCGATGACCGACGTCACCGGTTTCGGCCTGTTGGGCCACCTGGTGGAGCTGGCCGAAGGCAGCGGCCTCACCGCGCACCTGGACTACGCCGCAGTACCGCGCCTGCCAAGTGTCGAGCACTACCTGGCCGAGGGCTGCATCCCGGGCGGCACCTTGCGCAATTACGAAAGCTACGGCCACAAGATCGGCGCCCTGAGCGATGAGCAGAAGCACCTGCTGTGCGACCCGCAGACCAGCGGCGGCCTGCTGGTGGCGGTCAGCCCTGAGGGTGAAGCGCAGTTTCTGGCCGTGGCGGCCGAACTGGGCCTGCAACTGTCGCCCATCGGCACGCTGGGTGAGCGACAGAGCAACGCGGTCGAGGTGATCTGATGCGTCCCGACTGTACTGATTTTCGCCCGCTATTTTTGAACGACGTGCCGATGATGGACATGCGCGCGCCCATCGAATTCGCCAAAGGCGCCTTCCCGGGCGTCGTCAACCTGCCGCTGATGAACGACCAGGAGCGGCAGAAGGTCGGCACCTGCTACAAACAGCAAGGCCAGGCCGCCGCCATCACGCTTGGCCACCAACTGGTCAGTGGCGCGATCAAGCGCGACCGCCTGCATGCCTGGGCCAGCTTCGCCAAGGCGCATCCTGAGGGCTACCTGTATTGTTTCCGCGGTGGCCTGCGTTCGTTGATCGTTCAACAGTGGCTGCGCGAGGAAGCAGGCATCGACTACCCGCGGGTCAAAGGCGGCTACAAAGCGATGCGCACCTTCCTGCTGGACACCACTGAGCAGGCCGTGGCGCAGTGCGATTTCGTTTTGATTGGCGGCCTCACCGGCACCGGCAAGACGGAGGTATTGCACCAGTTGAGCAATGGGCTGGACCTTGAAGGCCATGCCAACCACCGTGGCTCCAGCTTCGGCAAGCGTGCCACCGCGCAGCCCGCGCAAATCGGCTTCGAAAACAAGCTGGCCATCGATGTGCTGAAAAAGCGCGCGCGTGGCATCGAGCAGTTCGTGCTCGAAGATGAAGGCCGTATCGTCGGCAGCTGCACCGTGCCGCTGGCGTTGTACCAAGGCATGCAGCAGTACCCGTTGGTATGGCTGGAGGACAGTTTCGAGCAGCGTGTTGAACGTATCCTGCGCGATTACGTGGTCAACCTGAGCGCAGAGTTCGTCGATGTGCACGGCGACGAAGAGGGCCGCCGACTGTTTGCCGAACGCATGCTGTCGAGCATGGCCAATATCCACAAGCGCCTGGGTGGTGAACGCTGCCAACGCTTGTCCGCCATCCTGCAACAAGCCCTGGATGAGCAACAGCGCAGCGGCGCGGTGGAGCTGCACCGGGGCTGGATCGAAGGGTTGCTGAGGGAGTATTACGACCCGATGTATGCCTATCAGCGCGATGCCAAGGCTGAGCGTATCGAGTTTGCAGGGGATGCCGTGGAGGTGCGCGAATACCTCAAGGCCCGCGCGCGGCGCGAACCGCGCAAATAAAACCGGGGCCGCTTCGCGCCCCATCGCCGGCAAGCCAGCTCCCACCCGAACTATGTAGCCTCCAAGGCTAGCGCCGCATCTGTGGGAGCCGGCTTGCCGGCGATTGGGCCGGAACAGGCAACCTCACTGCCCCGGGCTGAGTACTCGCTCAAGCTCGGCCGCCCGGTCCCGGGTCATGTCCATCACGCACACGCCGCCTTCCAGCTGCGCCAGGGTCCCGCCACTGGCCTGTACGTGGAACGTGCAGTTGTCATCACGGTAGGCGATCCACTTGCGCTGTACCTCACGCAGGCGTTTCTGCTGCCCTGCCTCCAGTTTGCCCATCAACTGTTTGTACACCCGGTTCAGGCGCTGGTCCTGCAACTGGGTCTCGGCCTGGATGCAACTGCTCATGGCCACTGTGCTGGACGCCTTGTCCATGCATTGGCCATAGCTCGGCGAATTTTCTTCGGCCATGGCCAGCGGCAGCACACACGCCAGCGCCAGGCCCGTCAGGTGATACCTGTTCATGAATATTCCCCCTGTGGATATCAAAATGTCTGTGGCTGTTCCGGCGGCATCAGCACCTTGTTCGGCTCGAAACGCAACGACGGCATCTGCGTCGCGGCATACAACGCGACACCCAACGCCGCTATCAAGGCCACATCGAGCCAGCGCCATCCGGGCATGTCGTCGGCGCTGCGGGCCTTCCAGCAATGCCAGGCCTGGCCCGCGCAAAACACCACCATCGCAATGAGCCATAGATAAAAGCCTGCACCAAAACCGGTGCGGTCATGAAACGCGTAGCTTTGGCTGTCTGGCAGGCGGTCGATTCCGAAACTGCTGGCCGCCAGATACAACGCCGCCACACCGCACGCCAAGGCCAACCGACGGAAACGTCGATGGGCAAGAATCGCCACGGCCAGCAGCGGATTGGCAAACCATTGATACAACCCGAAGGGCATGCCCCATGGCCCGTACAGCAACATCTGCAGGGCGGGCATGTGGCGGTCGCCACTCATCAGCACGCCATCGAAAAACAGCGCGAGCAGGTACAGGAACAGGCTGATGCTCAGGTAGAAAACGGGCAAAGGGGCACACCTGGGGAAACGGGACAGGCTGCGACCATAACCCAGGCCCTGCCCCGCTTCCAGGCGTTTAGTAAGTGCCGCGCAGGGTCACCACCGGTAGCGTGATGTACAGCAGACGATGAAAGTCGAGTTAGCCATGACACTAGGCAACCGGTGGTTCCAGCAGCAGGCCATAGATGCCCGAGTCGGACAGCTCACCGGCCACGCACCAGCGTGCCCGCAGGGTGCCTTCGAGCACGAAGCCCTGGCGTTCGAGCGTGCGTGCCGAGCCTTGGTTGCGCGGGTCGATCTCCCCCTCCAGGCGGCGCATGTGCAGGGTGTGGGCGAGGTAGTCGATGAAGCAGGTCAATGCCTCATCCATGTACCCCCTGCCCTGTACGGCGCTGGCCAGGCAATAGCCGATCTCGCCACGGCGGGATACGTCATCGATGTTGAACAGTTGGACCATGCCGATGAGTTCGCCGTTGTCACGGCGGTACATGCCGAGCTTGAGCTGGTCGCCATTGGCATAGGCTTCACGGTCGGCGGCCAGGGCGCTTTCGGCCTCGGCGAGGTCTTGCCAGGGTGCATGGTGCCAATAACGCATGACCTCGGGGTCGGCCATGATCGCCAGCCATTGCGCGGCATCGCCATGGCGCATCGGGCGCAATTGCAGGCGGGGGCTGTCGAGGCAGAGGTCACTGGGGAAACTGCGGGGTGGGGTCACGCCGGATCTCCTGTCCATTGCTGGGGAGATGACAGTTTAACGTCAAGCGAGGCGGCTGGGGGATGCGTTGGGGCGGAAATCGAGCGCCGCGCGCGCGGCGCTCGATCTGCGCTACCACTCAGACGCCCCGGTTCAACCCCATTTCCATGTCGTTGATCAGCGCCTTGGCCATGGCACTGAGAATCCGTGCAGCGCTGCCTGCAACCTTGTTGCCCTCCATCTCGGCCTCTTCGCTGAGGTGGCGTATGCACCCTAGCAACACAGACAATTCGTCGAACGCGTGATCAAGGGGGATGCCCGGTTCGATGCGGAACAATTCGAGAAACGTCTCCACGCCAGCAGTGGTATGGGTTTTCAGGTGATTGCTCATTCCACTGCCTCCTGCGCCTTTATGTGGGCGAACAGCGCATGAAGCAACTCGGTCAGGGCGGACATGTTTTCGAGGAGGGCGCTACGTTGCAGGCTGTCTTCGGCTTTGAGGTAAAGCTCGATGGTTTGGGAAAGGCTGCCCATGAGCTTGGCTGCCTGGGACCTTGCCTCTGCATGGGAGAGGTCGGCGATTATCGAGATATAAGGGATTGGGAAAGTGGGTGGGTCAGGTACAAGTTTTTTCATGGTGAACTCCAATGACATTTCAAGGAGCAACCACCTTGGTCCTTCTCACAGATTTGGGTGGCAGCCGTGCGCGAGGTGAGAAGCCCGTGTTGGAGTCACCACGGTCAGACCGAAGCCTGCACGCGCACAGCTGCCATAAAAAAGGCCGACTACCAACAACGAGTTCTCACACCCGCTCGCCATATGGGCGAACCATGAAGTTATCGCTGAAGTACTTCCCCGCCTATCAGGCGGCATCCGACAGGCATCGTAGGATAATTCGACAAGCCTGCCTTTCTGAAGCATTTGGTTTCAAGTTCAGAATCTTCTTACAGCTGATGGCCCTTTCGCGGGGCAAGCCCGCTCCCACAGGATCGGTGACTTGCTTCGCCCACAGGTCTTGCGACGGTCCTGTGGGAGCGGGCTTGCCCCGCGAAAGGGCCGGCACAGGCGACCCAAAAAGGTCAGGCCACCTCAGCCCCATCATCATCCGGCCAATGCGGCTCGTTGGCCCCAGGCGGGGTCAAAGGCGGCAAGCCATAGGCCGCGCGTGCATCGTCGCAGCTCGGGTTGCGCACCCCGCCCTCCCACGACGCATCGAACTCCCGGCAAGGGCTCGAGCGGTTGGCGTAGATGGTACACGCCACCTCTTTGCCGATCTCGCCGGCAAGGCTGACGCAGCGGCAAGGCTTGGCATCGGTGCCGATCATCGCGACCCGTGTAGGGTTGATCTGCACCACCAGGTCGTCAGGCACAACGCCCCCGGCAGACTGGCATTCGCCCCAGAAGAAGGACACACGGAAGTACCCGCAGCAGGCGCCGCAGTCAAGGCAAGGGTTATATTCGGACATGAGGCCACGGAGGGAAGGTTGTTGTTATCGGGGCTGGGCCCGCGGCGCCATTTTCATTCCAACCGGGGCCGGCTGGATAGAGGGGGAATGCAAAAAAAATTGCCGCTGATCCGGCTAACCCCACGCCCCCGAATAACGGGCGAACAGCACAGCGGCTGCCCGCCTGCCCGGCCTAACGCAGGGCCTTGTAAGTGTTGGCATCCCAGTGCTGCAGGCCAAGGCCTTCGCGAGGGTCATAACGGTCGCTGCGCACCTGGCTGAAGCGCGTGCGGGTTTCGCCGCAGTGCACCAGTCGGTCGTCTTTTTGGCCTTCGGTGATGACGGTATACGACTGGCTGCGCATGGCCTGGTAGTGCTCATCGGCGGCCGCCATGGCCAAGTGATGCTGCATCAGTTGGTTGTCATCCAGCCCCAGGCGCTTGTCCAGTTCGACACCCCAACGGGTCAGACAGACTTCGGCGAAATGCCGCACGATCAAGCCGGGTTCGACCAGCACCTTGCCGCTGCCAGCCCCGTCAGCCGATGCATTACCCACCAAGGTGGCATGGCGGCCAGGCATCGGGTAGATGCACATGCGCGTGCCGGGGTCGACGGCGGGGATCACGCAGGCGAAACCCCTGGAGCGTTCGTCACGCGAATAGAAACCGACATATTCGCGGACATTGCCCGCCAGGCTCACCCGCTCGGCTTGCACGTTGCCGACACCGGGCACGGGGTCAATGGCAAAGATATTGACCGGAATGTCCTTCAAGTCCGGATCTTCAGCCATCGCATTGGCCAGCATATGGCAACTGATACCGCCGCGGCTCCAGCCCACCAGGTTGACCTGGGTGGGCAAGCACGGTTCGCGGAATATCTTGATGATCTGTTCCTGCAGCGCCTGCGGGGTCGGGTGGCGATCGCCGTAGTCATAAGTGCGCCAGAACCAGGAAGCCGTGGCGGACGCATCCGGGATCGGCACGCCTGCGTCTTTCAGACTTGTGTACGCTTCCTCAGTGAGCTTGGTGCGCTGCCAACTGCTCTCACCCTTGATCACGTTCAGCACATGGCTCACGTTTTCTTCCCAACCACGGCCAAACAACTGACCACTCCAGTTAAAGTAGCCACCTGGCTCAACGAATAATTCGTCATCCTGAAGGTTGCCGCTACCCGGCCCGTCAACCGCAATCCAGTGGGCGAATTCGCGCCCCTGATCGTTGCTGGCCAATGTCGAGACCAGCTCGCCGTTCCAGAAATTGGGGTTGGCAGCATCGAAGCGATGGGAACCGGTGCCGCAGAAATACGCTGTAAATACACTCATTTGAATACCCGAACAGGAAAATGAGTGCTGAAGGTAGTGGTGTGAATATTCGGCAGGCAGTCGGAAGGCCGCCCTACGGTACAACGGGGGCCGCCACGCGGCCCCTCGCTGTTTACTTGCGGGTCAAACCATCAGCCCTGAACATCTGGCGGATGCCGCGAATCGCCTGGCGAATACGGTCCTGGTTCTCAATCAGGGCAAAGCGCACGTGATCGTCACCGTAGTCACCAAAGCCGATGCCCGGCGATACACACACCTTGGCCTCAGCCAGCAGCTTCTTGGAAAACTCCAGCGAGCCGAGGTGCGCATACTCCGGCGGAATCTTCGCCCACACGTACATCGAAGCCTTGGGGTTCTCGACCATCCAGCCCAGCTCGTGCAACCCCTTTACCAACAGGTTGCGGCGCTGGCGGTACTGCTCGGCGATATCGCGCACGCACTGTTGGTCGCCTTCCAGCGCGGCAATGGCTGCCACCTGCAAAGGCGTGAAGGTGCCGTAGTCGTGGTAGCTCTTGATGCGCGCCAGGGCGTTGACCAGCTCTGGGTTACCGACCATGAAGCCGATACGCCAGCCGGCCATGTTGTAGCTCTTGGACAGCGTGAAGAACTCCACCGCGATGTCCTTGGCCCCCGGCACCTGCATGATCGACGGGGCTTTCCAACCGTCGTAGACGATGTCGGCGTACGCCAGGTCATGCACCACCAGCACGTCATACTGCTTGGCCAGGGCGACCACGCGCTCGAAGAAGTCCAGCTCCACGCACTGCGCGGTAGGGTTGGACGGGAAGCCGAGAATCATCATCTTCGGCTTGGGGATCGATTCGCGTATCGCCCGCTCAAGCTCATTGAAGAAGTCCACACCCGGCACCAGCGGCACCGAACGCACCTGGGCGCCGGCGATCACCGCACCGTAGATGTGGATCGGGTAGCTGGGGTTGGGCACCAGCACCGTGTCGCCCTGGTCGAGGGTGGCGAGCATCAGGTGGGCCAGGCCTTCCTTGGAACCAATGGTGACGATGGCTTCGCTCTCCGGGTCGATGTCGACCTCGTAGCGTTCCTTGTACCAGTTGGAAATGGCCCGGCGCAGGCGTGGGATGCCGCGGGAGGTGGAGTAGCCGTGCGTGTCTTCACGCTGGGCGACCTGCACCAGCTTCTCGACGATGTGCGGCGGGGTCGCGCCATCGGGGTTGCCCATGCTCAGGTCGATGATGTCTTCGCCACGACGGCGGGCGGCCATCTTGAGCTCGGCGGTGATGTTGAAGACGTAAGGGGGGAGACGATCGATGCGCGCAAAGCGGCGCGGCGAACCTGGGTTGGCCATGGCTTCCTCTGAGTACGTAAGCGCCCGGAACCGTCCGAGCGACGTTGGCCGATGTGGCGGCCTGGATCAGAAGATAATGCCGAAACAGGATATCTGTAAAGGACAATTTCCTGTTTTATTAGAATTTTTCAGATGTATTTTTTGAAAATTAGAATTTTGTGTTTCCAGGGCCGGCCTCTTCGCGGGGCAAGCCCGCTCCCACAGGGTTATACACAGGCATTGGGACTTGCCCAGAACACCCATAAAAAAACCCCGGCACATGGCCGGGGTTTTCGTGTAACAGGCAGCGGTATCAGCGTGCGTAGGTCATCAGCACATCCGCAGCAGTCTGGCTGTCCACCGACATCATCACGCTCAGGGCAGTGACAGTGAGGATAGAGAAGCCAAACACCTTGCGGGCCCACTTGCTGTCGTCCTCGGCCTTGTAGCCACCCCAGGCCATGTACAGCCAATACAGGCCCATGGCAGCTGCCACGGCCAGGTAGCTGAGGCCGGCGTAACCGCCGAGGGTGAGCATCAGGGTGGCGAGCACAAAGGCCAGCACGTACAGCACGATCTGCTTCTTGGCAGCAAGAATACCGCGAGCCACCGGCAGAACCGGAATGTTGGCAGCGCTGTAGTCCTTGAAGCGGAAGATGGCGATCGCGAAGCTGTGCGGCATCTGCCACAGGCTGAACATCACCAGCAGGGTCACTGCAGCCAGGTCGAAGCTGTTGCTGACGGCGCAGTAGCCGATCACCGGAGGCATGGCACCCGAAAGGCTGCCGACCAAGGTGCCGTGCACCGATTTACGCTTCAGCCAGAGGCTGTAGAAACCGACGTAGACGACGAAGCCGATCAGCGCACAGAACGCCGACAGTGGGTTGGCCTGGACATACAGCAGGCTGAAACCCGCCACCCCAAGCAGGGTGGCGTAAATCAGCGCGAGGGGCAGCGACATGCCGCCCTGGACCATGACGCGGTTCTTGGTACGTTCCATCTTGATGTCGATGTCGCGGTCGATGCAGTTGTTGAACACGCAACCGGACGCCACCACCAGGGAAGTACCTACCACCACCGCCAGGAACAGGGCGAAGTCTACATGGCCCTTCGCGGCAAGGAAGAATCCGCCTGCCACGGAAAGCACGTTACCGAAAATGATCCCCGGTTTGGTGATTTGGATAAAGTGCTTAACGGACATGCAGTCTTACCTCACTTGGCCATCATTTCGATGTGGATGTTGAACATGATCCACAGCGACAGGCCGACCAGCAGTGCAATTACCATGGTGGTAAACAGGAACGTCGACACGTTGGAACGCTGCTCTTTCGAGCGGTCCATGTGCAGGAAGTACACGAGGTGCACTACAACCTGAATGACAGCCATGGCGACCACGATCAGAACGGTCAGGTTCTTCGGCAGGCTTGGGTACATCACCAGGCCGAACGGGATAGCGGTCAGGATGATCGACAGTACAAAGCCGATCATGTAGGACTTCACGCTGCCGTGATTACCTTCGTGATGAGTGTCGTGTGCGTTAGCCATTACAGAACCCCCAGCAGGTAGACGACGGTGAATACGCAGATCCAGACCACGTCCAGGAAGTGCCAGAACAGGCTCAGGCAGCTCATGCGGGTCTTGGCAGTCGGGGTAATGCCCTTGGTGCTGATCTGATACATCAGGATTGCCATCCAGATCAGACCTGCAGTCACGTGCAGACCGTGGGTACCGACCAGCGCGAAGAACGCCGACAGGAAGCCACTGCGCTGCGGGCCGAAGCCCTCAGCGATCAGGTGATGGAACTCGTAGATTTCCATCGCGATGAAGCCGGCACCGAACAGGAAGGTCACGGCCAACCAGCCCAGTACACCTGCTTTCTTGCCATCGAACAGCTTCAGCATGGCGAAGCCGAAGGTGATCGAGGACAGCAGCAGGAAGGCAGTTTCAACAGCTACGAAGTCGAGCTGGAAAATGTCATGACCCGACGGGCCGCCGGCAAAACTGCCGGACAGCACCGCGTAGGTAGCGAAGAGCGACGCAAACAGGATGCAGTCGGTCATCAGGTACAGCCAGAAACCGAGTACGGTCATCTGGCCCGAGTCGTGGTGGTGATCGTCGTGCCCATGGTCGTGACCATGAGCAGCGCCGTGGATTACTTGACTGGACATTGATTACACCCGCTCAAACGATTCGACACGTGCGCCGGCAGGCAGAGCACCTGCTTTGGCCAGCGCTTTCATACGCTCGCCTTCGATGCGCGCCACTTCTTCGGCCGGAACCATGTAGCCCTGGTCGTCACGCGCAGCGTGGCGAACGAAGACAGCGATGGTTGCAACCAGGCTCGCGCCTACCAGCCACCAGATGTGCCAGATGAAGGCAAAGCCGAAGACGGTCAGGAACAGGCCCATGAACAAACCGGTAGCGGTGTTGCTCGGCATGTGGATGGCGTCGAACTTGGTTGCCGGCTTGTAAGCAGCGCCGATTTCCTTGGTTTCGTGCCATGCATCCAGGCCAACCTGCTCAGGCATGTGGGCGAAGTTGTAGAACGGAGGTGGCGACGAAGTCGACCATTCCAGAGTACGACCGCCCCATGGGTCGCCGGTCACGTCCAGGTTCTGGTTGCGG
>Ga0160473_100354_pt1 | contig 34725 bp, 31 predicted proteins | sample HID1975I_E11MG_FD_108217 | JGI IMG/M metagenome (GOLD analysis project Ga0160473, IMG submission 108217) | Enriched soil microbial communities from UW Madison campus, WI, USA - HID1975I_E11 MG | ecosystem: Environmental > Terrestrial > Soil > Unclassified | place: USA: Madison, Wisconsin... | reverse complement strand
GCCAACGATTGCAACCTTTCTACGCTTAGTCAAAACCCATTCCTTTAACACTCATCGGCACCGTCGCATCGTGCGGACGGCTGGCGTGCCTGGCCTTGCCATGAAACTGGCTGGTCGTTGTGTGTCGCTGATGATTATTTGATGTCTGAAGCTGCTTTGCACGCTGGGGGGAGCTGGACCTGGGTCGGAGCGGGCGTGGGGGCTGCCAGAATTTTCTTGAAAGGGATGATACGCCGGTTGGGGGGTGGGGAAAACCCTGGGGGCGGTCTAAAAAGCGCTTTGTACTTCGGGGGAATCATTGAGTGAAACGCGCTCGCCGACCGAGAACAACTTGAGCACGAGCTGCCGCCGAAACGACAGAACGCTGGCTGAAACAGCCGCAATACAGAGGCTGCGAACAAAGCTCAACGACTATTGGGAAATTGGCGGCGGATTGACGGACGATTACAAAACCCTCACACCTCGGCGCTGTAGAGCTCGTCCTGCTGACAGCCCACGGAGCAGCGCGTAAAGTAACTGCTTTTTGAAAACTGACGATTGAACCGTCTTCAATTGTCAAACTCGACAAGGAATGGAATGCCGTGAATGCACTGCTTCACCGAGCACCGATCGTGGCGTGCGCAATCGGTACATTCTTGTTACTGGGTTTGCTACTTAAATTCAGCGCCTACGGCGTCGACTTCACTGACGAAAGTTTCTATCTGGTCTGGATCTCAACGCCGTTTCTCTACAGTGCCTCCACTACCCAGTTCGGCTTTGTTTATCACCCGCTCTACCAACTGCTGGGAGGTGATATCACTGCCTTGCGGCAAGCGAACATTCTCATCACCTTTACCCTCGCCTGGGGTTTGTCCCATACGTTCCTCAACTCAATCTCGCCCAAGCTGTCAGGGCAACGCTTGCTGCAATTGACATTGAGTGCTGGCCTGGCAACCGCCGCAATGCTGGTTTTCGATACCTGGCTTGTCACTCCGAGCTACAACAGCCTGACACTGCAGGCGCTGCTGATCACGGCCACCGGCTTGCTGATGGCGGACAGACCCCTGCATCGCGCCAGCCTGGCGGGCTGGATGCTGATCGGTATCGGCGGCTGGCTCGCGTTCATGGCCAAACCAAGTAGCGCGATGGCGCTAGCGCTAGCAGTGATCGCGTGGCTGCTGGCGTTGCGACGATGCTCCGTGAGATCGCTGCTACTCGCTGGCATCAGTGCGCTTGTGCCATTGCTGGCCAGTGCCTGGCTGATCGACGGCTCTGTCGTCGCGTTCGTGGCGCGCATTCAAAAGGGCATCCAGCTTACTCAGGACCTGGCCGGAGGCCATACACTGTCCAATATCCTGAGAATCGACGATTTTACGTTGGACGGAAGGCTTGAGTATCCGCTGCTGGATACGGCCCTCGCCATCTTCATCACGACGGGATGCCTGTTGGCAAAAAACAAACCTTTGCGATACTTGAGCTTGCCATTATCGCTTGCGTTTTTCGCCATCACCGCATCGCTGGCGCTCGGCCAGCAACTCTGGACTGTCGATCTTGGACAGCACCCGAGCCTGTGGATCTTCGCTGTGATGTTTGCCGCACTGCTGGTTTGCCTCGCCACAGGACACCTCAAGGCACTGGCTAACATCACCCCGGCGCAATGGATCATGGCCGGGCTGTTCATGGTCACTCCGCACATATACGCATTCGGCAGCAATGGCAACTACTGGAAAGTGGGTGGAGCCGCCGCGATCTTCTGGCTGCTCGCCGGGCTGACCTTGTTGGCACCGCTTATCCGACAACAGACTTCGTTGCTACCCCTGCTTCCCGCTACACTCGCCACCCAGGCTATGGTAGCTGCCCTGTTGCAAAGTGGCCTGGAGCAACCTTACCGCCAGCCCCAGCCCCTCAGGCTCAACACCAGCATTCAGTCACTGGGGGCCAACGGGGCCCAGCTCCGATTATCCGAAGGTTACGCACAGTACATCTCCAGCGCGATCAAGGCTGCGCGAACGGCCGGGTTGCAGCCAGGCACTTCGATGATCGATCTGTCTGGCCAATCGCCAGGTATCCTGTATGCGCTGGGCGCCAAAAGCATCGGCCAGGCGTGGCTGGTCGGCGGCTACCCCGGCAGCCTCAAGCGCGCCACCGAAGCACTTTCGCAGGTCAATTGCGAGACGATCGCCGCTTCGTGGGTGGTATGGGAGCCAAACGGCCCACGCAGCCTGCCCGCTGAAACGCTATTGGAGCAAGGCGCTCGATTCCCAGACGATTATCGCCATGTAGGCACTTGGCAAACACCGCCAGGTGCTGGCGGATATTCCTTTGAACGGGAACAGGTCCTCTATGCTCCCGTCAACGTCGAAGACACTACACGCGCTTGCCAGGCCAAAAGAGAACAATAATGCCAACCACCGAGAACCTTTCGATTCCTCACGGCCACCGTTCGAGCATTAGCGTGGTGGTGCCGGTCTATCGCAGTAAAGATACCCTGCACACGTTCCACGAACGGATCTCACAGCAGCTGGATGCCCTCACCGATGATTGGGAGCTGATCCTGGTTGACGATGCCAGCCCGGACGACACTTGGAGTATCGCGTGCGATCTGCATGACAAGGATGCACGTGTCAGATGCATTCGCCTGGCGCACAACTCTGGGCAACAACACGCTACCCTGTGTGGTTTGAGTTATGCCAGCAAGGGCTACGTTTTCACTATCGATGACGACCTGCAGTGCTTTCCTGAAGACTTGCCGCTGTTCACCGAACAGCTCGACGCAGGTAAACGGGTAGTCATTGGCAAGATCAACACTTCCGAGAAACAGCACCACTGGTGGCGCAATCTCGGCTCACGGCTCAACCAGAACCTCGCGGGCAAAATCATCGGAAAACCTAAGTCGATGGGGCTGTCCAGCTTTCGAGCCATGACCCTGGATGTGGCTCGCAAGTTGACCGCCTACAAAGGCGCGCACCCGCACATCGCCGCGATGCTGTTCAAAACGGTGCCGCACTCGCTGATCTGCAACGTGCCCATCCGCCATGCCGCTCGTCTGGATGGGCAAAAGACCACGTACTCAGTGGCCAAACTGGTCAAGACGTTGTCATATCTTGTCATCAACCACTCCTATCTGCCGCTGCGCTTCATGATCGGCTGGGGGGTGGTGATCAGCTTGCTGAGTATCGCCTACGCCGTCTGGGTCATCATCCAAGCCATGTTTGCCGAGCATTCCGCACCTGGCTGGGCGTCTCTGGCTGTGCTGGTGTCATTCCTGAGCGGTAACATACTTTTGGCACTGGGCGTACTCGGGGAATACCTTGGCCGCCTGGTGGAAGAAGCCAGCAACGTTGAACAGTTTTCGGTTTTCGAAGAGAAGCTTTGATGACAACTTGCCGCGATAACGCTCACCGCTTCAACATTAGTGATCACTTCGCCACCGACATCATCGTCCAGGATGGCAACTTCGCCACTCTCGATGAAGTCGACACCACCACACCGGGTAGCCTGGTGTACTGCCAGACCCTGCATTACCTTCTAAAGGCAGCAGATAACCCACATATCTCTGCGGTTGTCTGCCCGCCCGCGCTGGCTGAAGAGCTGTCCGGCACCAGCAAGGCAATCGTCGCCGCCGATGATCCACGCCGCGCATTCTTCGAGCTGTATCTGCGGCTCAAGGCCAGCGGTGACATCCTCCCCCAGATGAGCTACGGAATCGGTGAGGGATGCAGCATCCATCACAGCGCGGTGGTATCGCCCAAAGCCAGACTGGGCAATCGTGTGGTGGTTGGAGCCCACAGCGTCATCGAAGACTATTGCGAGCTCGGTGACGACGTCGAGATAGGAGCCAATGTGGTCATCGGTGCTGAAGGCCTGCTGACCCTTCGCCAACCAGACGGCCGGCTCGTGCGGGTCAGCCATGCTGGCGGAGTCATGATCAGTGAGGGCTGCCAAATTCTCTCGGGTGCGGTAATTGCCAAGTCGTTATTTCGCAGATTCACTTACATTGGCCCGCACAGCCAGATCGGCATCATGACCAACATCGGCCATGGTGCCTATGTGGGTGAGGCCTGCGTCATCTCGGGCAACTCCGTCATTGCTGGACGCAGCCGCCTGGAGGATCGAGTGTGGGTAGGCACTTCGGTATCGGTCGCGCAAGGTTTGATAGTGGGCCAAGGCGCGAAAATCAAGATGGGCGCAGTGGTGGTGGCCGACGTTCCGGCCGGCGCAGTGATGTCAGGTAACTTTGCCGTCAATCACAGAGTGAACATGGCCCGCTACCTCAAAGGGACTGCCTGATGGAACGCTATCTGCTCAAGATTGGCTTCAAGGGTGAGCGCAACTATATCCAAGGAACGGAGATGCTCGATCAGGCGATGCATATCATTCGCCAAAACGGGGTGATCGAAATCCGTGATCTCGAGTTTATCATCCAGCGCATGGCCACCCATCACTTGCAACTAGAAATAGAGCGTGCAGAAGGCGCCCGAAAAGTTGGCAATGATGATGTTGCTGTAATTAAATTCACAGCTGGAGAAGAACGGCTATTGGCGCGGATAATGGCAGCGCCAGGTACACCGCAGGACCGCGTGCCGTATGACGAATCGCTGGTCACCCGGTACTGCCAGATCAATTCTGCTAATAGGAGCATCCGACTGGCCGAGGACTGCTCCGGCCACAGCAGCATCGAAAGGCTGGTTTCGATGAACAAGGCCTTGCACTTGGCCGTGCTTGAGAAGCCCGCCGACACGCAATGGGTATTTTGCCGCTGGGACAGCCCTAGCTGGCCGCTACCCGAAGATTTGAATCACGCCACAATCATCGTGAGGCAAACGCTGGGATCACGCTTGACCCGTGCCGACGTGATGTTGAATGACGGCCAGCTGGGGCAAATCTATTTCAGCGCCAAGCCGGCATCGTGATAGGCTCCGGCGCAGAGAATCTAACGCATGACCCGACCCTGCGCCGCCTCGACCCCACGTGCGCGCAGCAGCAATGTTAATTAAAAGAAGAGGAACATTGAAATGCTCGTCACCCGTGAAGATATTGTCGATGTGATCCGCAAGGCAAAGGCGATCGAAGCGCCGGAAAGCCTGCGACCAGAGATGAATATCACTGAACAGGGCGTTGACTCTCTTGGCCTGTTCAGCATCGTCCTGGCCGTACAGGATGCCTATGGCATCGCAAACAACGATGCCGAAGTAGACCAGTTGCACACCCTCAACGATCTAGTGGCTTACGCCAATACACATCGCGCGTGAAATCCATGAGTGCGAGTCACGGGCGTCTGGCGGACTTATTTCGAAAAGGCACGCGTTACCCGATTGTTCGGTATGGCATTGTCGGCGTGCTCAATAACCTGCGTGGTTACCTGATCTATCTCGTGTTGACCTGGCTCTGGCTCGAACCTAAGACAGCGGTCGCTATCATGTACCCCGTGGGCGCTGCCATGGGCTATTTCGGGCATGCGCGTTATTCATTTTCGTATGAGGGGAGCGCGTCTTACGGGGCACTTCGATACTGTATTGCCCATGCGATCGGTTATACCGCAAACATCGGTATCCTTTACGTGCTTTCCGATAAGTTGGGATTTGCTCACCAACTGGTGCAAATTTTCGCCATTTTCGCAGTGGCCGGCATACTTTACATACTGTTCCGTTATTTCGTGTTTTCCAATCGTCCAACGTCGTCTTGAGCTAATCATGCTTCTATGCCCTTCGTGCGGTAAACAGCATATCAATGCTGAACAAGCCTGCCCTCAGTGCCACTTCACACCTGCGCGGGTCGATGGTTTCCTGGCTTGGGCGCCTGAGCTTGCAAAGCATAACGACAGCTTTCCCGAAGCAAGTTTCGAAGGGCTGGCACGTGTAGAAGCCGGCAGTTTTTGGTTTCGATCACGCAATGCAATCGTGCAATGGGCATTGCGCAAGTACTTTCCGAGTTTCGACTCGTTGCTGGAGGTAGGCTGTGGCACCGGATTCGTGCTGTCCGGTATCGCCAAGGCGTTCCCGCATGCACGGATTTGCGGCAGCGAAATCCACACTGCCGGACTTTCATTCGCGGCCAAGCGGCTGCCGGAGGCCGAACTGCTGCAGATGGACGCACGTCGACTGCCCTACGAAGCCGAATTCGATGTTGTCGCGGCATTCGACGTGATAGAGCACATCGTCGAGGACGAACTGGTGTTGCAAAACTTCCACCGGGCCATCAAACCCGGCGGAATCTGCCTGTTGACTGTGCCACAGCACCAATGGCTTTGGAGCCCAACTGATGATGCGGCCTGCCATAAGCGCCGCTATAGCGCCGAAGAACTGCATCGCAAAGTGACAGCAGCTGGTTTTCGAATTGTGCGCAGCACCTCGTTCGTTACCTTGCTGTTGCCGTTGATGGCGGCGACACGCTGGAGGGCTCGTCGTACCGGCCGCGCGGGGGGCAGCGAGGCCATGCTACTGAATCCGACACTTGAGCGAGTGCTCGAAGCGATCATGCGCGTCGAGCTGCAACTCATCAAATGGGGACTGAACCTCCCGGCAGGCGGTTCTCGACTTCTGGTCGGTATCAAGGACACATAATCGACACACCCCAACCACTTCTCGGGCATCGACGCTGCACGTTCATCCAGCACAATTGAAAGCTGATGATCCCTATCGCATTTCGACAGTCGTCTTAAGTTAAAAGGTACCAACCTATGACTGAAAAGATTCCGTTCAACCGTCCCTACATGACCGGCAAAGAGCTGTACTACATCGCCGAAGCCAAGTTCGGTAACAAACTGGCTGGCGATGGCCCCTTCACTATGTATTGCCACGAGTGGCTGGAACATAAAAGCGGCTGCAACAAAGCCCTGCTCACCCACTCCTGCACCGCCGCGCTGGAAATGGCGGCCCTGCTTCTGGACATACAGCCCGGCGACGAAGTCATCATGCCTTCGTACACCTTCGTATCTACAGCCAATGCCTTCGTACTGCGCGGGGGGGTACCGGTGTTCGTGGACATTCGCGAAGACACGCTAAACCTCGACGAGCGCCTGATCGAAGCCGCCATCACGCCACGCACCCGAGCCATCGTGCCGGTTCACTATGCAGGCGTTGCATGTGAAATGGACGCCATCATGGCTATTGCCGCACGCCATGGGCTGAAAGTGGTAGAGGATGCTGCGCAAGGGGTTATGGCCTCCTACAAAGGTCGCCCGCTGGGTAGCATTGGCGACTTGGGCGCCTACAGCTTCCATGAAACCAAGAATGTCATCTCGGGCGAAGGCGGGTCGCTGCTGATCAACGATCCGGTACTGACGCAGCGTGCAGAAATCATCCGTGAGAAAGGCACCGACCGCAGCCGTTTCTTCCGCGGCGAGGTGGACAAGTACACATGGCAAGAAGTGGGCTCGTCGTTCCTGCCAGGCGAACTGATCGCAGCGTTCCTCTGGGCGCAGCTGGAGGAAGCTGAACACATCACCGAAGAGCGTCTGTCAATCTGGCAACGCTACCATGACCTGATACAGCCCCTGGAGAATCAAGGCCTCTTGCGTAGGCCAATCATTCCAGCAGACTGCCAGCACAATGCGCATATGTACTACGTACTGCTAGCACCTAGAATCGAGCGTCGGCATGTGCTGTCTGAACTGAAGAAAAACGACATAAACGCTGTATTTCACTATGTTCCGCTGCATACATCACCTGGCGGGCAGCGCTACGGGCGTACCCATGGTGACCTTACCGTTACGGAACGGCAATCGGAGCGGTTGCTGCGCCTGCCGCTTTGGCACGGCCTCACGCCGCAACAGCAGGAGCGCATCGTACAGACGCTGCACAAAGCCTTGGCCTGATCGCCCACTCGCCATTTACCGAACGAAGTTCGGCAAATGGCGCAGGCCCTGGATTTTTCTATACAACAACAATGTCGATTGATGTTGCCCTATGGTTCAAGCCGGCGCTGCTGGTAGATCCAGTCAACGATATCCCCCTCAGGGGCATAGCCAACTACAGTTTCACGCAGCAACTGGCGGACCCGCACAAAGTCATCACGCGATGCCGCGCCCAACAACTCCGCCAAAGCGTCCTTGAGTGCGTCCCACTGGATGAAGTCTTCATTGGCACTCATGATCATCGGGTGCCGCGTCGCAAGCACGTTGTCTCCAATCAGGAGCTCTTCGTACAACTTCTCACCCGGGCGCAGCCCCGTAAATTCGATGGCGATGTCACCCATGGGATTGCGTTCGTTTCGCACGCTGAATCCAGAGAGGTGAATCATCTTTTCGGCCAACTCGACAATGCGCACCGGCTCCCCCATGTCGAGAACAAAAACATCCCCGCCCTTGCCCATCGAGCCGGCCTGAATCACCAGCTGTGCTGCCTCAGGAATAGTCATGAAGTAGCGCGTGATCTTCGGATGGGTGACCGTCAACGGGCCACCCGCCTTGATCTGCTTGTGGAAAAGCGGAATTACCGACCCCGAAGAGCCCAACACGTTGCCGAATCGGACCATGGTGAAGCGTGTTTTATTGACCTGCGAAACGTTCCCGACATCACCGAACAGAACCGGCGCCAACTCTCGGCTAAGCGCCTGCAGGGTCATCTCGGCCAATCGCTTGGTACTGCCCATCACATTGGTAGGCCGCACTGCCTTGTCGGTGGAAATCAGGACAAAGTTGGCAACGCCCGCCTGCAATGCCGCCTGGGCAGTGTGCAGCGTGCCGATCACATTGTTCAGCAGCCCTTCCGTGATGTTGTGCTCGACCATGGGAACGTGCTTGTAGGCTGCGGCGTGATAGACGGTATCAACTCGCCAGGTTTTCATGATGTCGAGCATCTGCGACTGATTGCGCACCGAACCCAAGATCGGGATCAGGCTGACCGACAACGACTCACGTGCGATACGCTGGTCCAGCTCCGAGAAGATGCTGTAAAGGTTGAACTCGCTGTGATCGAACAGCAGCAACGTTCTGGGCGACTGCCCAATCATCTGGCGGCAGAGCTCGGAACCGATCGAGCCGCCCGCGCCGGTGACCAGCACCACCTGATCGACAATGCAACGCTCCAGCAGGTCGCTTTGTGCAGGCACGGCGTCACGGCCCAGCAAGTCGGCAATGTCGACCTCCTGGATGTCGTCGACCTTGACCTTGCCACTGGCCAGGTCCATGAAGCCAGGCACACTGCGCACATGCAGCGGGAAGCCTTCGAGGAACGTCAGGATCTCCCTACGACGCGCACGGGAGGCAGACGGGATCGCCAGCAGAATCTCCTGGGCACCGGTCACTTCGATCAGCCGTTGCAGTTGATCGGGGTGATACACCTGCAAGCCTGCAATGACACGATCAGTGATACTGGCATCGTCATCAATGAACGCGACGGGACGCATGGCCTTGTCCATGCGCAGGGCGGCCACCAGCTGATTACCCGCAGCACCAGCGCCGTAGACAGCGACCTTCGGCAGGCCGTCTTCACGACTGGCAAAGGGCACGTGCTGGACGGCAGCAGTGAACCAGTCGCCCAGGAAGTATTGACGCATGGCCAGACGCAACCCGCCAACCATGATCAAGCTTAACCACCAGTAATTGAAGGTGATCGACCGGGGTACGACGGCCTGGTGGCTGCCCACCCAATAGATGATGACACCAAGGATCAACGCCGAGAGGGTAACCGCCTTGATGATCGCGATCAGGGCGTCGTTGCCAAAGTACCTCATTACTGCCCGATAGAGCCCAAAACGTATGAACAACGGGATGGCCACAACTGGAGCACACAAGAACAGCCACGTATGCTCGAGCAACGGGTTGACCAGATCCTCTATCCCCAGCCTGACCACGAAGGCCATCCACAAAGCGCACCAAACCAGACCGACGTCAGTGACTACCTGCAGCAAGCGTTTCTGCCCGCGCGGCAGCTTCTGCAAACGTTCTCGAATGCTGTTGCCGACCCAGTTCCCCATAACGCCCTCATCTACCACATTATTGTTGTAACTCTAGACGCGGTATCCGGCGCTGATCTACGGGATCGTCTACACGCGAAAAGGGCTGCGTCCGTTGCATCATGTAGCAGCCAGTGCATTGGTATGTCAGGGTTTCAGACGACGTTGAAGATGCATGAAATCGACAATTTCACCCTGCGGGACATAGCCGGCCACGGTTTCACGCAGGATCTGCCGGATCGTCACGTAGTCATCCGTTTCGATCGCTGCGAGTAACGCCGTCAGCCTTTGCTTCATGATGTCCCAAGGCAAATAATCTTCTTGCGCACTCATGATCATCGGATGACGCGTGGCGATCACATCGTCACCAATCAGAAGTTCCTCATAGAGTTTCTCACCCGGTCGCAGGCCGCTGAATTCGATGGTGATATCGCCATGCGGGTTTCGTTCGGACCGCACACTGAGGCCAGACAGATGAATCATCTTCTCGGCGAGCTCGACAATTTTGACCGGCTCACCCATGTCCAGTACGAATACATCGCCGCCCTGCCCCATGGAACCGGCCTGGATCACCAGCTGGGCAGCCTCGGGAATCGTCATGAAGTAACGCGTGATCTTCGGGTGCGTGACCGTCACTGGGCCACCGGCTTGGATCTGCTTGTGGAACAACGGGATTACAGAACCTGAAGAACCCAGCACATTGCCGAACCGCACCATGGTAAACCGCGTGCGATTGACCCGAGACACATTACCTTCGTCTTCGCCAAAAAGCACAGGCGCCGCTTCGTGACTCAAGGCTTGCAGCGCGAGTTCGGCCAGGCGCTTGGTGCTACCCATCACGTTTGTCGGGCGTACGGCCTTGTCTGTCGAGATAAGAACAAAATTGGCAACACCTGCCTGCAATGCAGCCTGCGCCGTATTGAGGGTGCCGATGACATTGTTCAGCACACCCTCGGCAATATTGTGCTCGACCATCGGAACATGCTTGTAGGCAGCGGCGTGATACACCGTATCAACCTTCCAGCTGTGCAGCACATCCAGCAGCAACCTGGGATTACGCACCGAACCGAGAATTGGCAATAACCGCGTGGTCAAGCCTTCGCGCGTTATACGCTGCTCCAGCTCCGATTGAATGCTGTAGAGGTTGAACTCACTGTGCTCGAACATCAGCAAGGTCTTCGGCGACAGACTCATGATCTGCCTGCACAGCTCGGAGCCTATCGAGCCGCCTGCCCCGGTGACCAATACCGTCTGCCCTGTGATGCAGCGCTCCAGTAGATCTTCCTGTGCCGGCACTGCATCTCGGCCCAGCAAGTCGGCAATACCAACCTCCTGGATGTCATCCACCTTGACCCGGCCACTGGCCAGGTCCATGAACCCTGGGATACTGCGCACATGCAGCGGAAATGACTCAAGACAGGTCAGGATTTCCCGGCGCCGGGTCCTGCTGGCAGAAGGAATGGCCAACAGAATCTCATGCGCCCCGGTAACATCCAGCATTTTCTCGATATGCTCTGGCTTGTAGACCTGCAAGCCAGAGATCACCCTGTCAGCAATGCTGTCGTCATCGTCAATGAATGCCACCGGGCGCATCACCTTGCCCATCCGAAGCGCCGCCACGAGCTGGTTGCCGGCGGCACCCGCGCCGTAGACTGCAACCCGGGGCAGGCCGTCCTGCCGGCTGGCGAATGGCACATGTTGCGCCGCAGTGAACCAGTCGCCGAGAAAGTACTGACGCATCGCCAGGCGTAGCCCGCCCACCATGATCAGGCTAAGCCACCAGTAGTTGAAAATGACCGACCTTGGCACCAGGCGTTCATGGTTGCTGTACCAATACACCACAAGCCCCAATATCAACGCAGACAAGCTGACCGCCTTGATGATTGCGATCAGGGCTTCGTTGCCAAAGTAGCGCATGACCGCCCGGTACATGCCGAATCGAACGAACAGCGGAATGGAAACGGCAGGAGCCGCGACAAACAGCCATGCATGCTCAAGAACCGGGTTGGCCAGTTCATCGATACCCAGCCTGACCAGGAAAGCCAGCCACAGGGCTGCCCACACCAGCAGGATGTCTGCTACTACCTGAACAAGGCGCTTGTGACGCCTTGGCAATGCCAGCAACCAGGCGCGCAGTCTATTCGTCATGCTTGCTCTTCCATGCCATTTCTCCACAAAGCCCTGTTGCAGAGCGTTACGCCGCTGCCAACGCCATCACGTCTTTCAGTGCCTGGCAGGTTTTTTCGATTTCCGCAGCACTCAAGGTCGGATGCACCAGGAACATCAGGCTGGTTTCCCCCAGCTCCCTGGCAACACTCAGATGCGGCTCTGGGCGCCAGTGGGTGCCATCAAATGCTTTTTCCAGATAGACCTCCGAACAAGAGCCGGAGAAGCAGGGTACACCGCGCTCCATGATCGCTCCCAGTATACGGTCACGCGACCATTCCGGGCGTAGTGCACCAGGCTCGACAAAAACGTAGCACTTGTAGGCTGCATGCCCGATGCCCTGCCCTGGAACAGGTACGCGCAAGCCCTTGAGCTCTTTCGCACATTCCCAGATCTTTCCGGCATTGGCCATGCGTGCCTTGCTCCAGTCAGGCATGCGCCGCAGCTGAATCCGGCCGATAACCCCTTGGACCTCCATCATGCGCCAGTTGGTGCCAAAGCTTTCGTGCAACCAGCGGAAACCGGGGGCATGCTCGCGCTGATAAACCGCTTCCCAACTTTTCCCATGATCCTTGAAGGCCCACATTTTTGCCCAAAGCTCACGGTCGTTGGTAGTGACCATGCCGCCTTCGCCGCCGGTCGTCATGATCTTGTCCTGACAGAACGACCAGGCGCCGACGTGGCCAATAGAGCCGACAGAACGCCCCTTGTAAGTTGCACCGTGCGCCTGCGCACAATCCTCGATCACTTTCAGGTCATGCTGGGCCGCCAATGCCATGATGGGGTCCATGTCGCATGGCCAACCGGCGAGGTGCACACAGATCACGGCCCGGGTACGCGGCGTCAGGACAGCGCGGATGGTTTCGGCAGTGATATTTTGCGTATCCCTGTCGACTTCTGCAAAAACCGGAATCGCACCGGCGTTGACGATACTGGACACCGAGGCGAGGAAAGTCCGCGGCGTGACGACCACCTCGTCACCCTTGCCAATACCCAACGCGTTCAACGCCAGGTCCAGCGCAACGGTACCGTTGGCAAGCGCTACCGCATGGGCGGTACCGGCCCAGGCAGCGAACTCCTGCTCGAACTGGCGGCATTCCTGGCCTGTCCAGTAATTGACCTTGTTGGACAGCACAACATCGCGAACTGCATTGGCCTCTTCATCGGTGAATGATGGCCAGGGGGCAAAAGAAGTATTCAACACAGTGATCTACTCGCTATCCAGAATTTTCGACAATGCTGGCGACTCGCTGCGCCAGCCATAAATGCTTGGTTCAATAACGCTAATCGCGGTCATTTGCCAATTGCTCGTGCTGGAACCCCAACAACCGTCAGGTCATTTGCAACTGCCGAAACCACTACAGCCCCAGCGCCGACGGTGACACGCGCGCCGATGCAGGTCAGTTGACGCACGCTGGCGCCAATGCCGACCCAGCTTTCGTCGCCGACCTGAACCTGGCCTGCCAGACGCGCGCCAGGGCTGACATGAACAAACGCCCCAAGGCTGCAATCGTGATCGACACTGCAGCCGGTATTGAGGATGGCACCATCACCGATCTCGCAAAACGGGTTAATCACGGCGGTGGCAAACACTACGCTGCCTGCGCCCAGATGCGCGTGCTTGCTGACTACGGCAGCAGGGTGAATGATGGTTGCCATCACAGCGCCAGCTTGCACGAGCTGCTGCTGTTTGGCGCGGCGGATGGCATTGTTGCCAATCGCCACGATCACGCCGTCATAAGTATCCACTGCAGCAAGCAACTGCGCACTGTCCCCGACAATCGACCACACCCCACACACCTTGCGCTCAGGCAAGCCATCATCGAAGAAGTCGATGTGCTCCCAGCCGCACAACGCTGCAGCATCGGCCACTACCTTTCCGTGACCGCTAGCCCCCAGAATCGCCAGCCGGTTCATTTTCGCGAACCGGTAAATTTGGACATGGTGACCTCGCCCTGCGCACTGATACCGTCCCGTACGATGACTTTTTTTACCGTAAGGAAGATGATTCTGAGGTCCAGCCAGAACGAGCGGTTATCCACATACCAGACGTCCAGCTTGAACTTCTCCTCCCAGCTCAATGCGTTGCGACCATTGATCTGCGCCCATCCAGTAACGCCTGGGCGTACATCGTGACGCCGGCGCTGCTCGTGGTCATACAACGGCAGGTACTCCATCAGCAACGGGCGCGGGCCGACCAGGCTCATATCGCCTTTTACGACATTCCACAATTCGGGCAGCTCATCGAGACTGCTCGAACGCAAGAAGCTACCGAAGCGGGTCATGCGCTGGGCGTCGGGTAGCGGGTGGCCCCGGCTATCGACCGCATCGAGCATCGTCCGGAACTTGATCATCTCGAAAGGCTTGCCATGCATACCGGGGCGTACCTGACGGAACAATACCGGTGAGCCAATCTTGCGCCGGATCATTATCGCCACGATGACGATGACGGGCGACAGTACTATCAGGCCTGCCATCGCGGCCACCACATCGAACAATCGTTTCAACATCTCAATACCTAACCAAATTCATCGGCACTACCAGACGTTGCACCATTACTTGCCCAAACGCCTGAAATGTTCGCCAAAGCGTTGTACACCCACTTTCAAGGAAAGCTTCTGACGATAAAAATCCGCGCCTCTCTGGCCCATTTGAGCCCTCATCTGATCAGTCAGCAAACTGAGCTCGATGCAGGCATCCGCCAGCGCTTGAGGGTTTTGCGGCTCAGCTATCACGCCGCAGTCGGCGTCGCCCACCAATTGCGCCGCGTCACCTTCCACTGCCATGATCAACGGTTTGCCGGCAGCCATGTAAGCTTGAGTCTTGGACGGTATGGTAATGGTGAAAAGCGGGTCTTTCTTCAGGTGTACCATCAACGCGTCAGCACTCGCCAGGTAGGCCCCAACCTCTGCCATGGGTACGCCCGGTAAAAAAATCACGTTGTCGAGCTGCCTTTGCTGCGCAACAGCCTGAAGACGCGAAACTTCAACGCCGCCGCCCAGAAAGACCAGCGATACATTGGCCGCTCTTTGCTTGAGAATCGCTGCCGCGTCGATCAGCGCATCAAGCGCTTGCGCCTTGCCCATGTTGCCGGCGAACAACACCCGGAAGGTGTCGCTACCCGGGAAGTTGTCAGGCTTGCCTGCATCCGTGGTACATACCATGTCCTCGGCGCACCAGTTGTAAATCACATCGATCTTTCCCGCCGGGACATCACGCTCGATGAGCAACCGTCTGAACCCAGGCGAAAGCACCACGATCTGGTCAACACGGCGGTAGACCCAGTCGCATACCCGACTGACCAGCCGCAGTGCCTTCTCGTTGGAAAACATGCCAGTAGCCTTCAAGGTATCCGGCCACATGTCCTGGATGTCATACACCACCGGCACTCTACGAAACATCCGTATGAGAGCTGCCGACATGCCGACCGTCAACGGCGGGTGGTAGGCATAGATGACGTCCGGTTTGCGTGCACCGAACAACCCATAGAACAGGCTGGTCGCAGCAAAGCTTACATAGTTGAGTACACGCCCGATGCCGCTCTGCCCATGGCTGGGATAGAGCGGCACGCGCGTCACGTTGACGCCATCGATCACTTCACGCTGTATGAGCTTGACCTTGTATCCCGAGTACAACTTACCGCCAGGGTAATTGGGGAAGCCGGTAACGACTTCCACTTCAAAACCTTGAGCAACCAGTTCACGGGCAAACACCAACCCCTTGAACGTTGGCTCCGGGTCAAACCATTGAGTGAGCAGTAGAATGCGCGTGGCCATGGCAGATCAGTACCTTCTCCAGACGGTACGCATTACATAGTCACGGTAGCTGTGGATAATTCGCACCACCTTCTCGGACACATTGGGCATGCTGTAGTCTTCCACCAGACGCAGGCCTCGGCACTCGCCACGTGGCTGGGTTTCCAGCAGCGCCAGCCCCTGCAGCACGCGCGTCACATCCAGGCCAGTCATCATGACTGCGGCCTCCTCCATACCCTCGGGGCGCTCATGTGCCTCGCGCAAGTTCAGTGCCGGGAAATTGAGGATGGACGATTCTTCGTTGATTGTGCCGCTGTCTGACAAGACCGCCTTGGAAGCCAATTGCAGCTTGTTGTAGTCGGTGAAGCCCAGCGGTTTGAGCAGGCGTACATTGGCGTGAAACTTGACACCCAGCGCATCGACACGTTTCTGCGTGCGGGGGTGGGTAGAAACAATCACCGGCAGGTTGAACTCGGCGGCCACGGTATTGAGCACGTCCACCAGCTTGAGGAAGTTGTTGTCCGACTCAATGTTCTCTTCGCGGTGTGCGCTGACGACAAAAAACTGCCCTTCTTCCAGTCCAAGGCGCTGCAGTACATCAGAAGCCTCGATCGACGGACGGTAATGGTTGAGTACCTCGAACATCGGGCTACCGGTCTTGATCACCATGTCTGGCGGCAGACCCTCGCGGAGCAGGTAGTCACGTGCAATGGTGCTGTAGGTGAGATTGATGTCAGCCGTGTGGTCGACGATGCGTCGGTTAATCTCTTCAGGGACGCGCATGTCGAAGCAACGGTTGCCTGCTTCCATGTGGAAGGTCGGGATCTTGCGGCGCTTGGCCGGGATCACCGCCATGCAGCTGTTGGTATCCCCCAGAACCAGCAACGCCTCAGGCTGTACCTCGGCCAGCACGCGATCCACCGCAATGATCACGTTGCCAATGGTCTCTGCCCCGGAGGCTCCGGCGGCATTGAGGAAATGGTCGGGTTTGCGAATGCCCAGGTCCTGAAAGAAGATTTCGTTCAGCTCGTAGTCATAATTCTGGCCGGTATGCACCAGCACCTGTTCACAATGCTGATCAAGCGCACTCATGACCCGCGACAGGCGAATGATTTCCGGACGGGTTCCAACAACAGTGACAATTTTCAGCTTTTTCATACTGTCCTCATTTCATGCATCAACCGGGTCAGGGGCAAACCGGCAACGCATAAGTGTCCGGGTGTTCGCGATCGAAAATTTCATTGGCCCACAGCATGACGATCATTTCGTCATCACCGATATTGGTAATGTCATGGGTCCAACCTGGGACTGTCTCGACGATAGTCGGTGACTCGCCACTGGTCTGAAGTTCGTAGAATTCGTCGGTGACGACATGGCGAAAACGGAAGTTTGCCATGCCTTTGATCACCAGGAATTTCTCGGTCTTGGAATGGTGATAATGACCGCCGCGCGTGATGCCTGGATGAGCCGTGAAGTACGAAAACTGACCGGCTTCAGGGGTTTTCAGCATTTCGACGAAAACACCGCGTGGGTCGCCGTACTTGGGCACTTCATAGGTAAATGCTGCAGGCGGCAGGTAACTGAGGTAGGTGGAATACAGCGCGCGCACAAGGCCCACCCCCACATTCTCGGTGATCAGCGTCGAGCGGCTTTCACGGAAACTGCGCAGTTGTTCAGCCAGTGCGCCCACCGTGGTGCTGTAAACCGGTTCGACTTCGACCCTGCCACTGCCCACGTTCTCGCCATCCATGACGGCCAGGAACTTGCTGACCACATCATCGACATAGACCAGGCTCACGGCTGCAGAGGCATCATGAATCTGGATAGGCAGGTCATGAGCAATATTGTGGCAGAAAGTCGCTACCGCCGAGTTGTAATTGGGGCGTGCCCACTTACCAAACACGTTCGGCAAACGGAAGATATAAACGTCATTGCCATGCGCCTGAGCAAGCGCAGTCAACGCCTGTTCGGCTGCCAGTTTACTCAGCCCGTACGGGTTGTCTCGCTCCGCCTGAATAGACGAGGTATAGAGTACCGGAATGTTTCGCCCGGTGGCTTTCACAGCCTCGCACAGCTGCTGGGTCAGCTCGCGGTTGCCACTGCCGAACTCCGCTGGATCCTGAGGGCGATTGACGCCGGCCAGGTGAAAGACGAATTCGGCTTGCGCGACCTTGGTTTCCAGCGCTTGCAGGTCATCGCCACGCGCGTGAAGGATGACTTCAACGTCCTTGCGTTCGCGCAAATGAACAAGCAGATTGCGGGCGATGAACCCATTGCTTCCAGTGACCAGAACCTTCATGGGTCACTCCTCCGGCGTGGCATGCTCGCCACGCTGGATGGCCTTGATGAATTCGAGCTTCAACAGCAAAGCCTGCATCTGCGCCACATCGAGGCGGTGAGTGTTATGCGAGTTGTAATCTTCGGTATGGGAGATCTTCTCTTCGCCCTGCTCGACAAACTTGCTGTAGTTCAGGTCGCGCAGGTCTGGCGGCACACGATAGTAATCACCCATGTCCTCGGCACATGCCATCTCTTCCCGACTGAGGAGCGCTTCGTAGAGTTTTTCACCATGGCGGGTACCGATGACCTGAACAGGATGCTCTGGTCGGCCAAGTAGCGCGGTCAATGCCGATGCCAGGGTTTGCACCGTGGCAGCTGGTGCCTTCTGCACGAACAGATCACCGTTGTTGCCATGCTCGAAGGCATACAGCACGAGGTCTACCGCGTCAGCCAGGGTCATCATGAAACGGGTCATGTTCGGGTCGGTGATGGACAACGGCTTGCCCGCGCGAATCTGATCGATGAACAACGGAATCACCGACCCACGCGATGCCATCACGTTGCCGTAGCGCGTGCCGCAGATCACCGTCTTGGCCTCATCCAGGTTGCGCGACTTGGCGACCATGACCTTTTCCATCATGGCCTTGGAAATACCCATCGCATTGATCGGGTAAACCGCCTTGTCGGTGCTCAGGCACACCACGCGTCGCACTTCGTTCTGAATGGCCGCCTCAAGGACGTTCTCGGTACCGATGACATTGGTCTTGACGGCTTCCATTGGGTGGAATTCGCAAGACGGCACCTGCTTCAACGCCGCAGCATGGTAGATGAAGTCGACACCTCGGGTGGCGTTCAGCACGCTCTGGTAGTCCCGAACATCGCCGATATAGAACTTGAGCTTGGCGCTGTCGTAGCGCTTGCGCATGTCGTCCTGTTTCTTCTCATCGCGGCTGAAAATGCGTACTTCCGCGATGTCGCTATCGAGAAACCGTTTGAGGACCGCGTTGCCGAAAGATCCGGTGCCGCCGGTGATAAGAAGCTTTTTACCTTTGAACATATGATCTGACCCTTGCGACGTGCCCGAGTAGTTATCGGGCACGTAGAGCTGAATAAATGATGTCGTCTTTCTGCTGGGCACTTGGATAGCTGATCAGCACCGCTCGATATGGCCCCTTGAACACAAAGAAACTGCCCGCCGCCACGCCAACCACGCCACACGCCTTGACCACGCTGGCCATGTCCTCGAGCGAACCGCCGCCGCCAAGGATGGTGATCGGGATGTGCACTGCCGCGCGAAGCTTGGTCGCCAGATCCAGGTCGTAGCCCTTCATCTTTCCATCATTTTCGATCGAGTTGAGAACAATCTCCCCTGCACCCAGCTTTTCCAGCTCCTGGGCCACCTCCAGCACGCTGCGCTTGGTGTTGCGCGTGCCATTGTGTGTCCACACTTCCTGATGCTTGCTCAGCAAGCGTGACTTGTGGTCCAGCACCACGACGACGCTCTGACTGCCAATTTCTTCAGCAATCTGGGTAACGAGCTGGGGGTTTTCCAGGGCAGCCGAGCTGATGGCTACCTTCTCTACCCCCAGCTGGATGATCTTCTTGGCTTGCGCCGCGGTGCGTATGCCACCTCCGTAACACAGCGGCATACGGCATTCGGCGGCGAGCTTGGCAATCTGCGTATAGTTGGGTTCGACACCATGCGCCGTGGCGTCAATGTCGATTACGATCAGTTCATCGGCTTCCTTTTCGTTGAAGATCTTCACCGCATTGATGGGATCTCCGACGTATTTCGGATCCTTGAATTTGACCGTCTTGACTAGCCCACCCTCTTGGATGAGCAGGCATGGAATGATCCGGGGTCTTAACATTGTCAGTATCCGCTCACAGTTCCGCGAAGTTTTTCAGCAGGCCGACACCAAAATGGTGGCTCTTCTCAGGGTGGAACTGAACGCCATATACGTTCCCAGCCTGAACCGCGCAACTGAACTCAAGACCGTATGAAGACATCGCCGCACGGTGTTGTTCCTGCTCGCAGTCGAAGAAGAACGAGTGCAGGAAATAGAACCGCGCCTCTTCTTCGAAACCTTTGAACAAGGGGTTGTCGTTGAGGGCGGCCACGTCATTCCAGCCCATGTGAGGCAACGGCAGGTCTGCAAGGTTGGGGACTGACTTGAAGGAGCGAACGCACCCAGGCACCCAGCCCAGACCTGCCAGGCGCCCTTCTTCGCTGCTGTTGGCGAGAATTTGCATGCCCACACAGATACCCAGCACAGGCAGCTTGTGCTGCTGCACCAGCTCTTCGAGCGCAGGACGCATGCCCGACGCATCCAGCCGTTCGATCGCATGGTCGAAGGCGCCGACGCCAGGAAGGATCAGTTTGGTTGCACCATCCAGCTGCGCTGCGGTTTGCGCAACTGCCACCGGGATGTGCAAGCGTCGATAGACGTTAACGAAGGCCTGGATGTTGCCCAAGCCATAATCAATGATGGTGATCATCTGAACAGCCTTCTTTCCAATCCGATTGCACTGAGCACTCTTGCACCAATGCCGATCACGAAACGTTTGTTTTTGTAGTCACGGAAGGTCTTGTTCTGACCTTCGAAAATGCCTTGAAGCTCAGGCACAGTCAAGTCCAGCTTGTGTGCTACGTATTCGAACTCGGATTTGAGGAAGTTTTCGTCCATTTCAGGCTGGGCGATGCGCTCAAGCGCTGCCTCTCGCGTCAACTGCCCGGTCATGATCAGGCTGGAGAAATGCGCGCGGCGCTTTTCGTAGCCGAATTTGCGCGGCATCCAGTAGTCTTCGTAAAAGCGCGTGAAACGCGACTCGTGGTGTTTATGCTTGAACCGCTTCCAGCCGAACAGGCGCTCCAACGTGGCTTCTGCGTCCGCTTTGACGTAGGGCACGAGGTTCAGCGGCTTGACAATCTGCATGCCGAGGATGCGCTGGTAATAAATCTTGTAGGTCAGAATATCAACGAGCGGGAAACTCTTCAGTGACCGCTTGCCAAATTGGCCGTGAATATCATTGAACAGCGTCTTGTCAATCCCTGGGTAGCCGCCCCATTCTTCGGGCTCACGGCAGCATTCCGTCGAGTAATTGGCGCCGGTCAAGACATATTTGATCTTGTGCTTGTGTGCAAATTTATAGAGCGAAGAGAAGAAAGCCGCATCCTGCGGTAAATCCTGGTCGGAAATTTGCGAACGCAAGAAGGCCACTTGGAGGTCCTTCATTTCTTCCCAGTTGATGACATCGGTGTACAGATCCAGGTCGAGCCCGTCGACCAGGCGCTCGATGTTGCCAACCGCCTGGTCAGTGTTCCAGCCCGCATCTACGTGGAACAGCAACGGCCTCAGGCCCATGACTTTCGTAGCGACGTAGGCAGCATACGAACTGTCCAGACCACCGCTCAATCCGATGATGCAGTCAAAATCCTTGCCTTTACCGTGCGCTTTGATTTTAGCCGCCAATGCCATCAATTCCGACTCGCCACGCGCACCGGTATCCCAACTGGGCTTAATGACACTGTCAAAATTAGCGCAATACTCACAAACCCCATGCTGATCGAAACGAATATTTGGATCACTGGTGTCCATGATACAACGAGTACAAATTTTATAATTCGCCATCTTGCTCATCGAGCAGAGTCTCCACATTTTCATCAGCCGAGGTACTGAGTTACGACCGACTTGTAAACGTTCAGTAATTTCTTTGCATTTGTTTCTGGCATAAAGTTTCGAAGAGCCAACTCTTGAGCATTTCGCCCCATACGCACCCGTTCATCAGGGTGGTCGTACATATAGGCGATCGCATCAGCCAAAGCCCTAGGATCCTTCGCCGGTACCGCCAAGCCGGTCTCATTCGGTACAAAAGTATCTGGCGTCGGATTCTCTGCCGCCACGATACTGGGAACAGCCGAGAACCCCGCTTCGAAAACCGGGCGCCCTGGCGCATCGAAATGCGACGGAAACAGGAGTACATCGAGGCGATCGTAAACGTACTTGATATCCAGGGTAGGCCCCATCAAGTGCAAAGTATCCTCCAACTGCCCCTCGCGAATCAACCGCTTCATTTCGCTTCCAAAGTTCTGAGCAAACCCAAGCTTCGACAACACCCAGGCCTTGGGGCCTTTATCCTCTATCGTGATGCCACCCACCAATACAAAATCAATCTTCCTTCCAGTGCGCCGCAATAAAGAAGCGGCTTCGAAGATCTCTAGCACCCCCTTCGACAGGTGCAGATTTCCAACAAATCCGACTTTCAAGCTTTGTTCATCGAGTGCAGCCAAGCGATCAACGAAGGCCCTGGCTGGATTTGCGGAGTTCACCGTATTGAAGGAATTATTAATTATTTCAACATGCAATTCCGCGGGTAGCGTATTCCTTACATTTCCGTCAATTGCCACAACCCGATCGACGTACCTGCGAAAAATCGAATTCAGCAAGCGTACACGCCACGACGCCTGGTCAACTCTTGCAAGCGCTCTAACATGAACCACCAGCGGCGCCCTAAACAACCACTTTGCTAACAGCGCAGGCAGAATGTAGACAAATTCGTTTACATGAATAACATCAACGTTTCTCCATTTACGCTTGGCACGGAGCAACGCAGATATCATGAACGGCGCGTGAAAAATCTCCCGCAAAACAATCAACCATCGGGCATTGCGATAGTACCCATATCGGGTATTATCAAATTTGCTCATGCCTCTGGTTTCAACAAGCTCACCGGACACTTTCCGATAGAAGTCACTTGCCGTACCCGACGAAACCAGGAAATAAGGCGAAACCCCCATCCCAACCAACCGGGAAACCGCTTCATACAAGCTTCTCGATGCCCCTCCCATGGGGCCATCACCATCAATATAAAGCACCTTGAGTGTCATAATCACCAATCCAATCTTGACTTAAGTGCCTCACTCGTAGAGCCACTTCGGTAAACACAATAAACCGCAACAGCCATAGGCACTAAGCCATAGGTGTATGTTTTGGCAAGCACCAGCAGAAACAGTGTGACACTCACAAAGCAAATTGCGCGCAGCCAATCGGGCCGCTGATGAGCATTTAAGCCTAATATCAATAGCGCACACAGCGGCGCCAAGAGCATCGACAGATAAACAACAAAGCCGAACAGCCCCATATCAACCCATACTGCAAGCAAATTATGGATGTACTCCCCTGACGGGTGAGATGCAAACCCTCCCCAGAGGGGGGTTTCCATAATCTGATTATAGCCGTTGATGGCAAAAGTGGTACGCGCATCTGCCGAGAGATCCGCCCCATCAAAAAATATGGAAAACATCCGAATGTTTTTCAGGACCGATAGATCTGTCACCACAAGCCCGACAACACCAACGACCAACACCAACACCAACACCAGAAGAGACAGACGCCAGTTCCGCACAAATTCGACAACACCCATTAAAAAGAAAAATGCGAAAAACTCGGAGCGCGCCCCAATCAGATAAAGCGCCGGAACAACCAATAGATAATAGAAGTACCGACGAAGCGCCCCCAAGGATGGCAGTAACACCATCGAAAAAACCAAATAGCAGAATGCAATCTGTTGATAGTCAAATTCAAAAATATACGCGCCATACCAAACCGGCGGGCGCACGAAGCCACCAGACGAGGACAAAATCACAAAAAAAGAGTAGCCACAGATGAAATAATAAATAAACCGGGAGAGCCGCCACTCCATCCGTACCAGCGCCAAGGCTAGACAGAACATATAAACAAAACGAAAAAAACTCAACTGGATATAATATGCAATATCCGCATCCACCCCAGACAGCGAAGCAAATAAAGCGAGCGAGAAAAACATCAACATAAAAGCAATAAATAGCAAAAACGTCCACCGGCGCACAAACTCAGCGAGTTTGAATCGCACAAAAACATACAGCATCAATAACGGCAGAGTAACAAGCATCCCAACCGTAAAAAAACCCTTCAACAGAGGCGCAAAAAGCCCCGCCTGCACCATTGCCTGATACAAAAAAAATAGCGGCGCAACAACAAGAATACTAACCTGTGCCAAGAAAGACACTCCGTGCCCCGCAACTTTTCGCATCACACCGCTCCCTTAGCTTGCAACACACCCAATACCAACAGAGCACAAAGCCCTCCCCCCGTGAATACTGCGACTGGCAAAATCACCTCTCTCAAAGCACCCAGTAATTTGAGTGGGCTAACACCCAAGACTTTCAAAACACACAGCAGATACACGAAATAGACAACAAACCCACTCACCGCATAGGCTTCAACGACCACACCGGGAAATGCCAAGATGCACACCCCAACGATCCCCCCCCGAAACACAAGAGCGAAAATCTGCAAAGCCAATGCCACTTTTTGCCGACCTTTCACATGCAAACTTAACGAAACAGGCGACACTATAAATTGCGCAATGAACCAGGGCGTCATCCAGCTTATCAACTCGCCAGAGCGCTGCCACTGATCACCGAAGACCAATGGGAAAAGCGAAGGCGCCAAAATCCCTGCAGCAATCAAAGGGCCCACACCTACTTTGGCCAATCGCACCATCATTTCAAGCGCAAATTGCCCCAGCGCTCCTTGCCGCTCTTTTTCCGGCGCCTCAGAAAGAAAAACCTGAGAAACAGCATTTCCCAATAGGGCTATAGGCGCCTGCAACACTCTGACTGCAAGCATCAAAAACCCCGCTTCTGCTCCGCCCACTAAGAAAGCTATCAACAACACAGGTATCTGAGACGCGCCCTCGTTAGCCAACGACTCAAAAGTTGAGTACTTCGGAAAGCGACTATAGTCCCTTAACGTCTTCCCTAGCCCCACCACTCTCAGGCGAGTTGACTTACCGGCCCTCCAAAGCAAGCTCAATGCAAACACCAGACTACCAACAGCACTATTCGCTATATAGCCAAGAATCAACCCGTATGATTTGCCCCCCAACAAACCGATACCAACCTGCACCATTACTGAAGAAACGGCTTGGATTAACTTAACCAACGACAGGCCCATGAATTTTTTTTCACGCACATACCACACCTGAAAAGCATTCAATGTTCCAATAGCGAAAAGCCCCGCCCACACCATCAATGAGAAAACATCGCGATCAATGCCATACTCTATTGGGAAGAGCATGCCTAGCAACCACACCCCAGCCGCAACGGCAGTCGACACCGCACTGGCACTGATCACAGCAAGGACGAGTAGCTTTTTCGCTTCATCCGAAGTCTCTGGAATGGATATCGCTACATCTAACCGAAGACAAGCAGCACCAGCAAATACGCCAACGATCGCCACATACACCGCCAAGACATTAAAATTATCCGGTGTGTAGATGCGCGTCAGAAAGGGCAAAGCCAGGAGCAGGATAGCCTGCCCCAAAGCCGTGCCGCCCATCAGTATGCCGGTCGCCTTCGACAGGTGATCAAGTTTCACCGGAAATCTCATTCAACGCATCGCCTTACAACAGAGGCTATCTGGGCTACCTCTGCACCGGTCAAGTAAGGATGCATGGGCAAGCTAATAACATGCTCCGCCAAGTAGTCACCTACCGGCAGAGACACGCTTGCATCGGCAACGGCGGGTTGTTTATTTAGCGGAACAGGATAATGAATCGCGGATGGGATGCCCGCCTCGCGAAGCCCCTCCTGCAATCGCGACCTATCTTTCACTATCAAGGTATATTGTGCGTAAGCACTGATACAGTTCGACTGTACCAGCGGAACTGCAACACCTTCAATATCAGCAAGATGCAAGGCATATTGCTCAGCAACCTGCTGCCGCAAGTCAAGCTCTTCCTGGAAAATCTCCAGCTTCGGCAATAGAATGGCCGCCTGCATCGTATCTAATCGGCTATTAACACCTACACGCACATGGTAATAACGCTTCTCTTGGCCATGCCGAGCAATTTGTCGCAAAACGACCGCCAGAGCATCATCGTTAGTAAACAGAGCGCCACCATCTCCGTAGCACCCCAGCGGCTTACTCGGAAAGAAACTGGTGCAGGCTATGCGCGTTAAATTGCATGAACGCTGCCCCTTATAGGAAGCACCGAAACTTTGCGCTGCATCCTCAATGACCGTCACTCCATGTCGAGCCGCGACTGTGTTGATTTCTTCGTAATCAGCACATTGCCCATACAGCGAGACTGGAATAATAGCCTTTGTCCGCGGTGTGATCGCAGCTTCCAGCAATCGTGGGTCCATATTGCAGGTGCGCGGATCAACGTCAATGTATACGGGCTTCGCCCCCAACAGGGCAACGGTTTCAGCGGTTGCTATATAGGTAAAGCCAGGCGTGATCACTTCATCACCTGGACCGACGCCGAGGCACATCAGTGCAATCTGCAGTGCATCGGTACCATTCGCACAGGTAATACAGTGCTTGGCCCCCACGAACGCAGCCAGCTTTTCTTCCAACTCTGTAACTTCGGGGCCAAGAATATACTGCCCATGAGCCAGGACTTTCTGAATTGCGGCATCCAGCTTGTCCTTGATACGTGCCTGCTGTTTTTTCAGGTCAATGAACTCGATCATTACACCGCTTCCTTTTTGCGCAGAACGTTTCCTTCCAGCTGGTAGCTAGCGCCGCTGTGCTCGCACACTACCACCCCGTCACCGGTCAACGGTAGCTCCAACTGCTCGCCAAACTCACTCATCCAGCCAATCTGCTTGGCCGGCACGCCGACCATTAGCGCATACGCCGGCACATCCTTGTTGACCACCGCGCCCGCACCGATGAACGCGAACTCACCAATGGTGACCCCGCAGACAACCGTGCAGTTGGCACCCAGTGTCGCGCCCTTTTTCACCAAGGTGTCACGGTACTGATCCTTGCGTTCGATGAGCGAACGAGGGTTGTAGACGTTGGTAAACACCATGCTCGGCCCGCAGAACACCCCGTCCTCCAGGGTGACGTTGTCATACACCGATACATTGTTTTGAACCTTGCATCGGTCGCCAATAACTACCTTGTTGCCAACGAAAACGTTCTGCCCCAGGGAAACGCCCTGACCAATCCGAGCGCCGCCGCACACATGGACAAAATGCCAGACACGGGAATCTTTGCCAATTTGGGCGCCTTCATCGACGATTGCACTGGGGTGCTGATAATGATTCATTGCTTGAGACTCACGCTGGATTGAGTAGGGTCGAACAACTGTTGTAGCTGCCCGCCGGCGAAATGCCCGTAGCGACGCGCCCCGATCTCATTGAGATGATGGTTATCCTGGTAGATAAGCTCACCTTCTTCATAGGGTGCGTCGGCAAAAAAGCTTGAATTGGAGAAATCCACATAATGCACGCCTGGGATGCCTCTGGTCAGCTCCGCGACCTGCTGATTCGCTGCTTTCCATTCATTATTGAACGTCAGGGTAGCTGGCAACCCGAGCTGCCTGAAGCGTTGAACCCTTTGCACATCCGTACGGAACATCGGTACCTGCCCCAGGCCCACAACCTGCTTATGGTCCGCTGACGCATCATTCAAAAATGCCTGCAGAGCTTTGACGAATGCCGGGCTCGGCATCTGGTATTGCCACATACCTGCAATGATCACTTTATCCATTGTCAGCAATGCCTGTTTCACCGATCAACTCTGGCGCCGCATAACGAGTTTGCTCCTGAGACACTGGCGGGACAATGGGCGGATTCAACTTGATAGCCAGCAAGACAATCAAGGTAATCCCGACCACAGCGAGCGCCAAACTGGGAGCCAAACGTCTAGCACCCGACAACTTGCGGATCAGCTGCTCGACGAATCGATAGGAAAGCCAAGCCAGAACGAACGAGGCGACCAATGCGACGAAAAGCCATCCCTCATTCAGCTCGTACTGCCCGACGTAATAGCGAATGAACGCCAAGACCGGCCAGTGCCACAGGTACAAAGAATAGGAAATACTGCCAACCCACACCATCGCACGGGTGGACAACAGCCTATTGACTGGGCCGCGCCGCGCCGCGATCACCAGCGCCGCTCCGGCGCAGGGCAGGACCGACCAATTACCAGGGAACTGCGTTTTATCAATCAGGGCAAAACTGATCGTAAGCAAGGCAGCGCCAAGCAAGCCGAGCACCACTGAAAGCCGAACAGGCATTTCTCGATGCCGAAGACCAAGCGCGACTATTCCACCGAGCAAGAATTCGGGCATGCGGGCGAGGAGCGAAAAATACGCATGAGCGTACCCACCGCCCGAGACCTTGATGCCACTCCTCATGAACAGCCCCACGGTGAGCAGTGACAGGACCGGTAGTCGCCAGGCGCGCGGCAGGCATAGCAGAACCAGAGGGAAGAACAGATAGAACTGCATTTCGATCGCGAGCGACCAAGTATGCAGCAGGGGCAACTCCTCTGCGCGAGGGGCGAAATAACTGCCGAAACTCGAAAAATACCGGTTACTGGTAAAAAGGGCTGCTGACTTCAAACTCTGACGGAAGAACTCGAAATCAGCGCTGAAAAATAGAATGGACGCCGCTGCGCTGACAACCACCAGCATGATGGCGTACGCCGGAACAATTCGCTTGATGCGGTTTACATAAAACGACGGCAGATGGATCTTGCTGCCCGGCTCCGTTAGCAAAGCCGTGATGATGAACCCCGAGATGACGAAAAAGACATCAACACCCACATACCCCGACGGGAGCCATGAGTTGTTCATGTGATAAACCAGTACAGCAAGAACCGCTACCGCTCGCAGACCTTGGACATCCAGGTCGATATCTCTGCTCTGTGACAGCAAACTCGATACTTTCAGCGATGTTTCGTTATTGTTAGACACGCTACGCAGGACCTTGAAAACTTTGCTCCGCGAGAAAATGGGCGGCCTGACGGCCGCCAGCATTACAATTTGTCAGCGAGCAAGATTGAGCACAAACGGATGCGCCTCGTTGTCTTTGGCCTGAACTATAGCGGCGCTTCGAATAACGTTGACGGTCTCCACGCAGTGGCGTGCGTCTTCAATACCGTAACCCCGCCCGGCCAGGATTTCTTCATAGCTGGTGGTGTGGAGGTCGGTAAAGCCTTCGGAAAACTCCATCTCTTCACCATCGACGGTGATTGAACGGTAGGTTGGCTTTTTGCCTTTGACGGACTCCGGCAGATCATCGGCATCGACGGAAAGGAACCAACGCACCCGCGCTTTTTCGTACTCGAGGTAGCCGGCAGCCTTGTGCTCCGATGTGAAGTGCACGACGTTACGCTGCAGCTTGCCGAAGATGAAATGCAGCATGTCGTAGAAATGCACACCGATATTGGTTGCCACCCCAAAAGACTTGCGAGGGTCACCCTTCCAGCTTTTCAGGTACCACTTGCCGCGCGACGTGATGTAAGTAAGGTCGACTTCGTACTTGCGGTCACGATTTTCGGCCGCCACCTTGTCCTTCAGGTTAATGATCGCCTGGTGATGGCGTAGCTGCAGGATGTTGTACAGACGCTTGCCGGTTTCCTGCTCGATGAGTGAAAGCTGATCGAGCATCTCCGGGGTTGGCACCAGTGGTTTTTCGCAGATGACATCACAACCCAGGCGCAGGCCTGCCGCGATGTGTGGATAGTGCAAGTAGTTTGGCGAGCAAATGGCTACATAGTCCAACGCAGTCGCCGCGTCGCGCTTCAGGGCATGAGCATGTTCGAGAAAAAACTCGAACTCGGTGAAAAACTCGCTTTGCGGCGAGATGCTATCGATTATCCCGACCGAGTCATTGATGTCGTAGGCGGCAACCAGGCGGTTGCCGGTATCCTTGATGGCGCGCATGTGTCGAGGGGCAATGTAACCTGCTGCGCCGATCAGAGCGAAATTCTTCATGGTGCTTCCTTCGAAAACAGTGAATCCGCCCGACAACAGGCCGGGCGGAGCGTCAGGGCTATCCGCGGCTCAGGCCTTGATGATGTGCGCCGCCGGAGTGCGGTACTTACCGCGGCTATCGACGATCAATTTCGCCTGCGCCTCGATAAATGCGTAGTCGAACCTGTCGTGATCCGTGGCCAGTACCACGGCATCAAAGCTGGCGAGATTGTCTGCGGTCAGCGGCTCGCTGCTGAGTTCGAAATGATGCTCGCGCATCCGAGGGAAAACAGGTACATGGGGGTCGCTGTAGGCCACGACACCACCTTTCGCCTGGATCAGCTCCATGATCTCCACCGAAGGCGATTCGCGCATATCGTCCACGTTCTTCTTGTACGCAATGCCCAGTACAAGGACACGGCTGCCTTTCAAGGCTTTGCCAGCGTTGTTCAAACCATCCACCAGCTTGCTCAGGACATACTCTGGCATGGCTTGGTTGACTTCCCCCGAGAGCTCGATGAAACGGGTGTTGACCCCATACTCACGGGCTTTCCAGGTCAGGTAGAACGGATCGATCGGAATACAGTGCCCGCCAAGGCCCGGGCCAGGGTAATAAGGCGTGAAACCAAATGGCTTGGTCGCCGCCGCGTCCACCACTTCAAAGATGTCGATTCCCATTCGATCCGCGACGATCTTCATCTCGTTCACCAGACCGATATTCACCGCGCGGTGTATGTTCTCAAGCAGCTTGGTCATTTCAGCTGCTTTGGTCGAACTGACCGGAACAACGTGATCGATCGCCTGATCGTAGAGGGCAATGCCTACCTCCAGGCAACCTGGTGTATGGCCACCAATGACCTTGGGGATCGTCCGCGTTTCAAAGTTCACATTCCCCGGGTCTTCACGCTCTGGCGAATAGACCAGGAAGATGTTCTCACCCACCTTCAAGCCGCCTTCCTGCACACGAGGCAGCAGCTCCTCTTCAGTGGTGCCGGGATAGGTAGTACTTTCCAACGAGACGACTTGCCCCGCACGCAGGTACGGCTTGATCGCATCCGTCGTGTTGATGACAAAGCTCATGTCCGGTTCGCGGTATTTGTTAAGCGGTGTAGGCACACAAAGAATGAGCGCATCACACTCCGTCGCACGGCTGAAATCTGTAGTTGCTTCGAACCCGGTCTGGCGGGCGCCGGCAATTTTTTCAGCGGGGATATGTTCGATATAACTTTGACCCGCATTGAGCCGATCAACTTTGACTTCATCAATGTCAATACCCAACACCCTGAAGCCGATAGCGTTGTAACGCAGCATCAGGGGCAGGCCGACATAGCCGAGCCCGACAATACCGATCAGGGCCGTTTTGCTCTTGAACTTCTCAACCGCCTGCTTCTTGATATCCGTCATATCGCGCAACTCACCCTTTTATATTACCCGCCTGCGTGCATGGTCGGAGACGGGGTGCCAAAAAAATGTCCATGTCAGCCAATGACCAGATAAACTCCAGTCCGCAGCCCGGTACAGGTGCGATTTCTTGGGCTCGACGTGCCCTGTTCTATCGCACACAGCCACCTCAAGGGGACGCTCGAAAAACGTCCACAAGCCCATGCCCGCAACAGTATACCGTCTCGGTAATCTGAGCTACCAGCACCTGCGCCGAGCAGCAACAGGGGGCGCTCGCCAAGAAATCAGTACTGAGCTTACTAACTAACTCACTGACGCGCGGCGCCTGATCCACAAATCCTTGACAACAGCAGTCAACAGCCCAGCACCAAGCCCTAAAACCAAACTAATGATTACAATAAGTGACTTTTTCGGCTTGATCGGCTGATCGGGCAATTCGACCTCGCCGTCCTGTTCGAACACCCGAATTACCGACGGGTCAAGCTTGAACTCACGATAGAAGGTTATTTTTTCTTGTCTTGGGCGCAAACCATTGATAAACGGATCATCCGATGTGCGAGCCTCAAGCGTAGCAATCTCAGCCTCAAGTGCTTTACTCCCGCGCATGTAGGTCAAAGACCCACCCATCGCGGCAGAGACCTGAACTGACAGCGGTTCCGAAATTAGCGGAGGCTTCTCAAGCCCAACAGACCTGGCAACAACCAATGCCTCTTTCAACTGAGCGATGCGGTCCTCTCGCTCCTTGCGCGCGCTATTTTTTTCACTGCTGATCTGGCTTTGCAGGTTGTCCGCTTTGATCAACATGTCACTGCGATTACTTTCCAGCACCTTCCGCTTTGCGCTTTGGGCAGCGAGTTCGTTAAATGCTCCGACCCACTTCGTCGCCTGCTGGGGATCGTGCATCGTCGCGGTCACTGCATAACGAGTGGATGACCCCTTTGCAGGTGCAACCGTCAGCACTCTGTTGAAGTCGCTGTACAACGCATCGCGCGAACCCCGACGGCGCTCGTCGCTCAGGCTCGGCAAATACACGTCTCGGAAAAACTTGTTGCGCACCGCTTCTGACTGCAAGGCCTGAAGGTGGGTCTCGTAGACCTCCTTGACAGTCAGAGGGATCAAACCCGAGTCACCGCCGCGACCGAAGTTAAGCTGCGCTATGTCATTTTGAGTTGGAGGCTCGACAAATAATTTGGCCTCATAGACTGGCGCGGCCATCAAAGCGTATGCAACACCCACCGCCAGGATGGGTGCGGCTACAAGCCCAACCCATAGCTTCTGGCGCCAGATGCCATGCACCAAATCAAAAAGTTCAATTTCATCGTCACGCCGAGGGTGCTGTGGTTCATTAAGCATTTATTCTGATTATCCTGAGGTCCGTCCAACATCATCAAAGCTTTGACCGTCTCACGCGCCGTGCTGATTCCCTGAAGCGGTGCGGCATTTTGCCTGCTATCTGTACACGAATGCTCTCTTTCAAGCAAACGCAGCTGGCACGAAATACGCAGACGTCATAAGAGCCGTGATGATGCCAGATGTTCCTCAGACCACCCCCTAGCCTGAAGCGAGGCGCCGAACGGTCAGGTAGGTATCAGCACTCGCGGCACCTCTCCCTTACGAGCAAACGCTTGTTCAAGGACCTTTCGTAGCATTTTCTTCGCTTTCTGGTCGCCGTGAACAAGCAGGACTGCAGCGGGTACGTTTGCCATCGCTGTTACAAACACAGCGAGCCCTTCCTGATCGGCATGAGCTGAGTACCCACCCAGGCTCATTACCTTGGCCTTGATGTCATACATCTGCCCATCCAGATCAACCTGCACAAGCCCTTCTACCCCCTCACTCGCCTGTATCACCGCCCCCGGCGTCCCCCTCGCCTGATACCCCACAAACACCACCTCATGCCGAGGATCCCCCAGCATCGCCTTGAGGTAATTGACAATCCGCCCACCGGAGCACATCCCATTCCCAGCGATCACAATCGCCGGCCGCGCCGTGCTCTTGAGGTAATTTACAACCTGCAAATGCTGCGAATGACTCTCCACGCAAACCAGCTGTTCAAACTTCAGTGGCGCCCTACCCTCGCTCAATCGCTGTCTGGCTGTGCAATTCCAGTACTGATGCAACTCCACGTAGGCCTTGGTGATTCGCTGCGCCAGAGGGGAATCGAGTATGACCGGCAAGCGCGGCCAGTCGATCATGTGCAACGAGTCATCCGCAGCGCCCAAAGCATGCTCATGATTCAGCGATTTGCGGTGCAGAATATCCTCGATCTCGTACAGCAGCTCCTGTGTCCGGCCAAGACTGAATGCCGGAATGAGAACTGTGCCCCCATCCGCCAGTGCGCGATCAATCACAGCTTCCAGCCGCGCCTGTCGATCGCTGCGATCAGCATGTACCCGGTCCCCATAGGTACTTTCCAGAACCAGAATATCTGCCCTCTCAGGCGGCTTGACCGACCTCAAAAGCGGATTGCCTGGCTGGCCGAGGTCGCCAGAGAACACGATCCGCGAACTGGGCTCCTTACCTGAAAAACGCACATCGCACTCGACATAGGCCGACCCCAGCAGGTGCCCGGCACGTTGCAAGCGAATGGAACAGGCGACACTTTCCTGCTCAATGACGGGATACCACTGCTCGAAAGGCAAGGCTACGACCTGCCGCTGCAACACAGCCAGAAAGCGATCAACTTGCCCAGGCTCGGCGCTGACACCTAGCTTGAATGCATCTTCAAGCACCAGCGGCAGCAACTTTGCCGAGGGCTCGCTGCAGAGAACAGGCCCACGAAATCCTGCCGCCAGCAGCGCCGGAATGCGGCCGACGTGATCGAGGTGAACATGAGTGATGACGAGTGCGCGGATCGCGCCAATGGCAAAACCGATCGGCGCAGACGCAGCGCCAGAGGGGGCTACATCGCCCTGTTCCAGACCGCAGTCGACCAACAGGCTGGTTGACGCGTCAAGGTGCAACTGGTGGCAAGACCCGGTTACACCGCGGGTGCCACCATGATGAGAAAGGCAGGGGTATTCCATAAAGCTGCACGCTCGCCTAGGCCGAAAAATGAAGTACTTGATTACCCCATTTCAACGGCGCCGCGCACAGGTGCTACCTTCCTACGAAAGCGTAAGAAAACTCGTTAATTACTGCTCAACGCCGCCTGCCGCGCCGAGGCACGAATCTTGCGCTTGCTGCGCTGCACGCCGTAAGCCCCCAGCAGCGGCCCTACCGCCAACCCCACAACCAAGGCAGCAAGTACCGGCACAGCAACGGGTAACGCCGGCGCCGACCAACCAAACAGCACCAACGACACCGTCTGCTGGTTCTCCAGCACAAAGAACAGCACCACAGCCGCCAACAGCAGCACGAACAGCGCCGCCAGGGCGCGCTTGAGGTTACGCATCAGACTGCTCCTTCATCGCTCACGGGTGCTCGTGCTCGTCTTCATTGACGCGGTCACGCAATTCCTTGCCTGGCTTGAAATGCGGCACGAATT